>Ga0247740_1000323_pt1 | contig 24579 bp, 22 predicted proteins | sample UWRJL148409B2_FD_180942 | JGI IMG/M metagenome (GOLD analysis project Ga0247740, IMG submission 180942) | Plant litter microbial communities from Arlington Agricultural Research Station in Wisconsin, United States - UWRJ-L148-409B-2 | ecosystem: Environmental > Terrestrial > Plant litter >...
TTGTGCATACTCCCGATCAGGATAAAACCGATTTAGAAAAAGCATTTGATTACCTGATCGCCAGAAAAATTCCTGCGGTAAATGTAGTTTGGGCCACCGGAAAACGTGCCGATCACACCATTACAAACCTTACCAATATTGTTCGCTACCGCAATTTGCTTAAAATTGTGATTCTCGACGATCATTCAAAAATATTCTTATTGCCTAGTAAATTCGAGAAATGGTATACGGCAAAAACGCCTATTTCATTGATCCCAATTGGAGTTGTCAACGGAATTAATTCTACCAATTTATTATATCCTCTAAAAAACGATACCTTAACAATTGGTTATCGAACCGGCAGCAGCAATTCTGTTCTTCAGGATGGTTTGATCAGCATCACCCATACCGATGGTGATTTGTTGTTAATGGAGTGTATGGATTAATTATTTCATTCGAATAAAAGGCTCAAAAATTTCATTTAAACACATAGAAACATAGTTTAAAATCTATAAAAAAGTCGTTTCACTGTAACTTTAATTCACAATAGCAAGCTATGTGAGAAAGCGAGCTTTTTTGTATCCTAAAAAATAACAACAGAAAATCTATGTTTCTATGTGTTTAAATTCAATTTGGAATTTGGGTTTTCTTAATTGGAATTTGGAATTTCAAAAATTGGAATTTTAAACACACAGACACTAAGAAAGGAATGACTATCTTTGCACGGAAATTCAGAAAAATGAAAGAAATAGACAATTCCGAAAAAAACAATTTACATCCTCGAAATCTTCATCGTTCCCGTTATGATTTCGAACTTCTTATCGCGAATTGTCCAGAATTAAAAGCATACGTTGCGGTCAACATCCACGGAATTGAAACAATCGATTTCAGTAATCCATTGGCTGTAAAAGCGCTTAACAAAGCATTATTACAAACTTATTACGACATACAAAACTGGGATATTCCTAAAAATTATCTTTGCCCGCCCATTCCCGGAAGAACAGACTATATTCATTATTTAGCTGATTTACTGGCCGAAACCAATAACGGAATCATTCCGCAAGGATCTTCAGTTTTAGGTTTAGATATAGGAACCGGAGCCAATTGCATCTACCCTATTTTAGGAAATGCTATTTACGACTGGAGTTTTGTAGGAACTGATATCGACGAAAAAGCAATCGAAAATTGCAGCAAAATCATCGAGGCAAATCCTAAATTGATTGACGCTATAAGTTTACAGCAACAAACCGAATCCCGTTTTATTTTCAAAAATATCATCACACCCGAAGATCGTTTTACCTTCACGATGTGTAATCCACCTTTTCATTCTTCTGCCGAAGATGCGAATCAAAGTACTGTTCGTAAAGTTTCGAATTTAACTAAAGAAAGAAAAAAAACAAATCCGGTTTTAAACTTCGGAGGCCACAATGCCGAATTATGGTGCGATGGCGGAGAAATTGGTTTTGTAACGCAAATGATTTATGAAAGTGCAAAATTTGCGATGCAAACTTTGTGGTTCACTACTTTGGTTTCGAAAAGAGAAAATCTTTCGAGCATTTACAAAACCCTTAATAAAGTAAACGCATCTTCAATCAAAACTATTGATATGGCTCAAGGCCAAAAAACAAGCCGTATTGTAGCCTGGACTTTTTTAAGTGAAAGCCAGCAAAAAGCGTGGAAATTTTAAAATACGTACTTTCAATATAAAGTAATGATTTTATTGTTTGTTTTTTGGTAAATTTACCGTAAAGCAATTCACACAAAATCATGGCAGAATATATTGGCTATCTCGCATCCTTTTTTATTGTTGGAGGTTTTTTACTCAAAGACCTCAAAACAATCCGATTCATTAATATGTTTGGATGTATTTGTTTCGTAGTTTACGGTATCTTTTTTAAAGATTATAAAGATCTTAATCAATGGCTTTTACCTGTTATTATTCCAAATGCCATTTTAGCATTAGTACAAGTATATCATCTTACCAGAAAAAACTAAACATTATAATTATAATACTTTAAAATAAAATTCTGATACTTTTTCGATACGCAATTTCCTTACCTTTAGTAGTAAATTGAATTTTATTACTATGCCAAAAATATACTTTAGAATACTGTTATTAGTTCTAATTACCGGTTGTTCTTCGACTAAAAAAGCAAAATTTGACGATTATATTTTCAAAACCAAAAGCGAAAAACAAGCTTATATCAGTTCTTACGACAAAGCTTTAAAACTTTGGAATATTCCTTATTCTGAAGAAAATATCAAAACGACTTACGGAACTGCCCACGTTATAATGGCGGGTCCTAAAAACGGAAAAGATCTGGTTTTACTTCACGGAATGGACGCCAGTTCTACAATGTGGTATCCAAATATTAAATCTTTAACCAAAAATCATCGTATATATGCGATCGATTTTATGATGGAACCCGGAAAATCTACATTAAATTCAAAACCACTTTCTTCAGAAGAAATCATGATTTTGTACAACGAAATTTTCGATCATTACAAATTAAAGAAATTCGATATTGTGGGCGCTTCGCGAGGTGGCTGGATTGCTACTTTATTAGCTACTCAAAAAGGAAATAAGATTGATAAAATAGTCTTGTTAAGTCCGGCACAAACCTTTAAATTTATCGATAAGGTGGGCAAAACAACTTCGGCATTAATGCTAAAACTTTTTCCTAGCGAGAAAAAATTCGGCAAAACCTTAAATACGTTTTCTACTCATCCTGAAAAAATTAGCCCTGTTTATAAACGACAATTTTATCTGGCCAATAAATATGCAAAATCAAATTCGAGTATGCTCAAAATGCATCCTTTTTCTGATGATGAATTAAAGTCGATTACCAATCCGGTTTTGGTTTTAATTGGCGATCATGATGTCATTAATTCCGAAGAAAGTCTGGAAAGAGCCAATAAATATTTAATAAAAGCCAAAACACAAATCATTAAAGACGCAGGACATTTTTTATCCATCGATCAGTCAAAAATTGTAAATGATGCGATGATTGATTTTTTAGAATAGTTTTTTTGCCACAAATTACACGAATTCCCACGAATTATTTGAAAGTTAATTTTGAAAATTCTGTCGTAATAAACTTGTTCGTATTCTACTTTTTAAAGCAAAAATTCGGACAATTCGTGTAATTCGTGGCAACCCTTTTATATAGAATTCAAACTTTGTATCTTTACAAAACTAATTTTTTCATCCTTCAAAAATGAATTTCCAAGTATCCTCAGAGTATAGTCCAAAAGGTGATCAGCCACAAGCAATCGAAAAACTTTCGCAAGGTGTAATCGATGGCGAAAAGTACCAGACATTATTAGGCGTTACAGGATCCGGAAAAACATTTACAGTGGCGAATGTTATTCAGGAAGTGCAAAGACCTACTTTGGTTTTGGCCCACAATAAAACGTTGGCAGCGCAATTATATTCTGAATTCAAACAATTCTTCCCTAATAATGCGGTAGAATATTTCGTTTCTTACTACGATTATTACCAACCCGAAGCTTTTATGCCTGTAACAGGGGTTTTTATCGAAAAAGATTTATCTATCAACGAAGAGCTTGAAAAGATGCGTTTAAGCACCACTTCCTCGCTCCTTTCAGGGCGTCGGGATGTTTTGGTTGTCGCTTCTGTTTCGTGTTTATATGGTATTGGGAATCCGGTTGAATTTAAAAAAAATGTAATTGAAATAACCCGAGATCAGGTTATTTCGAGAACTAAATTACTTCATAGCCTGGTTCAGAGTTTATATGCCAGAACTGAAGCCGATTTTAATCCGGGAACTTTTAGAATTAAAGGCGATACGGTCGAAGTATATCCAAGTTATGCCGATGACGCGTATAGAATTCACTTTTTTGGTGACGAAATCGAAGAAATAGAATCCTTTGATGTGAAGACCTCACAAGTCATAGAAAAATTCAAAAGACTTACTATTTATCCCGCTAATATGTTTGTGACTTCTCCGGATGTACTGCAAGGTGCCATTTGGGAAATTCAGCAGGATTTGGTAAAACAAGTCGATTATTTTAAAGAAATAGGAAAACACTTAGAAGCAAAACGTTTAGAAGAACGTACCAATTTCGACTTAGAAATGATTCGCGAATTAGGTTATTGCTCCGGAATCGAAAATTATTCAAGATACCTTGACGGAAGACAAGCCGGAACAAGACCGTTCTGTTTATTGGATTATTTCCCGAGTGATTATCTGATGATTGTAGACGAAAGTCACGTAACCGTTTCTCAGGTTCACGCCATGTATGGAGGCGACAGAAGCCGTAAAGAGAATCTGGTGGAATACGGTTTTCGTTTACCTGCCGCAATGGACAACAGACCTTTGAAATTTGAAGAGTTTGAAGCCATACAAAATCAGGTAATTTATGTATCTGCAACACCGGCGGATTACGAATTGCAAAAAACAGATGGTGTTTATGTAGAACAAATTATTCGCCCAACTGGATTATTAGATCCAGTTATCGAAGTAAGGCCGAGTTTGAATCAAATTGATGATCTGATCGAAGAAATTCAGGTGCGATGTGAATTAGACGAAAGAGTTTTGGTAACAACGCTGACTAAAAGAATGGCCGAAGAGCTGGCAAAATACTTAACCAAAGTAAATATTCGCTGTCGTTATATACATTCTGAAGTGGATACGTTGGAGCGTATCGAAATTATGCAGGATTTACGAAAAGGTATCTTTGATGTTTTGATTGGAGTAAACTTACTTCGTGAAGGTCTTGATTTACCAGAGGTTTCGCTGGTTGCAATTCTTGATGCTGATAAAGAAGGTTTTCTTCGTAATCACAGATCTCTAACGCAAACTATTGGTCGTGCGGCAAGAAACCTCAACGGAAAAGCCATTTTGTATGCTGATAAAGTTACGGCAAGTATGCAGCGAACCATCGATGAAACAGAATATCGTAGAACCAAACAGATTAATTATAATACAGAACACGGCATTACGCCACAGGCTTTAAATAAAAAAATCGAAAGTGCGTTTACAAAAAATCCTTTGGTAGAATACGAATTGGGTCATACATTATCTGCTGCTGCAGAACCTGAGACGGCGTATTTATCGAAAACAGAATTAGAAAAAATGATTCGGGAAAAACGTAAATCAATGGAGAAAGCAGCCAAAGAATTAGACTTTTTGCAAGCAGCGAAGTTGCGTGATGATATCAAAAAACTACAGGAACAGTTGGCTTAATTGTGTTGTTCCTGAAAAACTTTCAATAATACATTAGGATCAATAATAGCATTTGGCGCGTTTTTCATCAAATCCAAAACACGTTTGGTGGCATTGGGGTTCAAACCCATTTCGATCGCAATTTGCTGAATGGCTTTGGCTTCTTTTTCGTGCAAAATACCGTCGCAGTACATAATCAAGGCCAGTCTGTAGAATTGCTGAATGCGCTGAAATTCTGATTTTATAATCGAACTGTTATTTTCCTGATGAAATAAGTCATGAAAAACAGCTAAATCAATGCTTAATTCCTGAGCAACAAGCCACAAAAAATCATACTCTCTTTTGTGCAAATGCCCATCAACAGTAGAAAAAGCAATCATTTCTAAAAGTAAACTTCTCTTTTCTGTTTCGGTATTCATCAATTTATTATTTTTAGCTAAAATATTGTTTTTAAATCTAAAATGCAAAGAACTCATGATTAGAGGATTTTTCTTTTTTATAATGCTTTGGATAACCTCTGTCACAAGCGCGCAAGAAAGTTCTGCTTCAAAAAACGTATCTACTTTTACGATCGAAGCGCCTCAACTGAAAACCACTAAAAAAATCTGGATTTACCTTCCTGAAGATTATTCGGCTACAGCCAAAAAATACAGCGTGATTTATATGCACGATGCCCAAAATCTATTCGATTCTAAAACCGCTTATTCCGGAGAATGGAATGTCGATGAAAAACTGGATAGTCTGAAAGCTCCCGTAATTGTGGTAGGAATCGAACACGGAAACGATAAAAGAATAGATGAATTAACACCATTTAAAAATGAAAAATATGGTGGCGGAAATGCCGATAATTATCTTGATTTTATTGTAAAAACATTAAAACCATATATCGACAAAAATTACAGAACCAAACCAAAAGCCAAAAACACTATTATTATGGGAAGTTCTCTTGGTGGATTGGTTTCTTATTATGCCATTCTAAAATATCCCGAAACATTTGGCAAAGCAGGTGTTTTCTCACCTTCCTTTTGGTTTTCGAATGACATTTATACTTTAACAGAAAAAGCTCCCAAAATCAAAACTAAAATTTATTTTTTGTGTGGAGATAAAGAAAGCGATGATATGGTAAAAGATATGACCAAAATGGAACGTTTGTTAGATACAAAACGTTGTTATTGCTTGCATCTTACTAAGTCTAAAATTGTAAAAGGCGGCGAACATAACGAGAAACTCTGGCGGGATGAATTCGTAAAAGCAGTGCTTTGGCTAGGTTATTAATAAAAAACAATCAAAAAATATTATGGAATTAATTTTAAGAGAATACAATCTAAAACTAAAACATACTTTCACCATATCAAGAGAATCGATTGATTTTCAGCCGTCGTTAATTGTCGAACTCAAAAGTGATGGTTTGTTGGGTTTTGGAGAAGCCACTTCAAATCCGTATTACAAAACTACGGTTCCGATAATGATGCAGGATTTAGAAAAAATCAGAGGTATTATTGAAAGTACCGAAAATGAGACTCCTGATGCTTTCTGGGCAAAAATCTATCCGTATTTAAAAGGTGATATGTTTGCTTTGTGCGCTTTAGATTTGGCTTACAACGACTTGTACGCACGAAAAAAAGGAAAGAAATTGTATGAACTGTGGAATTATTCAATCGAAAAAAATCCGCTTACAGATTATACCATTGGAATTGCTTCGATAGAAAAAATGGTTTCAAAGATGCAGGAACTTCCGTGGCCAATTTATAAAATAAAATTAGGTACCAAAGAGGATATTGCAATTGTAAAGGAACTCAGAAAACATACGAATGCCATTTTTAGAATTGATGCCAATTGCGGTTGGGGCGTTGACGAAACGATAAACAATGCCGTTGAACTAAAAAAATTAGGTGTAGAATTTCTGGAGCAGCCTATGAAAGCCGATAATTGGGAAGCACATAAAGAAGTTTTTAAACATTCTGTTCTGCCTGTAATTGCTGATGAAAGCTGTATTATAGAAGAAGATGTTTCCAAATGTTTCAACCATTTTCATGGTGTAAATGTAAAACTGGTAAAATGCGGCGGATTAACTCCCGGCAAACGCATGATCGAAGAAGCAAAAAAACTGGGATTAAAAACCATGGTAGGCTGCATGACCGAATCGACTGTGGGTATTTCGGCAATTGCACATTTATTACCTCAATTGGATTATGTAGATATGGACGGAGCATTACTTTTGGCACAAGACATTGCAACCGGCGTAACAATAAAAAATGGCGTAATTCACTATTCTGATCTTAACGGAACCGGAGTTACTTTACTATAAAACCTATGAATGTCAATCAATTTCCGGATAGAATTATCGAAATCAACCAGGAACAGTATTTGTATTTTGGAGGAACGGCTTATTTGGGATTACCCACCAATAAAGAGTTTCAGGAATTGGTGATTAAAAATATTCGGAATTGGGGAACAACATACGGAAGTTCCAGAAGTGCCAACATACAACTTACGGCGTACGAAAATGGGGAAAATTTTTTAGTCCATCATATCAAAGCAGAAAGCGCTGTTACGGTTTCTTCCGGAATGCTGGCAGGAAAATTAGTCCTCGATTTGTTGCAAAAACAAACAGATTCTTTTTTTCATTTTACCAACCATCATCCTGCAATTCATTTTAAGAACAGTTTGCCCATCTTCTTAAATGGAGAACTAAATTCACGTTTACTGGATTCCAAACCAGAAAAAATCACGATTTTAACCGATAGCGTTTCCGGATTTCAGACCAAGTCAATTGATTTATCTGTTTTGGCAGCAATTCCGGATCATAAAGAGATTACTTTGGTTATTGATGAATCGCATTCGTTTGGAATTTTAGGCGAAGGTGGCTGTGGAATTTATTCTGAAATTGATCTTCCGGTCAAACGAAAAATCATGATTTCGTCTTTAGGAAAAGCATTTGGTTTAAGCGGTGGCGTTATTGCAAGTGATGCTTCTTTTATAAATCAAATAAAAAATCTGGACATTTTTATTTCTGCAGCTGGAATGAATCCTGCCTTTGTTCAGACTTTGGCGGATGCAGCAAATCTGTATAAAATTCAGCATCACAAGTTATTAGATAATCTGGACTATATTGATCGAAAGTTAATCAAAAATCAACACATCAAATTTGACAAAACTTATCCTCTCATTTATTTAGAAAACGAAAATCTGATCAACGTATTAAAAGCTAATAAAATCATTATTGCCAATTTTAAATATCAGGAAAATGCCAGTAATCTCAATCGAATTGTAATTACCGCCAATCATCTTCATGAAGATTTAGATAAATTAGTAAATATCTTAAACGATTACAATTCTCTAAATTAAGATAAAAAAGTTAGCCACGAATTCACGAATTATATTTTAAAATTGATACTATTAGCCAAAATTCGTGAATTCGTGGCGAAAAAACAGTAAAAGCACTTCTAGTTCTTAAACTAAAATTGTAATCAAATTACTTTTAAAACGTACCTTTGTAAAAAATTAAACGATGACAAACAACGATATCTTAAAAAAACTTCGCGTGGCTTTGATGCTCCGTGACGACCAAATAGTTGAAATTTTAGAGTTAGTAGATTTTAGAATTACAAAATCAGAATTGGGAGCTTTTTTCAGAGCCGAAGATCACGAAAACTATATGGAATGTGGTGATCAGGTTTTGCGTAATTTCTTAAACGGATTGGTAATTCATTTAAGAGGTACAAAAGAAAATCCTAAAAACCCGAATGACGTTTTAGCGAAACATAAAGCTGAAATCCCTAAAAAAGACAGCACTAAAGAAAGACCTGAATTTAAAGCAAGTGCAAAAGATGCTGAAAAAGGAAGAGGCGATAAAGCTCCATCTAAATCAGGACCTGCGGCTAAAAAACCTTTCAAGAAAAGCAATACTAAAACAACTCCTAAAGTACAGGTTGTAGAAAAAGTAGTGTACAAAAACGGGAAGAATAAGAAATAAGCTTTTTAACCCAAAGGACGCTAAGATTTACGCAGAGTTCGCAAAGTTTTTTTAGCCACGAATTCACGAATCATTTTTCATAATCTTTGAAAATAAAAATTCGTGAATTCGTGGCTATTATTTTAAACCCGAAAAGTTCGCAAAGCTGTATAGATAAAGCTTTGCGAACTTTGCGTTTATAATGTTACAGATTTAGTAAAAATCTTTGCGCGCGTTGCGGTTAAATCACCACCAAACCTAGATTTTATTGTGATCAATTCGTTCAAAAAAAGCATCTTTATACGTTGCTCCTATTGGCAATTCTTTGCTATGAATAAAAACAGAAAAACTATCTGTAGATTCTATTTGTTTTAATGCAATTACAAAGGATTTATGTATTTGGATAAAATCTTTTTCAGGTAATGATTCAAGGACGTTTTTTAAAGAAGAATGCGTAATTAACTGCTGTTTTTGAGTGTGAATGCAAACATAATTCTGAAGACTTTCGACATATAAAATTTCCTCTAAAAACAATTTCTGGAATTTATTTTTACCATCTGTTTTCACAAAAATAAAGTCAGATGAAATATTTGTTACAGCTTCTGCTTTTGGCTCCGCATTTAGTTTAGAAACGGCCTGATAAAAACGTTCAAAAGCAATTGGTTTCAATAGATAATCAATCGCATTAAGCTCAAAACCTTCTAAAGCGAAATCAGGATATGCTGTTGTAAAAATGACTTTTATATCTTTTGAAATTATCCTGGAGATCTGCAAACCTGTGAGTTGCGGCATCTGAATATCCAAAAAAATAACATCGACGCTTTGTGTATTCAGAAATTCTAATGCTTTTAATGAATCATTAAAAACGCCTACTTTTTCGAGAAAAGATACTTTTTCGATATAATTTTCGAGTATGCGCGTTGCTGGCGGTTCATCATCAACAATGATACATTTAAAATTCATGGAATTATTTTTTTAGTGGTATTTTTAAATAGGTTTTAAAGGTATTATTTTCTGCGATTTTTTCAAGCACAAATTGATCTTTATACGTGTACTCTAAACGTTTTGTCAGATTTTCGAAACCAATTCCGGTCGAGGAATAATTCTCTCCTCCTACATTATAATTAAAGGTTGATAGCTCTAAAAAGTCTCCTTTTATTTTGATCGAAATAATTGCTTTTTCATCCGGATTATTGAGTTTGGCGTGTTTAAAAACATTTTCTATAAAATGAATTAAAGCCGATGACAGAATTTTTTCGGTTGCATAATTTCCTTCAATTTCAAAGTCCAGACAAAGCTGATCCTCAAATCGTTTTTGCTGCAAATGAATGTAGTTTTGCACAAACTGAATTTCATTAGAAAGTAACACCTCATCTTTCTCTGTTTCTGTAATCACGTAGCGCAACAAATCTGATAATACTAAAATATCCGAAGCCATTTTATCGTCTTTCAAAATCAACTGACTATAAAACGAATTAAGCGTATTAAACAAAAAATGCGGACTTACCTGAGATTTAAGCATTTGAAGCTGAGCCTTTTTATTTTCTAATAGCAATTCCTGATTTTGCTTATTAGCATCCTGAAATTGCCAAAACAAATAATTCAGAGCACTTAAAATTACAGACGGTAATCCGAAGAAAAAATTATCCCGAATATAATATCCTATTTTACGTGTTTCCTCTCCGTAATTGTGAATTCCGGTAATTTCGAACACAACTACTTCCTGCAAAAAATAACGGACTCCTGCAAAAATTAATAATGAAACCGGAATACTTAAAAAGTACCATAACATCTTTTTTTTATTTAAAAACCAGTCGCAAAATGTATAAAAATTCAGAAGATAAACAATGAAAATAGAAAGTAAAAAACCTGAATTAAAAAAGAAATACATAATACTGAAAACAGACTCCAATTTTCGATTACTCACGCCAATATCCCAAAGATAAAAGGTTATAAATAATCCTAAGAAAAGAAGAATATGGTAATAAAAGGGAATTTTCAGCTTCATAATAATGTTGTTGTTATTTCAAAAATACAACTATGCAATTACATGAATACTATGTTTATATAAAATAGCTATTTTCTGTGACGAACTATCAAAAACGATACACGAAATTTTTTGACAGCTTATTTTTAGTGTTTGTGATTTGAAATCTGATGTTCATCAAAAACTAAAATATCATGAGAAAAGCTACGATACATTTGCCTTGAATTTAAAACAAATCATCATGAAAAAAATCGCTTTATTACTCGTTTTTACAATGGCATTTAATGCAGGTTCTGCTCAAACAAAAAAGAAACAAATATTATTATTCGGAAGTTTCCATTTTGAAAATCCCGGACTTGACGTTGCTAAAGTAAATACTTTTAATGTCATGTCAGACAAAAGCCAGAAAGAGCTTGAAAACATCACCGATAAAATTAAAAAGTTTGGCCCCGATAAAATCTTCATTGAATGGAATTATCAAAAACAAACCAAATTAGATAAATTTTACGCTAAGAATACTGATAGTTTACTTAAGAACGATTCAGATGAAATAGTACAAATAGCTTTAAGATCTGCTAAAAAATTAGGCCATAAAAAGCTATACGGAATTGATTATAATGGTGCTGATTTTCCATATGATAGTTTGGTAAAAGGAATGAAAGAAGCTGGTCAGCTTGATTTAATCAAAAGGAATGAAGAGACTATGAAGCAGTATGAAACAGATTTCAATACAAAAATTACAAAGTATTCTTTAACAGAACTTCTTTTAGATATTAATACAAAAGCATCAAATGGTGACAATCTCCAGTGGTATCTGCAAACTGCCATCAAAGGTGGCAAAACTGATAATTTTGTGGGTGCTTTTTTAGTTTCAGAATGGTACAGAAGAAATCTTTATATGTATGCTTTAATTCAAAAACTAACCGAAAGTAAAGATGACAAAATAATGGTTTTATTAGGCGCCGGCCATACGGCAATGATTAGAGAATTCGTTGAGCATAATCCTGAATTTGAAATTGTTGAATTAGGTACTGTGCTTAAGTAATTTTCTAACTGGGACGAATTTAACCGCAAAGAACGCTAAGATTTACGCAAAGTTCGCAAAGTTTTATTGATAAAGCTTTGCGAACTTTTACGTTTGTAAACATACTACAAAAATAAAATCTTGCGCTCTTTGCGGTTAAATACACTCCAAAAAAAAATCCTTCCGATAACCGGAAGGATTTTCTATATAATTGATTTCTTATTTGATTAAGAAAGTGCAGCTTTAACTTGGTCAGCAGCTTCTTGAAATTGAGTAGCTGATAAGATTGGCATACCAGAGTTGTCAATTAATTCTTTTGCAATTTCAGCATTTGTTCCTTGCAAACGAACGATAATTGGCACATTGATAGCATCACCCATATTTTTGTAAGCGTCAACAACTCCTTGCGCCACACGGTCACAACGAACGATTCCACCAAAAATATTAATTAAAATAGCTTTTACGTTAGGATCTTTTAAGATAATTCTAAAAGCAGTTTCAACACGTTTTGCATCAGCAGTTCCACCAACGTCTAAGAAGTTAGCAGGCTCAAAACCAGCGTATTTAATTAAATCCATAGTTGCCATTGCAAGACCTGCTCCGTTTACCATACATCCTACAGTACCGTCAAGATCCACATAGTTCAAACCTACTTCTTTAGCTTCAACTTCGATTGGATTCTCCTCACGGATATCTCTCATTTCAGCATATTTTGGTTGTCTGTACAAAGCATTATCGTCGATATTTACTTTAGCATCAACAGCCATAATTTTATTATCTGAAGTTTTCAAAACCGGGTTGATTTCAAACATAGAAGCATCAGAACCAATGTAAGCATTGTATAAAGAATCGATGAATTTCACCATTTCTTTGAAAGCATTTCCAGAAAGACCTAAGTTAAAAGCAATTCTTCTTGCTTGAAAACCTTGTAATCCAACAGAAGGATCAACTTCTTCAGTAAAAATTAAATGAGGAGTGTGCTCAGCAACTTCTTCAATATCCATTCCACCTTCAGTAGAATACATAATCATGTTACGACCAGTAGCTCTATTCAATAAAACAGAAACATAAAATTCAGAAGTTTCACTTTCACCAGGATAGTAAACATCTTCTGCAACTAATATTTTGTTTACTTTTTTACCTTCTGCAGAAGTTTGAGGTGTAATCAATTGCATTCCGATGATTTGTCCAGCAATTTCTTCCACTTGTTGCAAGTTTTTTGCCAACTTAACTCCACCACCTTTTCCACGACCACCTGCGTGAATTTGTGCTTTTATTACGTGCCATCCTGTACCAGTCTCGGCAGTTAATTGTTTTGCAGCAGCCACAGCTTCGACTGCATTGTTAGCCACAATTCCGCGTTGAATGCGTACTCCGTAACTTGCTAAAATTTCTTTTCCTTGATATTCGTGTATGTTCATAATATAGAATTTGTCTGGTTCTGAATTTATTTCAGAATAAAAGTGCGACAAAAGTAGCAAAATTCAACTGAATAGTAAAATCTTTTTCAATTAAAAAATGTGTGAGATATTTATAAAACGTTTATTATTTTTCAATGCAAAGAAATAGTTAACTAAACAATTTGTTAATATTAACTCAAAACCACTAAAACGTTTGATATTTAACAAAAACTTCACTGTATTTACTAGCCTTAAGGTGATTTTTCTTAATATATTTTAAGAGTCGTTATCATTTTATCAATTCGCAATGGTTAATATAATATTATTATCAATTAAGAAGCGTTTTTCTAATATTACAATAAAAATGTAAGCCAAATTACAATTCCGATACATTATATTTAACGAAATCTTTATTTTTGTAGAAAAAATATCAAGAATGAAAGTTAAAGAACAAGGGCTTTATTTGCCTGAATTTGAACACGACAATTGTGGTGCAGGATTTATTTGTAATTTGAATGGTATTAAATCAAACGATATTATTCACAAAGCATTGGATATCTTAATAAAATTGGAACATCGTGGTGCCGTTAGTTCTGATGGAAGAACTGGAGACGGGGCTGGAATTTTATTCGATATCCCGCATGATTTTTTTAAAAAAGTATGTGACTTTGAAATCCCTGAAACACGTGAGTATGCAGTAGGAATGGTTTTTTTACCAAAAAGCAAAAACCAGGTTTCTTTTTGTATCAACGCTTTCGAATCGACTATTAAGGATCAGAACTTAAAGATCCTGGGTTGGAGAGATGTACCTGTTGAAGTAGAAAATTTAGGGCAGATTGCCGCAGAAAAAGAACCAACAGTTAAACAGGTTTTTGTTAGCAAAAACGGTCAGGATTTAACTGAAAACGAATTTAATGCAAAACTTTTTGCAGCTAGAAAAATTGCAGAACATGCCGTAAGAGGATCTAAAACCTCTGAAAGCCATATGTTTTATTTCTCTAGTTTATCGACAACTACCATAATATATAAAGGTCTATTGATGCCGGAAGACATCAGCCGTTATTATGTTGACTTAAAAGATCCAGATTTAGTGACTCGTTTGGCGTTAGTGCACCAGCGTTTCTCTACTAATACTTTCCCTTCATGGGAGTTAGCGCAGCCATTTAGATACATGTGTCATAATGGTGAAATCAATACATTACGTGGAAACGTAAGCCGTATGCGTGCTCGTGAAGAATTGATGGAAAGCAAAGTTTTTGGTAATGATATCAAAAAATTATTCCCTATTATCTTAGAAGGAAAATCAGATTCTGCTTCTATGGATATGGTGGTTGAACTTTTATTAATGACAGGTCGTTCATTGCCGGAAGCGATGATGATGGTGGTTCCTGAAGCTTGGGAAAAACACCAGACAATGTCTCCTGAAAAAAGAGCATTCTACGAATTCAACTCTTGTATCATGGAACCTTGGGATGGTCCAGCTTCGATTCCGTTTACAGATGGTAACGTAATTGGTGCCTTACTAGACCGTAACGGATTACGTCCTTCCCGTTATACTTTAACCAAAAGCGGTTTCGTAATCATGTCATCAGAAATTGGTGTACTTGATGTTGAGCCCGAAGATGTAGTACAACACGGTCGTTTAGAACCAGGAAAAATGTTCCTTGTTGATATGAACGAAGGTCGTATTATTGAAGATGATGAAATTAAAAAAGCAATTGTAACCAAACGTCCTTATCAGGAATGGATCGATGCTAACTTGTTACAATTATCTCAAATACCTTATACCAATAATCCTACTCCTGTTGAAAAACTTGATTTTTTAACAAGACAAAAATTATTTGGTTATACTATCGAAGATTTAAAAACAATCATTAACCCAATGGGAGCTCAGGGTGCTGAAGCCATTAGTTCTATGGGTAACGATACACCATTGGCTGTATTATCAGAGCAGCCACAATTGTTGTACAACTATTTCAAACAATTATTTGCTCAGGTTACCAACCCGCCTTTGGATGGTATTCGTGAAGAAATCATTACCGATATTAGTTTAGCAATTGGTGGCGATTTTAATATTTTCGAAATTGAATCTAAACAATGTAAAAAATTAAAAATCCAGAATCCTGTTATTTCTAATGAGGATTTGGATAAAATAAGAAACATTGATCACGCAGATTTCAAATCGGCTACTATTTCTACTTTATATAAAATAGAAAAAGGGGTTAACGGTTTAGAAAGAGCGTTAGAAAAATGTGTTCAGGCTACTTTTAAAGCGGTTTCTGAAGGATGCAATATCATCATTTTATCAGACAGAGGTGTTAGCGAAGAATTGGCTCCAATACCAATGTTATTGGCTTGTTCTTACATTCACCACTCATTGAACATTTTACAGGTTCGTTCTAAATTCGGAATCATCATCGAATCTGCAGAACCACGTGAGCCGCATCATTTTGCTTTATTGTTTGGATATGGTGCAAGTGCCATCAACCCTTACATGGTAAACGAGATCATCCACGATCAGGTGAACCAAGGATTCATTACAGGAGTAAAAGCTGATTATGCTATTGTAAATTATAACAAAGCGATTGCAAAAGGTATCCTTAAAATCATGAACAAAATTGGAATCTCTACTTTACATTCGTACAGAGCGGCTCAAATTTTCGAGATTTTAGGTTTAAACAAAACTTTCACTAATAAATATTTCCCATTCACTCCTTCAAGAATAGAAGGAATTGGTTTGATGGAAGTAGAAAAAGAAGTGAAGAAACGTTTTCAAAAAGCATTTCCAAATTCTAAAATTGCAAGTTTATTATCTTTAGAAATTGGAGGTATTTACAGATGGAGACGCGGTGGAGAAAAACACATGTTTAATCCCACAACAATAGCAAAATTACAACAGGCCGTTCGTTTGAATAGTCCTGAAAGTTATAAAGAATACTCTAATATGGTCAATGAGCAAAGCTCAAACTTAATGACTATTAGAGGTTTATTCGAATTCAACAATTTAGATCCAATTTCTATTGATGAAGTAGAGCCATGGACAGAAATTGTAAAGAAATTCAAAACTGGTGCGATGTCTTACGGATCTATCAGTAGAGAAGCGCATGAGAATTTAGCGATTGCAATGAACAGAATTGGCGGAAAAAGTAATTCCGGAGAAGGTGGAGAAGATCCTAAACGTTTCCAGAAAGAAATTAACGGAGATTCAAGAAACAGTGCGATCAAACAAGTTGCTTCGGGACGTTTTGGTGTTTCGATCAACTATTTGACAAATGCTAAAGAGATTCAGATTAAAATGGCTCAGGGTGCAAAACCTGGAGAAGGTGGACAATTACCAGGAGAAAAAGTTGTGCCTTGGATTGCTGAAACCAGAAACTCTACACCTTACGTAGGTTTGATTTCGCCTCCGCCACACCACGATATTTACTCTATTGAGGATTTATCTCAGTTGATTTTCGACTTAAAAAATGCGAATCGTGAAGCACGTGTAAACGTAAAATTAGTTTCTGAAGTTGGAGTTGGAACAATTGCTGCCGGTGTTGCCAAAGCAAAAGCTGACGTGATCCTGATTTCAGGTTATGACGGAGGAACTGGTGCTGCACCATTAACTTCATTACAACACACCGGAATTCCGTGGGAACTTGGTTTAGCTGAAGCTCAACAAACTTTGATCTTAAATGATTTAAGAAGCCGTGTCGTTTTAGAATGTGACGGACAATTGAAAACAGGTCGTGACGTTGCTATTGCTGCATTGTTAGGAGCTGAAGAATTTGGTTTCGCTACTGCTCCGCTTGTTGCTTCAGGATGTATTATGATGAGAGCTTGTCACTTGAATACTTGTCCGGTTGGTATTGCCACTCAGGATCCTGAATTGAGAAAAAATTTCAAAGGAACTCCGGAGCACGTCATCAACTTCATGTATTTCATTGCTGAAGAGTTAAGAGAGATCATGGCGCAATTAGGTTTCAGAACATTGAAAGAAATGGTTGGTCAATCACAAAAATTAAATGTGAACAAAGCGATCAAACATTATAAAGCAAATGGATTAGACTTGTCATCAATTCTATACAAACCGGAAAAAGCGAAAACAGAGCCAAATCATAATACAACTACACAAGATCACCAGCTTGAAAATGTATTGGATTTTGATATCATTAAAGAAGCTATTCCGTCTATTTATAGAAAAGAAAAAACAAGAGTAACCTTTAAAATTAAAAATACAGACCGTTCTGTAGGTGCCATTTTGAGTAATGAAATCTCAAAAATCTATGGCGCACAAGGTTTACCTGAAGACACTATTTTAGTTGATTTTGAAGGTTCTGCCGGACAAAGTTTTGGTGCTTTTGCAACAAATGGATTGTCGTTTAAAATTCACGGAAACTGTAATGATTACTTAGGAAAAGGTCTTTCTGGAGGAAAACTAATTGTAAAAGTACCTCCTACTGCAACTTTCAAACCTGAAGACAATATCATTATTGGAAACGTTGCCCTTTACGGAGCTATTACCGGAGAGGCTTATATTAATGGAATGGCCGGAGAGCGTTTTTGTGTGAGAAACTCTGGAGCAACTGCGGTTGTTGAAGGAATTGGAGATCACGGATGCGAGTACATGACCGGTGGTACTGTAATTGTTTTAGGAAAAACAGGAAGAAACTTCGCAGCTGGTATGAGCGGTGGTGTTGCTTATGTTTATGATCCTAAACAACAATTTGATGCAACATTATGCAACATGGAAATGGTTGCTTTTGATCCTATCGAACAAGAAGATGTGACTAAATTGAGAAAACTAATCAAAAATCACTCTTTGTACACCAATAGTCCATTAGCAAAAAGAATTTTAGCAGACTGGGAAAATGAACAAAACAATTTCGTAAAAGTAATGCCAACTGATTACAAAAAAGCATTACAACGAATTGCAGAAGAGAAAAAAATAGAAGAATTAATTGCTTAATAAAAATCAATTTCAAAAATCAAATTTCAATGGCAATGACAAAATACAATGTCAATAACAATTGGAATTTGGAATGTAAAGAAATTGGAATTTTAATTAAAATGTCATGGGTAAAATAGGCGGATTTAAAGAATATAACAGAGCCGACGAAAGTAATTTAGCAGTTGCAGAACGTGTTTCGAACTACAACGAATTTACTATTCCGTTATCTGAAGAAAAGAAAAAAGAACAAGGTTCAAGATGTATGGATTGTGGTATTCCTTTTTGCCACAGTGCTTGTCCGTTAGGAAATTTAATTCCTGACTTCAACGACATGGTGCATCAGGAAGAATGGCAAGGCGCTTTAGAGATTTTACAATCTACTAATAACTTTCCGGAATTTACAGGTCGCTTATGCCCTGCTCCATGTGAGAAATCATGTGTATTAGGAATCATCAAAGAACCGGTTGCAATCGAAAACATCGAGAAAAATATCATCGAAAGAGGTTTTGATGAAGGATGGATCAAACCTCAGCCACCAAAAACAAGAACTGGAAAAACGGTTGCTGTTATTGGTTCAGGTCCTGCAGGTTTGGCTGCGGCTCAACAATTAAACAGAGCGGGTCACACGGTAACTGTATTTGAAAGAGACAATGCTATTGGAGGTTTATTACGTTACGGAATTCCGAATTTCAAATTAGAAAAAGGAATTATCGACAGACGTGTATTAATCCTTGAAGCGGAAGGAATCACTTTTAAAACTAACGTAAATGTTGGAGTGAACTTTAGCGTTGAAGAACTAAATGCTTTTAATTCTATCGTATTATGCGGTGGAGCAACGGAGAGAAGAAGTTTACCAACTAAAGGAATTGAAAGCAAAGGCGTTGTTCAGGCAATGGATTTCCTGACTCAACAAACGAAAGTTTTATACGGAGAATCAATTCCTGATCAGGTGAAAGCTACAGGAAAAGATGTTATCGTAATTGGTGGTGGTGATACAGGTTCTGACTGCGTTGGAACATCAAACCGTCACGGAGCAAAATCAGTAACCAACTTTGAGATTTTACCAAAACCTCCGGTTGGAAGAAGTGAATCAACACCTTGGCCTTTTTGGCCGTTGCAGTTGAAAACGTCATCTTCTCACGAAGAAGGCTGTGACAGAAACTGGTTAATCAATACTAAAGAATTCATTTCTAATAGTAACGGAGAATTAACCGGATTAAAAACAGTTGAAGTACAATGGAAAATGACTCCGGGTCAGCGTCCTGAATTGATCGAAAAAGAAGGTTCAGAGAAAATCTGGCCTTGCGATTTGGCTTTATTGGCTCTTGGATTTACAGGTCCTGAGAAAACTTTAAGCGAGCAATTAGGTCTTGAAGTGGATATGAGAAGTAACTATAAAGCAAAAAATTATCAAACGAATGTACCGCACATTTTCACTGCTGGTGATATGCGCAGAGGACAGTCGTTAATTGTATGGGCTATTTCAGAAGGTCGCGAAGCAGCAAGAGAAGTAGATTTGTTCTTAATGGGCTCTACCAACTTGCCAACCAAAGGAAACGGAGATTTACCAAGTCTTTAAACCTTATAACACACAACTAACAAAAGCCTCTGAATAATTCAGAGGCTTTTTTTTGCCACAGATTTCACAGATTAAAAGGATTTTTTGTTTGCCGCTAAATACACTAATTTCCACTAATTGAATTGGACATAATAAAATCTCATTTTAATGGTATCCTATGGTTTCAACCGTCGGATATGATCAATAAAATTCCAGAAATAAAATTTGTGAAAATTCGTTAAATTCGTGGCAAAAAAGGTAAAAAAATCTGCGCTAATCCTTTAATCTGTGGCAAAAACTTACTACCTTAGAATCTTAGCTCCTTAGAACCTTAAAAGAATTTATAAAAATTCGAAATAAAGCACTTTTTGTTCAAAAACAAACAATTTGTTACAATTTGTTATTTTTCTACAAAAAATTTGTCGTTACTCAAAAGTGTAATAACTTTGCCCAAAATAGTTTATAAAAATGCAAGCAAAAGATTTACTGCAGTTAGCAGACCAATTTGGAAGTCCATTATATGTTTATGATGCCGAAAAAATCCAATCACAGTACAACAGATTAACTAAAGCTTTCTCTAAGGTAGAAAACTTGAGAGTTAATTACGCCATGAAGGCATTGTCAAACGTTGCGATTCTTCAGTTATTAAAGAACATGGGGTCTGGCTTAGATACTGTATCTATTCAGGAAGTTTTATTAGGACTTCATGCTGGCTATGATCCTGACAAAATTTTCTTTACACCAAACGGAGTTTCTCTTGAAGAAATCGAAGAGGTTGCCGCAATGGGTGTACAAATCAATATTGACAACTTATCTATTCTGGAGCAATTCGGAACAAAATATCCACAAATTCCGGTATGTATCCGTATCAATCCGCACGTAATGGCGGGAGGAAATGCAAATATTTCGGTAGGACATATCGATAGTAAATTCGGAATTTCGGTACATCAAATACCGCACATTTTGCGAATTGTAGAGAATACTAAAATGAGCATCGTGGGAATTCACATGCACACAGGATCTGATATTTTAGATATCGAAGTATTTTTGTATGCTGCTGAAATCTTGTTTGATACGGCAAAACATTTCAAAGATCTTGAATTTTTAGATTTCGGAAGCGGATTCAAAGTGCCTTACAAAAAAGACGATATCGAAACTGATATTGAAGAATTAGGTAAAAAATTATCAAAAAGATTCAATGCTTTCTGTGCTGAATATGGCAGAGATTTAACGTTGATTTTCGAGCCAGGAAAATTTTTGGTGAGCGAAGCAGGTCATTTCTTAGTAAAAGTAAACGTAGTAAAACAAACAACTTCAACAGTTTTTGCCGGAGTTGATAGTGGTTTCAACCACTTAATTCGTCCAATGTTGTACGGATCTTCACATCATATCGAAAACATCTCAAACCCAAAAGGAAAAGAGCGTTTCTATTCTGTTGTAGGATACATTTGCGAAACCGATACTTTTGCTAATAACCGCAGAATTTCGGAAATTACTGAAGGTGATATTTTAGCTTTCAGAAACGCCGGAGCTTACTGTTTCTCAATGTCTTCAAACTACAATTCAAGATACAAACCAGCAGAAGTTTTATGGAAAGACGGAAAAGGAATCTTAATTCGTCAACACGAAACTTTCGAAGATTTGCTTAAAAATCAAATTCCGTTGCCACAAGAAATTGCAGCAACAGTTTAAAATAAAAAAAAAGAGAATATCTATTGAATCCCGTTTCTTAATTGAGGCGGGATTTTTTTATTGTAGATTTTAGATTTTGAACCCTGTTGTCAGGCTGAGCGAAGTCGAAGCCCACGCAAAGTAACCTTACTGTTTGTCATTCCGAAATCAAAGTCCACACAAAGTAACCCCAAGCTTGTCATTTCGACGAAGGAGAAATCCTCGCAAGAAACTCTACAAAGTATATCAAATCTAGAACTACAAAAAGAAAGAAAAATCTTAAAATTAAATTCTAACTTTAGCCAAAAATTAAAAATGCAATTACAAGAAGGCTACCACAGTTATTACATATACATAATATCAAACAAACATGAAACCGTTTTCTACACCGGGGTTACAAATAATTTGAGAATTCGTTTAAGTCAACACACAGAAAACAATGCAACCGGTAAAAAAACCTTTGCCTCAAAATATAACGCTACATACTTATTATATTATGAAAAGTTTACATGGGTTCAAGAAGCAATTGCTCGAGAGAAAGAAATAAAAGACTGGCGCAGGGAAAAGAAAATCGAATTGATAAAAACTATTAATCCAAATCTGGATTTTTTGAATGATTTATTTGCATGATTTCAGCGTGCAAAATGTCCAATCTTTGTCGAGTTACTTGCGAGGATTTCTCCTTCGTCGAAATGACAAGATTTTGGATAATTGGGAGAAATTAAAAAAATGATTTCATTTAACTCAACTAAAAATACTATTTTTAGCTTCGCAAAATCCCCAAACCTAACCCCAAAAACCAATGAAAATTACGATTCCCCTATCGCTATTATTCCTTTTACTTACTACCAATATATTCAGCCAAACTATTGCTGATTTAAAACTAAAACAAAAAGAAATTCCCAAAGGTTATACCTTAAATGATGGTAATATTTGTATTACACCTCAAGCCTGCACTTTCTATAATGATATCGAAACTTACAGCAACATTGTTGGAACCTTAAAAAGTAAATCGATTCAAAGTTTTAAAAATAAAACAGATCGTGGATCTATCATGTACTTTGAATTCGAACACACCTTCAAAGGCGATAGATTTCTACAAGGATTATTATGGGGAAAAGAGGGTCAGCCAACAGATGAACATCCGGAAGAGTATTTAGCAAAAGGGAAGTTTTTAATTATTTGGAGTTTTCGTCCAGACAGCACTTTAAAGGAAAAATCTGAAACTAAGATAGAAGGAATTTTGCAATAAATAAGCTTATACATTAATAATCAAATGAATGATAAAATTTATAACGTTAATTCTATTTAGTTTCTTTTCGCTTTCAATATTTAGTATGAATATGTCCAAATCATCAAGAGATACAATTCAGAATGAAAAGAAATGTTCAAATGAGAACATAGAACTAAAAACGGAAAGAGTTGAAAAAAAACGAAAATTTGTTTTTTGGAAATTACGTCATAAAAAGATCATTATTACTGATCGAGTGATTACTACAGATCAAAAATTAATAGTAAGGACGCGTTCCATTCATATTTGTTCTCTAGATGCTTGCGACACTAGAAAATTTCGACGTATAAAAATTATAAAAAATAAAATATGGATATTTCAATATAACAGAGATCCCGAAAAAGCAATAATAAAACATTATGATTCTTGCGGAAATTTTTTAAGTAAAGAAAATTGGGACCAAAAAAAGTCATTTGAAGATTATTAAAAAACCGTTTTTTAAATCTATCCTAATTACAGCTTCATTTTTAATTCGTAATTTCGCCAAAGCAAAATAAATTTCAAATGAAACCACAAATAAGAATTCTAATTTATTCGATCCTATTTTTTTTATACCTTTCTACAACTTCACCTTTACTTTCTTTAGGAGAATTATTAAAAACAGATCCTTATATTACTTTAGGCTGTGGTTTTGCAGTTTTAAATCTTATTTACGCTTTCTTCGCTCTCAAGTGGACACCTTTATTGAATGTAATTTGTTCTGTTGTAATTGCTGCAGCAGCGTTATTCTTAGCGGTGCAATTTGCCAATTTACATTTGCTGGCAAAATACGATCCGTATTTGGTAAAGACAGCAATATTTACCAATGCTGTTTTATCAATATTATTTTGGGAAATTGTTTATCAGGTAAAAAGTAGAAAATCATAAGACATACCGAATGTTAGACGCACTGCCATGTGTCTCTACGATTAAACTTGGCGTATAATTTATCATTACATCGTCAATTTCAATCTATAAAAATGTACTACCGCACATCCCCAACCCTCTCTTAATTTTAAATTTCATAAATTTATATAGTATTACTCTAAAATGAATCTTATGAAAACTAGTAAAATATGGGCCAATTTAGGCGTAGAAGATCTGCAACGAACAACAAAATTTTATAGCGAATTAGGTTTTAAACCCAACGGAACAAATACAGAACTAACCAGTTTTATGTTTGGCGAGGATGATTTTATCATTCATTTTTTTATCAAAGAGCGATTTAAATGGGCGGTCAATGATGAGGTAGCCGATTTAAAACTAGGAAGTGAAATTATATTTTCTCTCTCAGCCGAAAGTGTAGACGAAGTACATCAATGGCTGCTGGCTGTTAAAAATGCCGGTGGAAGAATATTTGCTGAACCTCAAAGTTTTGAAAAAGGATATTTCTTTGGTTTTGCTGATCCGGATGGGCATAAATTTAATGTTTTGTATTGGCCACAGTAAATCACAAAGCCTTCCTTAAATAAATACAGAATATGTATCCATGAAAAAATATCTATTTGCCTTTATACTTTGTTCTCAATTTTCGTTTTCACAAAGTACAGATCACTTAAATACTGTTTTGAAACAGCTTAAAATTAACAAAAGCGAAATACATCAGGAACTTT
>Ga0247740_1000327_pt1 | contig 24431 bp, 21 predicted proteins | sample UWRJL148409B2_FD_180942 | JGI IMG/M metagenome (GOLD analysis project Ga0247740, IMG submission 180942) | Plant litter microbial communities from Arlington Agricultural Research Station in Wisconsin, United States - UWRJ-L148-409B-2 | ecosystem: Environmental > Terrestrial > Plant litter >...
TTTGGAGATCGGACCGCATCGCAGCTCTCCATTCGGAAGCGAGATCAAGACAGCGCTGCGGCAACATTGGCGCATCAAGAGTCGGTGAGGCGCGTCCTGCAACCGGCGGCCGAGATCATGAGCAGATCAAATTCCGTGACGAGACACTATGCGCCGGCAAGGAACTCTCATAAACGCATCTCTTCCGCGCCGGATCCACCAACCAGCAGAAGAACTACTCCTACCCTTCCCGACAGGTTCTACGATATCTCTCCGCCTGATAGCCCAAGCCAAGCTAGACGAAGGAACCCTCCATCGAAGCTGGCTCATACCGAAGCAGCATCACCAAGCATCTCTCGCTCTGAGCTACAGCTTTCACCATCAAAAGGACCAATAACCTCTACATTAGCTCGAAGGCCATCGGAGCCACTCAGTCCAGCCAACATAAACAAATCTCTTCCCGAGCTTCCCCTAGAGCTACCCATCCAATCAACAAGCGGTATCGCGACACCGAAGCATGAAGTTTTTGAAGAGATGGAATCAGAAGAAACAAAGCCTCCTTCTGCTCTGCTTGACCGCGTACGAGATCTTCTTGCAGAGCGGGAAAACACACCTCCAGCTCTCGCTGAGCCTGAGCAGCAGCAACGAGTGTCGCCAAGACCACGCACTACTTCGAACGATACCTTGCCAACGATTCGGCGCGGATCCTTATCCACTCGGGGACGTTCGGAAGAGAGAAGACGCAGCTCGCACAGTCAGGACCGCACTTCCACATCAGGCGACACACTCCTTCGCCCCAGCCTTGATCGCGTACCGACCGATGACGTTTCGCGCAACAGCCACGAGTGGCACTCTTTTCAAGCAGATGAGCATGGTCGCGTCAGCTTCGACCGGTCGATGACAAGAACAGAGGAACATGCCATGGCTCGACATGCATACGCGCAAGGAACACCATTTTCGCAAATCTCCGACACACCGATTGAGGTCAGCGAAGCTACCGCGGTCAGCATCTATCCCCACAACAACCACTCGTTGTTAGTAGTGCAGCAGATGTCACGGGCAAGCACCATGCCGCTTGAACAGATCGCAGACGAAGCACACTTCGGCTCATCCACCCTTCATGGGACAGATGCACCACCAACACCTCCTTTCGTTGATGCCGACGAGACCATGCCCGAATCGTTGCAGAAGCCCACCTTGACGTTCGAGCCGTCGACACCTCCGATGAAGATTGACCTCTTCCCACCTGGCGCTGTAGATTCGCCGCTCAAGAATCCTCGTAAGCCTCCAACACCGCCAGTCATCCAATTCATCCCACCCACACCTGCCGAGGAGCTAGAGCGCCAGCTTGTTCCAGGACCCCCGAAGCGCTCAGACTCTCATCCACAACGTCGTCCATCGCTCAAGCAACGGGCGCGCCGCTATTCTGACAATCTCATCTCGCCCTTGCTAGCGCGCGCGAGCAGTATGCGCAGTCGACGCGTGAGCGACCCACATGTGCATGCAAACAATCCACGCGTCCCCACCGTGACCGACGAAGATGGAAGTCTGCATCCCTTCTGGCGACCTCGCGGCTTCTGGGACGGCTTCGAAGACAGCGACTCCGAAAGCGACGATGACGTCTTGCCTCGTGGTGGCGATACAAGCGACGTTGAGGACGACGATTCTGAGGCACAGTCACCCCGGAAGTTTGGTGCATTGGGCCGAAGACTTACCAACGGCTTCAAAGGCTCCGGCGGCTTTCTCATCGGCAACTCCCTCGGCGTCTCCCGTGCAGGATCAAACAAACGCCGCCCACATGTCGTACTCCCAGCCCGCCGCACCATCCACGCTCCTGACTCAGACTCACCCTCGTCGCCGCATATACTCCTCCAGCCACCCACCATCCCGATCCTGGGCACGCGCACCGCACGCATCGAGAAACGGTCTTCGCGGAGTAGCCTTCGCGACATTGTTCGTTCTTCGGCCTCGTATGAACGTGCTACTCGGAGTGGGAGGCGGGATGGATGGCGCAAAGGCAAGAAGATTCCCGGGTTCAAGGGTGTACAGGTGCAGTACATTGGGTTTTCAGGGGTCAAGGAGAGACTGAGGGAGAAGAGGGCGGAGAGGAGAAGGGAGGTGCTTAGGAATAGCATTGGGGGAAGGTGGTATGTTGAGCCTGGGACTGCAGGGGTGGCATCGTAAGACTTTGTGGTGGGGTGCTCAAAAGTTGTTATGAGGATTCACATTTATGAGCAACACGATTGGTTGGGACGCTGGGATCTCTTTGGGAAGCGCTAACGCCGTTTGCCCGTCTTTGGCGGGGCGATACTGCATGTGTATATGATGTTACGGCTGGTTCCTGGATTTATGCACGGCACGAATTTTCTTCTCTTCTTCTCATGTCTTGTCACGTAGCACTGGTTGCCTAGTCTATATCCACGGGTTATGAGGGTGAAGATAGTTTTGACACGTTTTGTATAGTACAGTATCTGGAATGAAGACAAAGAGTGCTGGGAGTCAATGTCAGTCAATGTCATACTTCTTCAGGAAAACCTGCCTCGTGACGGAGCTGTAGAGAGATCGTCTGAGGTAAAGTAGTGTATCTGATTGGGCATTGGGTACGTGGGGGAGTGTGAGGGGTGGGAGGAAGCCCTGTTGGCGTCAGCGGGGATGCCGCGTTCGAAGCCGTCTACAGCGCTGGAGTGGTTTTGCGGTTGATGACAAGGGTGGTAGTTTAAGTTCGTGGTAGCGGAGTCCGATTTAAACCCGGGGTCCAGGCATTCATGGCCTTCAGGTGTTGTTTAATATCCGCCTCGATCGCGCTCACGGCTCCTGGCGGCTGCTCGTCCAATATAACGAGTAATCTACCTGTGAAGCAGATCCTACGATAGGGTAGTGCGTACTCTCGCCCGACAAAACGAAGACTAATTACATTGGCGGGGCGCTTGTCAATCCCATCATCCTTCGGTTCTCGGGCGAAAGATAACTATTACCTTGAAAACCGCAGGCTGTGCCGTTGGGAAACAGATTTTGAGCGAAATTTTCCAATATTTGGGTACTGGCGGTACTTGCAGTGGTATAAATGCGTTGGCAGGTCTTTGCGCAGTCACTTCCACAGTGCAGTGCTAGTGTAAGGCTGACAGGGGCGCAACGCAACCCTGCATCTCACCCATCCTACGGCACCGGAAGATCTTCGCCAATATCTAAGAATTGTCCCGATAGGTGGAGGTAGCTTTCGCGCGAAGTTCACAATTGGCATCAGCACGTTATCGTATGTACCAGCACGCTGCATTTCATCAACGTATATATCCTCTGGAGCGTTTCGGCACGACCTGGAATCTCAACCTCCACCTCAACTTCAACTGGCAGTCGAACCCCAACGGCATATTCACATCTAACCAAATCAAACTCACAATGTCTAAACCTGTCTTCGTCCTCCTCCACGGTGCTTGGCATACCCCAAAATGCTGGTCCCTCCTCACCTCCGAACTCACGGAAGCGGGTTTCGAATCGCTCACTCCAGCCCTCCCATCCAGCAGTTCCAATCCTCCAACGCCCGATTGGTCCGCCGACGTTGAACTCATCAGAAAGACCGTTTCTGAGCTTGTGGACGAGGGCCGCGATGTCGTGGTCGTCATGCACAGTTTTAGTGGCATGACTGGCGGCACTGCTCTGCACGGTTTAGGGAAGGCGGAGCGCGTGAAGGAAAAGAAGGCCGGTGGCGTGATACGTCTTGTTTACGTAGTGGCGTTCCTTGTACCCGAGGGTTTTCAGCATTCGCCGAAGGGTACGAGGGATAATATGGTACCCGAGATGAAGACCGATTTCGAGGTACGTTGCGTCGAAAATGTTACGCAATATGCGACTAGCTGATCGCTAACTCCACTACACAGGCCGGAGCCATTACCATCGAGCCCTCCGATGCTAAGAAAATGTTCTACCAGGACCTCTCCGATGACATAGCCGCCTCACTAGCTCAAGACCTTCAGCCTCAGAGCCTTGCAGCGTTCTGGAGCACCACCACCCACGCCGCATGGCGCCACATCCCCACGACGTATGTGCTCTGCACCGCCGACGTGCCCACAACGGTAGCAGCGGCGCAGTATCTCGTCGACTCGGCTAAAGCGAGTGGGGATCACAAGATCGACAATGTGATCAAGGTTGATGCGGGGCATAGCCCTTTCATTAGCAAACCAGAGTGGACTGCGAGGGTACTTATCGAAGAAGCAGAGAGGACCTCGAGTGTTTGAACATATGGTAGTGTCCGGCGGGGAGCGGGACAAGTGTGTGATGGGTGTGGGTTGCAGGGATGTCGGTATGACTATTGGTGAGATCGGATGAATGGGTAAGGTACGATTTGGTTGGTGTGGGAAATGGCGAGGGTAATGGGGCGTGTGCCGCGTGGGTTGTCTGCATGTCGAGACCGCAGGCCGTGACTCTTACCGACGTTACGGCTCGAAGAGATTTTGCGAGAAGGATGCAGTGGCAAAGTATCTTACCAAAGCGCTGTCATAAGCCAGTACGCGAAATAACCGGACTTACATTTTCAGCCAACTTAAACTATTCGCAAGGATGCTGAACTTCAGTGGGTGTATTGCACGACCACAATGTTCTTTCCTTTAGGTGGCTGAACATCAGTTACAGGCTCACACCGCTAGCTGTGACAGCTAATTCATATACTCAACGCGTCCTTTTGGACATCGAAGGGAGGCATCTATTCCAAATCTGCCTTCTTTTGTGTAACCGCGCTCGAATTTTGGTGCCTGTGGACCACCACTGCTAATATTGCCGCGTCAGACAACCTATATATGACTGAGACATCGAAGCTTCGAATGTTTCGACCACTGCTGCGTACCCAAAATCCACTGATTAGTTCCTCGTGATGTAGCCAAGATATCCGACGAATAGTGAATAGTTTGCGTGATGGTGAGGTCCGAAGATGACCTACGAGAGTAATTTTATTCAATATAGCATGGAACTCCTCGCAATCCTGTGATCAAACAGATTCATGTTTCATCACTGTCGTATGATAGCGCTCGATTTCCGATAATCTTGGTGAGTCGTAGGGTAATGGATGGTTACGGAGGCAGGGAGCAGCGCCTTTTGTATTTCCTTTCTTTGGACTCATTCAATTACCATCAGGCACACTCTGATAACCCTAACCATTGTTCGGGTCACCAAAGCCAAACTTGGAGCATCTACGGTTCGTAAAACCAATCATTACTTGATCGCTTATGTATAGACATAGATTGGATCACCGGACACGATGCCAAGCTCTACATTGTCCCATGAGGAAACCACCGAACCAATCAGCGGCCGCATAGCTTCCCGCTGCAGCATGGCTGCAGGCATGGCGGGAGCAGCTGTAAATGCCCCGCATTTGTATACGAAGAATGGTCTGATAACGCGTAAAGCTCTGTGCTCTGCATGCTCCAAGCCATTTGGCAGAACGATTGATATAAGAGCCCGCTGCACGACATGTGAATCAGCCTGACTATCCCGGATATTCATCGTGGCAGCCGGATCCTTATTTAACATACATCTATCTGCCCCCCGAGTCTTGTGAATCCGAATAGCGGAATTATAAATCGCTATGTCGCCCAAAGTATTCCTAGTTGGTGCGACTGGTCACATCGGCGGCGCCGTCTTGCATGCCATCCACAATACTTACTCTTCTTCCCATGTCCAGATCTTTGTGCTCGTGCGCAGTCAGAGCGATGCAGAATATCTGCGACAGCAATACAGTGTCACATCCATCATCGGGACGCTTGAAAGCATTGAAGAGGTTGCTGGTCAAATTAAGTCGTCCGACATTGTCATTAGTGTGTCAACCCCGTGGTACCACATCACGACGAGTGAAATTGACAAGTACACAGATTGCGCACCTGACATCCCCTATGCCGATTCCATCACAAAGATTCTGGATATCTTCAACAAGGCCGAAAGCAAACAATACTACATCGGAACCTCGGGTGCAGCATCCATCTGGTCGGCACCTGACGGCAATACACCCGGCGACCGCATATGGGACGACATTGATGACATTGACGACATCATGTCTCTTCCGGAGACAGGTCCGCATTCGGCCATTGACCGCATAGTCCTTGGTGCGGCGACGGACACCCTGAAGACCGCGATTGTGAGTCCCGTTATGGTGATGGGTCTTAGTCCTTCGAAGACCCATCCATGTCCTTTGACATTTCCCGATTATCTCTGGGTGGTTGAGAAACTGGGATGTGGATACACCATCGACAAAGGTCTGAACCAAACAAGTTTCATCCACGTGAACGATGTTGCGAAGTTGTATTCGCACATTCTCTCTTCGGCTTTGCGAGAACTTGGAGTATCCCTACCGCCGCAATTTGCTCCTACGGCTGCAAGTCTGGAAACTGGGGTCGAGATCTGGGGCCCGAGAGCGTACTATTTTGCCTCCGGCCCCACTATTTCCTGGAAAGACTTCCTAGGTCAACACATTCTCCCCTCACTGAAAACTCACAACGCTGATTTCTTCGCCTCATCCCCGTCTGAAACCTTGAAGGAAATCAGCATTTCCGAAGCAACAGGAATTATCAAAGAGCGAGTCGGAAGTTTCGAAGGTGCGGATGTGTATAGTAGACACATCGCGGACTCAATGGGGACGACAATGAGGACAAGGGCAAGCCGGGCAGAGAAGGCATTTGGCTGGAAGGCTGGAGAAGAGCTTGGTATCGACAAGGCTGTGCAATTGTTTCTTAGTAAGAGAAAAAGGTTCTAGGGTTTTGATAAAGGGAGAACGTGTTTTACAAACGAGTTGCGAATACAAACGAGTTGCGAGCCTTACCAACTTTCTGCAGCTCTGCACGCGTAATCCTCAACCCTATCGTAATACAATAAAGAGATATTGATATAATAGACTAAGTAGTACCGAAAGTATCTTTTTGATAGGTACGTAAGTTATGGCTAGGCTCTCTATACCTTATACAGCGCGCTAGAGCCTAGCGGCTAATATCTAATCGTATACCACTTTAACGCTATTTACGCTCTATCTACTTATTAGTCTCCTTTTAAGTAATTAGATCTTCTACTTCTACTCTTATTAAAGTCCCTTACTTCTATATCCGCTTCTTCTTACGCTGCTTGCGCTTTATTACTACTGTCAGCAGCCGCTTCATAATGAGCCAATAGCTTGCTATTGTGGACGTAGCTAGTCACCTGACATAAGGTATACATAGTTACGTGGCGCTATCCCTGCGGGGTAGCGATTCGTCTCACCTTCAATGACACCCTGCCCATAACTACGAATTCGATCCCCACGTTACCCATTTGTACCAATCTGTGACAGTGTCTGACATAGGCCTACTAGCGCGTCGGTTCTGTAGCGTTAATTCAACAACGTTGTACGTTGCTGTAGTATAGCTAATAGCTAGGATCTATAATGCATGAACTACTGTAATAGTAAGCTAGATCTCTGCTTCGTTTGAAAGCATTTCAAGAATAGGTGGTTAAAGAATAGAGGTTTACGCGTGCAGAGGTATAGAAAGTTAGTAGGGCTCGCAACTTGTTTGTATTCGCAACTCGTTTGTAAAACACGTTAGTCATGCTTTATACGCAAGTTATAGGATAAGAAGGTTGTGAACAAAGAGAGCGTAGGTACCGAAGAATCTCACGATCAAAGAATTGTTACAAACAAAAGCCAGCCTTCCTGTCCTGAAGTTTTGCACCGTCCGGTATCACGAATACCGCTTTTCTTGCCAAATTTCATGTCTACGTCCCCTTACCTATCTGCACTGAACATACATTCATACTCACTATGCCGTGAGTTAGGCGCTGTGGGGATCTAGCTCGTCTTATCGAGATAGGAATCGGAATATCGTCGATGCGGACTTGCCGCTTTCGCAGGCCTAGCAATGATAGTTCTCTGTTTATGCCAGCCGCACACCGGAAGCCATCATCTCTGCGACTTGCGCCCAAGTCAGGCTTATAGACATGAAACTCTACACAAATACTCTTCTCTTCGCGGATTGATGTCACGGTTAGGGGGTTACGCAGCACCATACAAGGTTGAGAGAACTTGTATATTGGGTTACGTACAGGCCGTCCGTTTACAGAGCTCCACGTGTTTCGGATGGGTGCCATGCGTAGTAGCCGCATGCCAAGTGCTATGTATAATGACCGCATGTCAAGTGCTATGTGTGATAACCGCATTTCAAGTGCTATGCGTAATAAGCGCATGTCAGAATGCGCAGTAGCCGCACGTTGAAAGTGGTTGTGTGTTTCGGACCGCACATTCAAATGAACGACATGTGGATTTCCAAGACAATCTATTTAACTTTCTCCTCCAACGACAGCGCAAGGTCCTGCAGATCCTTGCGCCTCGAGAATGGAGTTGTAGAGTCAGCCTGCGCACTGGTATCCTGTGGCTGACTCAACCGCGTTTACAAATAATTCGTGAGGGTCTGATTTCCTTCGTGGTCGATGAAGGTGTACCTATTGAAAGGCAATGAGTGGGAAGAGGCCGCTTAACCATCTCCTTTCTCGTGACGATGTCTTTAGCGACGATCCGACCCGTGACATCCCCACTTCAAACTCCTGAGATTGATGCGGGTTTTGGAACTTGGGGCTGCGGAGCGATTGGTCCCGGCTTGTGCGACTGCGCCTGAGGTGAGTGAGCGTGCGCACTCCCTTGCAGTCCCGTGGGACCCTTGTAATCCCCCTCTCGGTCCTTTTGTTGTTTCCACCTCTGTTAGAGAAGGCGGGCATTGTGCTGTTTGGCATCTTCCTGGCCGTCAATTATCGGCTGACCCTGAACAGATGTCGAAGGTCGGTCCTGTGGCATAGAACTGACAGGCGCCGTGTTGTCGCGGCCGCGATAGAGAGGAACAGAAATGCCACGGTCAGCATTGCGAGGAGGGGAAGCTGCACCTTGGAGGGGAGAGTATTCGACATCCTCTGACGATTATGGCGGAGAGGGTATCTCGAGGAGGGGTTGGTCTGGGTGCTGGTGCTTATTGTAGCTCTGCACATGTCCGCGATCCTCGTCATCTCGAGCCGCCTATGTTGGGCTAGCCAGTCGCTATGCTCTTGTGTGATGTCGTGATTCCTCATGCAGTCGTCGGGATGCTTGGCGTAAGGGCAGACCACCCTTGAATGTGTCGTAGATGCCGAAGCATCCATTCAGATTCTCCCATAGGTTGCAGCCCAGAGAGAAGGCACTCATCCCGAGGGTGTTGACTCCCCCGTTTTTGTTAATGGATTACGGGTGTCCATCTTCGTATTCTACGAGTTCGTGCTTGATCTGGACCTTTTTCCAAGGAGCATAGGGAAAGTTCTCGCGACCGTTTGCCTGCCCTTAGTTTTGGTGGCCGGAGGCGGATTTGAGTGTAGCTGGCGCAGCTCGATTTGTTGCGGAGGCGGCGCCTGCTTCACCTGTGAGGCCTAGGATGGCGGTGGCCATTGCTGGCCAAGGTGCTGCGCAACGAAGGGCTGGCGCTGGTCGGTCCGAGGCCGCGTTTGCCGCGGCTGTGTGACCTTGTGTAGTGATGGCCGCTCCGTGTATCGCTGGCGCTGATTTGTTTGCCGGTTTGGCCGCTGGTCTTGTATGGTAGGCCGCTGCGCATTAATAGGCCGTCGCTGCTCTGGCTGACGCGGATACGACGTCTGCTGGTTTGAGCACTGGTCTTGTCTGGGTCGCCGCTGCGCATGAAGAGGTCAGCGCTACTCTGGCTGACGCGAAGGGTGCGCGTTGTCACACTCGGCAGGCGGAATATCGTTTGGAATATCACGTGGTAGAGGAATCCCCCTCGCAATCGCTGCGTTCCACGCGCAGATGAAGTGAATACGGTCGTGAGCCGCATTGCCAAATGCTTCTCCGTGGTGGAAGAGGGCTCTTTGTTCCGCTTCTGGTCTGGGTACACGGAGCGGCTGAGCCTCGAACCCGTCACCAACATCAGCGACGGCATCGTCGATGTCGTTGTCCAGGGCGATCAGCCACATGTCCATCATTGTGTTTATTTCTTCATCGGTGTCTGAGAACGTTAGTCGAAATCCAACGCTTGCGGCGAATAACCAAGACTCACAACTCCGAGGCTCCATGGTGCGGAGGCGCATGCCCGCGAAGTCTTGTTGAAGCTGTTGCCCACCGTCTACCAACACTAGCATGCAAAGATGATGTGTCACATAGTGCAACGTACATGAGGATGGCGGTCGTGCTTGTGATGAGGTCTGCGGCGGCCGATCCTGGGCCACTGGATTCTGTTGTGGGATTTGGGTCCATGGGGCTACCTGTGTTGGCATACCGGAAGTAGTTTGCCATCTATGTCATGGTCAGTCAGAGTGGGCCAGCGGCTAGACGTGGAGGGCAGACTCACTTTTGTTGTTTTTCTGCAAAGGGGAGAAAGTCAGGGCGAGAAAGCGCCGGTGATAAGTAGGAGGGCGAGCGAACCCCAAGCCACTAGCTTAGCACGCGACGCTAGGTCTGTGAAAGACATGTGGTGGTATTGCAGGCGCAGTACGCAACCATGGCAACTCCTCTCTGGGTGGATCCATACTCGTTCAAACTGCCGTCATGGAGTATGAGCCGCTTTAAGGGAATCCAACTACGCATCGTCGTGCGCTTTGGATGGGAAATCTTGCATGTCTTCGTCGTACCCATGTGTCGACTTGATCGTCAAATACCGTACAGCATCCGCGGTCGCCGTTGATTTGTGTCAGTGTCGGCTTCTAGCTCAACTTCGCGGGAAAAGAACTACGCAATGAATGGCGGACCTGGGCCACGAACATGGAGCTCCTCACGCTGGTGAATCGTGCTCGTGAAAGCCAGCGATACACAGGCATGTACTGCTGTAATGGTAGCAGCTAGCCCTAGGAGAACCATCTTCTTCCATTTTTCCCGTGGCGAGGTCGGGAATTCTTTGGTGTTGAAGTTTGTCCTCGTCTAAGAGCGACATAATAGCCGAGTCGTGGAGTGAGATCTCGTTGGAGTGTGGCTCGCCGAAGGTGGTGGTCCACGCTTTGTCGGGGCTTGGATCGATATTCGGCAGTGGCGCACTCGGTGTAGCCTGGGGTGGTTTCTGACCGCAAGGTCGGGCGCTGCACGACTGTGTCGGCAATGGCCCTGATAGTATGGCTCCGGGAACAAGACCAGCGAGATCCTGTCAAGTTGATAGAGAATATCACCATGTGACCTGGAGGCGGCAGGGATGAAATGAGTGCGCGAGTTTTCATACTAAATCGCTTCTCGACACTTTTTCGCGCCTCTAAAATCACCTCTATGTGTGTACTCACTTTGCCACCGGCGTGTCTCGATATGCGGGCGGTAAACACCCCTCAAGCGCAAGCTTGATCTGTTGAGCCATGGGCCGCGACCACCATCGCTGGTGCTGGATGACTCCACCAATGACCCAGTAGTTCTCCATTCGCAAGTGACGCTTCCACATACCGCGGACTTCCCCTTCAGAATCCACGCCCCATGTCGCATCCAATCGGGAAGCAATTTCAGTGGGACCCAGGAAGTCTTCCTGTTGGGTGGTTTCAGGCTGTTCCACTCCAAGCATCTCCTTTGCTGTCGCCCGAACATCCTTGTCTGCGAATCCCGTGCACCACACCACCGCGTCAGCATCAAGGACACTGTCGTCAGACAGTCGCAACCCAAACTCAGTGTAGCTTACAGGCTCCACGAGGCCGCGAACAGCGACCTTTCCTTCGGCGATAAGCTCAGTACCCCCAACATCGATGTAGTGGCCGCCGCCGCGCTCAAGCAAGTGATGTTGAACATTGACAGAAGGATCTCTACTGTCAACAACGGGGAATCCGGCTTCGGAAAGGGCCGAATAGCGATTTCTACGTAAAATTGGGATGTTAGTGACTGCTCGTTGATGTGGAAGTGGGCAGTGCAGATTGAAAACCTCGGACTCACGGTTCTTGAGAAGCAAGGTGGGCGAACAGCCCATGCGAGAATTGACCATCAAGAGCGAATGGGAAAGTGTTTAGCAGCCTATCCGCTGCATCGAGAGGCATGATATCGTAAGCCCCGATGCCGTGAGGGTCCATAACATATTCGTAGGGGAAGATGTAGGTTGCAGAGCGTGCAACCATGGTTGTCTGTAGGCCAGCCCTGTAGCAGTCTTGCATAAGATCGAAGGCAGTGTTGGCCGAACCAATGATTGCCACCGACTAGAAGGCGAGTTTCAGCTATGTGTAGATGATGGAAAGGTATATGGAAAAATAAACAGCTTTACCTTAACTCCTCGGTCTTTCAAAGTTTGCGCATTGCGGTATTGCGTAGAATGAATTCTGGTCCCTCGATACCGATCCTCGCCTTCTATTAGGGGCATGTACGGTGTCCCGCATCCAAGACCCGTGGCCTGGACCAAATGCTGGCATACGATGGTCTTCGTTTCGCTGCCGCCGTGAATTTTGAGTGTTATCGTCCACATCTTCTTGGTAAGATTGTAGGCACTTGAGTGTATCCTTGCTGATGATAGTACATTGAGGTTGAATTGTGAAGAGTATTGTCGAAGATGTGCGGCCACGTCATGCTTGTTGAGGCGATGTGGGCTCTGCAATCCCTTTTCATAACCTGGAAAAGGAAAACAACGTGTTAAGAATGTTTAATCAAGCTATGAGAGTGGAAAGTTTTCTTACATGCGTAAGGCATCTCACAGTTGGAGGTTGGTACGTGAAAGTTCAGACAGTCGTAGCGATTGGCCCAGCTGTCGCCTATCTGCGGATTGCGGTCGAGCACAACACTTTCAACGCCTAGTGCCTTGAGCCTTGATGCTGTCATAAGCCCACTTTTGGTACTGTAAGCTGTGGTTCCTATAAAGCAATACCCATTGTGTTTGTGACTCACGAAGAACCAGCTCCAATAATGATGACATCTGTCTCAATGGTATCAAGACCCTTAAGCAGCCTACTTGGGGTGTGAAGCAGACTCTTTTCTTCGGGATGCTGCGAGATTGATTCAACCCAGGTGGACAAAACCCAGATCTTCCAAGATACGTCTCCCATGCTGTTGTCCGACGAGACTGGTAAAAGGACCAACTTGCCCATACAGTCCAACGGAGGGGCGCTAGTTCGGAAAGATATCTCGCACTCGATGAACATCTTGAAAGTATCGTTAATCGACGACTCTAGATGAAAGGAGATGGGAGAAACAACCCACCATAACAGAACTGATTACAGCAAATTTGGCCTTTCCGATGAGCTGAATCTTATTTTTCAAGCCTCGAAGTTCTACCAGGTGACGCAATGCCGTGGCAACGACGGAACATCCACTAAAAGTCCGCAAATGACTCGTAAGAGCTACAATGTCGCGCCAGAATGCCTGTTCAGCAAAAAAACAGCTAGCTAGTTTATCGACATCATCTCTGGCCAATGCTCCATTCATCGCAGAAAGAATGGTTGTAGCTTGGATGCTGGGAGCAGTACCAATCATCGACTTTGGGTCGACTGTGCCAGGGGTAACCTTGGGTAATGGCATGGATACATCTTTCCGAAGGTCCGCCGCAGGAGGGTACTCATGGTCAGCGGTAACTAGACGTTGGAATCTTACCTGAAGACATTGGTGTTATGTTGTCCGATGTCAGGTTGACACAAAGGAAGCAAACATGACATTTAACCTAATAAAGCCGAAATCAGGAAATACCAGAGAGGTATAACAGAAACTTATACAATCCTGAGATTGCAGTACATGCTTATCATGAGTCAATTATTGGCTACAAGCAAGAGGCACCGCAGGCTAATGACTGGTTGACATGTGTTCGTGTTGACATGCATAGCTAGTAATACCATCATTCTCTTCCATGATTGGCAGTCTTATCCTGGAAAGCGACTGTGTCACATGCAGGACATTGGCGAATTAAGCTTCCCGTAGCCAACGGACTCGTCCCGGACAAAGGCTGCGATTTAGCCATAAAAGACTCCGATACTGTACAACATTGGCTGTACACTGAAGTGACGTGAGATCCGGAGATATCAGCCATGCACGGTTCCCTGGAGAGGGCATTCGAAGTGCTGAACTTTAACATAGTGCGGCGTAGCCAGATGGCCCGTTTGTCGGATTTAGAACACCACCTTGGCAGATACCAGCTACGCCGTAAAACAGCACGGTCACAAGTCCAAGTAGATCTTCAACGCAGATTGTTACGTGTGCTTCATCTGATTATAGCCGCAGTATGGTCCTCGTGGTCTCGCCTTTGATGTATTCTGCGGATCTACGATAACGGTGAAAATGCGATTCCTTAAAAGGCGCCACATCTACAACCCACCAGGTATCACATCTTTTGATGATTGGGCAGCGAGGAAATAGCACCAGTAGAGCCGCCGTTGACGATTTCCGAGGCGTCAATGGCAACACTGGCAGGCTTCATCAGAAGACCTTGGGCGCGCAGCTCGAGAAGACTGCGATCATCATCGGAGTCAGAAGTATCGTAGATCAGAGCCCTCGCTTGGGAGCCACCGACGGAAGATCAGGAATGCGGAGTTGGTGAAGTGGAGGCGGGCTAAGCGTCGCGTCGAACCAACTTGCGGCGTTTCTGAGTACGAGGGACGTGTGCCTTTTTGAGTCCACACCAGTTACTGCTGCATCAGATCAACAGAAGCTGGATCAGCAGCAGAAGGCAGGACGCGACCGAAAGTGGATCGGTAGAGCGCCGAAAAGATGCCGCGCACCGGGCCTGATGTGTGCCCGATCTAGCGTATTTCTATATCTGTCCCTGGTAACTAGATTGCTCGAGCGTAGTTTGCTATTAATAGAAACTCTAGAAGCCTATACAGTACAGAAAAGAAAGCTATGCGAATGGGGGGTCACTTAGTTAAGAGCAAAAACTAAATCGGCCGAGTAGAAGGCGCCCTGGCATTATTCCGGTAATTGGAAGAGCCTCAGGTGAGTTGTGAGTGGGGCCCCAATCAAACTTCAGGAGTCTCGCCGAGCACGCATTGACGAGGACGAACAGCCGCTTAAAAGAACTGCATACCATCCTTTGGGTTTCCTTGCCTCACGGTTTCATTCACTTTTGATCCTGCCGTTCGCTATCGCGCGGGCTCTACCTATCCCTCGCTTATTAGGTTTTGCCACGTGTTGCCTATTTGGGTACTAGTGCCGCTGATCATCTGAGGCCACCATGAGAGCAAACATTCGCTATGTGCAATTCGCGCTTTCTATTTTATTTTTAATTTCTATACCTCAAGTCTCCGCCTCCGAAGATTTTTCCACATACAAGCGCGCCACCGACATCGCACACATAGATGGAGAGGTGCATACGCAAACAGCAGCGGTGCGGCCTCAATGGATCTCACGCAGCAACAAATTCTGGTTCCGGGAAAGTAACGCCCCAGATGATTCCACGTTTGTCTATATCGACCCGAACCAGGGCCTGCGCCAGCCTGCTTTTGACCACGACGGCGTGGCAACAGCGCTCAGACAACAGGGGATTGAGGCCTCGGCTGCAAGTCTTCCATTCACGTGGATTGATTTGAATGACAACTACACAACTGTCAGGTTTCGCGCCGGAGAGAAAAACTGGGAGTGGACAAAGAATGGCGTTTTAGCGCCATTTAGGGGCGACATCTTTGAGGACGACGCCACTGAGATATTGGAAGCTTTGGCTGAGGAACGACCGTTGGTTAAGAGCTCGCGACAGACAGCAATCAAATTTGTCAACCGCACGAAGAGGCGTGTGACGTTGTATTGGATTGACTGGTTTGGTAAAGAGAAGCAATACCAGGATATCGAAGCCGGACGCACGGTAACCCGACAAACTCACGAGGGCCATGTCTGGCGAGTTACACGAGCAGAGGATGGTGAGTGCATTGCGAGCTTTGTGGCTGGGCCTGTGGAGAAGACGGCCGTCATCGAGGAGGGGCTTCCTGCTCCGAGACCTCTGACAGGGACTCTGGGGACCCTGTCGAGGCGCCAGAGCAATGAGACGGCCGATGGCTCAGGTGTCTTCTTCAGGGACAACAATATCTGGTTTCGTGATCAAAGCGGGCAGGAGATCCAAATGTCCACGACTGGAACGGAAGAAAGCCCCTTCAGCAACTGGACTTACCCTTCACCGGACAACAAATTCGTCGTTGCATTCCAGTCCACGCGAGGCCAGGAACGCATCGTCTACGCAGTCGAGTCGAGCCCTTACGACCAGGTCCAGCCCCGCTTGCAACAATTTGAGTACCTGAAGCCGGGTGACAACATGACGACCGACCGGCCGCGAGTATTCGATATTACGAGAAGGCAAGAGATCGATACCGACAACGCGCTCTTCCAGAACCCGTACCAGATTAATGCGCTAAATGGTGGGTGGAATGCGGAAAGCACCGAGTTCCGCTTCGTATACAACCAAAGAGGCCACCAGGTCTTGCGTGTAGTCGGCATGAACACCCAGGGAGACGTACGAGTCGTGATCGAGGAAACGAGTAAGACATTTATCGACTACGCGTACAAGTTATATTACCGAGAGCTCACCGAATCGAACTCTAGCGAGTTGATTTGGGCTAGCGAACGTGACGGTTGGAACCATCTTTACCTCTATGACATGAAGAACGGGAAGATGAAGAACCAGATCACAAAAGGGGAGTGGGTGGTGCGGTCCGTGGACTATGTGGATGAAGCGAAACGGCAAATCTGGATCCAGGTGTTTGGCGCTGTGCCGGGCCAGGACCCATACTATGCACACCTGGCGCGCGTAAATTTTGACGGCTCGGACTTCAAGATCTTAACAGAAGGCGATGGCACACATTGGTGGTATTTCAGCGAAGACCGTACCACGTTTACAGACACTTGGTCGAGAATGGACAAGGCCTCTACGACTGTCACGCGCGACGCCAAAACCGGAAGGAAAACCGCCGATGTCTGGGCGGACAACCTAGACTGGGTTCTTTGGCCTATCCCCGAGCGCTTTGAAGCGCCCGGCAGAGACGGCTCTACGCCGATTTACGGCCTCGTCTTTCGCCCCTACGAAATGGACAACAGCACAAAGTATCCCGTCATCGAGAAGATCTACGCTGGACCACACGACTTCTCCGTTCCGAAGGAGTACATGTTGCACGACGAAGCGCACCAGCTTGCCAATCAGGGCTTCGTCGTCGTTATCATTGACGGCATGGGCACCAACTGGCGCTCCAAAGCCTTCCATGACGTCTGTCACAAGAACCTCAAAGACGCAGGCTTTCCCGACCGTATTGCCTGGATGAAAGCGGCGGCTTTGACGCGCCCTTGGATGGATATCGGTCGCGTCGGCATATACGGTGGCTCCGCAGGCGGTCAAAACGCCATGGGCGCCCTCCTATTTCACAACGACTTCTACAGTGTGGCCGCCGCAGACTGCGGATGCCACGACAATCGCATGGACAAGCTGTGGTGGAACGAGGCATGGATGGGATACCCCGTCGATAAGAGCTACGAGGATAGCTCCAATGTTGTAAATGCGGGGAAATTGAAAGGCAGTCTAATGCTCAGCGTCGGGGAGCTGGATACGAATGTGGATCCGGCAAGCACGATGCAGGTCGTGAACGCGTTGAATAATGCAGGGAAAGATTACGACTTGTTGTTCGTTCCAGGCGGCACCCATGGAGTAGCAACTAACAACGCGTATGCAGCGAGGAGAACGAACGAATTTTTGTACAGGAAATTGAAGGGGACGGAGCCGCCTAAACAGTAGAGGAGGGTAGCTAGACGATTCTTCTTTCTGTTTAGTATATTCCGTAAAGTATACCTAAAGTTTTACATCACACTAGTGCAAGGCGTGCGCGGTCGTGGCTACATTATTCTAAATCAATAGCAGTTCGGATTAGAAGTAGATGAATCTTCTAAAAGTAAGGATAATATTTAAGGATGATCTTTGCTCTGTATCAGTAAGGAACCCGGGTTTTGCGAAAAGTGCGTTCTCGTGGCGCATTAGTGTGGACCAGTCCCTAACTACGATTCCGAGAAGGCGATCGAATTGCAACATCCTTCCTTCCACAAAAATAACTGGGCACCAAGCATACATGAATACGGGCGCCATTTGACTTTCCGGAGTGGTCACACCAAAGGAGTGGTGAAAGGCTGCCGCCACGGTGCTTCTCCATCCCTCTGCTACGGCGCGCGTTGTCCTATTGGCCCAAGACCACCTTTGATCGTAGCGATAATTCTCTATTTTTCAACAGTGACTCCTCAATTTGAGTTCGTGGAGCCGCAGTCGAGGAAGTCGCAACAGCGGACGCGGACGTGGAAATGGGACGGCAACGGTCGTGTATCGATACTGGCTCCACGTGTGACTTTCCCCATGCCGTAACGTCAGGCCGAGGGGGCGAATGGCCATCCGGTCAGCGGTCTCCCAGGGTCGTAGAGACGCATGAACAAGGAAACGCCAGGTCGGAAAACAATGACTGGAGAAAGGCTGTCAAGTGGCCCACTCGCCCGAATGATGAAAGAAAGCCGAACGACCTTACAGCTTCTTCAGTGGAACAAATGGTACACCCGCAATCTTTTCCCTAGCATCTTTGCATGTCGATAGCTCTTCGCGAGCGTCTGCGGAAGAAGTTCTGAGCTAGATTGAACGACAAAATCCCATTACTACTCGAATCCATGGAACGAGTCTATAATGGGGATTCACTGTCGAGAGTACTCACCATGGTACTACGTCACCTTGGTGAAGTCCGAGCAATTATGAATTGCGCACCCGGATCGTTCTTCCCCGAAGAATAACAGGCCGAACTCTCCTTTGCAGTACTGTTCACATACCCTCATAGCGTCGTATTCACTGAGGATGGCCATGACAACGACAAGAAGGATGTCGCCAAAATCAAAACATCCCCAGCCAGGGAGGAATTCTAACCGATGCAGCGGAACTTTTGCCTTCGTCCATTTTCGACCAGCCCCACTTAGGTACAGTCTAGCGGCATGTACGAGCTATTCTGCGTAACGCTGAAGGGCACGAAACATTAGAAAGCGTCAAGCGAAGAGAATACCTTCGGGATTGGACTGAGAAGGAATGTCTACTGTACAGGTAGATGCAGGGGTTCCATTGTACATACAACTCAACGTCGCGTGACAGATACGGGGTTGCACTAGCGAGGTTGCACTGGGAGTTTCAGTTGGGATGAGCTTAGCTCAGGTAATTGCAGGGAAGCTTCGCGGGGCTGTGACTTACCCAATACTTCTGCTGACAGCAGGATGTCAGCCACCTTTACTCACTTCTCACACTCACCAATGACGCGTCGAATATCGTCTATGGAAATGGGCAGTGATGCCTGCCCAACGCTCGGGTCTTCCGCAGCAGTGTTTCGAAGGACGAAGGCCAGAATCCTTTCAACGAAGCGCTCATTTCGCAATGCTGGCATTCTACCACGTGGGACTATACGCATACGCTATCGAAACCCAAGCGGCCATTCAGCTCATGGAGAACCTAGCAGGGTCGCGTGGTCTCGTTATCTTAACCATGGACAGGGCTCTTCCCCAATTACATTTTAGCACGTTTCTTAAAGTTACTACGTGCATAAGGTTCCTTCACGGCTGGCGACCTGGTGGTAGGAAACCAAAATTCCCTGAACTATCCTTCCTAATTAGTAAAATATGAATTTTCAACTTCTGCGATCTACGGTGCTCCGCGTCACTTCTAGTTAGAGTGAGATCTTAGTGACGACGCCAAGCTTACACAACATTGGTTCGTGTGTCTATTATCGCTCACATCATCCCGATGGTGGTCAGCCCTTTGCCACGGCCGCAGCAGCACTGGGCGAAGGACGAAGGAATACGAGGTCTTGTGGCCGACTTGCATGATAGGGAGAATCAGGACCGTTTTATGCTCCAACTGATGTGAGTGCAGTGACGTCTTTCCGTCAGCTGAGATTTTCGATGCCTAGCCTGGGAATCTATGTGATATTAATTGAGACGAGTCTGCGAGTTTCCGACTGAGTGGGTAAGATTAAAATTTATATTATCTTTCCCTTGGTCTTTTGAGATACATACCCAGATGGTGTTGCTTTCATTGCCCATAATATGGGCTGTTATCTCTCAGAGTATTCTTTGCGCAGCGCAGCAGCGGTGTCAGACTCAAGCACCAGGCGGAGCATGCACCGCAACGACTTTCAATTCGGTTCTCTCGTCGTTTGGGGCCTCAATGGAAACTATTGGCATCGTTCCAAGCGGCGGCTGTTTTCGCGAAGATTCATATAGAAACATCGCCTCACGAGATTCCGGCAGAGACAACTATGCCGCGAGCGTCGGTGGGTCCTGTGGCATGATTGTGAAGAGCGGAACCTATCGATTTGGCCTTCTTCTTCCGGACAACTCGACTTGGAAGGGATCCTTACTTACCATTGGTAACTATGCATTCGCAGGCGGTATTAACTGGATTGATATGGGTCCTGGAGTCAGCATCTACGGAATGGCTACAATGTCCACGGATACAGGCCACAACTCTTCTGAGAGCAACATGGCGTGGGCTAAGGGAAACACTCAGGCGCAGGAGGACTGGGGGTGGCGTGCGATGAACGGATCAGTCGCGATCGCGAAGAAGATGACGGATGCGTATTACTCACAATTCGATCGTCAACTTTCCTTTTCATATTACTCGGGCTGTTCTACCGGCGGCAGACAGGGACTGAAGCAGATTCAAGTAGATCAGTCCAGTTTCAACGGAGTGCTCGTAGGTGCTCCAGCTTGGGAGCAATACGGGTTGATGCCTTGGATTGGAAAGCTTGGAACCGATTACGCCAATGCGGGAGCCAATGGAAGCTTCACTCTTAACCAGTGGTACGGCATGATCATTCAGATCCGAACGGTATGCGACCTCAACGACTCTGTTGCGGACAATATTATCAGCAGACCCGATCTCTGCAGCTTCGACGCTCTCGCTGCGGACTACCTGAACTGCAGTGGACAGTTTGCCATACCAGGTTATTGCCTCAATCCTAGCCAAATACCTACGGCGGCCAAATTATATAAGGACTATATTGTCGGTGGTGATATTGCGTTCCACGCACCGGAACTGGGCTCTGAAGCCGACATAGGGTTGACAGGCGGATATCTCAACGGTGCTGCTCCGACCGGGTTTGACAGGGAATGGGCAAAGAATTTTCTCGGATATCCTGACGATTACACTTTCTCAGATTCCGCGTACGTCGACGGCAAAAGCAAGAACCCGGGAGGAGCCACGGCAAATGCTTTCAACATCGACCAGTTTAACCAGAACCGCGGTAAGATCATCATGTACCAAGGACTTGCCGACGGCATCATTCCGGCCAAAGGCACGACGAATTACTATGAGCAGACGAAGTCTCAAATGGGTGGGAACATTGACAGCTTCTTCCGATATTTTGAAGTGCCCGGCATGCATCATTGCTGGCTCTCTGACACCGATAGCGACCCAGCGGGAGCGAACTACTTTGCGCCTTGGATGTTTGGAGGCGGAGGGCAAGCGGGTATTACGCCGACGACGGAGTCTTCTCAAGTGCTACAAAAGCCTGAGTTCGATGCGTTTGCGGCGTTGCAGCAGTGGGTAGAGGCGGCGGCAAAGGACACGACTACTCCGGGTCCGTCATCGATCACTGCGACGACGTGGTTTACTGGGAACCAGACCGTATGGAGACAACGTCCTGTGTGTGCATATCCACAGAGAGCGGTACTCACAGCAGGCGCAGCGCCAAACTTGAAAAGTAGTTGGTCATGCTCTTCATCGTAGATTGCTCGGAGGGTGGAGAACGGTGGTCAGTGATACAATGAAGTTGGAAACTGTATAAAGTTACTCAAATTCTTGATGCCCTTTTTTCAATGCTTTCGTGCACGCTTTGTTCTAATTATAAGCTCCTGGACGTAATTACTACGCTCGTTCCTCGCTCTGCAACAAAGTAACCGACAGGGGCCGGGTATCTGTACCACTACTCTCCGTCTGCAGCACAACAGTTCTTTATTATCAAACACTCTCAAGCGTCTTGCATCTCCGCTAGCAGCACTTCCGGCTGCTCTGGTCATGCATCGTAGCTTGCTGCGACCTCGCGCCAGCGCACGCTCGCCGTCCTGCACCTGCGGCTCTTACATCGACACCGTCTGGCATGCAATCGTCTTTTGCGAGTAAGAGGTAGCACTACTAGACGTAATATGGCCGCGCATCCAACGAAACGACCCGTCGTGCCTCACGAGGGTAACGTTAATAAATGCAAGGCTGCGCCTCGCTTGGCTCCTTCTTTCAGGCGACTCCTACGACGATCGATCGCGACTCCTCGCCCCATTCAACAGAGCGCAATGAAAACCGCTTCAGAAAGAGCGAGGATTTGACATTCCGCGAATAATTCACTCTGTAGTCATGGAAAACGGGCCTGGGGATTTTCCGCGAAGAATTCACTTCGCTCTCATGGAAAACGTGTCTGGTGATAGCCGGTCTGCCTATCGCACTGGCCCTTATCGTAACCCTTGCGACGGCCGCCGAACGCGCATCCGTCAGCTACACTTTCCCTCGAGACTGCTACCCAAACGGCCTATTGGTACGACAACCCCGAATTAGGATCCCGCGACTTTCCAACCGCCCCCTCCTTCTTTTATAACGTGTCGACCGCCTTTGCCTTTTCTGGTCAACAAATTGACCTCCCCGCCACCTCCCTAAACATAATGCGGACACCCTACTATTACTCGACTACCAGCAGCGGACGCATCACCGTACCGTCGGATCTCGTGCCGCTCAGGTTCTACTCCCTCACCAGCGATCGTCAGGGCGACTCCTACAACTCGTCCTACATCCTCTCGCATGGGTCTTGCAAGCCCTCCAGACATACCAGTGGGGCTTCTCCTACATCTTCCTCTTTATGGCTAGCATCCTCAGCTTTGTGGAGTTGTATCATGGTGGGGATATGACTTGATGCTACGAGGGGGAGTCGGATGTATTAGGCGGGCAGACGACCCGGCTTGCTGAGGAGTGTGCTTGATGTGAGTAGGGCGATCCGGGAGGAGATTGAACCATATGCGAAGGAGCTTGAGGAAGAGGAATTAAGGAAAGGGTGAGAGAGAGCGGAGGCGCGTTGGTGGTTCCGAAGATGGAGTTGAAGGTTTTGAGAACAGAATCCGGTGGCCTGTGGATGCGAGGAACGGTGAAAAGATGACTAAAGGCAAGCACATTCTAGTCCGAGAGAATGAATGCAGGTATTTGGTATCGTGCGACGTGCTAGCCAAAGGGCGCAACTGCGAGTCTGTCTACGTCGCATCACCATGAAAAGCCTTGACATTTCATCCCTAACCCAGCTTCCTAGACTTCTCTTTGCTTGCAACTAGACTTCTTACCTGATCGTACATGCCGCATAGTTTACACACCACAGCACTAATCTATGCCTACGTAACCTCCTTATATAGTATTATGAATTTAGAGTTACTCTTTATACACTGGAGGACTCTGAGTTCCTCTGGTTTGCTTTCGTTGTGCAGCAAATGTGCCAGATTCTTGATGCGGCCATCCAGCTCGGTTCGTTTGATGCCTTGCCATCTTCGGTCGTACTTCTTCCATTCTATGATTGCAGGCCGCCCATCTAGCTTGCCGAAGCGTCGAAAGCCTGCAGAAATTTTGTCTTCCTCGCCTACTTGACACCTCGCGGGTGTAATCGCCAACTCGACTGTCGGCGGGCTATTGATAATCTCAATTACTCGTCGTTGAAGTTCTTGTTGCAAACATCTTTCGGCTCGACGTAAATTCAGTGTCCGGGAAATTGTCGCTTGTCTGGATATTGATTGAAGGACAGTCTCAATCGCGTCTGCTCCCTCTCCGTGGTCGTTGAGATAATTAATAGCCTGAGCGGCCTCGAGGTTCGGGCTACTCGGTGGAAGCAGTCGATACAGCCCTTCTAGCAGCGATGAAACCTCGTCTAATGACTTTCTGCTTGTGTCCAATACGTTAACAATCCACTTGGCTCTTTCAATCCCGCTCGGCGCCCGACCAGAATGCGCAAGTTCTCGTAGAGATGCCATGCCATCATTGAGGCTATGAACAGATCCAAGAGCAAGCTCCACTATCCCATTGTGCTCTTTGAGCAGCCGAAGCTTGGTAATAGAGACGCTATCCGTAACCGCGAAGCCATACCAGTCTCGTTGTCACTGCTCCAGGAGATCTTGTTGCAAAACCAATTTCGCTCGGAGGATGCTAAGATCTTGATTGAGTCCCTCCAAGCCTCTCCATGCGTCGTAACCTCGCTTGCACGCGGGGAGGTCGATGGTGGTGCTGAAAGCGCCTAAACCGATACTTGCCGCGCCAATTCTGTATCCGATTAGAGAGAGTTCGTCGGCCATGCCTTATGGTGAAGGGATTCTCGGCAAAATATTGCGCCTTGAGGTGACGACGCGCTGACCCAGACATCTTAATACATACGATGATAAAGGCACATGTACACCCGTCTTGGCAATAGAACCCCGCACGCCACCAATCTTTTTTCGCTATCAACACTTGTCATTGGTGTAGGCAATGACCTTGCCGCAAGCCTTAAAGGTCTAGACTCCACAATCTTGATGCAGGAGGCCGTCGTCGCGCAGAGTC
>Ga0247740_1000328_pt1 | contig 24399 bp, 20 predicted proteins | sample UWRJL148409B2_FD_180942 | JGI IMG/M metagenome (GOLD analysis project Ga0247740, IMG submission 180942) | Plant litter microbial communities from Arlington Agricultural Research Station in Wisconsin, United States - UWRJ-L148-409B-2 | ecosystem: Environmental > Terrestrial > Plant litter >...
TGCACCCGCTGCGGCTTGTGCAAGCAGCGTAAACAGGCGGTGTTCTCGCGCGGCACGGGCAGCTCGGGCGTTTGCTTCGTGGGTGAGGGGCCCGGCGCTGACGAAGACGCGCAGGGACTGCCCTTCGTGGGCAAGGCCGGTCAATTGCTCGACCGCATGATCGAGGCGATGGGCCTCACGCGGGACGAAGTTTACGTGTGCAACGTCGTCAAATGCAGGCCTCCAGAAAACCGCAAGCCCGAGCCGGAGGAAGTAGCGGCCTGCCTACCGTTCTTGACCGAGCAACTCGAGTTGATCGCGCCCCGCGTGATCGTCGCGCTCGGAGCGACGGCCGTCGAGGGCTTGTTCGGTTCGGCGGAGGGCATCACGCGCATGCGCGGCAACTGGAAGTCCTACCGTGGGCAGATTGACGTCATGCCCACGTTTCACCCGGCGTACTTGCTCAGAAACCCTGCCGCCAAGCGCGAGGTTTGGGCCGATTTGCAGGAAGTGCTGCGGCGCATTGGCCGCAGCGTCCCCGCGCGCCGCTGAAGTCAGCGGCGCGAACGCAGCAGATCAGAAGCCGTACACCACGCCGAGCGAGGGCTGAATCACCGGCCCCGACGTAGGGAGCATGTACATCAAGTTCACGTTCAGCTGCGCGCCGATGTTGTCTTTGAATGCGTACATGACGCCGCCGCCGATCGTGACGAAGCCCTGGCCCATCTTGCGCCACGCATCGACTTGATAGGTCTGAGTCACGTTCCTCTGCGCGTTGGCGACGGACTTGTCGCCCCGCGTGCAATCGTTGTAGTCGTCGATGGAATAGGTGGCGGTAGTGTCGTACGGGCAGTCGGCGACCGTCACTTTGACCTTGGCGTCGACCTGCGCGATGCCGCCACCAACGTGGACGTAAGGACGTAAGCCCTTCTTCGCTAGGGCGCCCTTTCCGAACCAGTAGGCCAAACGCAGTTCGGCGTGGAACGGCAAGAACGACGTGCCATCCGAGGCGGGCAGCGGGTTCATGTCAGCTCCGCGCGGCCGACCCTGATCATCCGGGCCCTTGCCGGCGGGCGGACCGCCGCCGAGCGCGAGGCCGATGCGCGCGCCGAGCGTGATGTTGGGCGTGAACGCGCGGTCGAAACTGAGCATGATGCGGCGCGTGGCCAGCACGGTGCCAGTGGAAATGCCGGCGCCCGGGAACGGGTCGCCATTGTACGGCCGATCTGTCGTGCCCTCTTCGTAGCAGGAATAGCCGTTGTCGGCGCGTGATGCCGCGGAGCACACGTCCGAACCGCCGATGATGGCGATGTCTTGCGCGAAGTGGATGCCGAGCCAGTTCTTCTTGTAACTGACGCCGCCGCCGCCGTTGGGCTCTTCGCACTTGTTGTCGGTGCAGGTCCCAGACTCGCAGTCCGCGTTGGTTTCGCAGCTCGCGGCCGCCTCGCAAGTGCCCTCGCCGCCGCACTGCAAGCCCGACTTGCACTCGCTCGTGTTGTCACACGCCACGCCCCAGCCTTTGTTGCCGCGCTGCGGTCCAGACTGGCAACCGGGGAAGTCGGGCGGACACTCTTCTTTCGCCATGCAGCGCGCGGGGGCGGCCTCGCCGGGATAGCTCGGGGGCGTCGCGCCACTGTTCTCGCTGGACATGAACTCGATCGGCTTCGCCTTCGAGCCGAACGAGTCCACGCTTTCGCCGGCGGCGTCTTTGGCGCGCACGTAAACGCGCAGGGTACCGGCCGAGCCGGTTGCTTCGCACGGGACTTCGCCGCGGAACGCCTCGCCGACTTTCTTCATTTTGACCGACTTCCACTCGTCGGATCCGAATGATTTGTAGCGGATCTCCATGCTGGCGACTTCTTCGTCGCTGGTGCACTCGAGCGGGATTGGACGAAGAGTCTGCAGCTCACGTACGTCCGGTGTGCACTTCAGGCCGCCTTTGTCGCCGGACTCGTCGTCAGCGGGTGCGGCGGCGGCGGGCTTGGGCTCGGCTGCCGCGGGGGCACCGGCACCACCGAGATCCGAGAACACCTTTTGGGTCTCTGGAGTGGCCAGCTGAGTGTCGAGCTTGACGGCGGAGTCGTTGGCGAACGCTTTTTGAAATGCTTCTTTCGCTCCTCCCAGATCGTTCTTGCCGCTGCCGCGCACGATGCCGACGTACATCCACGCGCGGGCGAGCACCGCGGGGCTGCACTTGTCGCCGCAGGCCGCGACCGTCCCGGTGAGGACCTGCTCGGCCTTGTCGAAGTCGGTTGCCAGGTAGTGCTCGTTGATGGCCTCGTCGATCTTCTTCGTGGCGGCGTTGTCGCGCGTGTACTGCGCGAACGCGGGGAGACTGAAGAAAGTAAACAGTGCCAAACAAAGCAGTCGGATCGACAATCGGCGATACACGGAGTCCTCCAAACGGGGGGGCCCTCGGAGAGGGCCGGAGTTGCGGGCAGCATCATGGCCGGTCGCTCGGGCGCCGGCAAAAACTAATGTCGGGGGGGCCTTCGTAGATCAGTTGGGCCCGGGAATCGTCGCTATTCTTCGGATTTGCTGGCGCAGTCTACCGTGCGCGGACTTTTCTTCGGGGGCCGTTCAGCGGCAAGCTCTCGGGTAGGTGCCTCGGGCGTCACTGGGCTGAGCCGGTTTTGGGGCAGCCCTCTTTACTGCTTTCGGAGCGGACGAATTGCACCCGGCGATTGAGAGCTCGGTTCGGCTCGCTGCCATTGTCGACAATCGGCCGCTCCATGCCGTAGCCGGCGGCGGTCAGCCGGTCGCTGCCGACCCCGCGCTGAACCAGGTACTTCATGACCGCTTGGGCCCGGCGGCTCGACAGGTCCTTGTTGAAGGCGGCCGCACCCTTGTTGTCGGTGTGCCCTTGGACTTCGAGCGTGATCTTCGGATTTTTGGCGAGCACGTCGGCTACCGCACCTAGGACGGCGTAACTGTCTGGGCGGATCTTGTCCTTGTTGGTCTCGAAATGGAGCTGTTGCGTGATTTTCACCTCGCAGTCCGTGACGAGCACGAGGCGATTGCCCGGGCAGCCGAGGGGCTCCTGGGTCGTGGAGCCGATCTCGTTCGGGCATTGATCTTGGGCGTCAGGAACGGTGTCCTGGTCGTTGTCCGGGTCGGGGCAACCGTCGTCGTCCCCGTAGCCGTCGAAATCTTCGGGCTCGTTCGGGCACTTGTCGCCGTTGTCGAGCAGGCCGTCCAAGTCATTGTCCGGCTCGGGACAACCGTCGGCGTCGAGGTAGCCGTCTTTGTCTTCGGGGCTCGACTCACACTGGTCGAGCGAGTCCGCGATGCCGTCGCCGTCGTGATCCGGATCGTCGGGGCAGCCGTCTTCGTCTTGGTAGCCGTTGTAATTTTCAGGTTCGTTGGGGCACTGGTCGACGGGATCGGCGGAGCCGTCGCCATCACGGTCGCCAGGGGCGGGCTCGATGAACCCGCGCGTTGCGCAATACTGCGGGGGCGACAAAAAGTCGGCGGCGCGCGCGTTCGGCTCGGCTTTGGTCAAGTGGGCTTGCGCTTTGGATACGAAGCCCTGGTCGAGCTCGAGGCTAGCGAACTCGAGTTGGCTCCGCGCGATCGCCAACTCGCGGGGGGCGCAACGGATCGCTCCATTGCGCTCGGCTTGCCCGACGACCTTATCGAGCCCCGCGATCTGCCCGCGCAGTTGGGACGACTGCGCGCAGTGAGACAGGGCGAGTGGCAAGCTCACGAGCAGCGCTAGCCGATGACGGGGGCTCATCGACCCGCTCCGCGGCGCGCTTCACGCGTCAGGTGGATCGCCTTGGAGGCGTATTCTTCGCTAGCCTGCGCCAGGTCTGCGGCGTCGCCGTAGTCGGCCTCGGCCGCCTCGGTCTGCGCCTTCTGCAAATGCTCTTTGGCGTAGAAGTACTCGTAGGGTGCGTACTGTTCGGCGCCGAGCTCTCGCGCCTCCTCGAGCTTGCCGGCGGCGGCGTTCGCCTTCACCGCGTACAGCGTACCCCCGCAGCCCATGAGGCTCGGCAAGCCGACCACGAATAGCGTCAGCCAGCGCCGCACGGGGTCCATCTCCGCGAGAACGCTAGCAATCCGCCTCACACGCCGTCAACCAAAGCGGTGCCCGCAGGGCGGCCGTGCCTCTTCCGGCAAGCCGCACCAACGCCCACGAGCCAGCACGCCAACACGAGGGAAGGCGAAGCGCGCTCAGAGACGGCGATAAACGCCGACGACCTTGCCGAGCAGCATCGTCGACTTGAAGTCGGATGCGCGCACCAAGATCGGGGCCATCTGTGAATTCGCCGGCTGAAAGCGCACGTAGTCACGCTCGGGGTAGAAGTGCTTCACGGTTGCTTCGTCACCGATCAGGGCGACCACGATGTCACCGCGCTCGGCCGTCGACTGCTTCTTCACGAAGATGTAGTCACCGCTCATGATGCCGGCTTCGATCATCGAATCACCGGTGACGCGCAGGCCGAACACCTCACGCCCGCCGCGGACCAACATCCGGTCGACGCGCACGGTGTCGATCACGTTCTCTTCCGCGAGCAGCGGCAGACCGGCGGCCACGCGCCCAAGCACGCGAACCTCCACCAAGTCGTCGTCCGGCACCTTGACGGGGGTCGAGCTTTCCATGCCGCTGACTAGCTTGAGCGCGCGACTCTTCATGTCCTCGCGCCGCAAGTAGCCTTTGCGTTCCAAAGCACGCAGGTGATCGTTGACCCCGTTGGTCGAGCGAATCCCCATGTACTCGCCGATCTCTCGGAGCGTGGGCGGGTAGCCGCGCTCTTCGATCGACTTGCGGATGAAGTCCAACGTTTGTTCCTGGCGAGCGGTCAAACCTTGCATAGCCGGCGTAGGATACTGAACAGGTGTAAAGACGTCAAATTCTGTGCGGCGTGTACAGAAGATTAGTTGAAAAATCCTTTGATTACAAAGAGTTGGCAAATGCTCCGGAGACTATGCGGAGGATCTCCACAGGCTGTGGATGGCTACAGAGCGGACTTTTTTCTTATACCGAGACGGATTGGCAGAAGCGTGCGAGCGGAGAACTTTCCAGGCTAGAGTGCCGGCACGATCCGCAGAACCAGCTGCGACTCGCCTGGACTCGCCTCGCCATCGCCAAACGTCATGAATGACCGCATCGAGCAGCTCGCCAAGATAGACCTCTTTGCCGGGCTCAAGCCGCAGGCCATCGAGCTGATCGCCAAAGTGTCGACCGAAGAGAGCCACGCGCTCGGCACGAAAATCTTTCAGCACGGCGACGCCGGGGACAAGCTGTACCTGATCTTGGAAGGCAAAGTGCGCATCAGCCGCGACGTGCCCGGCATGGGTGAAGAAGCGCTGGCCGTTCTCGGCCCAGGACAAATCTTCGGTGAGATGGCCCTGCTCGACGAAGCCCCACGCTCCGCCGACGCACGCGTGCACGAGCGCTGCCTGCTCCTCGCGATCCCCAAAGACGGCTTCGACGACTTGCTCTTCTTGCACAAAGACCTCGCCTACGAAGTGCTCTGGAGCATCGTCCGCATGCTGCTCGGCCGCCTTCGCGAAACGAACAACAAGCTCACGTTTCTGTCCATCAGCGGCAAATTCTAAATTGGGTTTGATGGTCACGCGCCGCGCCGCGCACGTCCCAGCCTTCGGCGTCGCATCGCGGCCGCCAGCGCTCCGCGTCGCGTGCAATGGCCGAGTTCGTTCCCAGAGGCCGCCAAGATCGCCAAGGTTGCCAAGACCGCCAAGAGCGCTGAGCGACCAACGACGCAGCATCACACCGAAGAAGTCGATGAGTTTGGGGGTTTAGCTCTTTAGCTCGAGGGTCGAGATTTCTATGGCGAGAACGAGTCGGGAAACGGAGCGCGGTTCGCCTCGTCGCGATCTGCGTCGATGGAATCGACGAGCACCGGTCGCAGTTGCCCGGATGTTTGTTCACGTCGGGCCTGCGCGTTCTGCGGGTTGAACAATGCCCGCTGCTCGACGCGCACTGCGAACCCAGAAAGCGCTAAGCGTCGCTTTTGGTTCATTGGGCGCTGCAGAGCCGACGTGGGGACTTGGCGATCTTGGCAATCTTGGCGAACTTGGCGGCCTCAGGGATCGCACCCCGTGCGCTAGGAGCGCCTGAACCGAACACGGTCGCCAACTGCTGAGCGCAGATCGTCGAGAACACGGCGCGCTACGAGGTGCGACGCGGGAGCGCGATCGCCCACTCCTTCGACCGCTCCGCGATGGGGGGTGGGTCATTGGTGACTGCACCCGGGGTGCGGTCTGGCGGTCAGCGGGAGAAGCGGACGGTGAAGGGGGGCGTGGACATGGTGATCGCGTTGCCGGAGCGATCGAGGGCGGCGTTGAATTGTTTTCGGAAGGCGCAGCTGCGCGCGGATTTGCCGAAGCCGTTGCCCGGGTCGCGCAGGATGGTGACGGACTTGGCGCGGCCGTTGGGGCCGACGATCACCGTCAGCTGCACTACGGCGCTGTCGATGCCTTCGATGTCGGCTTCGGCGGGGAATTCGCAGTCGTTCCAGCTGCCGGCCAATGGCGCAGCGGGGCGGGAGAGATCGGGACCGGAGGGTGGCGCGACGGGGCCGGGTGGCGGAGCCTTGCCCACGCCGTCGGGCTGCGCGCGAAGATCGCGCACGGCATTGGTGGCGGTGCCGTTGGCGGCGGTCACTCCGCCGGCGAAGCGATCCCCCGAGCCGCTGACGAAGCCGTCGGCGGTGAGATCGACCGGTTCGTTCGGATCCGGATCTTGCGTCAGCACTTTGCCCGCTTCGGCGGCAGCAGGTGGCGGCGGCGGAGTGTTGTCGCTCGGGGGCGGTGGCGGCGTGTTGGCCGCCGGCGGCGGGGGTGCCTGCGGTTCCGGCTCGGGTTCGGCCACCGGCGGCGGCGGGGGGGGCGGCGGCGGTTCGCTCAGGTCGACGTCGATTTGCGCTTGGTTGCGTTCGATGATTTGCGCGCGCACGAGCACGGCGAAGGCGTGAACGTCGCCCAGGGTGCTGGCGGCTTTGACCGCCACCGAGCAGTGCAAGAGCAGCGCCCCGATGATGCCGACGATCAACCCGACGCGCATTTCTCGATCGCCGAGCGAGAAGATCGGCGCGAGCGGATCGGCACGGAGGTGCTGGGCCGCCGCGTGAGTTTCGCGGGAGGTGATTCCGTCGGCAGTGCTCGTCATCGAACTGGGCGTGCTGGGCGTGCTGGGCGAGGGCGACTACTTGCCGGGCTGGCTCTCGACGGGCGTGCCGCCCTTGTCCGAGGGCGACACCGCGAAGGCGATCTTTGCGACGCCCGCGCGCTTGAGCAAATCGAGCACGTGGATCACGCGCCCGTGTTCCACTTTGCGGTCGGCGCGGATCACGGCGCGCAAATCGGCCGTCTTCGCTTTGGCGGCCTTGGCCAGGGGTACGATCGCTTCATCATTCGCGAGGTTGTCGGAATCGACACGCGTCTTGCCGTCAGCCGAGAGCTCGACCGAGAAGACCTGCTGCAGGGCCTCACCGCTGGCGGCCTTGGGCAAATCCATGGGCATGCCTTGCGACACGATGATGCGCGCGGTGACCATGAAGATGATCAGCAGCACCAGCGTCACGTCGACGAGCGGCGTGACGTTGATGCCGGAAACCATGCCGTCATCGTCGTTGCTGCTGCCGCCGGCCATGGCTCAGCTTTCCTCGGGCGGGGCGGTGTCACGCGCGGAGGGCTTGGCTTTGGCCTTGCCGACGCCGGCCAGCGACGCGGGCGGTGGCGGCGCGTGCCCGGCTTCGACGCCGGCCAGGTATGACAAGAGCACGTGGCTGAGCGCGTCCGTGTTGGCCAAGATCGAGCGCGAGATGCGCTGATAGTAGTTGTTCATGGCGACCGCGGGGATCGCGACCACGAGGCCCACGGCCGTAGCCACGAGCGCTTCGGCGATGGCGCTCATCACCTGGGTGGGCGCGCCGGCGGACGCGTTCTGGGCGGTGGTCATGCCTTGCTTGCCGAGCTGCTCGAACGCTTGCACGACGCCGATCACGGTGCCGAACAGCCCGATGAAGGGAGCGTTGTTGCCGAGCGTACCGAGGTACGCGAGCCTTCGCTCGAGCTTCATGCGCTGCAGTGCGGCCGCGCCTTGCATGGCTTCGTCCGCGGCTTTCATGCCGCGATCGGACTCGCGCAGGCCGGCCACGACCACGGCGGCTTCTGCGCTCGGCGACGCTTCGAGCTGGCGTAGCGCGGCTTCCGCATCACCCTCACGCAGCAAGCGGCGTAGATCCCCCGCGAGCTTCGGGATGTCGTCACGGAGCGAGAAATAGAACCAGCCGCGCTCCAGCATGATGGCGACCGAGATCACGCTCAGGAAGATCATCAGCCACATGACCCACGATGCCCCGAAGCTCGTCATCAAGCCTTGAAGCCACTCAACCAGATTCATCCGACAGGTCCTTTGGTCAGTTCAGGTCGTAACAGTTCAGCGCGTACGCAACGGGCCTTCCCGTAGCACAGTTCGGCCGGCGGGGCCTTTTCGCTTTGGCCATTCCCAAACGCTAAGTTGCACGTGCGCCACAGCGCATCAGTCGCAAGCCGGGACGAGTCCGGGGATTGGCCGGCTCTTTGGCCAGGTGGGCTGGCGCGGGCTACAGCTCGTGCGGCATCAAATCATAGGGAGAGTGAAAGTACTGCTGCGGCGAGTAGGCGCGTAGGCAGGACACTCTGCGGGTGTAGATGTCCGCGTATAGATCTACCTGCAGGCCGAAGCTGCTCATCTCGTTCTGCTCTTTCAAGAGCGGTCCCCAGTACGGATGGAAGCGCTGTGAGATGCGCTCGGCGAGCATTTCGTATTCACTGGTGATGCTGCGGAGCTCGGCGCGTACGCGCTCGAGCGCGCGTTTCGTGCGCGTGCGCTCGCTCTCTTCTTCGCCAATGGCCGAGGGGCTGACCGCGGGGGCGCCGCGGGTGAGCTCTTTGATGCGGCTTTGATGGAAGCGCAGCTCGTCTTCCAACTTGTTGCGCGCTTCGTCCAAGGCGCGCTGCCGCCCCAGGTCGTCGGAACAGGCTTCATAGGCGGCGATCTCTTCATCCATTTCTTGGATGACCATCAGCGTGTGCCACGAAGATTCTTTCTTCGAACGTAAGATGTCGCCGTAGATGTGATCGCCGACGTACAGCACGCTCGAGCTGCGCATGCCGACCAAGCGCTCGAACTCTTCTAAATTGCCGCCCTCGTAGACTTTGCCGCGCTCCAGCTTTTCACGCACCGGTCGCAGCACGTCGCCGTCGCGCTCCATGAGCGGACGGCCGTCTTGGAAGAAGCGCGGTTTGCCCGCCGAGCAGATCACGAACTCGAAGTAGTGCCGCCAAGACGGGTACTCCGGCATGACGTCCGCGAGCAGGTGCGTCATTACCTGATCGGTGTAGCCGAACGGTGAGTTGGTCAGCAAAAATAGCCGCTTTCCACCCGAACGCAGCTTGTGCAACGTGCGCGCGAGCTCTAGCTCGCGCTCGATGTACGCGCCGATGTCGCTCGTGACGCTGGCGTACACCGCGCCCTCGGCGTGTGCTTCGTCGATCGACGCGCGAACGTCGGCGAACAGTTTGTCGTAGTCGAGCTTTTCGCCCTTCTTCTCCATGGCTTCGACGATCGCGGAGTAGCTGGTGACTTCACTCAGCGCGAACAGGGTGTCGATCCAGTGGTAGCGGGGCGTGTGCGGGCGGATGCGCTTGTCGTGATAGAGCGACGTGATCTCCTCTTGCGGCAGGCGGCGCATGCCGTGGTAGCCGCGCTGCACCACTTTGTAGCGGTCCATCTTCAGCACGTGGCCATAGCGCTTGTCCACCAGCAGCCCGCGGATCGGAAAGCGAATGTCGTACTGTAGGTTCTTCAAATACGCGGGGTAGCCGCGGCGGATCATGCGCTCGATCGTGAGCTCTACGCTCAGCGTGTCCATTCGCTCTTGGCGATAGATGGCCAACGTGTAGTCCATGTCGAACCCGATCCAGTCGATGTTCGAGAAGCGCATGTCTCGATTCACGAACACGCGATCCGACCGCGCGATCGAACGCGGGCTGGCGATGCCAGAGCCCGCGGCCACGAGCGGCAGGGACAGCTGCCGGGGATCGGACGGAACCGTGGGCGGCAGAACGGGCGCGGATGACTTTGGGAGGACGGGAGGCACAGGGGAAGCGGCGAGCTGGACACGCCGAAGGATGAGCTAAACTTTGGTTTTTTGCGGCGCGAGTGTCAACTAGTGACGCTCACGCCGTGGCCGCTCGTAATCCGGTCTAGGCGGAGTGTGGGTCCGTGTTCCTCCCACCCACCGGCAACCCGGGAGTTTTTGAGGAACCAGGGGGTGTCCAAATCCACGAACGAGAAGCCGCCCTGACCCGCCGCAAGGCAGGCGGACACGGTCATGGACAGCTTGGATTCGACCATGCCCCCGATCATCAGACCGAGCCCGGCGGCGCGGGCAACGGCGATCATGTCCATCGCCTCGAGGATGCCGCACTTCATGGTCTTGATGTTGATCGCGTCCACGGCGCGCGCCGCGACCAGGGCCAATACGTCGGCGGCCGAGCCAGCGCTTTCGTCCGCGGCGACGGGCACGCCGCCGTGTTCGCGTACTCGGCGCAGGCCGTCGAGATCTCGCTTGCCCGTGGGTTGTTCGAATAGTGCGACTTGTCCTTTGGCGTGGCCGAGCGCCTCGAGTAGCGCCAGCGCTTCTTCCGCGCGCATGCTCGCGTTCGCGTCGAGCACGAGCCGGGTGTTGGGTGCGGCTTCGATGATCGCGGCGAGGCGCGCGCGGTCGAGATCGAACGGCACTCCGCCTACCTTCACTTTCAACGTTTCGAAGCCGGCCTGGTGCGCGCGCAGTGCGGCGGCGCGTGCGTGTTCGGCGTCGCCCGTGGTGATCGTAATGTCACTCACGAGCTCCCTCTGCGCGCCGCCGAAGAACGACCAGAGTGAGACGCGCGCGCGCCGGCAGAGCGCGTCGAGCAGCGCGCTTTCGAACGCGGCGAGCGCGCTGGGCGTGCCACGCAGCGCGTGCTCGGCCACGACGACCGCGGGCCGCCAGCGCAGGGCATCGAGACCCATGAGCGACGAGGCGGCGGTGGTCAGTGCGCTCAGCACCGCGCTTTGCGTTTCGCCGTTCACGGCGGGGAAGGGCGCGGCTTCACCCGTGCCGGTAGTGCCGTCCGAGAGCGTGAGCGTGACGAGCACGTTCGCGGCTAGTGACTGCGCGCCCGTGGCTATGCCGAAAGGTTCGCTCAGTTCGATGTCGAGCGGGACCGCCGTTACATCCGCGATGGAAATCACGCGCCGAAGCTAGTCTGATTGCGCCGAGGCGAGCAGCCTGGATCGGAAAAATAGCGTAAGAAGGCCGAATGCGACCGCTCGCGATCTTGATCGCTGGGGAACCGGTTCCCGGTGCCATGGCCGCACGAGGCACGTTCGGCGAGATGATTCGCAGCGCTGTCGGAGAGGCTTGGCAGGGCCCGTGGTCCGAGCTCGACGCGCGGGGTGAACTTCCGGATTTCGAGCGTTTCTCCGGGCTGATCATCAGCGGCTCTCCCGCCAACGTGCCGACCCGCGAGCCGTGGATTGTCGCGCTGGAGCGTTACTTGGCGCGTGCAGTCGCGGCCAACGTACCCATCTTCGGCATCTGTTTCGGCCATCAGCTGCTCGGGCAGGCGCTGGGGGGCTTGGTCACGCGCAACCCGCGTGGTCTCGAGGTCGGCACCGTCGCGCTCGAGCCGCTAGCACAGGACCCGGTCCTCCCCGGCCTGCGCGAAACGCGCTGGGTCAACATGGCTCACTCCGACTCGGTGGTGACTCTGCCGCAGGGGGCCCGCGTCTTGGCGCGCACCGCGCAAGACGACCACGCCGCCGTTTATTTCGGCGCACGCGCCTGGGGCGTGCAGTTTCACCCCGAGATGGATGCCGAGATCATCCGACATTACGTGGCCGCTCGCACTGACGCGAAGGCCGAGGCGAGGACCGTTGCCGGCGGGGCAAGCGCTGGCGAGGCGGAGCGCGATACGCCGGAAGCGCAGGGTTTGCTGCAGAGCTTCGTGCTGAACGCGGTGGAGAGCTGAGCGCAAGGGGGGCCAAGCCAGCCCCTTCGCCCGGGATGAGTGACCCCCTGCGTGCCCGCCGATCTGGGATTGCCGAGCAATCTCGCGTCTCTGGCCTACTTGGGTTTGCAACTTGCGACGCCTGACATTAAGGAAGGCGCGCGATGGGTTTTTCCTGTGGAATCGTTGGTCTGCCGAACGTCGGCAAAAGCACTTTGTTCAACTCGCTGTCGAACGCCAAGGCGGAGGCGGCAAACTTCCCGTTCTGTACGATCGAGCCGAACGTCGGCATCGTCGCAGTGCCGGATGCGCGCGTCAGTGCGCTGGCCAAAGTGTACAGCTCCGACAAAGAGGTGCTGACCAGCATTCGCTTCGTGGACATCGCCGGCCTGGTGCGCGGCGCCTCCAAGGGTGAAGGTCTCGGCAATCAGTTCTTGTCTCACATTCGCGAGGTCGACGCGGTGGCGCACGTGGTGCGCTGCTTCGAGGACGAGAACGTGGTGCACGTCGAGAACAAGGTCGACCCGGTCGCCGACATTGGCACGATCCAGACCGAGCTTTGCCTCAAGGATCTGGACACCGCTCAAAAGCGCCTCGACCGTGCGCGCAAGCAGAGCAAGGGCGGGGACGCCGTGGAGAAGCTCGCCGTCGGGCTGTGTGAGCGCTTGGTCGCTCACTTGGACGAGGGCAAGCCCGCGCGTTCACTGACCATCGACGAAAAAGAGAAGGACGTCTTGCGCGACATGCAGCTGCTCACGAGCAAGCGCATGTTCTACGTCGGCAACGTCGACGAAGGCTCGCTCGGCAACCTCGCCGGCAACAAGCACTACCAAGCGCTGGTGGCCTTCGCCAAATCCGAGGGCGCGCCCGTCGTGCCGATTTGCGCGCAGCTGGAAGAGCAAATTGCCGAGTTAGAACCGGCAGATCGGCCCGAGTTTTTGGAGAGCGTGGGCCTGAAAGAGCCGGGCCTGAATTCGGTGATTCGAACGGGCTACGAGCTCCTCGGCCTCATCACTTACCTGACCGCGGGCAAGCAAGAGTGCCGCGCGTGGACGGTGCTCAAGGGCTCCACCGCGCCGCAAGCCGCTGGCGCGATTCACACCGACTTCGAGCGCGGCTTCATCAAAGCCGAAGTGATCTGGTGGGAAGATCTGATCGCGCTCGGCAGCGAAGCCAAATGCCGCGAAGCGGGCAAGCTTGCGATCGAAGGTCGTGACTACATCGTGCGCGATGGCGACGTGATTCACTTCCGCTTCAACGTCTAAGCACCGCTCCCCGGGGCGCCGCACAGCGGACCGTACCGTGCGCACGAAGTACTAGTCGAGTTGCGAGCGGTGACGCCTCGCGTCGGGCAAAAAGCACTGTGCAAACGCAGTACTATTTGATCGGCGAGCGGTGACGCCTCGCATCGGGCAAAAAGCACTGTGCACGCAGTGCTATTCGAGCTGCGAGAGGTGTCTCTCGCGAGCTAAGGCACCGGAGGGTGACGCCTCGCGTCGGGCAAAAAGCACTGTGCACGCACAGTGCTATTCGAGCTGCGAGAGGTGACCCTCGCGAGCTAAGGCACCGGAGGGTGACGCCTCGCGTCGGGCAAAAAGCACTGTGCACGCACAGTACTATTTGCTCGGCGAGCGGTGTCTCTCGGGCGTTAGGCACACCCTATTTTGCAAACACGGTGCGGTGCATGCGCTGATGAGATCAGGGTTTGAGCGAGCTGCTTGGTTCGCTGAGACGCGCGCGACCCCATTCGCCGAGTGTCTCTACCTGCACGGGGCCGCCGAAGTAGCCGAAGAAGCGCGCGCCCCATACGCCCAAAGTGACGAGCAGCAAGAGCGCGGCAAGCGCGCTGACCGCGCGTGATGCGATCCAGACGCGCACGGGGCCCGTTCGGCGCGAACCGCGCACGTAGCCGACGGCCGCGCTGCTCACGGCCCAGATGAACAGCGGTGCAAGGACGAACACGAGTGGATGCAGTTCGAGTGCGTGCCGCAGCTCACCGTGCGCCAGCGCCAACGTGGCGCGGGTCAAACCGCAGCCCGGGCAGGGAACTCCGACCACGCTGGCGAGCGGACAGAACGGCAGCCGCAGCGCGACGATTCCGGCGAAAATGCCGGCAAAGGTCGCGACGACCAGGCTGCGCTGAATGACCGCGCGTTCCACGCAGGAGCGAGCTTAGCTGCTCTTTGCCAGCGAGCTTGCGTTCATCTGCCGCACAGGAGCACCCCTACAAAAGAAAACGAGGCGCGTGCTCCGCAGAGCCGCGCCTCGTTACGCTCGGTGGACGGGAACTCAGCTCGCCGGGGGGAGCTGACCGCCGCTGGCCGCTTGCCAGATCTCGTTCAGATCGCCGGGCAAGAAGAACATGGCCAGGAACAAGTAGAGCACGGGGCTTGCCACCTGGGCGTTGGGCACGCCGGCCATGCGCTTGGCGTCGAGCACCTTTTCGTTCAACTTCCACAGCTCGATGTAGTTGAGGATGGGGATGAAGAAGAAGATCGGGTTCAGGTCGTCTTTGCCGCGGAAGGCCTTGAGCTCGTTGATCATCTGCCAGACCTGGATGATCGCGTACACGAAGCACACGCAGCTGAGGACGATCGTCATCACCGGATTCCTGATCTTGCCGATCGGGCCGCGCTGACCGCCGCCACCGTACGCGCCTCCCATCGGGACGATCGGTGCGCCGCCGCCGGGAGTGCCGTATTGGTCTTGCGGCGGGCTGAAACCACCGGGCGAGCCGTAGCCGCCCTGCGGTTGAACGTATCCACCTGGCCCTTGGCCGTATCCGCCTTGCGGAGCTTGCCCGTAACCGCCGGGCGCGCCGTAGCTGCCTTGCGGTTGGCCGTATCCGCCTGCGGGCGGCGCTTCACCGAAGCCGGGCTGTGCGGGCGGTTGCCCGTAGCCGCCGCCGGCGGGTGGACCACCATACTGTTGCGGTGGCTGAGCCGGCGCGCCGTAGCCGCCCGGCGGTTGCCCATAACCGCTCGGCGCGGGACCCGGAGTTCCGTAGCCGCCGGGCGGGGGGCCGTATGGATCGGCGGGCGGCGCCGCAGCCGCGGGCGCGGCCGGAGGCGCGCCGTACGGATTCGGTTGGCCGTAAGGGTTGAATGCGCCCGAACCTGCGTCGGCGACCATCGTCCCGCCAAGCGGGTTCACGCCCGCGGGCGGAGCCGCGGCCGGGGGCGGGGCATAGGCCGGAGGCGCGGCGGGGGGCGCGCCGTATTGCCCGGGCGGCGGACCGAAATTCGGGCCACCGGGCGGCGGACCGAAGCCTTGCGGTGCAGCGGGCGGCGCGCCGGGCGGGGGACCGAACCCCTGCGGTGCAACTGGCGGAGCCGGCGTACCGATAGACGGCGGGGCAACCCCGAGCATCGTGCCCTTCAGCTGAGGGCGAGGCGCCATCGCCGGCGCAGCGGCCGGAGGTGCAGCGGCAGGCGGAGCGGCGGGGGGCGGAGGGAGCGGGGCCCCCGGCGGCGGAGCAGCGGCGGGACCAGGCGCGGCGGCCGGCTTCGGCATCACCGGCGCGTTCATCATGAGCATCGTGCCCTTGAACTTAGGGGCTGCCGCGCCCTTTAGGTTAAACCCGCACTTCTTGCAGGTCGTCGCCGCCTCCTCATTCTCAGTCCCACAATTCGGGCAAAACACTCAGCACCTCTTGGAATACGCAGGGGAGCCCGCACCCTACACGTCCTCTCGCCCAATTCTCAAGAGAGTCCACCTAGTCGCCGTGCGTTCGCGTTGCTTTTGCGTCGCCCTTGACACCCCGCTTTCGGGGTCACTACGGTTCGCCTCGCCCGGGGGTCCCCCGGGTAAAACCAGCACTTCGACGACGCCGTTCAAGCTCCGCTCGACGGACGATCGCGGCCCCGCCCCCCTCGGAAATTCATGGCATTCGCCCTCAGTGCGGAAGCAGAGCAGAAGCTCAACGATATCTTGTCGCGCTACCCCAATAAAATGGCGGCGTGCATCCCGGTTTTGCATCTTTGCCAAGAGGCAAACGACAACTGGGTCTCGGACGACGTGATCGAATTCGTGGCGCAGCGCCTCGAGCTCAGCGCGGCGCACGTCAAAGGCGTCGTGACCTTCTACACGCTGTTCAATCAGAAACGGCCCGGCAAGCATCAACTCTGGGTGTGCCACACGCTGTCCTGCGCGTTGCGCGGCGGCGAAGACATCCTTCACCACTGTGAAAAACGGCTCGGCGTTCACGCCGGTGGAACCAGCAAAGACGGCAAAGTCACGCTGCGCACCGCCGAGTGCCTCGCGGCATGCGGTACCGCTCCCGTGATTCAAGTCGACAAGAAATACTACGAGAACCTCTCGATCGCAGAAGTCGACCGCATCATCGACACGCTCGTGAAAGACGGCTGAGGCCCCTAGCGCTCTCCCGTAGCCCCCAGATGATCAAGCAGACCACGTACCTCAGTCACTCCTACGGAAAGCCCAATAGTTGGACGCTTTCCGCTTATGAATCCGCCGGCGGCTACCGCGGCGTACGCAAGGCCTTGTCGATGACCCGTGAAGCGGTCGTCGAAGAGGCCAAGAAGGCACATATCCGCGGGCGCGGCGGCGCCGGCTTCGATTGCGGCACGAAGTGGAGCTTCATGCCCAAGGAAAGCAAGAAGCCGCACTACCTCGTGGTCAACGCCGACGAGGGTGAGCCCGGCACGTTCAAAGATCGCTCCATCATGGAGATGAATCCGCACGCGCTGATCGAAGGCTGCATCATCGGCTGCTACGCGATCAACGCGCACGCCTGTTACATCTACGTCCGCGACGAACTGCACCTGAGCAAAGAGCGGTTGTGGGGCGCGATCCGCGAGGCCAAGGCCAAGGGCTACCTGGGCAAGAACCCCTTCGGTAAAGATTACGAAGTCGAAGTTTACGTGCACACGGGCGCGGGCGCGTACATCTGCGGTGAAGAGACCTCGCTGCTCAACTCGCTCGAAGGGCGCCGCGGCGAACCGCGCTTGAAGCCCCCGTTCCCGGCGCAGTACGGCGCGTTCGGCTGTCCGAGCACCGTGAACAACGTCGAGACGCTGGCGATCATGCCGACCGCCTTCGAAATGGGCTGCGACGAGTTCAGCAAGCTGTCCGCGCTGCACTCGTTGAATGACGGCGGCGCGCGCCTGTTCGGCGTGAGCGGTCACGTGAAGAAGCCGGGCATCTACGAAGCCTGCGTCGGCATCACGCTGCGCGAATTGATTTACGACCTCGGCGGCGGCGTGCTCGAGGGCCGCAAAATTCTGGGCGTGATCCCGGGCGGCTCTTCTTGCCCCGTGCACTTGCCGGACGAAATCCCAACGCTGCCCGCGGACCCGAAGTGGGACGCCTATCGCGGCAAGTCGATTTTGGATATCCCGCTCGGCGTCGACACCTTCCGCAGCGCGGGCAGCATGCTCGGCACCTGTTGCGCCATGGTCATGAGTGACGCGGTGGACCCGGTGCTCGCGCTGCACAACGTGATGCGGTTTTACCGCCACGAGTCGTGTGGTCAGTGCACGCCCTGTCGTGAAGGTTGCGGCTGGATCGAACGCATCTTGAACAAGATCGTCGAGGGCAAAGGCTCGATCGCAGAGTTGGACGAGATTCACGAGATCGCGAACAACATCACCGGCAACACCATCTGCGCCTTCGGTGACGGCGCGGCCCAGCCGGCGCTGGCCTTCGTTCGCCGCTACCGCAAGCATTTCGAGGATTACATCGTGAGCGGCGGCAAGTCGCAGACGCGAAGGTTGACGCTATGACCGTCGGAAACGTTTTCTTCGCCGTGGCGAGCTTGATCGCGCTGTTCGGCGCGTTCATGACCATCGCTTCGCGCAGCCCGATCCGCAGCGCGGTCGGCTTGCTGATCACGATCGTGGGCATCGCGGCCTTGTTCTTGATGCTGAACGCGCAGTTCCTAGCCGCGATTCAGCTGATCGTGTACGCGGGCGCGGTCGTCGTGCTCTTCGTATTCGTGATCATGCTGCTCGGTCCGGACGCGGGTGACGGCGAGGGCACGGTTGCTCGCGCGCGGCTCGCTCGCTACGGGGCGGGGGCCTTCTTCCTGCTCTTGGCGGCGGCCACGGCCCACCTCGTGTCTTACGCGGGCCTCACGCCCACGCGCTTCAAGATTGCGCCGGCCGGTCACGGTTCGGTCGAGGGCATCGGTACGTTCCTGTTCACCAAGGCCGTGGTGCCGTTCGAGCTCGCAACCGCGCTCTTGATCGTGGCCGTGGTCGGCGCGATCGCCGTCGCGCGCGGTAAGCCGCACGTGCGGCGTGAGTCGAAGAGCGCGAGCCCCACGGCCCGCATGTTTCATGGCCCGCTCATGGCGAGGGATGCGCAAAGGCCGCTCCCGACCAAAGCCGAGCGAGCCGCCAAAGCCGCCGGAGGCGCGTGATGAGCTCGCTTGGATATTTCGTAGAGCAATACGTCTTGCTCGCGGGTGCGCTGTTCACCCTGGGCTGCATCGGCTTCTTGGTGCGGCGCAACGTGCTGGTTCAGCTGATGAGCATCGAGCTGATGCTCAACGCCGTGAACTTGATCCTGGTCGCCTTCAACCGTCAGCACGCGGGCGATCTCAACGGTCAGGTCTTCGCCTTCTTCATCATCGCGGTCGCTGCGGCCGAAGTCGCCGTGGGTCTAGCCATCGTGCTCGCTTTCTACCGGCTGAAGTCCAGCGTCCAGAGTGACGAAGCGGACCAGCTCCGTCACTGAACCTTTAGGGCTTATCACTCATGCAAGCGATCGAGGCTCTGTTCCCCGCGCACAACTACACGCTGCTGGCGTTCATCGTGCTTTTGCCGCTGTTGGGCGCCGCCGTAAACGGCATCTTCGGCAAGCGGCTCGGCAAAGAGGCCGTTTCTCTCCTGGCGCTCAGCGTCATGTTCGTCGCATTCGCGCTCGCCATCGTCACCTTCCTCGCCTTGGCGCACGCCCAAGAAGGGGAGGAGGCCGCGCGCTTCGTCTGGAAGGGGTGGGAGTGGTTCCGCCTCACTCGCGCCGACGGCAGCACTAGTACGCTCGACGTCGCCTTCTCGGTGGATGCACTCAACGCGACGATGGCGCTCGTCGTCACCGGCGTTGGCTTCCTGATTCACCTGTATTCCGTCAGTTACATGGCGGAAGACCCCGGTTTCCACCGCTTCCTCACGTACCTCAACCTGTTCATCTTCTCGATGCTGGTGCTGATCCTCGGGGACAGCTTGCCGGTGCTGTTCGTCGGCTGGGAAGGCGTCGGTCTGTGCAGCTATCTGCTGATCGGCTTCTGGTTCGAAGACGACAAGAACGCGGCCGCCGGCAAGAAAGCCTTCGTCACCAACCGCATCGGTGACTTCGGGCTACTCGTGGCGATGGGGCTCTTGCTCTATTACACGGGCGGTTTGGACTGGTCGAGCATCGACAGCGGCGCGAAGAACCTGCTGCAACCGGTTCAGGTCTGGCCGCTCGGTTCGCACGTGCCGGCGGCGAGTCTGCTGCCGCAGGGCGCCGAAGCCTGGCTCAATGCGCCGCGCTACGTGAGCGCGGCGACCCTGGTGGGCTTGGCGTTGTTCCTCGGTTGTGCGGGCAAGAGCGCGCAGCTGCCGCTGTACGTGTGGCTGCCGGACGCGATGGCCGGCCCAACCCCGGTCAGCGCGCTGATCCACGCCGCCACGATGGTGACCGCCGGTGTGTACCTGCTTTGCCGTCTGTCGTTCGTGATGGTGCTGACCCCCGCGGCCATGGCCGTCGTGGCGGTGACGGGCGCCTTGACCGCGATGTTCGCGGCCAGCATCGCGTTCGCGCAGCACGACATCAAGAAGGTGCTTGCCTATTCGACCGTGAGCCAGCTCGGCTACATGTTCTTGGGCGTCGGCGTGGGCGCTTTCTCGGCGGGTTTCTTCCACGTTTTGACGCACGCCTTCTTCAAGGCCTGCATGTTCCTCGGCGCCGGCGCGGTGATCCACGCCATGCACGCGCGCATCCACGATACGGATGCTTCGCAGGACATGCGCAACATGGGCGGCCTGCGCAAATACATGCCGATCACGTTCTGGACGTTCACCGCGGCCTGGGCTGCGATCGTGGGCTTCCCGCTGACCAGCGGCTTCTTCTCGAAGGACGAGATCCTGCTCCGGGCGTACACCTCGTTCGTCAAGACTCCGGTCGCGACGATGCCGACGCCCACGGGCACGGAGATGGACGTGTTCATCTGGCCGACGTGGCTGGGTGCGGCCCTGTATGCGATCGGCATTTTGACCGCGCTGATGACCGCGTTTTACATGACGCGGCTTTACCTCGGCACTTTCTTCGGCGAATTCAAGGGTTGGAAGATCGTCAAGGGTTGGAAAGAGCCGGAGCACGCGCATGGTCATGACGACCATGGTCACGGTCATGGTCATCATCACGACCCCAACGTTCAGCTCGAAGGCCCGACCCCGCACGAGTCCCCCTGGCAGATGTGGGTGCCGCTCGCGGTGCTCGGCTTCTTGGCGGCGTTCGCGGGCTGGTTGAACGCGCCGCTGTTCCACATCGAGACGATGCATCATTGGCTCGAACCGGTGTTCGCCAAGGCAAGCGGCTCGGTCGAGCTGATCGAAGGCGCCGAACATCTGGAGTTCGTGTTCTTGGGCGGGGCAATCGCCGCGTTCCTCGGCGGCTCCGGCCTGGCTTATTGGATCTACGTGCTGCAGAAGGGCAAGCCCGCGCAAAGCTTCGTCGAGGCCATGCCCGGCTTCCACGCGCTGGTGTTCGACAAGTGGCGCGTCGACGAGCTGTACGAAGAGTACGTGATCGGCGCCGTGGACTCGCTCGCCGAGTTCTTCGCCTGGGCCGACAAGTGGATCGTGGACCTCCTGCTCGCGCGCGTCAGCGCGTTCTTGGTCGCGACCACGGGTACGGCCCTCCGCTACCTGCAAACCGGTCGCGTGCAAACGTACGCGGCGATCATGGTGCTCGGCTTGGGCGGCGTGGGCTGGTTCTTCGTTGCCCCGCGCGCAGAGGCCAAGTTGGACGCCAACGAGGAATCCGGCGTGTACAGCCTGACCGCAGCGCAGGGACTTGGTTACAGCTACCGCTGGGATCTGAACAACGACGGCAAGTGGGATGACAAAGAGAGGTTCGGCAGCCGAACTCAACAGTCGCTCAACCTGGCAGTGAAAGAAAATCGCACCGTCAGGCTCGAAGTGAAAAACGCTTTCGGTCGAACCGCTGTTCGCTCGTTCAACTTTGCGCGTCCCGCGCCCGATCGCTCGGGTGCTACGTCGCGGCTCGATGCAGATCCCACTCAGGCGCGCCGCGTGCCGGATCAGGGCCTGCTCCCGAAGCCCCAGGAAATGAAATGAATCCGCTGGCTTTAGCTCTGTTTCAGATTGCGCCGTACCTGTTGGCGTTCACGGTCGGGGCGCTCGTGCCACGCCGCCAAGGCACGGCCGAGCGCGTGGCGATCGGCATCGTCGCGGCTCTGTCCTTGCTGATGGTGCGCGGCCTGTGGCCGTCCGGCAGCGCCGCCGTGCCCGACGAAAACGCCAAGGAGTGGCCCTACCTCCTGAGCGTGATCGTGTTCTTGCCGATCGCAGGCGCGATCTTGATGCTGTTCTTGCCGCGCCAGTCGCCGGTGATGTTGAAGCGCGTCACGTTCTTCATCCTCGGTTTGGACGGTCTGGTCTCGCTCGGCCTGTTGTCTTCACCGATGACGCGCGGCTGGCACTTCCAGCACATCGTGGACTGGGTGCCCATGTTCGGCATTCGGTACCACGTGGCCGTCGACGGCGTGAGCATGTGGCTGATCTTGCTGTCCACGCTGACCACGCCGATCGCCGCTTACGTCGCGTTCGGCTCGCTCAAGACGCGCATCAAGGATCTCTGCTTCGCGTTCCTGCTCTTGCACGGCGCGATGATGGGCGTGTTCGTCGCGCTCGATATGTTCCTGTTCTTCGTGTTCTGGGAACTGATGGTGATCCCGATGGTCGTGATGATCGGCGTCTGGGGCGGCACCGAGAAGATCAAGGCCGCGTACAAGTTCTTCCTGTACACGATGGTCGGCAGCATGCTGATGCTGGCTGCGATCTTGTTCCTGGTTTGGAACTACACGAAGCTCGCGGGCTACCCGAGCTTCGACTACCTGGCGCTGCAGCGCGTATCGTTGCCGCACACGGCAGCCTGGTTCTGCTTCTTCGGTTTCTTCTTGGCGTTCGCCATCAAGGTGCCGATGTTCCCGTTCCACACCTGGTTGCCCGACGCGCACGTGCAAGCCCCCACCGGTGGCTCGGTGATCCTGGCCGCGGTGCTCTTGAAATTGGGTGCCTACGGCTACATTCGCTTCTGCATGGGCCTGCTCGGCGGGGTGGCCTGGATGTGCGCCGCCACGTTGGCCGGCTTCGCGATTGGCGGCGGTATCGTGTACGGCGCGCTCGTGGCTTGGAAGCAAGACGACGTGAAGCGCCTCGTCGCTTACTCGTCCGTCGCGCACATGGGCTTCGTGATGCTGGGCTTGTTCGCCGGCACTCAGGCGGGTATGGAGGGCGCGGTTTTGCAGATGCTCAACCACGGCGTCTCCAGCGGCGCGCTCTTCCTTTTGGTCGGCGTGATCTACGACCGTAGGCACACGCGCTTGGTGCGCGAGTTCGGCGGTATCGCCAAGGTGATGCCGATCTACGCGGCGGTGTTCGTGATCGTCACCATGTCGAGCATCGGCGTACCCGGGACGAACGGCTTCGTCGGCGAGTTCATGGTCTTGATGGGCACCTTCGTTTCTCAGACGTTGGGTGGTCAGGCCAAGCTGCAAGCCGGTCTCGCCTCGGCAGGCGTGATTTTGGCGGCCGTGTACATGCTCTCCATGGTGCAGCGCGTGTTCTTCGGCCCTCTCTCCAACCCGAAGAACAAGTTCCTGAAGGACATGAACGTGCGTGAAACGGTCGCCGTTGCGCCGCTCGTCGCGCTGATCTTCGTGATCGGCTTGTTCCCGAGTCTGTTCCTGAGCCGCATGAGCGATGGCGTGAGCGCCGTGCTCGAGCGCTACAAGGAATCACGTGAGGCGTACCTGGACCTCGGCGCTTCGGACACGGCCAAGCTGACCGACCGCCACGGCGGTGCGCTCGAGCAAGGCTACCCCGAGGACCCGAGCAAAAAGGCTGATTCGCCCGCTGCTGTCCAAGCCCAAGCGCTGAATGCGGAGGCGAAGTGAACTTCAACCTATTGCTCGCGGTCTCTCCAATCTTGGCCGTCGCCATCGGCGGCCTGCTCCTCATGTTGGCCGAGGCTTTCGGCAAGCCGGTCGCGCTCTCGGGCGCCCAGGCCGGCATGGTGTCGACGGACGCCGGCGCTGGCCGTGCCGACGAACTCGCCTTGGGCAGCGCGGTCGTGCTGTTTGCGGGCGCGCTGATCAGCGTGGCTTTGTGGAAGGTCGGACCAGAGACCATCCCCGGCGTGGAGACGCTCGCGCCGTACCTGATCATCGATCGCTTCTCGCTCTTCTTCTGCTTCGTGCTGTGCCTCGGGGGCGGGCTCGCCTCGCTGCTCGCGGGCGGCTACCTGCCCGAGCACAACCTCGATCGCGGCGAGTTCTTCCCGCTCCTCGTGTTCAGCACCGTGGGCGCCATGGCACTCGCCGCGTCCGGCGATTTCCTGAGCTTTTTCGTGGCTTTGGAGACGATGTCACTGGGCGTGTACTGCATGATCGGCCTGCGCCGCGGCAACCTCCGCGCGAGTGAAGCGTCGCTCAAATACTTCCTACTCGGCAGCTTCGCGGCCGCCCTCACCCTCATGGGTGGAGCGCTCTTGTACGGCGCGACCGGTCACACCGACTTCGTCGGAATCGGTCAGAGCATCGGCACGATTGGCAAAGCCCAGAGCCTCGTCAACGCGCCGATCGTCTTGGTCGCGCTGGCCTTGGTGGTAGCGGGCCTAGCGTTCAAGATCAGCGCCGTGCCGTTCCACATGTGGACGCCGGATGCCTACGAGGGCGCGCCCACACCGAGTACCACGTACATGGCCGTGGCCGTGAAGAGCGCTGCCTTCGCCGTGCTCCTCCGGATCTTGGTCGTCGGCTTCGGCGACCCGCGTTTGATGGGTTGGGGTACCGGCTGGCCGCAAATCGTGGCTTGGCTGTCGGTGCTCAGCATGGTCGTCGCCAACCTGATCGCAGGTCGTCAAGAGTCGGTGAAGCGCATGCTCGCTTACTCTTCGATCGCCCATGCCGGCTACGCGCTGCTCGGCGTGGTGGCGATCATGGGCTCCCCGCAGGGCACCTCCAGCGTGCTGTTCTACATGCTGACCTACACCGTCTCCACCGTGGGTGCGTTCGGCGCGCTGATCTTGTGCGGGCGTCGCGGCGCAGAGGCGGTGAGCTACGAAGATCTCGCGGGGCTCGGCAAGCGCCATCCGGCCGTTGCGCTCGCGTTTTCGTTCTTCCTGCTCTCGCTGGCCGGCGTACCGCCGAGCGCGGGT
>Ga0247740_1000329_pt1 | contig 24350 bp, 18 predicted proteins | sample UWRJL148409B2_FD_180942 | JGI IMG/M metagenome (GOLD analysis project Ga0247740, IMG submission 180942) | Plant litter microbial communities from Arlington Agricultural Research Station in Wisconsin, United States - UWRJ-L148-409B-2 | ecosystem: Environmental > Terrestrial > Plant litter >...
GCCCCTACGCAGGCGCGTACCAATGTTCCATGGGTCGATAACCTACCCACCGCTCAATTCGTCGTCGCCACCATCAGGAGCACGACTCCCTGGGACGAAGCCATGCGCGAGCACGCCGCACTCCGCAGCCTGAGTGACTACGTGTCCGGTCAAATCTCGCTCTCCAAGGACGTGCCAATGCTGGCGAATGTTCGGAAGCGTGAGTACGACCTGGCCTCCGAAGGAAAAGGGGACGAGTACTACTGGTCGGAGCGCTGGCACGAGGCGGTTCTGCAGAGCTTCATCCAACTCGATATCGCCAATGCCTACATGGCGAGTCCTGCCTGGCAGACGCAGCTCGGTCCGATTCGCGCCCGCGAAGGCGCCGCGAAGAAACTCGCGCTAGAAAAGGAAAACCAAACCAAGGCGGCGGCAGCCAAGACCGTCGCGGTCACGAGCAAAGCCAAAGTCGACCGCACGGTGTTCGGCATTGCGCTGGGCGAGCCGCTCACGCTGCCCGCGTGCACCGAGGAACGTCCGCAAAACAACTGCCTCAAATCCAACACCGGTCCGGCCTTCAACAGCGACCCGTTCGGAGCGTTGGCGCAGGGGCTCCAAAGCTGGGTCGAAAAGGCCGCTACCACGGGTGGGGTGACACCGCCTGGGATGGCGCAACAAATCGTCGTGCTCGGCAGCGCGCGCTGCCCGAACTGGGTGATGTGTCAGATGGTCGTCACTACCAAGAACGGCTACGCACTCGCCGCGACCTTCCAAACGAGCCTGGTGAGGAAGCTCACGGGCGCCAACGTGCAAGACGACGTGGCGCGCAATCTATTCGCGAAATACCACGTCAAGCCGGTGGAGGACGGCGCGTCAGAATGCAATGTCAGGTACCAGGGCGTTGCGCTCGGCACCAGCAGTCGCGCGAAAGATTGGCAGTGGTCTCCGCCCGGCTTGTCCGTCCACTACACGACCTTTGGAAACCCGACCAACTGTGATCAGGGCCGCGTGGACATCCAAACATCGGCCTACACCGAGCTGAGCCAAGCGGCCGCCGAACAAGAGCAGGCCGCGCAGCCCACGTTTTGAGGTGTGAACTTGCGGCGCGTTCCGCGAAAGCCCGGGCGCGCCGACGTGAGCCGCTCGTCGCACTGCGACGCCGAAGGCTTTGACGGGCTGGGTCGGGACTCGTGACCATCAATGAAGTTCCCTACAGGGGGGAGGGAGGGAAGAGATGGAGAGGGGGGGCGGCGCGTGCACGTTCACGTTCACGTTCGAGGGGGGAGCCGCCGTCAGGGAACTGACGCGTCAGGGGCTTGACTGGACGCGGGTGTTCAGGTGTCAAAGCCTTAGCGCGGGGCGGTGGGGGGACTGACTGTCGCCATAAAACGGGCGCTTTTTCGGGGGAAAAGCCGCGGTTTTTGCTGGCATGCTTCTCGCAAACCGGTGGCCGTGGCGTCAGCATCGGCATCCAACAGCGCGAACGGTCCGCAGCAGAGCTTCATCGCCGAGCTAGCGATTCCGACCGCGATCATCGGCATCGTGCTGATGATGGTGTTGCCCTTGCCGGGCTTCCTGATCGACGTGCTGCTCGCGCTCAGCCTGGCGATTTCGATCGGCGTGTTTTTGATCGGGCTGTTCATGGAGAGCCCGCTGCAGTTCAGCGCGTTTCCGGCCGTGATTTTGGTCGCGACCCTGCTGCGTTTGAGCTTGAACGTCGCCACCACGCGCTTGATTTTGTTGAAGGGCGCGGAGGGCGGCGGCGCGGCGGGCCGCGTGGTCGAGACGTTCGGTAAATTCGTGGTCGGCGGCAACGTGGTCGTCGGCTTGGTCGTGTTTTTGATCTTGGTCGTGATCAACTTCACCGTGATCACCAAGGGCGCGGGCCGCGTGGCGGAAGTTGCCGCGCGTTTCGCCTTGGACGGTATGCCCGGCAAGCAGATGGCCATCGACGCCGATCTGAACGCCGGCATGATCACCTCCGAAGTCGCGCGCGGCCGGCGAAAAGACCTGGAACGCGAGGCGGACTTCTTCGGCGCGATGGACGGCGCAAGCAAGTTCGTCAAAGGCGATGCCATCGCCGGCCTGCTGATTACGGCCATCAATTTGATTGGCGGTCTGATGATCGGCCTGTCCAAAGGCATGACCTTGGCTGCCGCCGGCGAGACGTTTTCGATTCTTTCCGTCGGTGACGCACTGGTTTCCCAGATGCCGTCCCTGATGATCTCGACTGCCGCCGGTGTGGTCGTGACCCGTTCGGCGACCGGCGACCAACTCGGCCGCGCACTGAAGACGCAGCTCCTCGGCAGTCGGCGAGCTGTCGCCGCGACTGCCGGCGTGTTGACGCTATTCGCGCTGATTCCCGGCATGCCGGCGTTCCCGTTCTTGGCCCTCGCGGGCATGCTCGCGCTCAGCGCCCAGGCCGGGTTGAAGAAGGACGCCTCCGCCAAAGCGGTGGAAGAGGCCGTTCCCGCGGAACCTGCGGTCAAGCCCGGCTCGAGCGAGGAAATCGACGCCGCGCTGCCCGTGGACATCTTGGCCCTCGAAGTGGGCTACGAGCTGGTGCACGCCGTCGACCCGCAGATGGGCGGCAGCTTGGTCGACCGCATTGCGGCCTTGCGCAAACAAATGGCGCTCGACCTGGGCATCGTGATTCCGCCCGTGCATGTGCGCGATAACCTTCAGCTTCCGGCGGGGGCGTATCGCTTGCTCTTGCTCGGCACCGAGATCGTGCGTGGCACCACGCGCGCCGGGCGGCTCTTGGCCATGGATGCCGCGGGCAACGCGCCCAGCATCGACGGCGAAGCCACGAAAGACCCGGCCTTCGGCACGCCCGCGCGTTGGATCTCGGCGCGTGACCGCGAATACGCGGAAGCGCTCGGCTACACGGTTGTCGACCACACCACCATCATCGCCACGCATTTGTCGGAGACCGTGCGCGCCAATGCGCACAACATTTTGGGCCGTGGTGAGCTGCAACACCTGTTCGAGGTGTTCTCGCGCACCACGCCGAAGCTGGTCGAAGATCTGGTCCCGAACTTGCTCTCATTCGGGGAGGTGCTGCGCGTGCTTCGTAATCTGCTCCGTGAAAGCGTCTCTGTTCGCGACTTGCGCTCGATTCTCGAGGCATTGACCGAACTTGCGCCGCAAACGCGCGACCCCGAGCAATTGACGGAGTTGAGCCGCCAACGCTTGTCGCGTCAGATTACTGCCTCCTTCATGGGCTCCGACGGCACGCTGTCGGCCCTGGTGCTGGACGCACCGGTAGAAGACATGTTCCGCCGCTCGCTGCGCGAAATTGCGCAGGGCACCGGCGGTGCTTTGGACCCCGAGCAGGCACGCCTGCTGGGCCTGTCCCTGGAAGCTTCGGTGAAACGAATGACCTTGGCGGGCCGCCCACCGTGTGTGGTGACGAGCCCCGACGTGCGGCGATATCTCCGGGCTTTCGCCGAACGTCGTTGTCCTTCCCTCGCGGTGCTCTCGTTCCGCGAGCTCGAGCCCGACGTGAGCATTCGACCGTTCGAAACGATCACGCTGAACAAGGCAGCGGCGTGATTTTCTCTGGAAAGTAGGCACTGGTGCAGTATCAGAATTTTCGTGGCGCAGACCTGAAAGAAGCTCTCTCGGCCGTCAAGGCCACGCTCGGACCGAACGCGCTGATCGAAGGCACGCGCCAGATCAGCAACGGCCGGGGCGGTGGGCTCGGCCACTCCTACGTCGAAGTCACGGCGGCCGCGCCGGCCGGCTTGAAGTGGCCGTACGCCAACCGTGACGCAGCCGCGGCCGCCGAAGCCGCGACGCCCATGCGCCGGCGCGAACCCCGCACTCAAGCTGCGTTTGGCCGCGGCGCGCAGAAGGCCTCGCCGACGCTGGCTCGCGATCCAAACGAGCTCGAGCGCGAACTCGGCATGCTACGGCAAATGCTGAACGAGCTGAACGAGAGCCGCCCGCCCAAAGAGCGCGCGCTCACCGAGCTGCACGCGGCGGGTATCGAAGGCGTGTTGGCGCGCGAGCTCGCGACCGGTGCAACCAAAGTCGCGCGGCGTGGCCGCGAGGCCCTGCGCGCCTTCTTGAGTGAGCGAATCAAAGAGCGTCTAACCGTGTCACCGTCGCTGCTGACCGATCCCGCGCCGCGCGTGATCGCGGCCGTAGGCCCGACCGGTGTCGGCAAAACGACCACCTTGGCCAAGCTGGCGGCGCGCGCGCGGCTCGACCACGGTCGCAGCGTGGGCGTGATCAGCCTCGATACGTTCCGTGTCGGTGCGGTCGAGCAGTGGCAGCGCTACGCCAACTTGATGGGCATTCCGTTCCAAATCGCCAATGATCGCAGCAGCTTCTTGCGCGCCATGGCTGATATGCCGACGGATCTGGTGCTGGTCGACACCGCGGGCCGCTCGGTCCACGGCACGGCGTGGCCGCTCGCGGGCTGCTTGCGCGAGATCAACAACCGCAAATTGAACGTGCTGCTCACGCTACCCGCCTGGCTGCGCGCGAACGACGTCACTCGGGTTCTGGAGATGTACGACGATCCGTTGCCGACGGAATTGGTCGTCACCAAGCTCGATGAGACCTACCAAGTAGGAGGAATCCTACACGCTGCGTTACCTAACCAGCTTCCCTTCGCTTATCTGTGCAACGGACCGCGCGTACCAGAAGACATCTTGGACGCCTCCGTCGACGGTGTGCTCGACGCTGTGTTTCCGAGTGAGGCGTGAACTCTTCGTATGAGGCGGTGGTGTCCCAGGCTCCGGTAGGCAAAGGTCCGACGCGTGAGCGGGCGGACGACAAGGCAGTGTACGAGCGCTTCATGCCGCTCGTGCGCCGCATTGCCATGCGTACGATTCGTACGCTGCCGGCCTCGCTGACGTTCGACGACATTCTGTCGGCGGGCTGGGTGGGCATGGCCGAAGCGCTCCAGCGTCGCACGGACGAGATGCAAGACGAGCATTTCGAAGCTTACGCCTCGTACCGCGTGCGCGGCGCGATCCTGGACTATTTGCGGGTTTTGGACCCGCTTTCGCGCAAGTTACGCGGTGCATCACGGCGCATCACCGAGGCTGCATCCGACCTCACCAATCGCCTCGGCCGCATGCCGAACGAAGACGAGATCGCAGGCGAACTCGGGCTCTCACTGCCTGCGTATCAAAGTTTGCTGATGGAGATTTCCGAAGCCGGCTTCGCACGGCTCGAAATCTCTGCCATCGCCGAACCTGCTTCGTTCGATCCCTCGCCCGAAGCCATCACATCACAGGCCGAGATCGTCGATGGCATCGCCACCGCGATCGACACGTTGCCCGAGCGCCTGCGCCTGGTGCTGGCGCTCCACTACCAAGAAGAGTGCAGTTTGCGTGAAATCGGGGAAGTGCTGGGCGTCACCGAGTCCCGCGTTTGCCAGCTCCACGCGGAAGCCGTGCATTTGATCCGCGCCAAGCTCGAGAGCCGTCCGCGGCGCGTACCGGGCCTCGAATCGGGCGCCCGTCGCTAGCGTTTCCGATTCGAACGGGCGAGCCGTTCTGCAACAGGTTTCCTGCCTCAGTCATTGCAGGGTGAACCTAAAGGCGGGGCGCAGCCGGCCGTTCGCTCCATGCGGAGCACCGCCTCGTTCGTGCTCTTCCCCGCGCACTCAGCGGCTCGAGTGCTGGCATCCGACTTGCAGTGTTTAGTTCACGAAAGAGTCACGAAGACTCATCGCCGCCAGTTCTGGCGGTTTCAGCCCGGAGTTTCGTTGTCATGCAGATCAATAGTCAACGCTTCGGTGTCGTAGAGCTCGAGGACGACGCCGTACTGAATTTCCCAGAAGGCATCATCGGCTTTCCGCGCGAGCGCAGCTTTGCGCTGATTCCGCACCACGGCTCGACATACCTGGCCTGGCTGCAATCAGTCACGAAGCCCGAACTCGCGTTTCCCGTCGTGTCGGCGCATTACTTCATCGACAGCTACCCGGATATCCCGGTGAGCCCCGCGGCGCACGCTGCCGGCGTGCAGGGCAACGAGGATGACTTTGCGGTGTTGGCGGTGCTGTGCGCGCCAATTGGTCAACCCGCGACCGTCAATCTTCTGGCCCCCATCGTCGTCAACTCCGAGACGCGCACGGGCGCTCAAGTGATCCTCGATGGGTCGCGCTTCTCCACTCGCGAGATCTTCGTGGCACCGCCGCCTGCGCAAGCCGCTGAAGAGACCTCCGAACCCCTGTCGGCGCTCGCGGCCGGCTGAGCAAGCACAGGAGCAGCGTGGTCGCGTCACCCTCACACGGTTCGTTCGGGAACGAAGAAGACGTCTGGTTCGGCGGCGGTGACGACCGCGATGCCGAGGCACGCGCCGAACAGAGCGTGGCCGCGGTGGGCGCTCGGATCGTCGGTGCCAAGCCGTTTCCGATCGCCGCTCGAAGACTCGAGGAACTGACGCGTAACCCGAAGGCACGACTAGAACAAGTCGTGTCGGTGTTGGAGACGGACCCGGGGTTGTCCGTGCGTTTGCTGCGCTTGGTAAACTCGGCTGGCTATGGCTTGAAGGTGCGGGTCACCTCCGTGCGCCATGCGGCCGTGCTCGTCGGCACGCGCCGCCTGCATCAAGTGGCGACCACGGCCGCCATTTTGGATTTGTTCGAAACGAACAACGAGACCGCGGTCGAGCTCTTGGAGCACGCGACGGTCGTTGGTTCGTTGTGCCGCTACTTGGCGGTACACCTCGGCCTGCCTCACGACGAACTCTTCACCTGCGGCTTCTTGCACGACATCGGCAAGTTGATGCTCCTCGATACCGAGGGCGAAAAATACGCAGACCTGGTTCGCTCGTACGGTGGCGCGCCGGATCAACTGCACATTCACGAGCGGCGCATGTTCGGCTTCGACCACGCCTTGCTCGGCGCGCACGTGCTGCGCGCCTGGAACATCCCCGACCCCGTGCCGAAAGTGGTGCTCTTTCACCACCAGCCGGCGCGCGCGATGCAAGACACTTTGCTCTCCTCCATGGTGCACACGCTGCGCTTGGCCGACATGATGTCGTACGCGCTCGTGCTCGATAGCGATCAAGAAGGCATCACCATCGTCACCGAGAGTGAAGCCGCGCAGTACCTGGAGATCTCCGAGCCGCAAGTCGCGGCCATGTGGAGTGATCTACGCGCGTTGGCCGACCGCAGCCGCGCGCGCTCGCACGGTCAGCCGGACATGGAGGTCGTGGCGCCGCGTCGCTTGGAGGTGCCGCGTTCGCTCCGACCGCGCCGCTCGGGCGCGCCGCGCTCGATGCCTCCGTCGAGCTCGATGCCCGCGGCACCTGCGCTCGACGGCGCCGTCAATTCGTCACGGCCCGCGTCTTCGCGCTCGGCCAGTGACGTGAACGAAGTGCCCGCGCATTTCCCCTGCGTTGCCTGCAGCAAGCCGAGCTACGGCAACGTCTGTGCCGCGTGCGGCGGCAACGTTTGCCCGGATCACCAGATCGGTCCGGACCACTGGTGCGTTCTGTGTGTGCGTGAGCACGAGAATTTTCGCAGCAAGAACGCGGTGCCCGGCTACCTGAAGGTGACGGGCTTGGCGCTGGCCGGCTTCTCGGTGGGCGCTTCCGTTACCGGCGTGATGGTTTCGCAGACGTTTGCGATCTGGAAGCTGATTGTCGCGCCGCTGACCATGGTCCTGTTGTGGGGCGTGCTTCTGCCGGTCGCTCACCGCTTGTGGCAGCGCAAGCGCTTCTTGCGCACGCGGCCCAAGGGGCGAGTGCCGATCCCGCTCAAGTTGCCGCGCCCGAATCCGGTCTTCATTTCTTCTCTCGACGCGAATCTCGAGAACGAGGGCTTGATGGGCCCGAGCATTCCACCGCCCGCGAGCGAGAGCATTGCGGCAGCTCCGCCCAGCGAGAGCGGGATCTCGATCATCAGTCCGCGTACGCCGGTGCCGCCGTCCGAGCCGACCCAGCCGTCGGTCGAAGACGTCGTCGCGGAGGCGAAAGCGTCCGCGGCGTTGCTCCAACACGCGCACGCACCCACGCAGAGTGCGCTTGCAGCGCCATCCTTGGTGCCGGTGCCCTCGCCGGTGATCAGCTCGGTGTCGCCACCCGCGCCTGCCGCCAGCGAGCCCGCCGCGGCCGACCCGGTCGCAGCCGCCGCGCCTGTCGGCGACACCGACCTCGACGCGGCTGCGCGTGTGCTCGAGTCTTCGAGCGAAGTGCTGGCAAATGCTCCGCCCAGTGTGGCGCCCGAAGCTATCGGCGCACTGCGAGGTGCAGCGGCGAGCTTGAATCCGTCCAGCGTGCCTCCGCCCGCCCCCGAAGTTTCGCTCCCGCAGAGCAAGGCCAAGGACTCGGTCGCCGCTCACATCGCCTCGCTGCTCGGCGAACCGAGTGACGGCTTGTCCGAGTTCCCGAGCGTCGGCAGCGAGAGCGAACTCGAGAACGTCGTGGCCTCCGTTTCTGCGCGCCTGGGCCGAGAATTTCCTCAAAACGACTACATGGGGCCGAGCGCCGACCTGCGCGCCGCTACGATCGCGCCCATCCCGGAACAGATCGAAGCGGAGCCGGTCGCGGAAGAGCCCGTCGTGGAAGCGAAGCCCGTCGTGGAAGCGAAGCCCGAGCCCGTCGCGGAAGCGCAAGCAGAGCCCGTCGTGGAAGCGCAAGCAGAGCCCGTCGTGGAAGCGAAGCCCGAGCCCGTCGTGGAAGCGAAGCCGGAGCCCGTCGTGGAAGCGAAGCCCGAGCCGGAGCCCGTCGTGGAAGCGAAGCCCGAGCCGGAGCCCGTCGTTGAACCGGTAGCAGAAGCCGCACCGAATTCGGACCCTGCGCCGGCCGCGCCCAAGTCCTCGCGCATCGTCTTTCCGCGCAAAAACTGGGAGCAAGGATGTACGCCGCGTCGGGTCTACCGGTGCGCGATTCCGGTTGCCCTCACGTGTTCTCCCGCGCCGCGTCGGATCAGTTTGCGTCCGGGGCCGCCCGACTATGCAGTGAGCGACACGATTCCGCCTGGTACGTTGCGCGGCTTGGGCTGAGGCACCGCGCAGGAGACTCATGCTAAGGTCGTTTTCCATGCGCATCCTTTCGAGTCGTGTGTGGTTGATCGCGGCGCTCAGCATTCCCGTCGCGTGCGCGACCTCTTCGGAAGGCGATGACCTCCCGGGCTCCGCAGGTGCGCCCGAGATTGGCGGCTCAGGCGGCCGAGCTGGATCGAGCGGCAGCGCGGGCAGTGCACTCGCTGGTGCGCCAAGTGGCGGCACCAGTGGCGCGGCAGGCACGAGCGGCGCGGCAGGCACGAGCGGCGCGGCAGGCACGAGCGGCGCGGCAGGCACGAGCGGCGCGGCAGGCACGAGCGGCGCGGCAGGCACGAGCGGCGCAGGAGGCACTAGCGGCGCAGGAGGCACGAGCGGCGCAGGAGGCACTAGCGGCGCGGGTGGGGCGAGCGCGGGTTCCGGCGGCAGTGCCGCTGGTGCAGGTGGCAGCGCGGCGGGTGCCGCCGGCAGCAGCGCTGGTGCGGGTGGTGCGGGCAGCTGCACACCGCCGAGTGGCACCACGTGCGCCAACGCTGCCGAATATTGCTCGGGCTACGCGTACGTCGTGAGCGATAAGGTGAAGGCCGTGTGTACCGTCGACACGGCGGGCTGCATTATGGGAAAAAATTGGCTCTTCACCTGCTCCCAGGCGGGTTGCGGCACCCACCCGCCCGGTACGACTTCGGGCGAGGGCTACTGGACCATCACGCAGTGTAACTAGGACTGCCCGTGACTCCCTATCGCGCGCTGAGCGCGAGGTGGCTCGTACTCAGCGCGCCTTCCTCTGCGATGGGGTTGATGGTCACGCGCTAAGGGCTCAGCGCCCTCAGCCTTCGGCGTCACTGCCGGCTGACGCGCTGAGCGAGCGAGTCACAGCTGCTGCATGTCGAGGACGAAACGGTAGCGCACGTCGCCCTTTTCCAAGCGCGCAAATGCGACCGCGATCTCACGCGGCGAGACGAGCTCGATGTCTGCGACGATCCCGTGCCGACCGCAAAACTCGAGCATTTCTTGGGTTTCAACGGAGCCGCCGACGCCGGAACTGGAGAGCCTCCGGCGGCCCATGGTGAGCAAGATCGGGCTGAAGTCGAACTTATCGGGGATACCCAGTGAACACAGCGTGGCGTCGAGCTTGAGCGCGAGCAACATCGGATCCATCGGGTAGCTGGTGGATACGGTGTCGAGGATGAAGTCGAAGCGGAATGCCTGCGCCGCCATCTGCTTCGCATCGGTCGACAGCACCACTTCGTGGGCGCCGAGGGCGGTGGCCGCTTCGGCTTTCTTTGGGGACGTGGTGAACGCGACCACGTGGGCACCGAGGGCACGCGCGAACTTGATCCCCAAGTGGCCAAGCCCACCCACACCCACCACGCCGACGGTCATCCCGGGGCCGACTTTCCAGTGCTTGAGCGGTGAATAGGTGGTGATGCCCGCGCACACCAAGGGGGCGGCCGCGGCGGCGTCCAAATTCTCGGGCAGGTGGTAGACGAAGCGCTGATCGGCCACGTAGTGATCGGAATAGCCGCCGCGCGTACGAGTGCCATCGACGCGGTCCAAACCGTCGTAAGTCGTAGTTGGGAACGCCTGACAGTAAACTTCGAGGCCTGCTTTGCACGGCTCGCACTCACCGCACGAGTCGACGATCGTGCCGACCATCACCCGTTGCCCAGCGCTGAAGCCCGTGACTTCCGACCCAACCTCGAGCACGACTCCGACTATCTCGTGTCCGGGAACGATCGGGAACTCTTGGCCCCACTTGCCAATCGAGTGCAAGTCGGTGTGGCATACCCCGCAGTGGGTGATCTTCAGCGCGACATCGCGCGGGCGGAGGGCGCGGCGTTGGAACGCCCACGGGACGAGGGGGCCGCCGCGCTCGAGCGCGGCGAGGCCATGAGCGGAACGGCGTACGGCGGATTGATCGGCTGAATTCGACATGGCGGGCTCGCTTGCTGAGGGTCAAGTTTACAGTTAGTGTCTGTGTGTAAATCAACTTGGCGCATTTACATAAAATGTAAAGTGTAAATCGTCGCCCTGCGCTGGCCCTATCGTCGTGGAACCAAAAGCACAAAAAATCCGGGAGGCTGCGTTTCGCCTGTTTCACCAGCACGGCTACCGGAAGGTCACGATGAGTGACATCGCGGACGCGGCCGGTATGTCACGGCCCACGCTGTACGCCGTGTACCCGAACAAGGAAGCCGTCTTCAGCGCGATCGCCGAGCAGCACCGTGAGCAGGCCGAGCGTGCCACCGAGGCGCGTCTCCCGGGCGAAAAGTCGCTCGAGGCGCAGCTCGCGCTGATCTTCGAGATCTGGATCATCGAGCCCTTTGCGTCGGTGATCGATTCGCCGAGCGGTCTGGACTTGCTCGGTAATGCCGAGGCCTACGCTCCGGAAGCAGTGGCCCGAATGTACGCGCGCTTCGAGCATTACATCATCCGCGTCCTGCAGCCGGAGATGCCCAAGAAGCGGACGCTTGCCGCGCGCGACTTGGCGCACGTGGTGATGCTCGCCACCAAGGGCCTCAAAGCCTCGACCACGAGCTTGGCCGAGCTGCGTCGCATGACCGACGGCTTGATCACCATGGCGGTGGCCACGACCCGGGTCGCGGCGCATCGCTGAGCTCCGGCCACCTCCGAGCACCCCAAGTGCCGTTAAAAAAGCCCTCTTGCCCGATATCGGGCAAGTAATTTGACCTCCGGCCGCACGCCTGACAAGGTGCGCAGGTGAGCATCCAGGTCGATGACGCTGAACGCCGGCTGCGTGCGCTGCTCGGTCTCTCCCAGCAGCAAGCGTCACGCGCGGTGGATGAAGTGCTCGACGTGCTGCGCATGGACGTCGACGAGTTCATCAGTGCTCGTCATGCGCAGTTGCAAGCGCAGGGTGAGCAGAATCCGGTGATCTTCGAGCGCATCGCGAGTGAGCTGACCGGGCTGCGCTTTCGAGCGCCCGCGCTCAGCACGCGGCAAATCCGCCGCCGCATCTACGGTTGAAGGGTCGAGGAAGAATCAAATGTGCGGAATCATGGGTTACATTGGGCGCGATCCGGCTTGGGAAATCGTGATGAGCGGCCTACGCCGCTTGGAATATCGCGGCTACGACTCGACCGGCATCGCCACCGTGTCGGACAAACGACTGCGCACCGCGCGCCGGGTTGGGCACCTGAGCGCCTTGGCGGAAGCGAATCCGGACGGGTTACCGGGCACCGTCGGCGTGGGCCACACGCGTTGGGCCACGCACGGCGGCGTGACCGAAGCCAATTGTCATCCGCATGCCGACTCGAAGCAGCGCATCGCCGTCGTGCACAACGGCATCATCGACAATGTCGAAGCGTTGCGCGCCGAGTTCGTGGCCAAAGGCGTCACTTTCCGCTCCGAAACCGACACCGAGGTACTCGCCGAATTGATCGGTGAGGGCGTTGCATCCGGCGCGAGCCTGCGTGACGCAGTGGTCGCCGCGATGAAACGGGTAGAAGGCACAGCCGGTCTGATCGCGCTCGATCAACAAGATCCCGAGCGGCTGGTCGCGGCCCGCATGGGCAGCCCAGTGGTCGTCGGACTGGGCGAGGGGGCGACCTGGGTCGCGTCCGATGCGATCGCGCTCGTGCCGTACACCGAGCGCATGATCGTGCTCGACGAAGGCGAGGTGGCAGAGCTCACCGCAACCTCGATCAAAACCGTGGATCTCGAGCAACGGGATCGCGAAAAGCGCGTCGAGAAAATTTTGCATCGTGCCGACGATGCGGACATCGGCAAGTACGATCACTTCATGATGAAAGAGATCTGCGAGCAACCCGCGGCGCTCGACCGCTCCATGCGGGGGCGTTTGGACGCGGTGCTGGGCTCGTCTCGCCTGGGGGGCTTACAAACCCACGAAGCGCGCTTGTTCGACATTCGCCAGGTCGTGTTTTTGGCGTGCGGCACCAGCCTTTACAGCGCGCAGGTCGGTGCGTACTTGATGAACCGCTACGCGCGCATGCCTTCGGTGGCCGAAGATGCCGCCGAGCTGTCGGTCAAAAATCCGATCGTCGACCGCAGCACGCTATACGTGGCCATCTCCCAGAGCGGGGAGACGGCCGACACGTTGGCTGCGTTGCGCGAGATCCGCATGCGCGGCGGGCTGTGCGCGGGCATCACCAATGTCGTCGGCAGCTCTCTCTCGCGCGAGACTGATTTCGGCATCTACGTGCACGCAGGGCCGGAAATCAGCGTTTGTTCGACCAAAGCCTTCACCGCGCAGGTGCTCGCAACCGAGCTCCTGGCGCTGCGCTTCGCGCGTATGCGCGACCTGTCCGCGACCGACGGCCGGCTATGGGTGACCGCGCTCGAATCCGTTTCGGCTCAAGTCGGCTTGATGTTGGAATCGGCCGAGAGCTGCAAGCAGCTCGCTCAGCGCTTTCAGCAAGCGCGCTTCACCATGTTCGTTGGCCGCGGCGCCAACGTGGCCGTCGCTTGCGAAGGCGCGCTCAAGCTGAAAGAAATCGCGTATCTGCCCGCAGAAGGCTTGTCGGGCGCCGCGATGAAGCATGGACCACTCGCGCTGATCGAACCTGGAAGCCCGGTGTGGGCGCTGATTCCGCCCGATGAAACGCGCGACCGCATGCTGGGTAACGTGCGCGAACTAAAAGCGCGCGGCGCCTTCGTGATGGCCATTGCCGCTGCCAACGACGCAGAAACGCGCAGCCTCGTCGATCACGTGATCCCGATGCCGCCGCATCACGCCGCCATCTCGCCGATCCTGAACGCGATCCCGCTCCAGTTGTATGCGTACTATGTGGCTTTGGCCAACGGCTTCAACATCGACAAGCCGCGCAATTTGGCCAAGTCTTTGACCGTGATGTGATTGGCCCTCGCCGCCGCGCGTGAGCGCGCTCACTCTCTCACATCTGTGTCTCCTTACCGCGCGCCCGAGCGGGGCCCGCGCGAAGCAAAAGGACTGCGCAAACACAGTCCCTTTGCGTGAGGTGAGCGGCCGCGCGTTCGCGACTGAAAAGAGGCACCGTGTAGACACAGTCCTTTCCGTGGGATGAGCGGCCGCGCGTGCGCGAATCAAAGGTGCTGTGCCCTCTGCGCGAGAGGTGGGGGACGGCGCGTCGTGCGCCTGCGCGAGCTGGGCGGTGAAGCGCTATCCAGCGGGCGCGTTGCGCCCATGCCTTCGATCAAGGCAGCCGAGTGGGCGCGGGCCTGGCGGCGAGTGCCAAGCCGAACTCACGCGGGTCAGCGTAGGCCCAGGCGATTTTGCCTTGGATCAGCAGCTCATTCGCGTCGCCGATGGCGCGGCTTGCGGGGCTCAATTTGTGGCCCAGCCGGGTGAGCCCGCGCAGCGTTGCGGCCGGCGGCGCGTTACGCGGCTCGTAGCGCACGCGGTCGGGAAGGAAGCCGTGGTGCACGCGCGGCGCGTCGACCGCGGCGCTGAGTGATTCGCCGTGGTCGACGATGTGACGCAGCACTTGCACGATCGTGCTCGGGATGGTGTCGCCACCCGGAGTGCCGAGCACGAGCACCGGGTCATTACCCGCGAGCACCAGGGTTGGGGCCATGGAGCTCACGGTGCGTCGACCGCCGACCGGCTGATTGTCGCCACTGTTGCTGAACGAGGCCACTGAGTTGTTCAGCACCACGCCGGTGCCTGGGAGCACGAGTTTTGCCCCGTAGGAGGCCGAGAGAGTGGTGGTGCAAGAGACGACCATGCCTTCCGCGTCGACCACGGAGAAGTGCGTGGTGTGCTCGGATTCGGCTGGATCATCATTCAGAGGCGCGCGCAAACTGGCCGATGGCGTGGCGTGCTCCGGGTCGATCGGGGAGGGGCCGAGCCAGGCATTGGGGTCGAGCCAACGCGCGGCTTTGCGCGCGCGCTGTGCGGGACTGAGCGCGTCGGGGTCGACCACGCCATAGCGCCGCTCGGCTTGGGCGCGGCGCGCGGCTTCGATGAACGCGTGCAGCTCCTCCGGGGAATCGTGCGGCAAGGCTTCGGCGTGCACGGCTTGCAACATGAGCAGCATTTGCGTGACTGCGACGCCGCCCGCGGACGGGGGAGGCATCACTTCTACCGTCAGGTCGTGGTAGGCGAAGCGCACTGGCTCACGCCACTTCGCTTGGTACGCGGCGAGATCGTCGCTCGTGATCAAACCGCGTGAAAGTCCGATCAGCGCGACTGCGGTGGGTCCGGCGTAAAAGCCGTCTCGTCCGTGCTCGGAGATGCGCGTGAGGGTTGCCGCAAGATCGCGCTGGACCACGCGCTCACCAGCGACCAACGGCTTTTTACCTTTTCCAAAAATCGCGCGCGCCGCCGGATCGAGCGACAAGGACTTGAAGCTGCCGGCGAGCAATGCGGCTTGATGCATCCCGAGGCGATGACCGCGCGCCAAATCGATGGCTGGCGCGAGCACTGCGCTGCGCGGCAGACGCCCCAGCCGATCGTGCGCCAATTCGAGCCCGGCCACGCTGCCCGGCACACCGACCGAGACGGGCCCCATTCCGCCGGCCTTTTGCATGGCATCGAAGCGGGCGCGGGTGAGCGCGAGCGGCGCGCTCTCGCGAAAATCCAACGCCAACGTGGGGCCGCCTTTGGGGCGAACGAGCATGAACCCGCCGCCGCCCAAGTTGCCCGCGCTGGGATGAGTGACGGCCAGCGCGTAAGCCACTGCGACCGCGGCATCGACGGCATTGCCGCCTTGTTCGAGAATGGCGATGCCCGCCCGCGTCGCGTGCGCCTCGACACTGGTCACCGCCCCGAACTCAGCGCGCACGGCACGCGGTCCGCCTTGGGCCGTGAAGCTGACACTCGCCGCCGAAGGGGCCGGCGGCGCGGTGGATTGTGCGGGGCGCGGCTCGGGTTCGGGGCTCGGGGCGCGCGTGCACCCGAGCAAGGTCCAAGCAAAGAACGCGACGAAGCGACGCACGAGCGGAGCATACACGCGGCCCGGAAAAACGCGCTAGGCTACGCCCACCATGGACCCGGTTCCGACCCCGCTGCGCATTGCCATCATCACCGTCAGTGACACCCGCACGCTCGAGACCGACAAGAGCGGCGGTTTACTGATGGACGAGCTGCTCGCCGCCGGCCACGTGATCGCCCTGCGCAAAATCGTCAAAGACGACTTGGACCTGATCCGCAGTGCGCTTTCGTTCGGCATCGACACGCCGGAGATCGACGTGGTGATTACCACGGGCGGCACCGGCATCACCCAGCGTGATGTCACTCCGGATGCACTCGCGCCCCTGATCACCAAAGCCATCCCCGGCTTCGGTGAGTTGTTTCGATGGTTGAGCTACGCGGACATCGGCGCGTCCACGATTCAATCGCGAGCCGAGGCCGGCCTGTGCGGCACCACGTTGGTCTTCATGTTGCCCGGCTCGACGGGTGCCGTGCGCCTCGCCCTGGACAAAATTTTGCTCCCGCAGCTCGATGCACGCACCAAGCCGTGCAACTTCGTCGAGCTTTTGCCGCGCGTGCACTCGGAGGGCTGAGGTCCGGGCGGAGCGCGACGCCGAAGGCTGGGACGGTCGCGCTTCAGCTCGTGACCATCAACCCAAAGTTCGCACCAACAGCAAGCCTGCGTCGCTCTCGGCCCACTGCTCGAGATCGCCTGCGGCTACGGCCACCACTGGCACGCCAAGCGCGCGTGCTTCACGCACCACGCTGGGTGCGCCTTCGTGCGCCGAGGCGCTGACCACCACGTCGGCGGCGGCGATCCAGCGGAGGGTTTCGCTGCGGGTCAGGTAGCCGGTGAAGCGCGCGCGCGGAAAGCGAGTCTCGAGGCTCGCGAGTTCGGGGCCGTCGCCGACCACCACCGTTTCGACGGCTTCGAGCAGGTCGAGGGCGTCGAGGGCGAGCGCGACGCGCTTTTCGGGGACCAGTCGGGCCACGATCAGCGCGACCGCTCGGGACTCCGGGAGGCCAAGCGCCCGGCGCGAGTCCCGTCGATTGGGCACGTTCTCGATGTCGATCGGGCTCGCGCCCACACTCAGACTTGGGGCGAGCTCGGGGCACGCGCCGCGCAGCGCTCGCGCGAGCTCTTCGCTCGTGACACGCAGCGTGGCTCGCCGTGACAGCCAACTGCGCGCGATTCGTGAGCGCAACGCGTGCGGTAAGCGACAGAACAGACGCACGTCCGAGCCGTGTCCGACCAACTCGAGCGCGGTTCCGCGACCGACGCTCAGTGCGAGCGGCCACGCGCTCGGGATCAGAAAGTGCGCTTGCACGAGCGTGAACGGCGCGTGTCGACGCAGTGCCGCGCTGGCTCGAACGCAGAACTCCGCGACTCCGAGCCAGCGCGTGGGCCGCTCTTTCAACCGCGTGAGGGCTCCAGGCCAGCCGAACGCGCCGCGATCGCCGAGCCAGTGCAGCGTCGAGCCATCACTGACGGGGGAGGGGGAGCCGGGCGCGAACACGTGCACGTCGTGTCCCGCGGCGAGTAGGCGTTTCACTTCGCTCTGAACGAAATGGCCCGCGGCGTCCCCGAGGCAGCGGGGATAAGAGGAGGTGACGACGGCGACGCGCTCGCTCAAGTGCGAGGCAGTTCACCGAGGGCCTTCACGGCCTCGGCGCCCTGGGCGGTCAGCATTTCCCCGAGCACGCGCAGGTAGCGGAAGGTGTAGATCCCGGAGCTGTGGCTGTCGCCCCAGGTGAAGGAGAGCGCATAGTTGCCCACGCGCTCGATCTCGCGCAGCTCCTCGTTACCCCCGGTTTGGAAGCGAATCGACCCGGAGTGCCCTTGGCAACCGGCGCACGGGCAATAACCCCTCAAGATTTCATGGGGATAGGTCATCGTTTGCCCATCCGCCCAAGTGACTTCGAAGGTCCGCGCGCCGTGGGGAGCCTTGATACCGGTGGGTTTGAATTGTGGTTCCATGCGAAAAAACGGGTTGTGCAGGGTGGATCGGGGCTTGCCAAGGCTCCGAGGGTCTGTCATACCCACGGCCCCTTGGCGAATACCAGCGAATCGGTTCAGTGCAGGCCTCTCGAGGTCCAAGTCGGCGACAAAGGCATTGAGCGTGCGATCAAGCACCTCAAGCGCAAGATGGCTGCGGAGGGCATTCTGCGCGAGCTGAAGCGCCGCCGCCACTACATGAAGCCGTCGATCAAGAAGCGTAAGAAGATGAGCGAAGCCGCTCGTCGTCGCCGCAAGCGCCTGAAGACGGACGAGATCCCGCGCACGATGGGTTGATTCGGGCCTTCGCGCTCGGTCGTCGCCCGCTAATACCCCCGGGCCGAGCCAGCTGCTGAAAACAGCGGTGAAACTTGGCCCAACTCGCGGAAATTGCTGAATGTCGGCAGCATGGCTCTCGCGCCGGCTGCATCGACGGTAGCCTTTCCCCGACCCCCCATTCGTATTCGTAGCGTCCTGGCACTCGGCCTCGTTGCCTGGTGCCTTTGGTCGTTGGTGCCGCGCGCGCTCGCGGGCTACCGTGTGCACACGCTCGCGACCAGCGTGGCCGACTATGCCGTGTGCATGGCGGGGCCCACGGGTCCGGCGCTGTTTCGGGACAATCCGAGTGAGTTTGCGCGCCTCGTGCACCGCCGAGTCGTCGCGGCGGGGGCCGGCGAGCGTCCGTTCGAAAAGTGCGCCAAGCATGCCCTGGCGATCACCGGGTCGGCCGAGGTGGCGCACAAGCACGAGCTCAACGCGGCAAGCTTCACTGATTATGGGCTGACCGGGATCCAGAGCACGCTCGGGCTCGCGGTGACGAGCGACCCGTTGGTGGCCGCGGCCCACGCGGCTTGGCCGTTCGTGCGTGGCTACACCGCGCTGGTGAAGCCCTCATTGGGCGCTTTCGAAGCGATTCACCCGGTGAATTTGCCCCGGCCCGCGGTGGGGCGCGGGATCCCCGCGTGGCGCGGCGTGTATCGCTCGGTGAAGCGCACGCCAGACGCGCTCTGGCTCGCGTTCGGCAAAGGGGCGCATTTGTCGCTGCACAAGAGCACGGACAATGGGCTCACTTGGCGCGCGGCTTCGCTGGCGCAAACCGGCGATTTTGCCGAGCGCTGTGTGACCGGTGATGGCCGCGCCTACGAAGTGGCGACGAGCGCGGATCACGACGTGCTCGAGCTCAACTCGATCGAGCAAGACGGTACTGCGCACGCCATGCAGCTCGCCCCCGAGAGCAGCACGGTTTACGCGTTGGCCTGTGACGAGCGCGCGGCAGTGCTGCTCATGCGCGCTCAGGGTAGCAAAGTGAGCGAGCTGTTCACGTGTCCGTTCGCGGGCCGATGCAGTGTGATGCCGGGTCCGCGTCTGGAAGCGTCGCCCGGGTTGTACGAGCAAACCTTGGATATCGCGCGCGTGCATGGCACGACCGTGCTCGCGGTCACCAACCGCGACATCGTGCGCGTCACTTCCAGCCGGGACGAGGGTCGGACGTGGACGCCGTTTTACGTGGCCTTCGACGCCGCGGAGCATCCGCAAGTGCGCGCCGACGTGCGTACGCCCTCCCGCTTGCTCACGGTAGAAAACCGCGTGTTCTTGTATGGCGGCGGCAACCGCTCTTCGCAATCGTACAGCGTGCTCGCCTCGGACGACCACGGCGCCAGCTTTCGCACCCCCTGAGCGCGCTATTGGCTAGCGGCGCGCGATGCGCGCGAGTGACCGGCCGACCCAATCGTGCTTTTTGAAGGGGCCAGTACTGATGCCGGTTTCGGCCGCGAGCACGCGCAGTGCGCGCACTTCCACGCGCGCGTTCTCGGCCGCAGCCGAGTCCCCACTTGCCTCCGCGCTGCTGGCGATGCGACGCACCGCGGCGAGTGCGGCCGCCCAGGCGTGCGCCTCCGCGTAGTGCTGCACGAGCTCGCGCAGCGCATCCAGATTGGGTTCGAGCTCCACCGCGGCTTCCAAATCGCGAATGGCGAGCGCGCTGCGTCCAGCGGCGCGGTACAAGTGCGAGCGTTGCACCAGGGCCTGCGCGCGTGAGTCACCCAAGCGGATCGCCTCCGAGTAAATCAACTCGGCCTCGCGCGCATCACCCATGCGCTCGCGCAAGATCCCCAAGCGCAGGTACGCGTCACCCAGCGTGCTGTCGATGGCGATCGTCTCGCTGTACTCGCGCAGCGCTTGCGCGATGTCGTCCCGCCGCTCCAGCTCGAGCCCGCGTTGGTAATGAGTATTGGCCAGCCGGCGCGTCCAGCTCTCGCCGCTACTAGCCGGCGACTGCGCTGCGGCGGAGCGCGTGAGGCAGGCGACGAGCAGTAAACCGAGCGCGAACAGCGCGAGCCGCGCTGTGGGCGGATAACCGCGAAGCGCGGGTCTGGCTGGCCACATCCGCCCACGAATTTCGGCTCGAATCCGCGATTGCAGCCGCGGCACGCCTGTTGCTGACTGGGCCCCGAATCCCATGAATCTCCCTGCGAAGCCTGCGAGCTCTCGGTTCTTGCGCTGGTCCCTGCTCCTCGGTGCGTTGTCGGTCGTCGGTGCGGCGTGCATGGAGGGCGCAAAGACCCCGGTCAAATCGGCCAATGGAGCGCTCGCGCCGGGTTCGGACGCGCGCACCGGCAACGGTAAAAACGGCGCCTTCCGCGTGGTGTTCGCGGGCCCGGAGGGTGAAGCAAACGAGGTCAGCGAGCTCAGTTTGGTGTTCAGCCGTCCGCTCCGCAAGCTCGAGCTCGCCGGAGCCGCGCCGCCCGCGATTGGCATTTCGCCGCCGATTGCTGGGCGTTGGTTGTGGGTCGGCACCCACGCCCTGCGTTTCGTCCCCGAAACACCCCACTTGCCCGGTTCCACACAGTACGTGGTCACGGTCCCCGCCGAACTGCGCGCGCTCGATGGTTCGACTTTGGGCGATCCGTACAAGCTCGAGTTCAGCACGCCCCGTTTGAAGCTGGTCGATTCACAGCCGGGTGCGGGCAGCCGAGGCCTCGAGCCGAGCAGCAAGTTCACGCTCCATTTCAATCAGGCCGTCGACCCCGAAAAGTTCCGCGCGCGCGCCGTGCTGACCGCCACGCACGCGGGCAAGACCGAAGCCTTGCCCTTCACGGTGCAGCGGCCGGATCCGACCCAGCCCAAACGGCTCGAGCTCAAGCCGGCGCGCCCCTTGCCCATCCACTCCGAGATCAAAATCACCGTTGCCGAATCATTGACCGGACTCGAGGGGCCGTTACCGCTCGCGGCCGCGTTCGAGATCCCGGTCGAGACCTACGGCCCGCTCAAGGTCGAAAGCTTGAACTGTGACCGCGAAACACCGCATGGGCAGTGCGCGCCGGGCGGCTCATGGTCGCTCGAGTTGAGCAACGCGGTGCCGCTCAAAGACCTGAAGCGCGCGCTCTCGATCACACCCGCCGTGCCGCTGCGCTTCGAAAATTGGACCGATGAATCGACGCCTATTTCGTACTTGAGCATCAATGCGCCGTTTCGTGCGGGCGCCAAATACACGCTGCGCGTCGACCCAACGGTGCGAGATGTGCACGGTCAAAGCCTCGCTAAAGCCTTCACCAGCGAGCTCAGCATCGACGACTACTTCCCGGCCGTCGAAATCGGCGTGCAGGGGCACTTGCTCGATCCGCAAACCGCGACCGTGGTGCCGGTCGGCTCACTCAACGTCAAACGCTACACATTGAGCACCGCGCGGCTCACGGCCCAAGACGCGTTGAAGTTGTCGAACGAAGACGAGCCGGAAAAACGCTGGCAGGCCTTGCGCGGTCTGGCGCAGACGCAAGTGCGCACGATCACGCCGGGCGCGGGGTTGAATCGCGTCAGCAAAGAGAACTTGGCGCTGACGCAACTGCTGGGGCCGAGCGCGCATGGGCCGCTGGCGATCGGCGTCGAATACGAGCGAAACCCGAAGGATTATCGGTCGCTCGAGACGTTCAAGATCGTGCAGCTGACCGACTTGGCCATCACCGGCAAGCTTTCCCCCGAGGGCTCCTTGGTCTGGGTGACGCGCGTCTCTTCCGGTGAGCCAGTGGCCAAGGCGACGGTGCGGATTTTGAGCCCCGCGGGTGGTGAGCACAAGTACGAGACCGATGCTCAGGGCATCGTCAAAATCAGCCCCCAGGACTTTGCGCCACGCCTCGACGAATCGGAGGGCGATGCCGCTTCGATCTTGGTCGTGCAAAGCGGGGATGATTGGGCGTTCGAGCGAGCGCGCGATTTCTTGTCGCCTTGGCGCTTCTCGGTACCCTTCGATTGGTCGGGCCGGCAGCGAAATTACGGCATGATCTTTACCGAACGCGGCATTTACCGTCCGGGCGACGACGTGCAAGTGAAGGGCATCGTGCGCCGCGAGCAGAAGAGCGGCAATGCGACCCCTGCTGGCGAGCAGCTCACCCTCGAGCTGTACTCTCCGGACTCCGAGAAGACGCACTCACAGACCGTCAAGCTCAACCAGTTCGGCACCTTTGCCACGCAGCTCAAGGTGCCAGAGACGGGACATCTCGGCGCTTGGCAGATCAAAGCCACGCTCCAAGACGACACGATCTACGAATCGTTCGATGTCTCGGAGTACCGTCCGGCCGAGTTCAAGGTGGGGGTCGAGAGCGAGCGCCCGAGCTACATTCGCGGCGACACCGCACGCTGGACGGGCCACGGCGACTACTTGTTCGGCGCGCCGATGGCGAAGGCGGCTGCGCGCTACACCGTCTCGCGTGCGCAGAGCTACTTCGAGGTGCCGAACTCGGCAGGTTTTTCCACGAGCGCTGCGGCCTTTCATGCCGATCTGGACAATCAGGGGCTGAATGCGGGTCAGCTGATCGCGCAGAACGGCAATTTGGACGAACGCGGCGTCGTGGCCTTCTCGCAAAAACTCGACTTGCCCGCGCAAACTGGTCCGGAATTGGTCAGCGCGGAGGTCGAGGTGAGCGACGTCTCGCGCCAAAGCATCGCCGGCAGCACTTCCGCGATCGTGCATCCCGCCGAATTCTATCTGGCGCTCAAGGAGCCCGAAGACTACTTCGCGGCCGCACCGGGCAAGTTCGCCACGACCGTGTTGGCTCTATCTCCCAAGGGTAAGCGTCTGTCCGGCAAGGCGGTGAAGGTCGAGCTGATCTCGCGCCGCTGGACGTACGCCCGCCAAAAGCAGGGCGACAATGATTCACAGCTGGTGAGCAAAGTGGTCGACCGCGTGGTCGGGGCGTGCACCGTCACCACCGCGCTGACGCCAGTGCCGTGCAGCGTCGAGCTCAAGGAAGCGGGTTATCACGTGCTACACGCCACGGCCAAGGACGCGCGCGGCAACGCCACCGAGTCTGCGCTCAGCCTGTACGGCATCGGTGAGCAAGGCACGGGCTTTGGCGACAGTGACCGCTTGAGTGTGGAGCTCAAGAGCAACAAGCAAACCTATCAGGTAGGCGAGACTGCGCGGGTGCTGATCAAATCGCCGTTCCCCGAGGCCGACGCGCTGGTCACTGTCGAGCGAGCCGGTGTGTATCGCTCGCAGCGCATCCACGTGCGCGGACCGACGCCCACGATCGACGTGCCGATCAGCGAAGATTTGCGGCCAAATGCCTATGTGGCCGTGCACTTGGTGCGTGCGCGTAAAGTAAACGAGAAGACCGCGCTCGGCGCGCCGTTTCGCGTGGGCTACACCGAATTACGTATCGACCCCGAAGGCCGAAGGTTGGCCGTCAGCGTGCGCCCGGATAAATCCGACTTCACCCCGGGTGCGGAGGTCAGCGTCGATGTCGAAGTGAAGGATCGCGCGGGAAAGCCGCGCGCCGCCGAGGTCACGCTGTACGCGGTAGATGAGGGCGTACTCTCCCTGATCGGCTACAAAGTGCCGGACCCGATCCCGGTCTTCACCGCGCCGCGCCGGCTGAGCGTGGCCACGCTCGAGGCTCGCGATGGACTCGCGCGCATCGGTCTCGAAGCGCTGGATGGCGCGATGGGCGCCGACAAAGGTCGTGACGGTGGCGGGGGTGGGCTCAGCCCGGCGCGTCGAGATTTTCGCCAAACCGCGTACTTCAATCCGAGCGTGCTCACTGACGCCAACGGGAGGGCCAAAGTGCGCTTCAAGTTGCCCGAGAGTTTGACCACGTATCGCATCATGGCCGTGGCCGTGAGCGAGGCCGATCACTACGGCTTTGGTTCGGCGTCGGTGACCACGAGTAAGCGGCTGATGGCGCGCCCGGCGCTCCCGCGCTTCCTGCGTGCGGGGGACAGCATCGAAGCGGGCGTGGTCATTTCGGCCAAGAACTTCGAGCCTGGGCAAGTCACGGTGCGGGCGCGGGCCACGGGCCTCACTCTCGTGGGTGATGCCTCGCGCACGCTCAAGCTGGCGCGCGATCAATCCTTGGAAGTGCGCTTCCCATTCCGCGCGGAAACGGCTGGCAAAGCCAGCCTGCGCTTCGACGTCAGTGCGGGCGGCGAGCAGGACGCGGTGGCCGTCGACCGGCGCGTCGATTCGCCGGCCACGTTCGAAGCCGTCGCTTTGTACGGCAAATCGCAAGATTCGGTGGAGGAGGCGCTGGGCGACATGTCCACG
>Ga0247740_1000330_pt1 | contig 24289 bp, 23 predicted proteins | sample UWRJL148409B2_FD_180942 | JGI IMG/M metagenome (GOLD analysis project Ga0247740, IMG submission 180942) | Plant litter microbial communities from Arlington Agricultural Research Station in Wisconsin, United States - UWRJ-L148-409B-2 | ecosystem: Environmental > Terrestrial > Plant litter >...
ATGCTGCGCTACCCGCCCAACGAGCGCCTCGGCGCACTCATCGACCCCAGCCTCGAGCCGGTGCAGTCGGGTACGAGCGCGGCCGAGGTGGCGCGCATCCTCGCCAGTTACAACCTCGTCTCGGTCCCCGTCGTCGATGAGAACCACCGCCTCGTCGGGGTGGTGACCATTGACGATGTCCTCGACTATCTGCTGCCGGACGACTGGCGAAGTACTAACGACGACCAGCCCAAGCTCGTATCGACTACCCCGGTGAGGAGGACATCCCGTGGCACGCGCTGAGAAACGCCAGGCTCGCACGGAGGCGCGCCTCGATTCGCCGCGCGGACTGCGCCAGCCCGCCCGCATCTTCCAGAGCCGGGACCGCTTCGGCCGCTTCACCGAGGCGATCGCCCGCGGCATGGGCACCCCGTGGTTCCTGTTCGGGCTGTCGATCTTCGTCATCCTCTGGATGATCTACAACACGCTCGCTCCCGAGGGCATCCGCTTCGACTCGGCCGCGATCGGCTTCACCGCCCTCACGCTGATCCTGTCGCTGCAGGCGTCGTACGCCGCCCCGCTCATCCTGCTCGCCCAGAACCGGCAGGACGATCGCGACCGCGTGCAGATCGAGCAGGACCGCCAGCGCGCCGAACGCAACCTCAACGACACCGAGTACCTCGCGCGCGAGGTCGTGGCGCTGCGCCTCGCGATGAGCGACCTGGCCAGCAAGGAGTTCATCCGATCCGAGCTGAAGGCGCTGCTGGAGGAGCTCGACAAGGACGATGACAAGGATCGCTGATCGGGAGGGGGTGCTTGCCGCCCTGGCGCGGGTCATCGACCCCGAGATCCGGCGCCCCATCACCGAGCTCGACATGATCGGCCGGGTCGCAGTCGACGGGAATGTCGCGACGATCGACCTCAAGCTCACGATCGTCGGATGCCCCGCGGCGGACACCATCGAGCGCGACGTGCGGGAGGCCGCCCTCGGTGCCGGCGCCGCCTCCACCGTGGTGAACGTCACGGTCATGTCCCGCGAGGAGCGGGCCGCCCTCACCGAGAAGCTCCGCGGCGGGCGGCCCAAAGCCATGCAGTTCGGCCCGGAGTCCCTCACCCGCATCTACGCGATCTCGAGCGGCAAGGGCGGAGTCGGCAAGTCGACGCTGACCGCCAACCTCGGCGTCGCCCTCGCCGCACGCGGCCTGCGGGTGGGTATCGTCGACGCCGACGTCTTCGGCTTCTCGATCCCGGGGCTGCTCGGTGTCGCCGGCGCGAAGCCCACGCAGGTGGACGAGATGATCCTCCCGCCCGTCGCCCACGGCGTGAAGGTGATCTCGATCGGCATGTTCGTCGAGGGCAACACCGCGGTCTCCTGGCGCGGTCCGATGCTCCACCGCACGCTCCAGCAGTTCCTCACTGACGTCTTCTTCGGCGACCTGGACGTGCTCCTACTCGACCTGCCGCCCGGCACCGGCGACATCGCCATCTCCCTCGGACAGCTTCTGCCGCAGGCAGAGGTGGTCGTCGTGACCACCCCGCAGGCCGCGGCCGCCGAAGTCGCGGAGCGCAGCGGGCTCGTCGCCCGGCAGACCGGGCAGAAGGTCATCGGCGTCATCGAGAACATGGCCGGGCTCCCCCAGGCCGATGGCACGATCCTCGAGCTGTTCGGCTCGGGCGGGGGCAAGGATGCCGCAGCTCGCCTCGACGTCCCCCTCCTGTCGTCCATCCCCCTCAGCCTCGCGCTGCGGGAGGGCGGCGACTCCGGAGTACCCGTCGTGCTCGGGCATCCCGATGACCCGGCCGCGATCGCGATCGCCGGGATCGCCGCCGGACTCGCGACGCGCGAGCGCGGCCTGGCCGGTCGCAAGCTCGGCCTGACCGTGGCCGGGGAGTGACTCACCGCCTCGAGCTGGCCTTCGCGGGTCTGGTCGCCGCCCTCATCGGCTGCGTCATCGTGAGCATCGCGGTGCCGGCGGCGAACGTCGTGGCGGGGATGCTCGCAGTGCTCGCGCTGCTCGTCGGCATCCCCATCGTCCGCCCCACTCAGCGGGTAGTAGCACTGATCCTGACGGGAGTCGGACTCGCCTGTCTCGCGCTCGCGATCGCTTTCGGCGGCGTGCCGAGCCTGTCGGAACTCGTGAGCCTCAACCAGGACGTGGTCGCGATGATCGCCGCGACGACGTTCCTGGGGGTGGCCGCGCGCTCGGCACCCGACGCGACTCCCCGACTGACGGGGGCGCCTGCGGTCTGGCGCACACTCGGGGTCACCGCCGTGCTCGGCTCGATCGTGAACATGAGTGCGCTCGCGATCGTGGGCGACAGACTGCAGCGCAACGGCCACCTGCATCCCGCCGACTCGGTCCTCATCACGCGCGGGTTCGCCACGGGCGGCGCGTGGTCGCCGTTCTGGGCGGGATTCGCGACGGCGACTCTCGTGATCCCGGGGGCCAATGTGCCGGTTGTGGTCGGCATCGGCGCCGGACTCGCCGTCACCCTGCTCGCGGCCTCGGTGCCGCGCATCCTCGGACTGCTCGGCGACGACCTGCCCGCCTACCGGGGCTACGCCCTCAGCTGGCCGCTGCTGCGCATCCCGTTGTTCCTGGTCGTGGTCGTTCTGGGAGTGCACCTGCTGGTGCCGCAGACGCCGGTCCCCCGTATCGTGACCCTCGGAGCGCTGCTCGTCACCGCGGCCGCGCTGGCGATCACCGACCGCCGCTCGGCCCTGCGCTCCCTCGCGAGCCAGGCACGGCACGGAATTCCGGCGGTGCGCGGCGAGACCACGCTCTTCGTCTCGGCCGGAGTGCTGGCCGTCGGGGTGGGCGCACTGCTGAGCACGACGTCGTTCCGCCTGCCGCTCAGCGAGTTCACCGTCCTCGCGGCGTGGATCATGGTGCTCATCATCGTGCTGTTCAGCCTCGTGGGCGTTCATCAGCTCATCACGATCGTGCTCGCCGGAGCGCTGCTCGCGCCGCTGCATCCGCAACCCTCGCTGTTCGTGATGGCGTCGATGATCGCCTGGTGCGGGTGCATCACCATCGGCCCGCTCTCGGGCGTGCAGCTCTTCATGAACGGCCGCTACGCCGTTCCGCCGCTGCGAACCACGCGCCACAACGCACCGTTCGCCGCGCTGGTGATCGTGCTCGCTCTGCCCGCGCTGCTGGCCGCTCAGGCCCTGACGGCGTAGCGTCGAAGGCATGGATACGACTATCGAGTCCACAAACCCCCACAAGGCGCCATGGTGGCAGATCCGCTAACTTCTCCGCGGCGACGGCGACGATCGTCCGGCGCCGGCGGACGGGCATCCCGGCACTGGAGTTCACGCCCCAGGCGCAGGAGTCGGACCCGACCAGGCGCTAACGCAGAACGCCCCACTCGAGTGAGTGGGGCGTGGCGTGACCGGGGCGCCTAGGGAGCGTCTCCGGTGGGCTCCGTTAGAAGCGGCGGGTCGGGACGCGGTGGTATCCGTCGCGCACCACGAGGAGCACGGTACCGGCGATTCCCGCGACGGCTACTGCCGCCATGAGGATGAGATCGAATGACATGACTCAATTGTCTGCCTTGACAACCATGTAGAACAAGAACATAAAACTTAGGTGACTGTGTAGTCTGTCTTAATGGATATTCGGCGCCTCGAGCTACTGCGTGAGCTCGCCGACCGCGGCAGCATCACCGCCGTTGCCCGCGCCACGCAGCGCACCGCCTCGGCCGTCTCGCAGCAGCTCAAGATCCTCGAGCGGGAGGCCGGCGTGCCCCTCACCGAGCGGTCGGGCCGCGGTATCGTCCTCACGTCCGCGGGCCGCGCGCTCGCCCGTACGGCCGCGGATGTCGCGACCGCGATCGAGCGCGCCGAGGCGCTCTGGTCCGACTTCCGATCCGAGCCGCGCGGCGAAGTGACGCTCAGCATCTTCCCGACCGGCGGCCAGATGCTGCTGCCCGGCCTCCTCACGACGATCGAGGGGATGCCCGGCCTCACGCTGCACGCCCGCGACCTCGACTCGTACGTGACCGACATCTCCGACCTCACCGCCGACTTCGACATCGTCGTGGCGGACTCCCCAGGAGTGCTGCCCTCCTGGGCGGAGCGCGGCATCACCGTCGTGCAGCTCATGCGCGAGCCGCTCGACGTCGCACTCCCCGAGGGGCATCCGCTCGGCGACAAGAAGGTGCTCACCCCCGCCGACCTCATCGACGAGACGTGGATCGGCACGCCGCAAGGCCTCCCGTTCGATCGCATCCTCCGCGGCATCGAGGCCGCCAACGGAACGCCCGCCCACATCGTGCAGCGCATCGCCGACAACGGCATCGTCGAGTCGCTGGTCGCTGCGGGTCACGGCATAGGCATCCTTCCGCGGTTCACCACGCGCGACCGCGAGAACGGCCTCATCACCCGCCCGCTCAAGGGGGTGCGCTCGTCGCGACTGATCTCGGCGCTGCTCCGGCCCGACCGCGCGGAGCGCCCGTCCGTCCGAGTCGTGATCGAGGCGCTGCGCGACGAGGCGGAGCGGTTCGAGGCCGCCCACGACACGAATTAGGGGGCTTAGCGCGGCTCGACCACGCGCGCGATCAGCTCGGTGAGCAGGCGCTCCGTGAGCGGGGCCGGCAGTGCGGCGATGAGCGCGAGGAACGGCGCCATCCGCTCCGGCAGCCCGCCGTCGTCGTTGGACACCAGCCCGATCCCCGCGAGGATCGCGAAGGCGGACTCCGAGTCGAGCGGCGGCGCGTCCGGCGACGACAGCCCGGCCACGAGTTCGGGCGGCAGCGCCCCCAGCACGTCGGTCGGCGAGACCGCGGGGTCGCCCCGCACTTCCTCGGCCGCGGCGACGAGTGCGGCGCTCAACTCCGGCAGCACACCCTCGGTCACGGGCGTGATCGTGAGGTGCGTGGTATGCGGGAGCACGGAGTCGTCCGACTGCGTGAGCCCCGGCTGGAGCTGCAGGAGCCAGCCGTGGGCGCGCGCCTGGTCCGCCCAGTGGTGCGGGTCGACCTGACGGTCAACGGGAGCGCCGGCATCCGTCGCCACCGCGATGAGCGGCCCGACCGGGGCGCCGACGACCCGGAGCCCCTCGATGGAGTCGACCAGCGCGATGAGCGCCGCGGTGGAGCGCTCGCACGACTCCGCCAGCGACCGCAGCCCGTCACGGCCGAGTGCGTGCGTGATCGCCCAGCCCGCCGCGAGTGCGCCCGCGGACTTCGACCCGAGCATGGTCGGGTTCACGACCGGGTAGCCCGGCCAGCGCGTCGTCGTGAAGAACTGCGCGCGCTGCCGGTCGCGCCCGCGCTGCAGAAGTACCGAGACGCCCTTCGGCGCGTACCCGAACTTGTGCAGGTCGGCGCTGATGCTCGTGACGCCCGGCACGCGGAAGTCCCAGGGCTCCAGCTCCGACCAGAACGGCAGCACCCAGCCGCCGATGCACGCGTCGACATGGCACGGGATGCCCGCCGCGAGCGCTGCGGCGGCAACCTCCTGCACCGGGTCCATCGCGGCGTGCGGGTAGCTCGGCGCCGACACGACCACGAGCGCGACCGATGGGTCGAGCCGCGCGATCATCGCGGCGGCGTCGGCCCTGCCGTCCGGCAGCACCGGGACCAGCTCGAGCTCGAGCCCGAAGTAGTGCGCCGCCTTCTGGAACGCCGCGTGCACGGTCACGGGCGCGAGCAGTGTCGCTGTTCCGGAGTTTCCCGCCGCCACCCAGAGGTCCCGTGCGGTCTTCACCGCCAACAGACAGCTCTCGGTGCCACCGGTGGTCACGCTGCCGACAACCTCCGGAGAACTGGACGACACAGGAGCGGAACCATCCGGGGCGCCGCCGAGCAGCTCGCGCGCGAACGCCACCACCTCGCCCTCCATGACGGCCACAGACGTGAACGTGGTCGGGTCCAGGCCGTTGACCGGCTGCACGGCGCGGATCGCGGCGGCCGCGAGATCGTCGAGCTCGGCGAGTCCGGAGTCGTACACGTACGAGAGCACGTGCCCGCCGTGCGTGGGGGCATCGGCGGCGCGCAGCTCGGCCAGACGGGCCAGGACAGCAGCGGGCTCCTCGGCGAACCTCACGCGACGACCTCCGACTCGGGCACATCGATGTCGGCGCGCCGCAGCGGGTACCGCGAGAACGCCCACAGCGACACGGCGATGATCGCGGCCGGCACGAGGCTGAAGCTCACGATGATCCCGGCGATCGCCGACGGCGGCTGCACCACCACCTGCCCGCCGAGCGATTCCAGGTAGCCGGATGCCGCGAGCACGACGGTCAGCACGGTGGCGCCCAGTGCCATCCCGGTGGTCTCCCCCGCCGTCCAGACCCCGCCGAAGGTCCCCGCGCTGCCGAGGCCGTGACGGTCCGCGTCGTGGGAGATCACGTCCGGCAGCATCGACATCGGCAGGGACTGCATCCCGGCGTAGCCAGCCCCGGCGAGCGCGACCGGTGCGTAGACCCAGGCCCCGGGCATCCACACCAGCAGGATCATCGATAGCGCCGCCACGCCGAAGAGGAGCGAGGCGATGCGGAAGGCGCGCTCCTTGCCGATGCGGCGCGAGATCACGGCCCACACCGGCGCGAAGAAGATCGCCGGCGCGATGAGCGAGACGAACAGGAAGGTCACCCCGGTGCCCAGCACCCACGTCGCGACGTACTGCGCGCCCGCGAGCATGAGGCCGGTCGCGAGTCCCTGCAGCAGGAACGCGAGCAGGAGCGCCCGGAACGGCTGGCTGCGGCGGAGGGCGGCGAGGCCGGCGCGGTAGTTGTCCGTGATCGAGAAGGCCGTTACGGGGGTGGGAGCGACCCGCGGTGCGACGAACGAGGAGACGAGCATCCCCGCACCGATCACGACCCCGGCGACGATCGCCATCACGAGGTATCCGGTGTGCTCGTCGGCGAACGAGTCGCGAATCTCGGGAGCACCCGCCCCGAAGAGGAGGATCGCGATGGTGAGCACGACCACGCGCGCCGAGATGAGCTTCGTGCGGTCGTCGTAACCGCTCGCGAGCTCGGCGGGCAGCGCGATGTACGGCACTTGGAACAGGCTGAACGCGGTCGCCGTCACGATGAACGCGAGCAGCACCCAGATACCCGACGCGACCGGCCCGATGCCCTGCGGCACCGCGAAGGTGAGGATGAAGAACACCGGAAGCGCGATCGCGCCGATCAGCATGAACGGCCTGCGCGAGCCGCGCACGGCGAGACTGCGGTCGCTGCGGGCGCCGATGACCGGGTCGATGAGCACGTCCCAGATCTTCGCGATGGTGACGAGCACCCCCGCCGCGAGCGCCGCGATGCCCAGCGTGTCCGTCAGGAAGAAGACGAGCACGAGCCCCGGGAGCGTGGCGAAACCTCCGGTCCCGAGAGATCCGATGGCGTAACTGGCAATGGTCTTCCGGGTGAGAACGCTCTCCATTTTGTGAGCATAGCGGGCATAAACTCACCGAATGACAGCCACGTCGCTCACCCACCCGCTCGTCGCCGACCTCACCTCCACCACGGGTGTGACGGTGCCGGTCATCGCGCCGTTCACCGGCGAGGTGCTGCACGAGATGCCGACGTCGTCGGAGCAGGACGTGAGGGATGCCGCTGCCGCCGCCCGCGCAGCGCAGCGGTCGTGGCGCCAGGCGGGCTTCGCCCACCGTCGCGCCGTGCTGCTCAAGGCGCACGACCTCCTGCTGGAACGCCGGGAGGAGCTGCTCGACATCCTGCAGACGGAGTCGGGCAAGACCCGCGGCCAGGCCTTCGAGGAGATCTTCGAGGGGGCGACGGTGGCCCGGTACTACGCCGTGAGCGCGCGTAACGTGCTGCGGACGAGGCGCCGGCGCGCGGGCATCCCGATCGTCATCAAGACCAGCGTCAGCTACAAGCCGAAGGGGCTCGTGGGCGTCATCACGCCCTGGAACTACCCGATCGCGCTCTCGATCATGGACGTCGTCCCCGCCCTCGCGGCGGGTAACGGCGTCATCCAGAAGGCCGACAACCAGGGCGCGCTCTCGATCCTGGCGTCACGCCGCGCGTTCATCGACGCCGGGGTGCCCGCCGCGCTGTGGGGCGTGGTCGCGGGGGATGGCACCCTCGTCGGCAACGCGGTCGTGGATGCCGCGGACTACGTGTGCTTCACCGGGTCGACGCCCACCGGCACCAAGGTCGGAGAGCGGGCGATGGCGACGCTCACCGGCGCCTCCCTGGAGCTCGGCGGCAAGAACCCGCTCATCGTGCTCGACGACGTCACACCCCACAAGGCCGCCGCCGGCGCCGTCTACTCGGTGTTCTCGTCGATGGGCCAGCTCTGCGTCTCCGTGGAGCGCATCTACGTGGCGCGCTCCGTCGCCGACGAGTTCACCACCGCCTTCGCCGACCGCACCAAGGCGCTCAGCCAGGGCCCCGCCCTCGACTACACGACCGACGTCGGCTCGCTCACGTCGGCCGCGCAGCTCGAGCGCGTGCAGAAGCACGTCGACGACGCCGTCGCGAAGGGCGCGACAGTGCTCGCGGGAGGACGGGCGCGGCCGGACCTCGGTCCGTACTTCTTCGAGCCGACGGTGCTCACCAACGTCACGCCCGACATGGAGTGCTTCGCCCACGAGACCTTCGGCCCCGTCGTCGCCATCTCGATCGTGGACAGCGAGGAGGAGGCGATCGCGGCCGCCAACGACTCCGAGTTCGGGCTCAACGCGGCCGTCTTCAGCGGATCGATCTCGCGGGCGCGCCGCGTGGCCGACCGGCTGGACGCCGGCAGCGTCAACATCAACGAGGGCTACCGCGCCTCGTTCTCCAGCACCGACGCCCCCATGGGCGGAATGAAGCACTCGGGCCTGGGGCGCCGCAACGGGCCGGAGGGACTGCTGCGGTTCGTCGAGGCCCGCACGGTCGCGGAGGCCACGGGCATCCTGACCCTGCCTCGCACGGGACCCGAATGGGCAGCGATGACGGGCACGATGATCGTGCTGCTCAAGGCGCTGAAGGTGCTGCGCCGCCGCTAAGTGGCCTCGGCGTCGAACGGCGCCGGCTTGCCCTCGGCGAGGAATCGCTGCCGCTGGGCGTAGGCCGACTCGCGCGGCTTGACGGTCACCGCGGGCTCGGGCTCGTCATCGACGAGCGCCTCACGGATGATCCTGCGCGGGTCGTACTGGCGCGGGTCGAGCTTCTTCCAGTCGATGTCGTCGAAGTCGGGCCCCATCTCCTCGCGCATGCGCTCCTTGGCGCCGTTCGCCATGTTCCGCAGGCTCTTGACGAGGCGGGCGAGCTGGGAGGCGTAGTACGGGAGGCGCTCGGGCCCGAGCAGGAAGACGGCGATGATCCCGATGATCAGCAGCTTGTCGAACGTCAGGCCAAAGGACATTCGCTCAGGATACCCGCCGTCCCCGGTACGCCAGCCCAGATTCCGGGCCGGGAGAGCCTAGAGTTACGTCGTGCCAGACAAGCTGTTGAGTGTGAAGTTCGCCGAAGAGTTCATCGTCGAACGCCCCGACATCGCGCTCATGCGCCAGCACTCCCTCGAGGTCGGCGTCGAGCCGATCAGCCCGGCGATGGGCGCGCAGCTCGGTGTGCTCGCGGCGACGACCGGCCCCTCGAACATCATCGAGATCGGCACGGGCCTGGGCGTGAGCGGGCTGTGGCTCCTGAGCGGTGCGCCCGAAGCCATCCTGACGACCATCGACTCGGAGCTCGACTACCAGACGGTGGCCCGCAAGGGCTTCACCGACGCCGGAGTCGCGGCCAACCGCATCAGGCTCATCGGCGGTCGGGCGCAGGACGTGCTACCGCGGATGAACGAGGGCAGCTACGACATCGTCTTCATCGACGCCGACCCCACGAACGTGATCGAGCACGTCGAGCACGGGCTGCGACTGGCCCGCCGCGGCGGCACCGTCGTCGTGGCCCACGCGCTCTGGCGGGGGCGAGTGGCGGATCCCGCCGTGCGCGACGACACGGTCGCCGGATTCCGGATGCTCCTGAGGGAGATCGCGAGTTCCGACGCCGTGCTGTCGGCACTGTCACCTGTCGGAGACGGGCTCCTGCAGATGACGAAGCTGACCGACTAGGTCAGCGGCTGCGGCGCTACTGCGCTGCTGCGACGACTCCCGCGAGAGCGTCGTGGAGTTCGCGAGCCTCGGCGTCGTTGACGGAGACGACCAGGCGCCCACCGCCCTCGAGCGGGACTCGGACAATGATGAGGCGTCCTTCTTTGACAGCCTCCATCGGCCCGTCACCGGTCCTCGGTTTCATAGCTGCCATGGGTGTTCCCCTTTCACACGGATACTCATCCATTATCCCGTATCCCTCGCGGAACCGGAAAACGAGTCACATCTGGCGCACTCGTCAGGGCGGTGTCCAGTCGTATCCATCGACCCACCACGCGCCGTTCACCCACAGGATCTGGCCGACGACGAAGACGAGCACGAGGCTGACCCGGTACCACGGCGAGCGCGGTTGGGCGAGCGCACCCAGTGCGGGAAACAGTGGGACGAGCAATCGGAACGTGCTCGACTGCGGGAAGAACACGGCGAGCAGGTACAGCGCGTAGGAGGCGATCCAGAACCGCAGGTCGACGCCGAGGCGCTTCGCCCACGGCGTGAACAGCGCCGCGAAGAAGCCGACCACGACGAGCCCGAGGATGACGAGGATCAGAGGCACGGGCATCCCCCACATACCCGCCCAGAATCCGGCGGCACTGACCCACGGAGTGAACGGCACGAGCTCCTGGTAGCCGATATAGGCGGAGCGCCAGGCGAGCTCGGTGTCGGTGTACGCCGTCATGGACCCGGTGATCGCCCACGCGATCAGCAGCCACGCGAGGCCGGCCGCCCCACTGAACAGAGCAGCAATCACGGATGCCACGCGCTCGCGCACCGGGAACTCCTCGCGCTTGCGCTGCCAGAACCGGTAGCCGACGTGCAGGGCGAGGGTCAGGGCGAACGCGAGACCGCTCGGCCGCGTGAGGGACATCACGGCGATCACGGGCAGCAGTACCCAGTACCGGCGCTGGAGCAGCAGGTACAGGGCGAACGTGAGCAGCAGCAGGTGCATCGACTCGGCGTACGACACCTGGAGGATCGGCGAGAGCGGGGCCACGCAGAACAGCACCACGGAGAACAGCGCGGTGCTGGACGGGAGCACCAGGTGCATGAGCTTGTAGAACAGGAGCGCGGCGCCGAGCGCGCAGGCCACCGACACGAAGACCGCGAGCACCGGGAAGTCGAGGCCGGTCACGGTCATGAGCAGCCGCACCACCGCGGGGTACGCGGGCATGAACGCCCAGGCACTCTCCCCCACGTGTCCGGTGTCGGTGATCGGCAGTGTCGTCGGGTAGCCGACGACGGAGATGATGTAGTACCAGTGGCCGTCCCAGATGGAGGCGAAGTCGGGGTAGCTCGGGTTGGCGCCGGTCCATGCGTTCGGCTGCTGCTGGGAGGCGAACGCGAGCATGATGCTCGTCGTCACCACCCGCGACAGCACGAAGACCACGATGACCTTGACCCACCACGGGGTCAGGCGGTACCTGACCTTGAGAGCGCGGCGCCTGCTGACTACCCCGCCGTCAGCCACGCCCGCAACCCCGCCTCGCACGCCAGGATCTCCCCGACGGCGACGCGCTCGTCGTCGGCGTGCGCCCGGAGCGGGTCGCCCGGGCCGTAGTTGACGGCCGGGATGCCGAGGGCCGAGAAGCGCGCAACGTCGGTCCAGCCGTACTTGGGGCTGGCTTCGCCCCCGACCGCCGCGAGGAAGTCCTGTGCGAGCGGGGCGTCGAGGCCGGGCCGCGCGCCCTCGGCGAGGTCGGTGATCTCGACGTCGAACCCCGCGAACACCTCGCGCAGGTGGGCGATCGCGTCTTCGGCGGACCGGCTCGGCGCGAACCGGTAGTTGACGCTGACGACGGCCTCGTCGGGAATGACATTGCCCGCGACTCCGCCCGAGATCCCGACCGCGTTGAGGCCCTCGCGGTACACGAGGCCGTCGACCTCGATCTCGGCCGGCAAGTAGTCCGCCAGGATCGCGAGTACGGGCGCGAGGTCGTGGATGGCGTTGTGGCCGACCCACGCGCGGGCGCTGTGGGCCCGCACGCCGTGGGTGCGGATGTCCGCGCGGGCGGTGCCGTTGCACCCGCCCTCGATGGTCGCGCTCGTGGGCTCCCCCAGGATCGCGAAGTCGCCCGCGAGTAGCTCCGGGCGGTTGCGCGCGAGGCGGCCGAGACCGTTGAGGGCGCTGTCGACCTCCTCGTGGTCGTACCAGATCCACGTGACATCCACCGGTGGCGTGGTCAGCTCGGCGGCGAGCTTGAGTGCGACCGCGACCCCGCCCTTCATGTCGACGGTGCCGCGCCCGACGAGGAAGCCGTCCTCCTCGCGCACGGGCAGGTTGTCGTTGACCGGAACCGTGTCGATGTGGCCGGCGATCACGACGCGGCGGTCACGGCCGAGCGTGGTTCGCGCAACGATCGCATCGCCGTCCCGCACGATCTCGAGGTGGTCGAGGCCCGAGAGAGAGGCGACTATCGCGTCGGCGATCTCCCGCTCGTTGCCCGAGACCGACTCGATGTCGCACAGCTGCCGGGTGAGCTCGACGGAGGAGAGGGAGAGATCGAGCACGGCCATGTGAACAGTTTAAGTACTGTTGTCACCATGACATCGCGCGCAGCTTGGGGTTACGGTCTCGCGACCGTGGCCGGGGACGGAACCGTACTCGACACCTGGTACCCCAGCCCGAAGCTCGGCTCCTTCCCCGAGGGCACCGACCCGCACATCGCCCCCGCCGAGTTCGAAGACCTCGTGGGCACGGATGCCCGCCGCAACGTCACCCTCGACTTCGTCGCCCTCGAGATCGACCTCGACGGACCGATCACCTCGATCTCGGACGCGTACCTGCGCCTGCACCTGCTGAGCCACCTGCTCGTCGCCCCGAACACGATCAACCTCGACGGCATCTTCGGCCACCTGCCCATAGTGGTGTGGACGAACGCCGGCCCCGTGCACCCCGACGACTTCGACCGGCTGCGACCGCACCTGCAGCGGGCGGGGATCGCGGCCCACGGCATCGACAAGTTCCCGCGGCTGCTCGACTACGTCTCGCCGGAGCGCGTGCGCATCGCCGACGCCTCGCGCGTGCGGCTCGGCGCGCACCTCTCGCCCGGAACGACGATCATGCACGAGGGCTTCGTCAACTACAACGCGGGAACGCTCGGCACCTCCATGGTCGAGGGGCGCATCTCGCAGGGTGTCGTGGTCGGCGACGGCGCGGACATCGGCGGCGGCGCGTCCATCATGGGCACGCTCAGCGGCGGCGGCACGCAGCGTGTCTCGATCGGCGCCCGGGCACTGCTCGGCGCGAACTCGGGTGTGGGCATCCCCATCGGCGACGACACCGTCGTGGAGGCGGGGCTGTACGTCACCGCCGGCACGAAGGTCGTCATCGTCGAGAACTCCCCCACACCGCGCTCGGCGAAGGCCATCGAGTTCGCGAACGTGCCAGGGCTGCTGTTCCGCCGCAACTCGCTCACCGGTGCCGTCGAGGTGCTGCAGCGCGACGGCAAGGGCGTCGAGCTGAACGCGGCACTGCACGCCTGAGCCCGCGCCGTCGGCCACTCCGCCGTCCCTAGCAGCCTCCGCGAGACGCCCTCCCCGCTTCCCGGCCGTTCCCTCCCCGTCCTCCTTGCCCAGCGCCATACATTTGCAAGGGGTCCGCGCAAATGTATGGCGCTGGGCAAGTCGTGGCGGAGGGAAGACGGAGGCACGGCGGGGTGCCGGTGCGGGTGCGGGTGGGGTTGCGCCGATCCGGGCGGGAGCGGGCTTCGGGTGCAGGGTGTCCCAAGGGGCCGACGTAGGCGCATCGGCAGGCAGCGCGGGCGCGGCCGTCCGCTGTACCGTTCAGGGGTGAAGCTGCGCGTCCTCCTGCTCGTCGCGGCCGTCGCCGCCCTGATCGGCCTCGGGGTGCTCGCGCGGGCGTGGTTCGCGCCGGAGACGGCCGCCGGTGACAAGGTGTTCGCGGGGTCGTACACGTCGGACACCGACCTGCGGATCACGAATCTCACGATCGCCGGCGGGCACATCCGTGTCGGCTACTCGTTCGACGTGCTGTTCGAGTCGCCCGAGCCGGCCACGTTGCGGTGCGGCCTCGTCGACACGAGCGGTCGGCTCGACTTCTTCGAGAGCAGTCGGCAGAACGCACCCTCGGGGGCGTGGACGCACGTCGAGTTCGCGTCGAACTACGACCTGCCCGAGCTCACGCTGGGTATCCGCTGCTCGCCGAGCGTCGACGGGGTGATGTCGATCGCCTTCCGCGACATCGTGCTGAGTGTGGGACCGGCGGACTAGAGCCCGCGCTCGAGCTTCTTCAGGTCGCGGGTCAGCTCGCGCAGGCGGTCCATGCGCTCGATCACGTAGTCGGGCTCGTCGCCGATCGTAGCCGCCCGGGTGAGCCGCGCCTTCACGGAGGCCGCGATCTCGTCCCACGCGGCCTCGTGCGCCTTCGTGGCGGTGTCCCGCGCGAATCCGTCATCCCCCGCGAGAGTGCGCAGGCGGTCGGCGAGCCGGCGGGAGTACTCCTCACGGCGCTCGAGAGTGGAGGCGTCGGCCTCGCGGTAGTCGTGGAAGTGCTCGGCCCGGCCCGAGCGGTTTCCGGCGTCGGCCCGGTCGGCGGCGATGCGGTCCGCATCCGCGTCGCGCTCGTCCGCGAGGGCGATCAGCTCGTCGGCGACCGCGGAGACGTAGCGCTCCTCGTCGTAGTCGAGCTCGTCCCGCAGCGACCCCAGGATGATGCGGTTCTTCACCGCGAGCCGCACCGCGACGGCCGCGAGAAGCTCGCCCTCCTCGACCAGGTCGTCGATCGCGGACTCGGGCAGTCGCTCGGGCGCGACGAAATGGCCCAGGTCGATACTGCGGCGTGACCTGCGGAACCACGCCACGGTGGTTCCCCTAGCGGTCGACCGGCCAGTCGCGCACGGCGGCTCCCGTGTACAACTGCTGCGGGCGGCCGATCTTCGTGAACGGGTCCTCGTTCATCTCGCGCCAGTTGGCGATCCAGCCGGGCAGCCGGCCGATCGCGAACAGCACGGTGAACATGCGCGTCGGGAAGCCCATCGCCTTGTAGATCACCCCGGTGTAGAAGTCGACGTTCGGGTAGAGCTTGCGCTCGATGAAGTAGTCGTCGGCGAGCGCCGCGGCCTCGAGCTCCTTCGCAATGTCGAGCAGGTCGTCCTTGACGCCGAGGGCCTCGAGCACCTCGTCGGCGCTCTCCTTGACGAGCGTGGCCCGCGGGTCGAAGTTCTTGTACACCCGGTGGCCGAAGCCCATGAGGCGCACGCCGTCCTCCTTGTTCTTCACGCGGGTGATGAACTTGTCGACGCCCTCGCCGGAGGCCTTGATCTCGGCGAGCATCTTGAGCACCGCCTCGTTCGCGCCGCCGTGAAGCGGGCCGTAGAGGGCGTTGATGCCGGCGGAGATCGAGGCGAACATGTTGGCCTCGGTCGAGCCCACCAGGCGGACGGTCGAGGTCGACGCGTTCTGCTCGTGGTCCTCGTGCAGGATCAGCAGGCGGTCGAGCGCCTTCGAGAGAACCGGGTTGATCTCGTACGGCTCGGCCATCGTGCCGAAGTTGAGCTTGAGGAAGTTGTCGACGAAGCTCAGCGAGTTGTCCGGGTAGAGGAACGCCTGGCCGAGCGCCTTCTTGTGCGCGTAGGCGGCGATCACCGGCAGCTTCGCGAGCAGGCGGATCGTCGAGATCTCGACCTGCTCCGGGTCGTGCGGGTCGAGCGAGTTCTCGTAGAAGGTGGAGAGCGCGGAGACCGCGCTCGACAGCACCGACATGGGGTGCGCGTTGTGCGGCAGCGCGTCGAAGAACCGGCGCAGGTCTTCGTGCAGGAGCGTGTGGCGGCGGATCTTCTCGTCGAACTCGCCGAGCTGGTCGGTGGTGGGGAGCTCGCCGTAGATGAGCAGCCACGCGACCTCGAGGTACGTGGAGTTCTTCGCGACATCCTCGATCGCGTAGCCGCGGTAGCGAAGGATGCCCTTCTCACCGTCGATGTAGGTGATCTCGCTGCGCGTGGACGCGGTGTTCACGAAACCCTGATCGAGGGTGGTGAAGCCGGTCTGCTTCATGAACGTCGAGATGTCGATGCTGTCGTGGCCATCGGTACCGCGGATCACCGGGAACTCGGCGGTTCCTCCGGGGAAATGAAGGGTGGCTTTCTCGGTGCTGGTCTTGTCGGAAGCGGGAGCGGCATCAGTCACGCCTACAGCTTACGCAGTGACCACGACCACTGACGCAAGCGCCAAGGGAAGTCCGCCGACGTTGGAGGTCTAGAACAGGTCGAGGCGCGCGACAGTGTCGGCGATCGCCTCGTCGGTGGCGGTGAGCGCGATGCGCACATGCTGCGCAGGATGCTCGCCGTAGAACGTCCCCGGAACCACGAGGATCCCTGCCTCGGCGAACTCGGCGACCGTCTCCCACGAGTCCTGCCCCTTGGTTACCCAGAGGTAGAGCCCCGCACCGCTCTCGTCGACGCGGAATCCCGCGCGCTCGAGGGCGGGCTTGAGCGCAGCGCGACGGGCGCGGTAGCGCTCGCGCTGGGCGACGACGTGCACCTCGTCGCCCAGGGCCGCGATCATCGCCTCCTGCACGGGCGCCGGCGGGATGAGGCCGATGTGCTTGCGGACTCCGAGCAGTTCGGCGATCAGGTCGCTGCAGCCGGCGACGAGCGCCGCACGGTACCCCGCGAGGTTGGACTGCTTGCTCAGCGAGTAGAGCGCGAGCACCGAGTTGCGCTCGCCCGCGATCACGCGCGGGTCGAGGATGGAGGGCGTCGGCTCCGACCCCTCCCAGTTGAGCTCGGCGTAGCACTCGTCGCTCGCGATGACGGCGCCGAGCTCGCGCGCACGCGCGACGGCAGCGCGGAGCTGCTCGACCGACAGCACGCTGCCGTCGGGGTTGCCGGGGCTGTTCACCCAGATCAGCTTCGTGCCCTCCGGCCACTCCGCGGGGTCGTCAGAGGCGATCACGGTCGCGCCGACGAGCGCCCCGCCGATCGCGTAGGTCGGGTAGGCGACGGACGGGTGCACGACGATGTCGCCCTTGCCCAGGCCCAGCAGGAACGGCAGCAGCGCCACGAGCTCCTTGGATCCGATGGTGGGCAGAACGTTCGAGACCGTGAGGTCGTCGACTCCGCGGCGACGCGCGAACCAGTCGACGATCGCCTCGCGCAGCGCGGGGGTGCCCGACGTCACCGGATAGGCATGGGCATCCGTCGCGGCTGCGAGCGCCTCGCGGACCACCGCCGGCGTCGCGTCGACGGGCGAGCCCACCGACAGATCGATCAGACCGTCAGGATGCGCGCGCGCACGCTCCGCGTACGGCACCAGCGAATCCCACGGGAAGTCCGGAAGCTGCAGGGGCTGCCTCTGACCAGTGCCTCGCGACACTCAGTGCTCGCCGCCGCCAGCGGGCTGGGCCATGATCAGCACGTGGTCCTTGTGGATGACGCCGACCTTGGAAGCGCCGCCGGGCGATCCGACCTCGTCGAAGAACTCGACGTTGGCCTTGTAGTAGTCGGCCCACTTGTCCGGCAGGTCGTCCTCGTAGTAGATCGCCTCGACCGGGCAGACCGGTTCGCACGCACCGCAGTCGACGCATTCGTCGGGGTGGATGTAGAGCATCCGGTCGCCCTCGTAGATGCAGTCCACAGGGCACTCGTCGATGCAGGCGCGGTCCTTGAGGTCCACACAGGGCTGGGCGATGACGTACGTCACGTTGGATCGGGACCTTTCACAGCAGGGAACACAATAATATCCCGTTGCGCTGCCGACTTATGACGGTCGAGCTTCGGCCACGCCAGCACGACGGTGCCGATGAGGACGGGCCCGAAGGTCCAGACGTACCCCGCGATGTTGTCCGCGACCAGCACGGAGCCGCCCGCCGACTGCAGCGCGAGCAGTGCGGACGCGACGACGAGCCCGATCCCGGCGGCGAGCGCGACGGCCCTGGACTCGAAGACGATTCTCAGGCCCAGGAGCAGCGCGGTCGTGATCACGAGCCCCGCGACGAGGCCCCACGGCACCGGCACGCCCGCGATCGTCACGGTCGCCTGGTGTGCGGCGGTGAGCAGGGCGCCCGCGAACAGGCCGAGCACGGCGGCCAGCGCGAAGGAGACGATGCGCGATCCGAGTCCGTACGAGGAGAACGACGGCTCGACGGGGCGCAGTCGCGAGAAGGTCTCGGCGACCGCGATCGGCTGGGGCGCTCCGGACGACAGCGCGTACTCGTCGCCGGTCACCGCGACCTGGGTGGGGTAGGCCTCGAGTGCACGGCGCTTGCGGTCGAGCACATCGGGCGCGGGGTCGACGCGCACGGGTCCGCGCCTGCGGGCGCCCGAGCTGTCGACGACGTAGAACGGCACGTTGAGTACCTGCGCCGCGGTGCGGGTCGCCTCGTGCGTCCTGACATGGTCCGGATGCCCGTAGCCGCCGTCCTCCGCGTAACTCACGACCACGTCCGGGTCAGTGGCGAGGATGACCGCGGCGATGTCGGCAGCGACCTCACCCGCATCGGCGGCGGAGAGCGAGCCGGGGTCGGCGTCGGGCAGTGGTTCCGCGCCGTTCTCGCCCCACCTCATCCCGGAGTCGAGGTAGCGCCGAGGTTCCCGTCCCTCCCACCGGGCGTTCGACTCGCCCAGCACGCGGTGCTCGGTCACTCCGAGAATCGCGAGTGCGGCATCCAGCTCGCGCAGTCGGTGCTCGCCGAGCTCCGCGCCCGAGAGGTGCGCGAGGGCCGCGGGGATGACCTCGCCCCGCTCGCCGCGGGTGCAGGTGAGGACGGCCACCACGGCACCGGCATCCACGAGGGTGGCAATGGTCGCCCCCGTGGCGAGGGTCTCGTCATCGGGGTGGGCGTGCACGAAGAGGACGCGCTCGGGTTCCATAAGTAGACACGATACGCGCCGCCGAGTATCGTCTACCCGGTTAGGTAAGCCTTACCAATCTCCCGCCCAGTTCGCCACGAAAGCCTGTTGTGCTCGCAAACTTCCTGATCGGCCTGCGTGAGGGCCTCGAAGCCGGTCTGATCGTCGGCATCCTCGTGGCCTACATCAACAAACTCGGGCGGCGCGACATCCTCCCCCGGCTCTGGGTCGGCATCGGTCTCGCGATCGTCATCTCCCTCGGCGTGGGGGCCATCCTGACGTGGGGACCATACGGGCTGAGCTTCCAAGCGCAGGAGATCCTCGGTGGCGGGCTCTCGATCCTCGCCGTCGGTCTCGTCACCTGGATGATCTTCTGGATGGGCAAGCACGCCCGCGCGCTGAAGCACGAGCTGCACACCAAGCTCGATGCCGCCATCGCGGGCGCGGGCATGGGCATCGTCGTCATCGGGTTCGTCAGCGTCGGGCGCGAGGGCATCGAGACCGCGCTCTTCATCTGGGCGAGCGTCATCTCGAGCGGCAACGCGGTGGTGGGCACGGTCGGCGCCCTCCTGGGCATCCTGGTCTCGGTCGTCATCGCCTACCTGATCTACCGCGGGCTCGTGCGCATCAACCTGTCCCGCTTCTTCACCTGGACCGGGCTGTTCCTCGTGCTCGTCGCTGCGGGCGTGCTGTCCTACGGGGTCGGCGACCTGCAGGAGGCGGGCGTCATCCCCGGCTACGGCCAGGCCGCGTTCAGCCTCGCGCAGGCCATCCCGCCGTCGAGCTGGTACGGAACCGTGCTCGGTGGCCTCTTCAACTTCACGCCGGAGCCCACCTGGGCCCAGTTCGGCGCGTGGCTCGTGTTCCTCGCGGTCGTCACGCCCCTGTTCCTGCGCCAGGTCGTCTCGGTGCCGCCCCGCACCGCCGACCTCGAGCCCGCCCAGCCCTAACACCCACGCACAGCAACCAGGAGACACAAACACATGCGCACACGCCTCATCGCGGTCGCGGCCGGAGCCGGGGCACTCGCCCTCGTGCTCTCGGGCTGCGTGCCGAACAACGTCGCGGGGGCCACCGCCCTCACCGTCGACATCACGGACGACACCTGCGTGGTCTCCGAGACCACGACCGCCGCCGGCAACGTGACTTTCGAGATCACGAACAACGGCACCGACGTGAACGAGTTCGAGATCCTCGCCGACGACAAGCTGCGCATCGTGGGCGAGAAGGAGAACGTGACCCCCGGTTCGACAGTCTCCTACGTCGCCCAGCTCGGCCCCGGCACGTACTACACCGCCTGCAAGTTCCAGCTCATCGGGGCGCCGACCGGCGTTGCCGAGTTCACGGTGACCGGCGAAGCAACGGCGATCTCCGCCGACGAGCAGGCGCTCAGCGACCAGGCCGTCACCAACTACGTCTCCTACATCAAGTCGCAGGTCGCCGAGCTGCTGCCGCAGGTGCAGGCCTTCGCCGATGCCTACGCCGCCGGTGACGACGAGACCGCCCGCTCGCTGTTCGCGTCCGCCCGCGTCTCGTACGAGCGCATCGAGCCCACCGCCGAGGCGTTCGGCGACCTCGACCCGAAGATCGACTACCGCGAGGTCGACGCCGTCGCGGAGGGCCTCGACTGGACCGGCTTCCACCGCATGGAGAAGGACCTCTGGGCACCGGTCGAGGGCAACCTCAACTCCGACGGCGAGTCCGCCTTCCTCGACTGGGCCCCGTCCACCCCCGAGGAGCGCCAGGAGTACGCAGACGGCCTCGTCGCGAACGTGCAGGAGCTCTCCGACCTCGTGAACGAGTCGGGCTTCACGGTCTCGCTCGGCGACATCAGCAACGGCGCCATCGGCCTGCTCGACGAGGTCGCGGTCGGCAAGATCTCCGGCGAGGAGGACTGGTGGTCGCACACCGACCTCTACGACTTCTTCGCCAACGTCCAGGGTGCAGAGGTGGCCTTCGGCAACGTCAAGGACATCGCGACCGGCAAGGGCGACGACGGCGCAGCCCTCGTCACCGACATCGAGACCGAGTTCGAGGCCCTGAAGGCGCTGCTGGCGAAGTACGGCAGCCTCGAGTCGGGCTACGTCGACTACAGCGAGGTCACCGAGGCCCAGCGCAAGGAGCTCTCCGACCAGGTGAACGCGCTGGCCGAGCCGCTCTCGAACCTGACGCACACGGTTCTCGGTATCGACGAATAACATTGCACGGATGACCGAGCCCGAGGAGTCCGTTTCCGAAGCGCCGCCCGCAGGGCTGTCGCGGAGGGGACTCCTCGGGCTCGTCGGCGCCGGAGCCGCCGGGCTCGCGCTCGGCGGCGCCGGCGGAGCGGCGATCGCAGCGGCGACGACGACGGGCACCGGCGTCAGCACGGTCTACCCCTTCTTCGGCGAGCACCAGGCCGGCATCGTCACCCCTGCCCAGGACCGCCTCCACTTCGCCGCCTTCGACCTCGCGGCCAGCGCCACGCGCGAAGACCTCGTCGAGCTGCTCAAGGACTGGTCGTTCGCGGCCGCCCGCCTCACCGCGGGGCTCGAGGTGACCGAGGGCGGCGCGGTCGACGGATCACCCCTCGCTCCCCCGGCCGACACCGGCGAGGCGATCGGCCTCCCCGCGAGCGGCCTGACCATCACGTTCGGCTTCGGCCCCACGCTCTTCACGACGGACGACGGAGTCGACCGGTTCGGCATCGCAGGCAGCAAGCCCGACCTCCTCACCGAGCTGCCACGGTTCAGCGGGGATGCCCTGCGCCCGGAGTCCGGCGGCGGCGACCTGTGCATCCAGGCGTGCGCCGACGACCCGCAGGTGGCGGTGCACGCGATCCGCAATCTGAGCCGCATCGCGTTCGGACGGGCATCCCTGCGATGGTCGCAGCTGGGGTTCGGGCGCACCTCCTCGACGTCGACGTCGCAGGTGACCCCGCGCAACCTGTTCGGGTTCAAGGACGGCACCGCGAACGTCAAGGCGGAGGAGACCTCGACGGTCACCGAGCAGGTGTGGGTCGGCACGGATGACGGACCGCCCTGGCTCGTCGGCGGCAGCTACCTCGTCACCCGCAAGATCCGCATGATCATCGAGGCCTGGGATCGCACGCAGCTGCAGGAGCAGGAGAACGTGATCGGTCGCAGCAAGGGTGAGGGCGCTCCCCTCTCGGGCGGCCGCGAGTTCACCGCCATCGACTTCGACGCCAAGGGCGCTGCGGGGCAGGATCTCATCGCCTCCGACGCGCACGTGCGGCTCGCGCACCCGACCAACGTGGGCGGAGCACAGCTGCTGCGCCGCGGCTACAACTTCGTGGACGGCAACGACGAGCTCGGCCGGCTCGACGCCGGGCTGTTCTTCATCTCGTACCAGCGCTCGCCCGAGCAGTTCATCGCCGTGCAGTCCAACCTCGCGCGGGACGCCCTCAACGAGTACATCAAGCACGTGGGCTCGGCGATCTTCGCCGTACCTCCGGGAGCGGCATCCGGAGGCTGGGTCGGCTCGACCCTGTTCAGCTAGCTACTGCGCGGCGTCGGTGACGGTGTAGTTCGCGAGGAAGCCGTCGTTGGTGTCCTTCGTGACCACCACGACCACGCCGTACGCGTCGTTGCCGTAGACGATCGTCGCGCTCTCCCCGGTCGATGTGTTGCCAGCGGGGGTGGCGACGAAGCCCGCGGCCTCCAGTTCGGCCTTGATCGTGTCGACGACGTCGAGCCCGGGCACCTTGATCGTGACGTTCCACGCCTTGCCGTCGGCATTGCCGATCGCTGCGCCCATGACGACCTCGCCCTCAGCAAGGGGAACCTCCGACGGGAAGTCGTCGGGAACGGTGTTGCCCGGCAGGTCGACATCTCCCCCGGTCGCCTGCTCGACCATCTGCTCGATGCTCGAGCATCCGGTCAATGCAGGCGTCGCGAGCAGTGCCAGCAGGATGGCGAGGGAGGCGGTGACTCTTTTCACGGCCACAGCGTAGCCCGCCACCGCTCCCTCGACAACGAGTGTCTTACGCGTTCTGCTTCTTGCGCGCCGAGTACGCACGGGCGCGCGCGTTGGAGTCGAGCTCGACCTTGCGGATGCGGATGACCTCGGGGGTCACCTCGACGCACTCGTCCTCGCGGGCGAACTCGAGGCACTCCTCGAGCGTCAGGCGGCGCGACGGGGTCATGCGCTCGAACGTGTCCGAGGTGGACTGGCGCATGTTGGTGAGTTGCTTCTCCTTGGTGATGTTCACGTCCATGTCGTCGGCGCGCGAGTTCTCACCGACGACCATGCCCTCATAGACCTCCTGGGTCGGCTCCACGAAGAACGACATGCGCTCCTGCAGTGCCGTCATGGCGAACGGGGTGGCGACGCCGGAGCGGTCAGCGACGATCGAGCCGTTGGTGCGGGTCTCGATGGCGCCGGCCCACGGCTCGTAGCCGTGCGAGATCGCGTTGGCGATACCGGTTCCGCGCGTGATCGTGAGGAACTCGGTGCGGAAGCCGATGAGGCCGCGCGACGGGACGATGAACTCCATGCGCACCCAGCCGGTGCCGTGGTTCGTCATGGTCTCCATGCGGCCCTTGCGGGCGGCCAGCAGCTGCGTGATCGCGCCGAGGTGCTCCTCCGGCGAGTCGATCGTGAGGTGCTCGAACGGCTCGTTGAGCTTGCCGTCGATGTGCTTGGTGACCACCTGCGGCTTGCCGACGGTGAGCTCGTAGCCCTCGCGGCGCATCTGCTCCACGAGGATGGCGAGCGCGAGCTCGCCGCGGCCCTGCACCTCCCACGCGTCGGGGCGACCGATGTCGACGAGCTTGACGGAGACGTTACCGACCAGCTCGCGATCCAGGCGGTCCTTGACCATGCGGGCGGTGAGCTTGTGGCCCTTGACCTTGCCGATGAGCGGACTGGTGTTCGTGCCGATGGTCATCGAGATGGCGGGGTCGTCGACCGTGATGGTCGGCAGCGGGCGCACGTCGTCGGGGTCGGCGAGGGTCTCGCCGATGGTGATGTCCTCGAAACCGGCGACGGCGACGATGTCACCGGGGCCCGCGGACTCGGTCGGGAAGCGGTCGAGCGCCTTGGTGATGAGCAGCTCGGTCACGCGCACGTTGTGCACGCTTCCGTCGTGCTTGACCCAGGCGACGGTCTGGCCCTTCTTGATGGTGCCGTTGAAGACACGCAGCAGGGCGAGGCGGCCGAGGAACGGCGACGCGTCGAGGTTGGTGACGTGCGCCTGCAGCGGGTGCGTGTCGTCGTACGTCGGGGCCGGGATGTGCTTGATGATGGCGTCGAACAGCGGCTCGAGGTCGTCGTTGTCCGGAAGCTGGCCGTTCTCCGGCTTGTTCCAGCTCGCGGCGCCGTTGCGGCCCGAGGCGTAGACGACGGGCACGTCGAGGACGGCGTCGAGGTCGAGGTCAGGGAAGTCGTCGGCCATGTCGCTCGCGAGGCCGAGGAGCAGGTCCTGGCTCTCGGTGACGACCTC
>Ga0247740_1000331_pt1 | contig 24285 bp, 25 predicted proteins | sample UWRJL148409B2_FD_180942 | JGI IMG/M metagenome (GOLD analysis project Ga0247740, IMG submission 180942) | Plant litter microbial communities from Arlington Agricultural Research Station in Wisconsin, United States - UWRJ-L148-409B-2 | ecosystem: Environmental > Terrestrial > Plant litter >...
CTTTTACCTAAAGCCTACAAACAATTAGGAAGTTCAGGTGGCGGAAATCATTTTGTAGAATTTGGTGTTGCGAAAATTGACAATCCGGAGAATGAATGGAAACTGGGCGTCGGAGAGTATTTTGCGGTTTTATCGCATAGTGGTTCTCGAGGTTTGGGAGCAAATATCGCTAAACATTATACGTATTTGGCAACAAAGCAATGTCCACTGCCCAAAAATGTCCAGCATTTGGCCTGGTTAGATCTCAATACACACGATGGTCAGGAATATTGGTTGGCGATGAATTTGGCCGGAGAGTACGCAAAAGCGTGTCACGATGATATTCATAGAAGAATTGCCAAAGCAATAGGGAAAAGAGTAGTGGTTACAATTGAAAATCATCACAATTTTGCCTGGAAAGAAATGGTCAACGGACAAGAATGCATTGTGCACAGAAAAGGTGCAACTCCTGCAGCTAAAGGTCAATTGGGTATTATTCCCGGATCAATGACAGCTCCGGGATATATTGTAAAAGGGAAAGGAAATACTGAGAGTTTAAATTCGGCTTCGCATGGAGCAGGACGTTTATTTTCAAGAGCGAAATGCAAAGCTACTTTTACCCAAAGTGAAATCAAAAAGGTTTTGAAAGCTAGTGATGTAACCTTAATTGGCGGAAATCTTGATGAAGCACCAATGGCGTATAAAGACATTACAAAAGTAATGGGGAATCAAACTGATTTGGTGGAAGTACTGGGAACTTTCACTCCAAAAATCGTTAGAATGGACCGATAAAAGTGAAAAGTTATGGAAAGATTTCAAGACGAAAATAAATGGTTAGGAAGTTTTGGCGACATTATCAATATAAAATGTCCTCGATGCTCTTTGCAAGCAGTTGTAAAGAGAACTTTTCAATCTCAATGGTATTTTAAAGATAGGAGAATTTTAGAATGTAAAAACTGTTATTATTCACTAAAAGAGGTTGCTGTAAAATACAAAGCCTTTGTGGATACTTATTGTTGTAATAATGAAGATAAGATAAAGTTCGAGTCGCAATTACTCAATGAAAAACCGGATAAAATTAAATTAAAATGTGCAATTTGTAATGAGGTAAAAGAGTTTAAACCTAAAGTTGAAGAAGTTTCTTTTATGCTTACTTCAGATAATACAGTAGTGAGAGAAGGTTATTTTAATGCGGAAATATGGTATCAAAAAGAGTTTGGCAAATCATTTTTTTGGACTTATAACCTGGAGCATATTCATTATCTGGAAAGATATATTAAGGCAGATTTAAGAGAAAGAAACAATAATGGAAGTAATAACGGAACTATGATTTCAAGACTTCCAAAATTTGTAAAAGAGGCTAAAAATAGAGATAAGCTTCTTAAAATAATTGATAAATGGAAAAAATAATTCAGATAACAGCTGGTCGCGGACCTGCAGAATGCACTTGGGTGGTTGCCCAAGTGCTTAAAAAAGTTTTAGATGAAGCGCAGGAGCAAGGCTTAGAAGCGACTTTATTACAAAGAGAAGTTGGACAGGAAAACGGAACAGTTGAAACGGCTACGATTGCAGTAAAAGGAAAAGATGCAGTAGCATTTGCTGATTCCTGGATAGGAACGATTCAGTGGATTGGACAGAGTCAGTTTAGGAAAATGCACAAACGTAAAAACTGGTTTGTTGGCATTTTTGAGATTGAAGCACAAAAGAATGCTTCGATTTCAGAAAATGATATTCAATATCAGGCTATGCGTAGTTCCGGTGCGGGCGGACAACACGTTAATAAGGCGAGTTCGGCAATTCGGGCAACACATATTCCTACGGGAATTGCAGTTGTGTCGATGGACAGCCGCTCGCAGCACCAAAACAAGAAACTGGCTACAGAAAGATTATTAAAAAAACTAGAAGACGAAACTTTGCAGCAGCTTAAAAATCATGTTGGGAAACAATGGGAAAACCAGTTGAATATTCAGCGTGGGAATCCTGTAAGGATTTTTACAGGATCTGACTTTAAAAAGAACAAAGAAGAGAAAAGTTACAAAGGAATTCGTCAGCAATTAAAAACAGATTTACGAAATGAAAACAATTGATAAATACCTTTTTCAGGCTTTGGATAATTATCCTTATTCGCTTGAAGAAACAATAGAATCTTTAGATTATGCTTTTTCTTATGATGCAAAAAATACTATGGTTTTGTGTTTGTACGGAAGAATTCAGGCAGAACAATTATGGAATTATGAAGAAGCTAAAAACTATTTTCAGGAAGCTTTAGCTATTAATATTCATGCACTTGAAGTATATCCCTATTATTTGCAGACTTTGATTTTGAATGAAGATTATGAAGAAGCTCAAAAATTAATTGATTTTGCTTTAACTATAAAAGGGATAAACAAATCTGAAATCTATATAAAAAAAGCAATTCTTTTTGAAGCGCAACTTCGATTTAAAGATGCATTGACAGCCATTAAAAACGCAAAACTTTACACGCTGCAATTTGCTTTTGAATCTGATATTATGGAAGTTGAAAAAAGAATAAAAAGCAAAATTGATTTGTTGAAGAATAAAAAGAAGTCAAATAAATGCAAGAAATATTCAAAAAAGAAGTCAAAATAATTTTGATTAAAAAACAAAAAACGATGCGATTCAGAATTTTGAATCGTATCGTTTTTCATTTATTGTACCTGCGGGACATTTTATTGGCGTCCTAAATCTCTATATTCTAATAAAAATACAACTCCTAAAGAAGTGTTTTTTATAGATTTGTTTAATATCTCGTAGAGATTAAATATTGATAGAAATAGTATCACAAGAATGAACATTTGTCCTGTAAGAACTACATAATTCCAATGAAAATATTATTTCCAATGCAATTCTAAGGCAAAACAAGTTTTTTCATTCTTTGTTATACTGAATGTTGCTGTTGTATGATCATCGTCTTCGCTTTCATGAATTACAACATTATCTTTTAGTGAAAGTTCTTTCATGAAATTCATTTCGAAGCTTTTTACTTCCTGTTTCATGATTCTTTTTGGCTCGACATGATCCAGGCACCATTCTAAATATTTTACATTATTAACGTGATTTACAATATCCAGATCTGATAAATACACGGTTTTTTCAAAAACTGCTTCTTTTTCGTGATTAATATTTATTTTTGAGAAGCCTTCACTTGTTGCTCTTTTTTCAGCAAATAATTCAAAATGCTGATACGGTAAGGCTAAAGCTTCCGGACGGCGTAATTGTGTGTTAAAAACGGCCCAATACGTTTCGCAGCCTACAATTTTCTTTCCATTTACATACATTTCAAGAGCACGAACTGAACGTGAATTTTCTAAGCTGTTAATCCATGTTTTAACAGTTACAACATCTTGCCATTTTGGCAATGCTGAAATCTCAACTCTCATTCGGCTTAAAACCCAGGCTTGATGAAATTCCTGCATGTCAAAAAAGCTGATGCCTCCAACTTCAGAATGTGCAGCTGCCGTTAGTTGTAAAATATTACACAAATCAGTATATTTTAAAAAACCGTTTGGCGTGCATTGTGTGAAATTGATTTCCCAGTCTTTACTTAGAACTGATGTGAAATTTGGTGATATTGGCATTTTGTAATTTTAAATTTATTTAGAGAATAGAATAAAGTGTACAGAAAAAAGACTTTTGATTTTATTTAAGAAGATTTTCTATGTAATTAATAATTTCTTTTCTATCTGTTGCATAGTCAAACCATTTTGTAACTTCATTTCTTTTGAACCACGTTAATTGTCTTTTGGAGAACCTTCGTGTATTTTTTTTGATTTCTTCTATTGCAAAAGGCAAGGTAAAATCTCCGTCAAAATAAGTAAATAATTCTCTGTATCCTACGGTTTGAAGAGCGTTTAATGCTTTGTTAGGATAAAGGTTTTTTGCTTCTTCTAGAAGACCTTCATTCATCATTATATCAACACGCTGATTAATTCGGTTGTAAATGATTTGTCTTTCGGCATCTAAACCAATTAGGACAGGAGTGAAGTTTCGATTATTTTTTTTCTGATTTAAAAAAGAAGAATAAGGTTTTTGGGTTCCGATGCAAACTTCTACAAAACGCATCATTCGTTGTGGGTTTTGTAACGTTTGCGGATTTTCTGCTGTTATTTTTTGGTAATAATCCGGATCTAAAAGCTGCAATTGTTTTTGCAGATATTCAATTCCTAGTTTTTCATAATTTGAATTTACTTCTGAACGGACTTTTGGATCGATTTCAGGAAATTCATCGAAGCCTTTTAAGATTGCGTCAACGTATAATCCTGAACCTCCTATAAGAATAACAAAATCATTGTTTTGAAATAATTCGTCGATTTTAAGTAATGCTTCTTTTTCATAATCTCCAACGGTATAATTTTCGAAAATAGATTTATTTTGAATGAAATTATGCGTTGCTGCTTGTAATTCTTCCTGATTAGGAACTGCGGTACCAATGGTCATTTCTTTAAAAAACTGACGGCTGTCGCAAGATATTATTTCACATTTGAAATGTTGTGCCATGGCAATACTCAAGGCTGTTTTGCCTATAGCGGTTGGTCCTACGATGGTAATTAAGTGTTTCATATTTTTTAGCCCAGATGGAAGTGAAAACCCCGGACTTATATTTGTTAGTTTTTGTTGGGATAAAAGAGCGACTTTAGAAGCTCCTTTTATGCCTTAAAAAAACAACAAAGATAAGGAGGAGTTGTAACGTACAGCTGGAATAGCTCCTTAAAATTAAATATTAGGTAATTCGGTTCCGCATTCGTAGCAATATTTTGCCTTATCAAAATGCACTTGGGAATTACAATTCTTGCATGTTTTTTTTCCGCCTACAGTATTATTTCTAAGACTGCTTTTGGCAAATTCTGCCGTCACGATTCCGGTTGGTACCGCTATAATGCCGTAACCTAAAATCATTACCAGCGATGCAACAAATTGGCCTAGAGGAGTTTGGGGTGAAATATCTCCATAACCCACTGTTGTTAAAGTAACTATAGTCCAGTATATACTCATCGGAATACTGGTAAATCCAGATTCTTTACCCTCAATCAGGTACATCACCGATCCGATGATTATGGTACTGATAAGTACAAAATAGATGAAAACTAGAATTTTCTCTTTGCTGGCATCTATTGCTTCTTTTAATTGAAAGGATTGATGGGAGATTTGCGGAATGTGTAATATTTTAAATAATCTTAAGAAACGCAAGGCTCTTACAATCGATAAAATACTCGCACCCGGAAAAAATATCGACAAATACATAGGCAAGACGGCAAGTAAATCTATGACTCCGTAAAAGCTAAAAATGTATTTTACAGGTTTTTGAATAGAAATAATTCTCAGAATGTATTCGATGGTAAAAAAAATAGTGATAACCCATTCGCAAATTAATAACTGATCGTGATATTTTGAACTGATACCCTGAACAGTATCGAGCATGATTAAGAGGACACTCAATAAGATCAATCCTAACAGAACCAAATCAAACATTCGTCCTAAAATGGTATTGGTACCATATAGTATGATTTTAATTTGTTCTCTGAATATTTCGTATTTTGATTTTACTTTTCGCATATCGTGAAGATAATGAAAGTTTTTGTTTGTTAAAAATATAAAGTTTTAAGAGATTTACTTTTACGGATGTAGTTCTGAATGATATTCTTTACATCCCGATTGTGCTGCATAGGAATTAGAATATTTTTTAGAATTTCGATATTTGTAATCTGATAGTTTAAGTCATAGAAAGCGTATCCTTGATAAATTCCGTTTTCGATTAGTATTGCGCTTCTTTCGTTTACATTTCGTCCTCTGTCAATAAGGATCATATTTTTGTTTTCTAAGCTATTTTCTGAAATAAATTGCTGTACTCTGACATTGTATTCTTCAGGAGTAATTTCACCAATGCAAGCGCCATCACATTCTTTTAATTTATATTGAAAACACTCTTTTTTGGTATGATATAATCCTGTTAACTTTTGGCATAAATGGTATTTTGCAGTAAACTTGAAAAGCATATTTTTGCCTTCCTGTAGAGAAACGAACGATGTAATTTCTTTTTTACGACCGTCTGCTTTTTGAAGTTTTAAGTTTAAATATCCGTCAGAATCTTTCTCAGCATATAAAGCAAACGGAAAGAAAGTTTTTTTCTGTGAGCGATTATGCCTAGGACGGTTTACTTTTATTTCTTCACTTTCCTTAAGCAAAGCAATTAATTCGCTTCCGGTTTCATCATAAGTTATGGTAAAAACTTCGGCTTGAATTTTTTTGCTTTTGGTTGTAATTCCCGTAAAATGCTGATTGACTCTCTTTTTGATATTTTGGCTTTTGCCAATGTAAATTAGGGTTCCGCCTTCATTATAAATATAATAAACTCCCGTTTTTGTAGGCATTTGAGACAAAAGATCCAGAAATTTTGGCGCTATTCCTTTTTCTACTTCTAATTTTATGAAATCTTTTACGATGGTTTTTTCTATATCTTTTTCAAGAAGCATTTTGAATAACTTGGTCGTTGCCATGGCATCTCCGCTGGCGCGATGTCTGTCTGCCATTGGGATTCCCAGAGCGCGAACTAGTTTTCCTAAACTGTAAGAAGGTTGTTCAGGAATTAGTTGTTTCGCTAATTCAACGGTACAAAGTGTTTTGGCTTCGAAATCGTAACCTAAACGTCTGAATTCGGTGCGTAAAATTCGGTAATCAAAAGAGGCATTGTGGGCTACAATAATACAATCTGAAGTAATTTCGATGATACGTTTTGCAACTTCAAAAAACTTAGGAGCTGAACGCAACATAGCATTATTGATCCCTGTTAATTTCACCACAAAAGGCTGAATGGGAATTTCGGGATTGACAAGGCTAATGAACTGGTCGACTACTTCGTGGCCATCAAATTTATAAATGGCGATTTCGGTAATTCCCTCTTCGTTAAACTGTCCTCCAGTGGTTTCTATGTCTAGTATTGCGTACATCCTCAATGTCAATTTCAAAAATCAATGGCAATATCAATTTTAAAAATCAATTTCAATTTTTGAAAATTGTTATTGTAATTGCCATTGTCATTGTTATTGAATTATTTTTTATTTATTATCATTTTTGATGAAATTGCGATTAGTTGCTCTACTTCAATTAAAAGTTTGTTTCTTTTATCGATATCACCTTCTTTAATGTAATCTAGAATTTTTAATGAGTTTCTTGATTCTTTTAACTCTTTTACAACTAATGTTCCCTGTGCTTCTCCAAAATTCAAAGATGCACTTCCGGATGATCTAATTAATTGATTTTTATAATATTCATTTTCAAATAATCGTTCTAATTGTCTTGTAAAGAAAATACATTCTCCAGCAAAACGAACTAGACGATCTTCAAAATTGAATATTTTTTCCATTAGTAGTATTAATTTATACTTTTAAAATTTGATATTGATTTTTGTAATTGCAATTGATATTGAAAAACTACCGTCCTCCAAAAATGCTGCTTCCAATACGAACCATTGTGCTTCCGCATTCTATGGCAAGTTTATAATCTCCAGACATTCCCATTGAAATGGTATTCAGATTGCAATTTTCAGTTTTCGGTGTTTTAATCGAATCAAAAATCGATTTTAAATGTGTAAATTCTTTTTTAATTTGGTTGTGATCTTCTGTGAAAGTTGCCATCCCCATTAAACCTAAGATACGAATGTTTTTCATTTCTTTTAGTTCTGACGAGGATAATAATGCAATTAATTCACTTTCGTCCAAACCAAATTTAGATTCTTCTTCGGCAATATATATTTGAAGAAGGCAATCTATAATTCTGTTGTTTTTTAAAGCTTGTTTGTTGATTTCCTGTAATAATTTCAAACTGTCGACACCATGAATCAAACTCACAAATGGCGCCATAAATTTGACTTTATTTGTTTGCACGTGACCAATCATGTGCCATTGAATGTCTTTTGGCATTTCTTCATACTTATCGGCCATTTCCTGGATTTTGTTTTCTCCAAAAATACGCTGACCGGCATTGTAAGCTTCCATTAAGTCTGAAACAGGTTTGGTTTTAGAAACAGCAACTAATGTTACGTGTTCTGGTAAACTTGCTTTGATCGCATTTAAATTCGATTGAATCGACATGATATTTCTTTTTTATAAAAATTGCTTAGAAATTTTCTCTGCTTTTTTACTTTCGCTGTAATCGTAAAAACCTTCTCCGGATTTTACTCCTAATTTTCCGGCTCTAACCATATTTACCAATAGTGGGCAAGGAGCATATTTAGGATTTTTGAAACCTTCGTACATCACATTCAAAATTGCAAGACAAACGTCAAGTCCAATAAAATCAGCAAGTTGAAGTGGCCCCATCGGGTGTCCCATTCCTAATTTCATTACTGTGTCAATTTCATAAACTCCGGCAACCTTATTATATAACGTTTCGATCGCTTCATTTAGCATAGGCATTAAAATTCTGTTTGCCACAAAACCGGGATAATCGTTTACTTCAACAGGAGTTTTTCCTAATTTTTCAGATAAATCCATGATGATTTTAGTCACTTCGTCGCTGGTATTGTAACCGCGAATGATTTCTACTAATTTCATAATTGGCACCGGATTCATAAAATGCATTCCGATAACGCGCTCTGGATGTGCCACTACTGCTCCAATTTGTGTTATGGAGATTGAAGAAGTATTGGTTGCCAAAATGGTATTATGAGAACAAGCTTCGTTTAATTGCTTGAAGATATTCAGTTTTAGTTCTACATTTTCTGTAGCAGCTTCAACCACTAAATCAACACCAACAACTCCGTCCTTTATATCAGTATACGTAATAATATTAGTGATAGTTTTAGCAACATCTTCCTGAGTTATGGTTCCTTTAGACAACATTCGATCTAAGTTTGCGGCAATAGTTGCCATTCCTTTGTCTAATGATTTCTCAGAAACGTCAATTAGTTTTACAGTAAAACCACTTTGTGCAAATGTATGAGCAATTCCGTTACCCATTGTTCCTGCACCAATTACAGCTATAGTTTTCATTTTATCGTAGATATTATATTTATAATTTAGCCACGAATTCACCAAATGTTTCGCGAATTCGTGGCTAATTTTATTTTTTAACTTTCAATTATTTATCGAAACAGTCAATGATTTGATACGCTACTCTCAAAGCATCTGTAGCTTGTTCAAGTGTCACGACCGGAGTTGTATCTGTTTTTATGGAATTGGCAAAAGATTCTAATTCGTCAAGAATCGCATTGTTTGTTTCAACATCAGGATTGGTAAAGTAGATTTGTTTTTTTACACCTTCGGCATTTTGCAGAATCATATCAAAATCACCTGGAATTTCCGGTGCATCTTTCATACGAACCACTTCGCATTTTTTCTCCAGGAAATCAACAGAAATGTAAGCATCTTTTTGGAAGAAACGTGTTTTACGCATGTTTTTCATCGAAATCCTGCTGGCAGTTAAGTTTGCAACACAGCCATTTTCGAATTCAATTCTGGCATTCGCAATATCTGGAGTATCACTAATTACCGAAACTCCACTTGCATGGATATCTTTTACTTTTGAATGTACAACACTTAAGATAGCATCAATATCGTGAATCATTAAATCCAGAACCACCGGAACATCTGTACCGCGCGGATTAAACTCTGCTAAACGATGCGTTTCTATAAACATGGGATTTTCGATCATGTTTTTTGTAGCAATAAACGCAGGGTTAAAGCGCTCAACATGACCAACCTGACCTTTTACGTTGTATTCTTTGGCTAAAGCGATAATTTCTTCGGCTTCTTCAACGGTATTGGCAATTGGTTTTTCTATAAAGATGTGTTTTCCTGATTTAATGGCTACCTTAGCACATTTATAATGAGAAAGTGTTGGAGTTACAATATCAATGACATCCACAGCGTGGATTAATTTTGCAATAGTACTGAAGTTTTTATAGCCAAATTCCTTTGATATTCGTTCGGCATTTTCCTGATTTTCGTCGTAAAATCCAACTAATTCGTATTGGTCAGATTGTTGTAATAAGCGTAAATGTATTTTACCAAGATGACCAGCACCTAAAACTCCTACTTTTAACATGAGAATGTATTTTAAACAAAAATATAATTTATTTGTTGAAAGTAAAAGTGAATGCAATAAAGATTTAGCGATTTAATAATTAAAAATCAATATTTGATTTCCTATTTACTTTCTTATTTTTGCAAAAATTAAACCTACCTATTTTGAAAGACACTGCCAAACATCAAGGACTTCGTAATCAATTAGTAAGCACTTTAGAAAAAAAAGGAATTACCGATAGAGCAGTTTTGGATGCGATAAAAAAAATCCCGAGACACCTTTTTTTGAATTCAAGTTTTGAAGATTATGCTTATCAGGATAAGGCTTTTCCTATAGGAGCCGGTCAAACTATTTCACAGCCGTACACCGTTGCTTTTCAATCGCAATTGTTAGAAGTTAAAAAAGAACATAAAATTTTGGAAATTGGTACCGGTTCCGGTTATCAAACTGCTGTTTTGTGTATGCTTGGAGCGAAAGTTTTTAGCGTAGAAAGGCAAAATGAATTATTTAAAACCACTTCGAATTTATTTCCGAAATTAAATATTCGCCCTAAACATTTATCTTTTGGTGATGGTTATAAAGGATTGCCAAGTTACGCACCGTTTGACAGTATTATTGTTACTGCAGGCGCTCCATTTATTCCTCAGCCTTTAATGGCACAATTAAAAATAGGAGGAAGGCTGGTTATTCCGTTAGGAGAAGACGTTCAGATTATGACTTTATTGATTCGAAAAAACGAAACACAATTCGAAAAACATGAGTTTGGAGAGTTTCGATTTGTTCCTTTATTAGAAGATAAAAATTAAAGAAAAAGCCCATTAAGTTGGGCTTTTTTATTTAGAAACCAATTCTATTGCCCGAAGTAAGTTTGTTTTTTCAATTTGAAGTATAAAATTAATAAAAAGTGATTTATCATTTTTGTTTTGACATTCTTCTAAAATTGATAAATAATGGTCTTTGCTTTCTTGGATTGTTGCAAAAACATAATCGTGTTGAAGTAATATCCAATTCATTAATAAATTTGCTATTTGCATATTTCCCTTTTCAAAAGGACTAATAGCTATAATTTTTAAATGTACTTCAGAAGCTAAAAGTATGGGGTGCAAGTTGTTTTTATTTGTTTCATACCAATTAAAAAATAAATTCATTTCACGAAGGATTAATGAATTGTTTTTATATTTTCCTGAGTTTTCAGGTTGAATTCCTCTAAAAACTAAATTGTGAATTGTTAGGAATTCTTTTTCGTTTATTGATGCTTTTTTTTGATTTAAGTCTTGAATGTAAGCTATAGTTTCATGAAGATTAACAGCTTCAAGATGTTCATGCATACTTTTTCCTGCAATTGTAAGCCCTTCATTGATTACAGATTTTGTTTCCTGAAAAGTTAATGAGTTTCCGTTTAAGCGATTGCTTTCAAAAATAAATTCTAATTCCAATATTTTAGAAATTCGACGTAAGTCAAAGTGCTGAAAAGATTTTATTTGTTTTTTCAAAATTTCAATTTCGTCCAAAATAATTTGTAGACTTGATAAAACAGCAGAATTGATAATTTTTTTCTTATTTTGAATTTCTTGCTCGGCGAGTAATAATGCCTTTAAAGCAAATTCTTCCTCTCCAATTTCATATAAAATTTTTTCCTTTAACCAGGCAATCATTATAGTTTCATGATCAATTTCTAACAGTTGAGATAGTTTTGATATTTGATTTTTAGTTGGTTTTCTGGTTCCGCTTTCAAATTTACTTATTAGTGCCTGATCAATACCCAGGATTTGCGCCACTTCTCTAGTCTTTAATCCTTTTAGTTCTCTTGCATTTTTAAGAAGTGTTTTCATATTTGTAAAAATGTTTTAAATTGTCTTGACAAAATTAGTCATCTTGTTAATAATAAAAAAAGCAATATAAAATATATTGCTTTTCTAAAATTATATTTTACTTTTTGGAGGAAGAGAACCATCTTTTCTCATTTCCTGAACTACAGTCTGCATGATAGCATCTACCGTTTGACCTAAATCTGTAACATAATCTGATTTTGTAGTTCCGGTCCAGATTAATTTATTTTCTTTTAATGAAAAAATATTAGTTTCAACCATGTAAGATGTAGTTTCCTGATAATATCCCGGGTCATAAAAATTAGGAGAGTACATTCCGTACCAGTTTCCAAAACCGTAACCGTACATTCCAGTATACATTCCGTCAAATCCGCCGTAGTACATGCCTGTATACGTTCCGGGAACATAGGTTGTTTCTTTTTCTTTGCTTACTAAACGCAATGTAATAACTCCGTCAAAATTCTCATCCTGCAATATTTTTAATTTTTGCTCCTGAGTAAGATTTTTGGTTGTTTCGTTTAAGTATTGATAGGATGTTTTGAAAATTTCATTACTGGCCGCAATTCTGTTTTCAGTAATTCTTCTCGAAGCTTCGTCTTTTACTAAGGCAACAACTAAAACTTTTTTGAAATTTTCCTGAGCGACTGTTATTTTTGGATCTCTCCAGCTATTCACAATAGAAGTGTTGCTACCACAACCTGAAAGAGCAAGAACAGCGATTATTAAAAATAAGTATTTTTTCATATTACAATTTTTTATAATGATTGTAGTAAAAATACGTATAAAATAGAAACAAATGCCTCTTACCAATTAAAAATATATTTTAATTATAAGCTTTTTTAATTCGGTCTAAATCACGTTTTGTATCTTGTTCTTTTAGAGATTCACGCTTGTCATAGTTTTTCTTTCCTTTACAAAGACCAATTTGTAATTTTGCAAGTCCCTTTTCGTTGGTAAATAATTTTAAAGGAACAATAGTAAGCCCTTTTGCCTGAACGCTCTTATGAAGACTTTTTAATTCTTTCTTATTCAAAAGTAATTTTCTTTCGCTTCTTGCTTTATGGTTAAACTGATTTCCGAATGTATATTCTTCGATATAAGTATTGATCGCAAAAAGCTCCAGATTACTAAATTCGCAAAAACTTTCGGTGATATTAGCTTTTCCTAATCGTATCGATTTGATTTCAGTTCCAGATAAAACAATTCCAGCAGTATAGGTATCGATTATCTCATAATCAAATCGGGCTCTTTTATTAAGTATATTGACTGTTTTTAACATAGGATGACAAATTTAGTAACAAATAAATGAAACAGCAATTGTTTTTGCATAAATGATATAAATTTGCATTATGGAAAAACAACAATCAAAAGATCCGTTACACGGAATCACACTTCAAAAAATAGTTGAAGTATTAGTAGATCATTATGGTTTTGATACTTTGGCAGAAATAATTCCTATAAAATGTTTTACTTCAAACCCTAGTGTAAAATCTAGTTTAACTTTTTTAAGAAAAACCGACTGGGCCAGAAAGAAAGTAGAAGATTTATACCTAAAATCTCTGCCTAAATTTGCAAAGTAATTATAGTTTGTAAGAAATCATAACACCACCTCGGTATGGTAACCATTCGCCACTTTTATTCCAGTTTGGGGCAGTTTCATATCTTCCCGGAGTTCCGTCATTATAATAACCGTGGTAAAAACCTTGATGCCATCCAGCTCCTGCAAAAAAGTCCAATACAAATTTATCGCTTAATTTAAGATTATATCCCACCGTAACACCTAAGCGGTATCCAAAACCATGTTCGTATTTATTAGTGTCCCAATAATTCCATTTTTGTAGTTCGTAAACGTCCGGACCGGCATGAGCGCCTACATAAAAACCGTCATACTTTTCTTTAAAGTGGTAACGAACTTCTGGCGTTAAGGTGTAAAACTTCATTGGACTGTGCCCGTTAAAAGATTCCCAGAAAGAGGCCATTACATCAACACTAAAAGTCATTTTTTCTCCTATACTGGTTTCAATACCAACATTAGGTATTGCAACTATAGCCGTTGCAGCATTGAATTTAATAAAAGTTTGACTTTGAGACTGAATCGAAAAGAAAAGAACTAGTAGGATTAAGATTTTTTTCATAAAATAGTTTTCGTAGTATTAAAATAAGACATTGTCACTTATTTTGCGTGCAAATATAACGCAAACCATTACTTACTATTATGCGATATTTTAATTTAATAGGAATATTTTTTTGTAATAAGTAGGTTAAATTATTTAGGTTCTAGTAATGAGTATATTACGCTGTCGAGAAAACGGCCTTCATAAAATTCAGATTCTTTAAGGTGAGCTTCTTTGATAAAACCACATTTTTGTAAAACTTTCTCAGACGCATAGTTCTCAGGATCAATTACAGCTTCGATAGAATGTAGTTTTAAATCCTTAAAACCATAGGTAATTAATCTATTTACGGCTTCTGGAATAATTCCTTTTCCATGAAATTCCGGTAATAATATGTATCCAATTTCAGCACGATAATTTTGAGGCTGCATTCTATAGTACCCAATAATACCCAGGAGTTTTGGGTTTCCTTTTAGAGTGATACCCCAATTGATCCCCACATTTGTTTCGATTTTTTCTTCAATCATGGCAATATGTTCCAAAGCATCTTCATTATTTTTTACTAATGGACGTGGAATATATTTCATAGTTTCTGGATTCGAACGTAATTCGAAAACTTCATTTACATCATCATTTGTTATTCTTCTTAAAAGCAAACGCTCTGTTTCTATAACAGGAAATGGAGTGAAATTAAATTCTAGCATTTTTCTTAAATTATAATATTGTAATACTAAATTTTGACTGGAAGTTTTCATTGGCCTCCAAAACCAAAATACCTTCTTTCTCGAATAAGTCTCCTGAATTCTCAGCAGTATCCGAATAGCCTAACCAGGGTTCAATACAGATAAATGGAGCTTTTTCTTTGGTCCAAAGTCCTAAACTTGGGAAATCTTCAAAATCAACTTTTATGTAAGGATTTGAGTTTTCAAGAATAGTTAATGATTTTGATTTTAATGTTTTAAAAATCAAAGCATCGTTTTCGAATAAACTATAATTTAAAGGAACAATATTATGCGTAGTTTCCAGAACTTTAGTTTTCTTCGAAATTAAGTCATTCTCTAAAAGATAATATTTTAAAGTCTCTTCTTTTTCAAATTCAAAAGCATAGTTTTCAAAATTTTCAGGTAGAGCTATTGCCGGATGAGCTCCAATAGAGAAAGGCATTTTTTTACCACTTTTGTTAATGACTTTATATGCTATGCTTAACGAAGTATCTTCGAGCGTGTAAATAAGCTGCAATTCAAATTCGAAAGGATATTTCTTAAGTGTTTCTGTTGTTGACTCTAACGAAAAAGTAGCACTATTTTCAGTTTTTTCAATAAGTTGAAACTCCATATTGCGGGCAAAACCGTGTCTTGGCAATTGATATTCATTTCCGTCAATGGTGTAAATATTGTTTTTTAAAGTTCCAACAATAGGAAAAAGAACAGGAGAATGCTTTCCCCAAAAATCAGCATTGCCTTCCCAGATGTATTCTTTGTTTTGATTGTTTTTTATCGAAAATAATTCGGCTCCGGCATGTTTTATTGAGGCACTTAGTGTTGAATTTGAAATAGTTGTATTCAAAGTATATAGTATTGAAATGAATGAATTTTATATTGATGTAAATATATTTTATAATTTTTAGTTTTTTAGAAAATTGTCTCAAATTATTTATTTGATAAAATTTTGCTAAAATTCAATTTAAGCTTCGTGTTTTCTCTGTCAATAGCTTTTTTTTTCATTAATTTGCTACATAAACAGCTAAAAAATATGAAAATACAATCTTCAAGAGCCTTACTAACCATGGCTTTGTTTGTTGGGATTTCTTCTGTTTGGGCACAACAAAAGCCTGTAACAACAACAGTAAATCCAGTTAATAATTACAGTTATCATGATGCATTTGGACCCCATTTTTATACCAAAAACGGGACTTCAACTCGTTCAGCAAGCGGTCAGCCGGGTGTTGAATGCTGGCAAAACAGAGCCGATTATCAGATTACGGCAAAATTAAATGCAACGACAAATGAAATTATTGGTTCAGACGAAATTACTTATACCAATAATAGTCCTGATAAATTAGGGTTTTTATGGCTAAATCTGGATCAGAATTTATTCAAAGAAGATTCACGAGGAAATGCAGTTGTGCCTTTAACAGGAAGTCGTAATGGTGCTCAGGGTCAGGTTTTTGAAGGAGGAAATAAAATCAAATCGGTAAAAGTAATTTCTGTTGGAAAGAAAAAAACCGACGTTGAAGCAAAATATGTAATTACAGACACCAGAATGCAAATATTTCTTCCTGAAGAATTGGCGTCAAAAGGAGGAACTGTAAAAATTAAAATCGAGTTTGCATTCACGGCTCCTTTTGAAGGATCTGACAGAATGGGAGTTTTAGAAACTAAAAACGGTAAAATTTTTACTATTGCACAATGGTATCCGCGTATGTGCGTGTACGATGATGTAAGAGGTTGGAACACACATCCTTATTTAGGAGCTTCTGAGTTTTATTTAGAATATGGTAATTTTGATGTAAAACTTACTGTACCTGCCAATCATTATGTTGTAGGTTCGGGAGAATTGATCAATGGCGCAGAAGTATTGCCGGCAGATGTATTTAAACGTTATAAAGAAGCGGGGCAAAGTGATAAAACGGTTACGATTCGTTCTGCCGAAGAAGTTGCAGCAACAGCAAATACAAATGCTACAGCTGAAAAAACATGGCATTACCAAATCAAAAATGCTCGCGATTTCTCTTGGGCATCATCTCCTGCTTTTGTCTTAGACGGAGCAAAAATCAACTTGCCAAGTGGTAAAAAATCATTGGCTTTATCTGCTTATCCTGTAGAAAGTGCAGGACAAGGAGCTTACGGACGCTCTACAGAATATGTAAAAGCAGCAATAGAACATTACTCTAAAACTTGGTTTGAATATCCTTATCCGGCAGCGACAAATGTAGCAGGAAATGAGGGCGGAATGGAATATCCGGGAATCGTTTTTTGCAGCTGGGAATCAAAAGGTCAGGATTTATGGGGTGTTACAGATCATGAATTTGGTCATATCTGGTTTCCTATGATTGTGGGTTCAAACGAAAGATTGTTTGGCTGGATGGATGAAGGTTTTAATACCTTTATTAATTCATTGAGTACTGCCGACTTTAATAAAGGAGAATATGTAGAAGAACCTACAGATTTACATAAAGCAGCAGAATCATTTACCAGACCTACTCTAGAAACTATTATGAGTTCGCCTGATAATATGAAAGAAGCCAATATTGGTATGTTATGTTACTTTAAGCCAAGTTCTGGATTGGTAATTTTGAGAGAACAAATATTAGGAAAAGAGCGTTTTGATACTGCTTTCCGTACTTATATAGAGCGTTGGGCTTACAAGCATCCTCAACCAGATGACTTTTTCAGATCTATGGAAAATGTTGCCGGTGAAGATTTAAGCTGGTTTTGGAGAAGCTGGTACGTAAACAACTGGCGTTTCGATCAGGGAATTAATTCAATTAAATATGTAAAAAATGATCCTTCAAAAGGAGTGGTTATTACAGTTGAGAATTTTGATAAAATGCCAATGCCGGTTATTTTAGATGTAAAAACAAAAAGCGGGAAAGTGACAAGAGTTAAATTGCCTGTAGAGATCTGGCAGCGTAACACTGTATGGTCTTTCAAGCATAACTCTACAGAAGAAATCGAAAGTATTACACTTGACCCTGATCATATTTTTCCGGATAATAACGAAGCAAACAATGTGTGGACGTCGGGAAACGGTAAAATAGAGAAGGATGTGATTTTAGACGGTTATTTAGGGTCTTATTCAACTTCAAGAGCACCTTTGAAAATTGATTTTACTGAAAAAAACAGCACATTAAATGTTGAAATTACAAACTTTCCTAAGTTTACTGTAGCTCCTGTAGAAAACGAAAAAGATACATTTCAGTCTACAAGTGCCGGATTAAAATTTAAATTTAATGAAGCCAAAACAGGTTTCGATATGATTATTTTAGGTAACGGAGAAACAATTCCGTTTACAAAAAAATGAAAAAATAAAATATAAAGTTTTTAAAACCCGATAGTTAGTAATAGCTATCGGGTTTTTTGTTTGTTTCAAGTTTTAGGTTTCAAGTTTTTAAAAAGAAAAACCTCAGAACCTCAGTATCTTAGAATCTAGCATCTTAAAAAAAATAACATAACATTAAAAAAATGTTAGAATTTTTATTTTTTGTTTTGGAAATAAAAAAATAGTGTACTTTTGCACCGATGAATAAAATAAGTTTACATATAACTTCTTTGTCACGGACAAACACACCTGTAACTTCTCCCGAAGTACGGATACTATCTCTATAGTATTCACAGAGTTTTTCGCCGCGTATTTATTTATATTCATTTTTCATTTTGAAATCACAAAATTTGTCCATAGGACAAACATATCCTAAAAGTATATATAGTTTTTTGAATTTTCCTAATCAAGTTTTTGATTTTGAGAATGTTACTTCTATTATGTCTATTTTTGTCGGATCGATTTCTGAATTTCAAACTAAACAATACGTTTTAATTTTTAACTCTAACTTCAACTATTGAAATGAAAATCTCTATTGTTGTTACTCAGGAAGAACACTTCAAATTCGCACAGGAAATTTGCGATACAATAGAATCATCTGCCTTGTTAAGAGGTACAGGGATTGCTAAAAGAACTCCTGAATACATTCAGAAAAAAATGTCGAACGGTGATGCGATGATTGCTTTGGCAGATGGAAAATTTGCAGGTTTTTGTTATATCGAAAGTTGGCAGCACGGAAAATTCGTGGCCCATTCCGGCTTAATCGTTCATCCGGATTACAGAAGTTTAGGTTTGGCGAAAAAGATCAAATCAAAAGTATTTGATTATTCTTTAAAAAGATACCCGGACGCTAAGATATTTGGTATTACAACCGGTTTGGCTGTAATGAAAATCAACTCTGATTTAGGATACAAGCCAGTGCCTTTCTCTGAACTTACAACAGATCCAAGTTTTTGGTCAGGATGTAAAACCTGTACCAATTATGAAATCCTAAAAAGCAAAGAAAACAAAATGTGTCTTTGTACCGGAATGTTGTATGATCCAAAAGAAAAACAAAAAGATCCGCCAAGACATCCTTTTAATGAGGCCGTTTTAAGCAGATTAAAAAAAATAAAACAAGCTTTATTCTTAAATAAAATACTGTCTTTCGGTTTTTTATCTTAAGAATAAAATTAAAGAAGAAATCTCAAACTTGCTACATACGAAAGTATTAGCCTAAATTATAAAAAATGAAAAAAGTTGTATTAGCTTATAGTGGAGGATTAGATACCTCGTATTGTTTGAAATATTTAAAAAATGAAAAAGGATACGAAGTTCACACCGTACTTGTAGATACAGGAGGATTTGATGCTGAAGAATTATCAGCAATCGAAAAAAGAGCTTACGAATTAGGAAGCGCGCAACACGCCAACCTAACCATCGTAGACAAATATTATGATAAAGCTATAAAATATTTGATTTTTGGAAACGTATTAAAAAACAATACTTATCCATTATCAGTAAGTGCAGAGCGTGTTTTTCAGGCAATTGAAGCCATCAAATATGCTAAAAAAGTTGGAGCAAGCGCCATTGCACACGGAAGTACAGGTGCAGGAAATGACCAAATTCGTTTCGATTTGATTTTCCAAACCATTGCTCCGGAAATTGAAATCATCACTCCAATTAGAGATTTAAAATTATCAAGACAAGAAGAAGTAGATTATTTATCTAAAAATGGTGTTCACTACTCTTGGGAAAAAGCGCAATATTCGATCAATAAAGGACTTTGGGGAACAAGTGTAGGGGGAAAAGAAACCCTTACGTCAAGCCAGCCATTGCCTGGTGACGCTTATCCGTCACAATTGAAAAAAGAAGGAGAAGAAAAAGTAAGATTGCATTTTGAGCAGGGAGAATTAGTTGGAATAAACGGTCAATTAGACAAACCATCAAATAATATTGTAGCGCTTGAAAAACTGGCAAATGCTTATGCAATTGGTAGAGATATTCACGTAGGTGATACTATTATTGGTATTAAGGGAAGAGTTGGTTTTGAAGCTGCTGCACCTTTAATTATTATCAAAGCGCACCATTTATTAGAGAAACATACTCTTGGTAAATGGCAGCAATACTGGAAAGAGCAACTAGGAAACTGGTACGGAATGTTGTTTCACGAAGGTCAGTTTTTAGATCCGGTTATGAGAAATATCGAAACATTCTTGCAAGACACACAAAAGACTGTAAATGGTGTTGTAACCGTTTCTTTAAAACCATATCATTTTTCGCTTGACGGAATTGAATCAGATAATGATTTAATGAATACTGGTTTTGGTCAGTATGGAGAAATGAACAATGCCTGGACATCTGATGATGCAAAAGGATTTATCAAGATTTTAGGAAATGCACAAAATATATTTTCATCTGTAAATCATTTAGATCATGATTAATATCGGAATAATTGGTGGTTCAGGCTATACAGCCGGAGAACTTATCAGAATCTTAATGTATCATCCCAATGTAAATATTGATTTTGTTTACAGCACGACCAATTCTGGGAAACCACTTTCTGTGGCGCACCATGACTTGATGGGAGATATCGAAATGAATTTTACTGATGTGGTGAATCCGAATGTAAATGTTGTTTTTTTATGTTTGGGCCACGGAAAATCTATTTCGTTTCTTGAGGAAAATAAATTTGCAAGCCATACTAAAATCATCGATTTAGGAAATGATTTCAGATTAACAAAAGACGCTGTTTTTGAAGGAAAAGAATTCGTTTACGGATTACCTGAATTGAATAAAACTGAAATCAAAAAAGCAAATTTCATTGCAAATCCGGGTTGTTTTGCAACAGCAATTCAATTGGCTCTTTTGCCTTTGGCTAAAAATAATCTGCTTAAAAATGATGTTCATATTAATGCCACAACAGGAAGCACAGGTGCTGGCGTAAGTCTTGCCGAAACTTCTCATTTTAGTTGGAGAAACAATAATATGTCGCATTACAAAGCTTTTGAACACCAGCATTTGGGCGAAATTAATCAAAGTGTGAATCAATTGCAGGCGGATTATTCAGACGAATTAATTTTTGTCCCGAATAGAGGAGATTTTACAAGAGGAATTTTTGCGACATTATATACAGATTCTGATGAAAGCTTAGAAGATTTAGTTGCTAAATATGAAGATTTCTATAAAAATGAGCCTTTTGTAACCGTAACAACGACAAACATCAATATGAAACAAGTCGTTCAAACCAACAAATGTATTATCAGTTTATTGAAAAAAGGAAACCGGATTTTAATAACATCAATTATAGATAACTTAACCAAAGGTGCTTCAGGACAAGCAATTCAAAACATGAATTTAATGTTCGGATTAGAAGAAACCACAGGTTTACATTTGAAACCAAGCGGATTTTAAATTGTTGTCAAAACGGTTAATCGTTGATTCGGTTAATCGATTAAACAAAAAACGGTTAAACAATTAAACTAAGAAAAAATGAATTTATTTAACGTATACCCACTTTATGACATAACGCCTGTAAAAGCAGTAGATTGTACTATTACAGACAAGAATGGAGTGGAATATCTAGACTTATATAGCGGACATGGTGTGATTTCGATTGGCCATACGCAGCCTGATTATGTTGAAAAACTAAAAAATCAATTAGATCATTTAGGATTTTATTCGAATGCCATTCAGAATCCTTTACAGGTAGAATTAGCCCAGAAATTAGGTAAACTTTCAGGATTAGAAGATTATGAATTGTTTTTATGCAGTTCTGGTGCTGAAGCAAATGAAAATGCTTTAAAATTAGCTTCTTTCCATAATGGAAAATCAAGAGTTGTCGCTTTTGATAATTCTTTCCATGGAAGAACTTCTGCAGCCGTTGCGGTTACAGATAACAAGAAAATCGTAGCGCCAATAAATGCACAGCAAGTAGTTACTTTTTTACCTTTAAACCAAATTGAATTAGTTGAAGCAGAGCTTGAAAAAGGAGACGTGACAGCCGTAATTATCGAAGGAATTCAGGGAGTTGGAGGTTTAGACCAGGGAACAACAAAATTTTTCCAGGCTTTAGAAAAAGCGTGTAAAAAACATGATGCTGTTTTGATTTTGGATGAAGTACAATCTGGATATGGAAGAAGCGGAAAATTCTTTGCTTTCCAACATCATGGAATCAATGCTGATATTATTTCAGTTGCAAAAGGAATGGGGAATGGTTTTCCGGTTGGAGCCATTTTAATTTCACCAAAATTTGAAGCAAGTTTCGGATTATTAGGAACTACTTTCGGCGGAAGCCATTTATCATGTGCAGCAGGAATTGCAGTTTTGGATGTAATTGAAAAATTAGATTTACAAAAGAATGTAAACGAAGTTTATGAATATTTCTTAGAACAAATCAAACAAGTTCCTGGAATTAAACAAGTGAAAGGAAAAGGTTTAATGTTAGGAGTTGAATTCGATTTTGATGTTGCGGCTTTAAGAAAGAAACTGATCATCGAGAAACACATTTTTACAGGAAGTGCCAACAACAAAAATCTGTTAAGAATTTTACCGCCACTTACAGTAAAAAAATCAGATATCGATACGTTTATTGTAGCTTTAAAAGAAAGTTTAGAAGAGCTTCAAAATTAAATATACTTATCCTAACAGGTTTTCAAAACCTTTTAGGTATACTATAAAGTTTCAATCAAAAAGAAACAACCAAAAAACAACCAACTATAAATTATGAATCCATTATCAATTGAAAAACGCAATCTGGTTTTGCACTCCATGGCAAAACTCGTTGAACGGGATCGGAGCTCTATTATTTTAACTAATAAAGAAGATTTATTGGCTTATGATGGCTCAGATTTAGCAATGGAAGAACGCCTCAAAGTAGATGATAAAAAAGTTGATGAAATGATTTTATCTCTAAATCAATTGGCTTCGCAAGAAGATCCGGTTGGAGTAGAGCGTTTTCATTTTACGCATGATAATGGAATTAAAGTGATAAATAAAACCGCTGCTTTCGGAACGATTTTAATTATTTATGAATCTCGTCCGGATGTAACAATCGAAGCGGGGGGAATTGCCTTTAAATCCGGAAATAAAATTTTATTAAAAGGAGGAAAAGAATCTCTCCAATCAAATTTAAAGATTGTAAGTCTTTGGCACAAAGCTTTAGAAGAAAACGGAGTTTCTAAAGATTGGGTTGAATATTTGAATTATAACCGTGCAGAAACACAGGCTTTTTTAGAAAAACCAACTCAAAAAGTAGATTTAATTGTTCCAAGAGGAGGAGAAAAACTAATTGAGTTTGTAAAAGCACATGCAACCTGCCCGGTTATTGTAAGCGGACGCGGAAATAATTTTGTATACGTTCATAAAGATGCCGATACCGATCTGGCTTTAAAAATTATTTTGAATGCCAAAACCTCTAAAATATCGGCTTGTAATGCGATAGATAAGGTTTTAATAGATTCTAAATTGCCCAATTTTGAAGGCTTTACGGCTATTTTAATTGAAGAATTAAAAGAACATAAAGTTGAGGTAATTGTTGATAAATCTCTGGAAAATTTTGAAGATACAGAAACACTTCAAAATGAAGATATTTGGTACGAAGAGTTTTTAGATTATAAAATTGTAATCGGAACAATTGATTGTCAGGAAAATGCGATTGAGAAAATCAATAAATATTGCGGAGGACATTCAGCAGTAATTATTACAAAAGATGACAAAGCAGCACAAGAATTTATGGATGCCGTTGATACAGCAGCTGTTTATCAAAATGCCTCAACGCGATTTACAGATGGAGGACAATTTGGTTTGGGCGGAGAATTAGCCATAAGCACAGATAAATTGCATCAAAGAGGCCCAATTGGTTTACAGCATTTGGTTACAAACAAATGGTACGTTTATGGAGAAGGGCAAATACGATAATAATTTTAGATTTCTGATTTTAGATTGGGATTAAGAATTTCTGATTTAAATTTTTAAAATTGGAATTTGGAATTTGTCCCGAGGCTTCGGGATTGGAATTTTATTAATATAAAGCTTTGCGAACTTACCGTTTGTAAAACACAAAGAATATAAAAAACCTTGCGCACTTTGCGGTAAAAAAACGTTTACAATATAAAAACTTAGAGCCTCAGAAACTCAGAACCTTAGCCACTTAGAAAAAATGACTAAAAAGAGGATTTTATTAAAAATAGGAAGTAATACTTTAACCAAAGAAACCAATCATATTTCGCGGGGAAAGATTGAAGATTTGGGAATACAGATTGCGGCTTTAAACAGCGAATATGAATTTATCATTGTAAGTT
>Ga0247740_1000332_pt1 | contig 24274 bp, 28 predicted proteins | sample UWRJL148409B2_FD_180942 | JGI IMG/M metagenome (GOLD analysis project Ga0247740, IMG submission 180942) | Plant litter microbial communities from Arlington Agricultural Research Station in Wisconsin, United States - UWRJ-L148-409B-2 | ecosystem: Environmental > Terrestrial > Plant litter >...
CGGGCGACTCTTAAGCTGTGCCCGTGCCCGCCGTGATCGACGACTCCCCGCGACCCGCCGTGTCGTGGGCGCTGCTGCCCGCGATCCTGCTCAGTGTCTCGGCGCTGTTCCTGTACCCGCTGCGCCTGCAGTTGATCGGGTACCCGATCGTGGTGGCAGCGCTCATCCTCGCCTGGCTGTTCGACCGTCGCAGTCTCACCAGCGACCTGTTCCGCGACCTGCTGCTCATCGCGATCGGCATGGTCATCGTGTCGACGACGTCGGTGAAGGCCGACATCTCGTGGATCAACTTCGTGGTCGTCGGGCTCGTGCTCGGCCTGGCCGTGCTCGTGCCGTACCTGATCGCACGCTTCGTCTACGAGGACCGCCGCATCCGCTTCCCGTGGCGCATCGAGAAGCGGTGGGGCTTCACACAGTGGGCGTACCTGGTGGCGATCGTGCTCGCCGGCTATCTGATCCTGCCGTTCTACTTCATCCAGTCCGGCACGTACCTGAACTGGCCCGAGGTGAGCACGCCCGACGAGATCGGTCGCCTCTTCGTCGGGGTCAACGCGGTCGGCACCTGGGACGAGCTGTTCTTCATCTGCACGGTGTTCGCCCTGCTGCGCCGGCACTTCCCGACCTGGCAGGCGAACATCCTGCAGGCCGTGATCTTCGTCTCGTTCCTGTGGGAGCTCGGCTACCAGGCGTGGGGCCCGCTGCTCACGATCCCGTTCGCGCTCATCCAGGGCTTCACGTTCAACCTCACCAAGTCGCTCACGTACGTGCTGACAGTGCACCTGCTGTTCGACCTGTTCGTGTTCCTCGCGATCGTCGCCGCGCGCAATCCCGAGGCGCTGCCGATCTTCCTCATCACGCCCTGACGTACTACTCTCCCGGCATGGCGGAGATCAAGACACGACCGACCGGGGCGGATGTCACGGCCTTCCTCGACACCATCGCCGACGGCCGGCGCAGGGCGGAGTCGTTCGCCATGCGCGACCTCATGGAGCGGGTGACGGGCGCGCCCGCGGAGATGTGGGGCGCGGCGATCGTCGGGTTCGGCACCCGACCCTACGAGAACGCATCCGGCTCGTCGGACTACCTCGTGCTGGGCTTCGCGCCGCGCAAGGCAGCGCTCACCCTTTACGGCGTCTACGACGACTATGCGCCCGCCGACCCGCTCTTCGACGAGCTGGGTCCGCACACCACGGGCAAGGGATGCCTGTACCTCAAGAAGCTCGACGCGGTCGACGGCGCCGTGCTCGAGAACCTCATCCGGCGGGCCTGGGAGCGCTGGGCGCCTACCGCCGGTAGTCCCACGCCGTAGAGGCTGCCGGTCCGGGTGCGATGCCCACCAGCTGCGGCTCGACCTCCGCCCCGCTGTCGTCGAGGTAGCCCAGGCGAACCGCCCGGTCGTCCTCGACATCGACCAGCAGGGATGCCCGACCCCTCGGCGCCGGATCGAACTCGTCGCCCCACTGCATCAGGGCGGCGATGACCACGCGCAGACCCTCGCCCTTGGCCGTGAGGTGGTAGCTGGAGCGCTCGCGGTCGCCCGCCTCGCGGTAGGCGCGCTTCTCGAGCACGCCCGCCTCCACGAGCTTGGCGAGGCGGTTGGTGAGGATGTCGGTCGGGGCGCCGAGGCTGGTGCGGAACTCGGAGTACCGGGTCTGGCCGCGCAGTGCGTTGCGCACGATGAGTAGTGACCACTTCTCGCCGATGACGTCGAGGGTGCGGACGACCTGGCAGGAGGACTCGATGGGCATGCCTCCACTCTAGCTGAATTGGAAAAACCAAGCTAGGGTGTGGGGAATGAAGACTCTCGGAAAGCGCGGAACATTCTGGTCCGCCTCCCTCGTGCTCGCCCTCAGCCTGTGGGCGAGCGGTGCGCCGAGCGTGCTCTACCCCGTCTACGCCGCCGAGTGGGATCTGCCGCCCGTCGTCACCACCTCGGTGTTCGGCGTCTACCCGCTGTCGCTGCTCATCGTCCTGCTGTTCTTCGGCAGCCTCTCCGACACCATCGGCCGGCGCCGGGCGATCCTGCTGGGGGTCGCGCTGATCGCGGCGTCGGCGGTGGTCTTCGCGCTCGCGCCGAACGTCGGTTTCCTGTACCTCGGTCGTGTGCTGCAGGGTGTGGGAACCGGCTTCGCGATCGGCGCCGCGAGCGCCGCCCTGGTCGAGAACAACTACACCGGCAACCCGCGCATCGCGAGCTCGCTCACCACGGTGTCGACCTCCATTGGGCTGACCCTCGCCCTCGTCGTCTCGGGCGTTCTGGCCCAGCTCGCCCCGCTGCCCCTGGTGCTGAGCTTCGGCGTGCTGTTCGTACTCGCCGCCGTGGCCTTCGTGCTCAACTTCCTCACCCCGCACGACCAGACGGTGGGGGAGCGCTGGTCGTTCACCCCGCCGAGACTGGCTCCGGGGATGCTGCGCACCTTCGTGCTGGCGACGATCTCGGTGTCCGTGGCCTTCGCGGTCGGTGCGATCTTCCTCTCGCTCGGGGCCAACATGGCGCGCGAGTTCACCGGAACCACGAACCTGCTCATCATCGGGCTGCTCCTGGGTACGTCATCCCTGTCGATCGGGGTCACGGCACTCTTCCTCTCGAAGGTCCACGCCCACGTGGCGGTGCTCGTCGGCGGCATCCTGTCCATCGCCGGCCTCGGGCTCATGGCCGCCGCGAGTGCGACCGGGTCGATCGGTTTCCTGCTCGCGTGGTGCCTCGTCGGCGGGGTCGGCTACTCGTTCGCCTTCACGGGCGGCCTGTCGCTGATCAACCGCACGGCGCCCGCGCATCACCGCGGCGCGACGCTGTCACTGCTGTACCTGTTCTCGTACCTGATCCAGGCGTTCACGGCGATCGGGGCCGGAGCGCTCGCCACGAACCTCGGGCTGCAGGAGGCCGTGGAGATCGCGGCACCCGTGCTCGGTGCGCTCGCGGCGCTCGCGATCGTCCTCTCAGCGGTCGATCTGGTCACCGCGCGTCGGCTGGCGGCGCAGCCGGCGTAGCGGCGGGCGCCTGCCCTCAGCGGGCGCGGGCGCTCAGCGGGAGAGCAGCGCGGCGAGGGCGCTCGTGAAGAAGCGCAGGCCGTCGGTGCCGGAACGCATGGCGTCGCGGGTGTCGGGACCGAAGCCCGGCTCGGTCGCGTGCTCGGGGTGCGGCATGAGGCCGACCACGTTGCCGCGTTCGTTGGAGACGCCCGCGATGTCGTTCATCGACCCGTTCGGGTTGACGTCGACGTAGCGGAACACCACCTGGCCGTTGCCCTCGATGCGCGCGATGGTCTGCTCGTCGGCGACGAAACGGCCGTCGGCGTTCTTGAGCGGGATGACGATCTCGTCGCCCTCCGCGAACTCGTTGGTCCACGCGGTCGACGCGTTCTCGACTCGGAGCTTCTGGTCGCGGCGAATGAACTGCTGGTGGGCGTTGCGGGTGTGCGCACCGGGCAGCAGGCGCGCCTCGGCCAGCATCTGGAAGCCGTTGCAGATGCCGAGCACCGGTACCCCGCGCTCCGCCGCCTCGATGACCTCGGCCATGATCGGCGCGTGGCTCGCTATCGCACCGGCGCGCAGGTAGTCCCCGTAGCTGAAGCCGCCGGGGAGCACCACGGCATCGACGCCGTGCAGGTCGTGGTCGCCGTGCCAGAGCGCGACGGGCTCGGCGCCGACCAGGCGGACCGCGCGCTGCGCGTCGCGGTCGTCGAGCGAGCCGGGGAAGGTGATGACGCCGATGCGGCTGGTCATCGCACCTCTCCGACGTAGACGACATCCTCGATCACGGTGTTGGCGAGCATGTCCTCGGCGATCTCGCGGACCTCGGCGAGCATTTCCTCGTCGACCAGACCCTCGACGGTGAGCTCGAAGCGCTTGCCGATGCGGACGTCGCTGAACTTGTCCTTGCCGAGGCGGTGGAGGGCTCCGACGACGGCCTTGCCCTGGGGGTCGAGGATCTCGGCCTTCGGCATGACCTCGACGACGATGATGGGCACGGAATAACTCCCGGAAGTTCGTGGCTGGACGCCCCAAGTCTACGCTGGAACGCGTGACAGACATCCCGACCGGCGTGCAGGCCCGCACGGTCAGGGTGCTCGTGGCCGGTCAGATCCTCGCAGGCCTGGGTCAGGGCGCCACTCTGTCGATCGGGGCGGTGCTCGCGGTCGCCGTCTCCGGGTCCGAGGCGTGGGCGGGCGCGGCCGCGACGCTCACCACGCTGGGGTCGGCAGCGGCCGCGATTCCGCTCGCGAGACTCGCGGTCGCGCGGGGTCGCCGCCCGGCACTCGCACTCGGTGCACTGGCCGCCGCGGCGGGGTCGATCGTGACCGTCGTGGCAGCGGGCATCCATGTCTTCCCGGTGCTGCTCCTCGGCTTCGCGCTCCTCGGTGTCGGTTCGGCGGTCGGCCTGCAGGCGCGCTTCGCCGCCACGGATGTCGCAGAGCCGACGCGTCGCGGGCGCGACCTGTCGATCGTGGTGTGGTCCACGACCATCGGCGCGATCGTCGGGCCCAACCTGTTCGGCCCGGGTGCGGTGATCGCCGGGACCCTCGGACTGCCCGAGCTCACGGGCTCGTTCGTGATCGCGATCGCGGCACAGCTGCTCGCGGCGGCCACCTACCTCGTGCTGCTGCGGCCCGATCCGCTCGTGCTCGCTCGGGCGCGCCCCGTGCGGCCCGCGCCCGTCGCCGACGCGGGGATCGTCCGCGCGAGATCAACCCTGGTGTTCGCGATCACCGCGCTCGCGCTCAGTCACGCGGTGATGGTGTCGGTGATGTCGATGACGCCCGTGCACCTCACCGGCCAGGGCGCCTCGCTCATCATCGTGGGCTTCACGATCAGCCTTCACATCGCCGGGATGTACGCGCTGTCGCCGCTGTTCGGCTGGGCGAGCGACAGGATCGGGCGCATCCCGACGCTGCTCATGGGGCAGCTGCTGTTCGCCGTCTCGATAGTCGTCGTCGCGCTCGGCACGAGCAGCAACACCGCGGTGGCCGTGGGACTCGTGCCGCTCGGTCTGGGGTGGAGCGCGTCGACGGTCTCCGCGTCGGCCCTGATCTCGGACCTCGTCACCGGCACCCAGCGCGTACGGGTGCAGGGGCGCAGCGACCTGTTCATGAACATCGCGGGTGCCGTGGGCGGCGCCTCGGCCGGACCCGTGCTGGCGCTCATCGGCTACGCAGGATTGGCGTGGGCGGCGGGCATCCTCGTGGTCGCGGTGATCGTGGGGGCGTCTGTGGTGACCCAGCGAGTGCGGCTCACTCCAGCCTGATCCTGTGGTCGGCCCGGTCGGCGGTTGCCGCGACGAGGAGCGCGTTGCGCTCGTCCGGTCCGAGGGTCCAGGCGCGCGCGGCATCCTCGGTCTTGCCGAACCGCATGTGGCGGGCGATGAGCCGCTCGCGCCGCACCTCGTCGTCGAGGTCGACGAAGAAGCTCACGTCGAGCAACTCGCGCACGCCCTCCCAGTGCAGCAGGTAGTTCCCCTCCACGATGACTTTGCGAAATGACGGAGAAATCGCGATCGCTCCGGGCACCGGCTCCTCGATCCCGCGGTCGAATGCGGGCGCGAGAACCGGTTGACCGTCATTTCGCGAATCCCGCACCGCGGCGAGGGTCTCCCGGAAGCCGTCCACGTCGAACGTGTCGGGGGCGCCCATCCGGTCGCGACGGCCGAGCTCGACGAGGCGGGCCTGCGGCAGGTGGAAGCCGTCCATCGGCAGCAGCACCGAATCGGGCAAGGATGCCGCGAGCTCAGCGGCAATGGTCGACTTGCCGGCACCGGGCGCACCGGCGATGCCGACGATCACCCGGTCACGGGAGGGGATCGCGGCGATCACCTCGGGCAGGGATCTCAGGATCACAGCGCGCCCGCCGCCACCGCATCCTCGACGGCGAACCGCGCCCAGTCCCGGTAGCCGCTCGCGCTCGGGTGGAACAGGTCCGTGGCGAAGAAGCCCTCCGTGTAGGGAGGGGGAGGAGGGGACATGTGCGCCCCGTCGGTCCGGGCGACGATCGCGCGGGCCGCGTCCTCGAGGCTCGCGGAGTGGAGGTACAGGTTCCACCGCAGGGGGTTGGGCAGCAGCTCGAACCGGAAGAAGGCGGGCAGCGACGACATGATCACGACGGGGCTGATCGCGCGCAGGCGGGTGAGGAGAACACGGATGTCACGGGCGAACGCCCAGCGCGGCCGCAACCCCAGCGCGTCGTTGGCGCCGATGCTCAGAAACACCACATCGACGGGTGAGGCGGTCGCCTCGTCCAGGTAGTCGGTGATGAGATCGTGGGCCATGGCACCATTGCGACCGACTGCCCGCCACTCCACGCCGCGCCCGGTCAGGGTGGAGAGCTCGCGGGCGATGTTGCCCGGAAGCGCGTCGTCCTGGGTGTCCGCACCGACGCCCGCAGCGGTGGAGTCGCCGATCACCAGCAGGCGCAGCGGGTCTGGGCCCGGAACAGAGCCGGTCCAGGGCAGCGCGGCGTCGGCCAGCCGAGGGGTGTCGCGCCGCAGCCGGCGCCCCTGCGCGATCAGCACCGGCGCGGCGGGGATCATCGCCAGACGACTCAGCCTGCGGAGTGTGCTCACGGGTCGATCGTAGAGCGGGAGAGCGCCAGTGCGGCTCCGGCGATGACCAGGCCGAGGGCGATCCACGCAGGCAGCCCGATCGCCACAACGAGGGGGAGCAGCACCGCGGGCCCGACGATGCGCGCGAGCGTCGTCGACGTCGAGAAGACCGCCTGGAACTCGCCCTGCCTGCCGACCGGGCTGAGCTGGGTGAGGCGGAACCACGACGCTGCGCCCGCGCACACCTCGGTGACGGTGATGAGCAGCACGCCCGCGATGGCTGCGACGGATGCCCCCGCCGCCGGTAGGCCGGGTGCGAGCCCCAGGCTCACGCATGCCAGAACCGCCGAGGCGCCTCCGATCAGCACGGATGCCCGGGCTCGTGCCGGAGTCGAGACCCACGTCGCCCACCGCAACTGGGTCGCGACCACGATCACCATGTTCAGTACCAGGGCCGCGGCCGGAAGCCATTCGGGTGCCGCCGTGCGGGTCGCCACCCAGATCGGCGTCAGCACGCTCAGGATCGGCATCGCGAACTGCAGGAGGGCGGCGAGGGCGGTGAGCGCGAGCAGTCGTGGATCCCGCCAGGCTGCGGACTCGGCTCCCGGTAGCGAAGGGGCAGCTCGCGAGGAATGGAGCGTCGCGTAGACAGCTCCGGTGATGAGGCAGATCGCCGCGTTCACCGCGAAGGTGGCGACGAAGGCGGGCCTGAGCTGCAGCGCCACGGCAACCGCTCCCCACGCCGCGCCCAGCCCCATACCGATGTTGAGCAGGGTGTGCAGGATGGCTCGCGCGCGGACCCGCCCCTCGAGCGGCACCTGCGACGCGGCGAGCGCTTGACGCAGGGGCATGAGGTTGGCCTGAGCCACTCCCCAGCAGAGAGCGCCGGCGACGTAGAAGGCGGGCGACGAGGCGACGGCGAACAGGATCATGGCGATGGCTGCGATGACACTGAACCCCGCTGCCGCCCTGGCCAGACCGATGCGGTCGGCCAGTCGCCCGAGCGGAACCGACAGCACGAGGCCGAGCAGTGCCCCACCGCCGAGCGCCGGGCCGACGACGCCCTCCCCGAAGCCGAGGATGACCGCGAAGAAGAGCGTCGCGGTCGTCAGGACGGCCCCGTCGCCGAGCGCGGTCGACAGCTGTGCGACGTACACGCGGCGCAGCAGCGGTTTCATCCCGTCAGAGTATCGACGGCATCCGACCCACGGGGTAGCGTCGAGGCGTGCGCACTCTCGTGGAACGACTCGCGGCCCTCACGGCCGTGCTGTTCCTCGCGCTCGCCGTCACGCAGGTCACGTCACCGGCGCTCATCATCGCGAGCGTGGCCACGGTCATTCTCATCGCCGCGATGGCGACTCTCGTCACGGGGTCGCGCGAGATGACGGTCGGTGCCCGAGCGCACGCGCACCGTGAGGCATTGAGCACGATGCCCGCGCCGTCGCACCCGTCCACGGCGGGGCGCCCGCGCACTAGGGCGCCGTCGAGGGTGGTTCCGGCCACCTAGTCCGTTCGACGCGGGCAGGGCGTGGCCAGAAGCCACCCCCATCCCCCTATTCGAAGGACTCTTTCGTGGACCTATTCTCGTTTCCTCCCATTGCCACGCTGCTCCAGTTCGTCTACTCATTGGTCAGCGGACTCGCCGACCTCGTAACCCCCTTTGCTGGTTCGGCTGCTGCCGCCCTCGCCATCGTCGTGCTCACCCTGATCGTGCGCGCTCTGCTCCTGCCGGTCTCCATCTCGCAGGTGAAGGCGGAGTGGCACCGCCGTCGGATTGCTCCCAAACTCAAGGCCCTGCAGGACAAGTATCGAAAGAAGCCCGAACTGCTGCAGCAGAAGACGATGGCGCTGTACAAGGCGGAGAAGGTGTCGCCCTTCGCTGGCTTCCTCCCGACCCTTCTGCAGGCGCCCGTCGTGTCGCTCGTCTATGCGCTGTTCCTGCACCCGAGCATCGCCGGCCAGCCGAACACGCTGCTCACCGCGCAACTGGGCCCGGCAACGCTCGGCAGCTCGGTGTTCACCGCCGGCTGGCCCGGGGTGCTCGTGTTCCTCGCGCTGTTCGCCGTCATGGCCGTGGTCGCGTGGCTCTCCAGGCGCACCGCGCTGCGCCTCTCCCTCCCGGGCACCGATGCCGCGGCTCCTCTCAACCGGGTGCTCAGCTGGCTGCCGTTCCTCAGCGTGCTCTTCGCCGCGTTCGTGCCCCTCGCGGCCGCCCTGTACCTGGCGACGACGACCGCGTGGACCCTGGTCGAGCGCGCGCTGCTGCGCCGCCGGTACTGGGGGGACCGCGGAGTCTCCGGCGTTCCCGTGCCCGCTCGGTAGGCTCGGTGCCATGGATACGACCGGGCTCGACGCCTTCCTCGACGAGAACGACTTCACGGGCGTCGTGCTCGTGAAAGACGGCAACCGCACCGTCTACGAAGCGGCCCGAGGCCTGGCGAGCAGGCGCTGGGGTATTCCCAACACCATGGACACGCGCTTCGACACCGCCTCGATCACCAAACTGTTCACGAGTGTGGCCGTGCTGCAGCAGGTGGCGAAGGGAGACCTCGACCTCGAGCCCCCGATCCACCACTACGTCGACCTCGAGGGCACCCAGATCGGCACCGACGTCACGCTGCTGCACCTGCTCACCCACACGAGCGGTATCGCCGATGATGCGGACGAGGAGGCGGGGGAGTCGTACGAGGATCTGTTCATAGAGACACCCAACTACTCACTCACCGAGACGAAGGACTACCTCCCTCAGTTCGTGAACAAGCCGTCGCTTGCCAAGGCTGGGGAGGACTGCCGGTACTGCAACGTCGGCTACATCCTCGCCGGGCTCGCCCTCGAGAAGACGACGGGGATGCCCTATCGCCAGTACGTGTTCGACGAGGTGTTCACCCGTGCCGGCATGACGGACTCAGGGTTCTACGACCGCCGCGACGACGCCCCGCGCCTCGCCGAGGGCTGGGATGCCCGTGAGGACGGCACCTGGTTCCAGAACATCTACAGCTATCCGCCGATCGGCTGCCCCTCCGACGGTGCTCAGGTGACGGCCGCCGACCTCGTGCGGTTCCTGCAGGCCGTTCGCGGTGGCGAACTGCTCGACGCGGAGTACACCGAGGAGTTCTTCATCCCGCAGGTCGAGCACGACGAGGAGACCATGTACGGCCTCGGCCTCGAGTTCGACATGAACGAGGACGGCACGGTGCGCTCGTACTACAAGGACGGCGAGAACGTCGGTGCATCGGGAATCGTGCGGCACTACCTCGAGGAGGGTCTCGACGTGGTCGTGCTCTCGAACAACGTCGATGCCGCCTGGCCCGTGGTGCGGGAGATCGACGAGCGCCTGGGCGGTTAGTTGGCCTCAGCGAGGGCTGCGATCGTCACATCCAGCGTTGCGCTGAAACGGACGATCTCAGCAGACGGGACGGAGTTGCGGCGAGCGACATCTCGGTAGTTCTTCGTGGCCCCGACGATCTCACTGATGATCGCCCGAGCGCGAGTCCCGCTGACTCCAAAGGTGGCGGCGTAGGACATGAGCCCTAGCAAGTCGGTCGACCTGTCGCTGGATCCGCCGATGCTGGTGACCCGCGCTGACGAGATGTTCGGGTTGGGATTGATGTCGAATGCTGGCGAGAGCTGCCATCCGCTGTCGCGGTGGAGGAAACCATGGTTTCGAAGATGATCGTCAGTGTTGTTGATGGCTACCGAGAAGGCGACGCGTCGCCACAACTCCTCCAGATCCGCCGCAGGTCGTGATCCATGATCGGCCAGGGCCTCGGCTATCTCCACGTAGTCGCGGTGAGTCCCGTCAGTGCTCTGCAGGAGGGTCATGGCGCTGATGTATCCGATTCGTTCCTCGCTGCGGCGATCGAATCGCTCGAGGAGCAGGACATCGTGATCATCGACACGGACGAGCTCCCTTCGCGGCACGCTGATTCCCGCACTTTCCGCGAGATCAAGCGCAGTCTTCTCCCAGGCAATCACTGACCACTCGTCGTCGGGATGGGTGAACTTGGCGATGTACAACTGATCACCGTCGCGCACCGATGCCTTGGGGCGCGCCCCACCCAGTGACCCGGTACCCGCATCAAGAAGTTCTTTGATCGCGGTCATGTCGTCGGGGTCGGAGGACGCCACCTTCTCCGCGGCTCTCCTCAACCGTGGGAGCGCTATCAGTTTGGGTACTTCGACTCCGGAATGGAGGAAGTCGCCGGTCTCGTCGGTCTTGAACCTCAGGGCGCCCTGCCGGGTGGAGTCACTCACGCCGAGCAGGTAGTCCACCTCGTCGATCGATGGGGGGCTGCGTCCTTCGTCCAGGGCAGCAGCGCGAAGTCTCTTGGAGATCATGTTGCGCCCCCACCGGTCCGGTGCCGCATCGCCGAAGGCGCCCGGCAACCCCGTTCTCAGAATGGCGCGGCTGCTAGTTCCCCCCGCGAGAGGCAACTCCGGGTCGATGGAGTATGCGCCGGTTCGGGCAATGTAGTCAGGCTCGTATCGAAATGACGTGGCGAGATTCGACCGACGGATGCTCGTGTAGGCGGTTCCTATTCGAGTTGTCGCCGAGCCCTCGCTGAGGTACGTGAGTATCGACGTCATCGCCGGACCCGCTGCGGCAGTACCTCGTCCGCTCGTGCCCGTCCGATGTCCGATTCGTAGGGGTCGGTGGCGGTGACGACGCGCTCGAGGATCCCCAACGAGCGGGCGACGTTCAAGAATGTCTCGAAGCTGACCTTGGGATCGCCCTGTTCCAGCCTTCGTAGAGTGCTGCGTGAGGTTCCGGCACGCTCGACCACTTGCTCCGCGGTGAGGCCTTGCAGCTTGCGCCATGTTGCGAGCTGCTGGCCGATATCGCGCGCAGCGATGCTAGTACGAGCCGGGGTTGGTCGCGCCATGATGGCTCCTTGCACCTAATGCTTCAGATATGAACCATTAAAGCACTTAATGCGTCATGTGTGCACAGTTGTGGGATGCTTGTGCGAATATCCGAGATTCGCGCCAACGGACTTCCGAGCTCAGGCCTAGCGAGCGCGCTTCCACCCGTTCCGCTCGAGGAACGCCAACAGGCTCTCCTTCACGGAGCGGCGGTTCGGCATGAAGCCGCGGAGGCCATTGCGCTTGGCCACGTTGTGGATCCCGCCCGCCTCGAACCGGCGCGGTCCGGAGGGCTGGGAGGGCTTGTTCTCGGTCAGCACGAAGGTGTGGGCTGCGGCGTCGAGTTCCACGACGATGGAGAACTCGGGGTCGGCCGCGTCGACCACGGTGATGGTCGTGCCCTCGGCAACGTGCTTGTAGGCGGCATCCGTATCGAGGGAGGGGACGCGAGCGAGAAGGTCGGCGAGCGAGGTGGCAGCCATCAGCCGAACAGACCCTTCTTGTGGGTCCACCCATTGTTGGCGAGGAAGTCGAACAGCGGGGTCTTGATGCGGCTGGTGTCGAACGACCAAGCCAGGATGGGGGAGATCCCCTCATCCGTCTTGTTGATGCCTCCCAGCTCGAAGCTGAACTCCTTCTTGCTGGTCTTGCCCGAGAAGGAGTTCGTGCCGAAGCTGAGACCGCCGCCGGTGAACGAGGAGTTGGTCGACTTCTCGCGGTCCTTGTACTTGTAGGTGCGCTTCTTCTCGTCGAAGTCGACGGTGATCGAGTACTTCTTGTCGATCGTCTTGAACTCGTCGGGGTAGAGCGACTTGGCGCGCACGATGTCCCACTTGCCGACGATCGAGTCGCCATCGACCTCGAAGGTGAAGGGCTGCGCCGGGTCGTTCAGCGCGGGGACCTGCGCGAGCAGGTCCTTGAGGGGTGTGGTCATCCGCTCACAGTACTAGTGACCCTGATCAGGTTCGCCCACGGGTCGTCGAACGCCACGGTGCTGCCGTCGTCGCGGGTCGCGACGCCGAAGTGCTTGAGCCGCTCGGTCAACGCGCCGAGGTCGTCGGCGGTGGGCACGCGGATGTCGATCTGCGCGAGGCCGAGCGCGGGGAGGCGCGGGCCGGCGCCGCGGCTGTTCCACGTGTTCATCGCCATGTGGTGGTGGTAGCCGCCGGCCGATACGAAGACCGCCTGGTCGCCGTAGGTCGCCGTCTGCTCGAAACCGAGGCGGTTGACGTAGAACTCCTGCGCGCTGGGGACGTCGCCGACCTGCAGGTGCACATGCCCGACCTGCGCGCTGCCGATGAGGGGCTGCTCGACGGCACCCTGCGTGAGGTTCTCCTGTAGGAACGCGTTCGGGTCGAGGTAGAGCGTCGACATCTCGATGCCCCCGTGCACCCAGCTCCACTGGGTGCGGTCGCGGTCCCAGTAGAGCTCGACGCCGTTGCCCTCGGGGTCGGTGAAGTAGAACGCCTTGCTCACGAGGTGGTCGGAGCTGCCGGTGAAGGTGTTCGGGTACTTCTGCGCCACCGAGTACACGGATGCCGCGAGTGCCTCCTCGCTCTCGAACAGGATCGCGGTGTGGAAGAGCCCGGCGTCGCGCGGGCTCGCGTGCTTGAGCTCGGGAGCGTGCTCGAGGATCACGACCGGGGTGGCGCCCCGACCGAGGGTGACGGTATCCGCCTCGGTGCCGAGCACCTGGAGCGCGATCGCGTCCCGGTAGTACGCGGTCATCGCGTCGAGGTTGCCGACGCGCAGCGTCACGGCTCCCATTGCGGTGTCGGCAGCCAGCTTGTCGCTCATGAGTCCTCCCGGGATGTCCCCAAGGATAACTTAGTTGTTCCTACAAGTATTCCCGCATGAGGATGGCCCGCCGTCTGGGCCAGCGGGCCATCGTGAGGAATTCGGAGACCGCCGGAACACGGATTGGTCGACGTTGCCGCTCGCGCTCCATTTCTCCGTGGCGCGGCAGCGATACCTGCAGCGTGGCGCAAACTCTGGCGCGCGACCGTGCCTACGCGCCCGTGAGCCGCTCGATCAGCTCGCGGTAGCGGGCGGCGGTGCGCTCGACGATCTCCGGCGGCAGCTCGGGCGGCGTGCCGGTCTTGTCCCAGTTCGCGGCCAGCCAGTCGCGCACGATCTGCTTGTCGAAGCTCGCCGTGCGCTCTCCGGTCGCGTAGAGCGCGGCATCCCAGTACCGGCTGCTGTCGGAGGTGAGCACCTCGTCCGCGAGGGTCAGCGCTCCCGTCGACGGGTCGGCGCCGAACTCGAACTTGGTGTCGGCGAGGATGACCCCCCGCGACTCCGCGATCGCCGAGGCCTTGGCGAACACACGCAACGAGGCATCCCTCAGGGCGGTCGCCGCCTCGAGGCCGACGAGCTCGACTGTCCGCTCGAACGTGATGTTCTCGTCGTGCTCGCCCATCGGGGCCTTCCACGCCGGCGTGTAGATCGGCTCGGGCAGGCGGTCGCCGTCGGAGAGTCCCGACGGAAGTGCGACGCCGCACACGGACTGCGTCTCCCGGTACTCGGCCCACCCGCTGCCGGAGAGGTAGCCGCGGACCACGCACTCGATGGGGTACATCTCGAGCGTCTTGGCGAGCATCGCGCGGCCGGCGAACTCGGCGGGGACCTCGCCGGGCACCAGGTGGTTCGGCACGTCCTTCAACTGCTCGAACCACCACAGGCTCAGCTGGGTGAGCAGCGCGCCCTTGCCGGGGATGCCCGGCGACAGCACGTGGTCGAAGGCGCTGACCCGGTCGCTCGCGACCATGAGCACGACGCCCGGATGCTCGTCCGAGGCGTACAGGTCGCGAACCTTGCCCGAGTAGGTGTGCTCCCAGCCGCTCATTCGGCCACCCGCAGGGCGATGTCGGTGCGGTAGTGCCCGCCCTCGAGGTGGATGGTCCGGAGCGCGGCATAGGCCTTCGCCCGAGCGGCGGCGAAGTCGGGGCCGGTGGCGACGACGCTCAGCACGCGGCCGCCGGTGGCGACGAACTCGCCCTTCACGAGCGCGGTAGCGGCGTGGGCGATGGTCACGCCCTCGACGTCGGCGATCCCCGTGATCGGCCGGCCCGTGATCGGATCCTCCGGGTAGCCCTCGCTCGCGAGCACGACCGTGACCGCGACGTCCGAGCTGAACTCGGGGCGGGGCAGGTCGCCGAGCGCACCGGTCGCGGCGGAGTGGAGCAGTCCGCTCAACGGGGTGACGAGCCGGGGCAGCACGACCTGCGTCTCGGGGTCGCCGAAGCGCGCATTGAACTCGATGACACGGATGCCCGCGTCGGTGACGATCAGGCCGCAGTACAGCAGGCCGATGAAGGGCGTCTGCTCGCTCGCGAGCTGGCGGACCGTGGGGATCGCGATGGTCTCGATCACCTCGTCCACGAAGCCGGCCGGCAACCAGGGCAGTGGGGAGTACGCACCCATGCCGCCGGTGTTCGGCCCCTCGTCGCCGTCGAGTGCGCGCTTGTAGTCCTGCGCGGGGGAGAGGGGCAGCACGGTGTGCCCGTCGCTGAGCAGGAAGAGCGACACCTCCTGGCCGGCGAGGAACTCCTCCACGAGCACAGCTCCATGCCCGAGCCAGTACTCGGCGTGGGCGACCGCGGCGTCGCGGTCTTCGGTGACGAGCACGCCCTTGCCGGCGGCCAGGCCGTCCGCCTTGACGACGTAGGGGGCTCCGTACTCGTCGATGGCCTCGAGCGCCTCGGCCAGCGAGCCCGCCCGCGTCGCCCGCCCGGTGGGCACGCCCGCGGCATCCATGATTCTCTTGGCGAACGTCTTGCTGCCCTCGAGCTGGGCGGCAGCCTTGCCCGGGCCGAACACGGCGATGCCGCGCTGACGCAGGGCGTCGGCGACACCGGCGACGAGCGGCGCTTCGGGCCCGATCACGACGAGGTCGATGTCGTTGTCGAGCGCGTACTGGCTCACGACGTCTGCGCGGGTGGGGTCGAGGGCGACGACGGGGACGACCGCCGCGATGCCCGCGTTGCCCGGGGCGGCGGTGATCTCGTGCCGCGGGCGCTCGCCGAGGAGCGACGTGATGATGGCGTGCTCACGCGCACCGGAACCGAGGACGAGGATACGCACGGGGTCAACCCTACCGAGCGCGTACCGTGGTGGCATGCCCCCCAAGCGCATCCCCGCTGCCGTCGGTCAGGCCGCCGTCCGAGCGAGCGACCGTGACCGCGACACCACCGCGACCGCCGTGCGCTGGCTCCTGCAGGTGCTCGCGGAGAACGCGGAGGGCAACACGGTCGAGGTGCGCGTGCCGCCGTTCGGTGCTGTTCAGGCGATCGAGGGCCCCCGTCACACGCGCGGGACGCCGCCCAATGTGATCGAGACCGACGCCGCGACCTGGCTCGCCCTCGCGACCGGCACCCTCGCGTGGGCCGACGCGGTGGCGCAGGGCGTCATCGCCGCGTCGGGCACCCGCGCCGACCTCACGGCGTACCTCCCGCTCGCGTGGGAGACAATGGAGTCGTGAGTAACAACAGCACCGACAGAGTCACGGTGCGTCGCGCCCCCAGGATCCCGGCCTTCATCGGGCTGGGTGCCGTCGTCGGCGCGCTGGTCACCCTCATCCTGACCTCGCTCTTCCCGGTCGACCCCGCCGTCGGCTTCGGTGCGCTCTTCGCCTACTTCGCGCTCTACGGCGTCACGGGCGGTGTCGTGCTCGGCGCGCTCGTCGGCATCATCCTCGACCGCATCTCGACCCGCCGCGCGAAGAGCGTCGAGGTCGAGCACAGCACCACCGAGAGCGACGACTAGCTCCGCAGCATCGGTCGGGCTGCTCGCGTGTGGAGCGGCTCGGGTCCGACAGCTCGGGCCCGGGCATCCGGTGCGCGCTTATCCGGAGTTCTTCTCCGCCACGCCGTATTCGCGCGCAACCGCTGTGAATTCGGCGCAACTTCTCCGGAGAAACGAACGAGCTCAGCCCGTCGCGCTAGGAGAGCTGCGTGCGCTCCACCCAGGCCAGGTACTCGGGCGACACGGTACCGGTGACGTACTCGCCGGTGAAGCAGCTCATCTCGAGGTCGGTGACGTTCGAGCCCTCGAGGATCGCCGCCTTCATGTCCTCGACCTCCTGGTAGATCAGGTAGTCGCTGCCGAGCTCGGTGTTGATCTCGGGGATCTTGCGGCCGTGCGCGACGAGCTCCTGGCGTGAGGGCATGTTGATGCCGTACACGTGCGGGAAGCGCACGGGCGGGGCCGCCGAGGTGAAGGTGACCTTGTTGGCGCCGGCCTCGCGGGCCATCTGCACGATCTCCTTGGAGGTGGTGCCGCGCACGATCGAGTCGTCGACGATGAGGATGTTCTTGCCCTTGAACTCGCTCGACATGGCGTTGAGCTTCTGCTTGACGCTCTTCTTGCGCTCGGCCTGCCCGGGCATGATGAACGTGCGGCCGACGTAGCGGTTCTTGTAGAAGCCCTCGCGGTACTCGACGCCGAGCTTCTGGGCGACCTGCATCGCGGCGGGCCGCGACGAGTCGGGGATCGGCATGACCACGTCGATGTCGCCCATCGGCGTGTACTTGGCGATGGTGTCGGCGAGACGGTTGCCGAGCCGGAGCCGGGCCTCGTAGACCGAGATGCCGTTCATCACGGAGTCGGGCCGCGCGAGGTACACGTACTCGAACGAGCACGGGATGAGCAGCGGGCTCTTGGCGCACTGACGGCTGGTCATCTCGCCGTTCGCGGCGATGAACACGGCCTCGCCGGGCGCTACGTCGCGCACGAACTCGTAGCCGGCGCTCTCGAGCACCAGCGACTCGGAGGCCACGATCCACTCGTCGCCCGTGAAACCGGCCTGGCGACGGCCCAGCACGAGCGGGCGGATGCCGAACGGGTCGCGGAACGCGAGCAGGCCGTGTCCGGCGATCAGGGCGATCGCCGCGTACGAGCCCTCGACGCGCTCGTGCACGCGCGAGATCGCGGCGAACAGCTGGTCGGGGTCGAGGTCGGTGCCCGTGATCTGCTGCTGCAGCTCGTTGGCGAGCACGTTGACGAGCAGTTCGGTGTCGCTGGTCGTGTTGAGGTGGCGGCGGTCGACGTTGAACAGCTCGGCTGTGAGCTCGCGCGTGTTGGTGAGGTTGCCGTTGTGGATGAGCGTGATGCCGTAGGGGGCGTTCACGTAGAACGGCTGCGCCTCCTCCTCGTTCGCGGCGTTGCCCTTGGTCGCGTAGCGCACGTGACCGAGGCCCATGTTGCCGAGCAGGCTGCGCATGTCGCGCGTGCGGTACGCCTCGCGCACCTGGCCCTTCGCGCGCTGCATGTGCAGCGTGCTGCCCTCGGCGGTCGCAATACCGGTGGAGTCCTGTCCGCGGTGCTGCAGAAGCAGGAGTGCGTCGTAGACCTGCTGGTTGACGGGCTGGGATGAGACGATTCCGACGATGCCGCACATGCGTGGCGGTGGCTCCCTGGAAATAGTGGGGCTCGTACCTGATCAGGTACGTTCTAGTTTCTCACATCCGGTCACGCGAGGCTGGCGACGACCGGTCTGAGGGCCGCGACGTACGCCTCCGGGTCGTCGCGAAGGTCCACCGAGACGGCGATCGTCTGCTGTCCGATCCACCAGAGCCCCGGTTCGACGGTGGGCAGCACCTCCACATCCAGGCTGAACGGATGCACGGGGCGCCCCAACTCGTCGGCGAAACCGTTGACGAGATGGGTGACCTCGAGACCCCCGCGCCGTGCCCGCGTGATCTCCCGATGGCCCATCGCCCTCTTCGCCGCCCACGACCACTCCGTGGCCGGTTCCGCCAGCTGCTCGAGCACCTCGCGCAACTGCTCCGCTCCCGTCGCGGGCACCATCACGGTGTGCGTGGTGCCGGGCACCAGATCGAGCGGGCCGCTGGGCACGACGAGTTCCGGCTCGATCACGGACGCCCACCACCGGCCCCACTGGGCGGTGAGCAGGTCCGCGTCGCCCGTCGTCCCGAGGCGCGGGATGCCCGGGCTCAGGTCCGGGAGGCCCAGCTTGCCGATCCCGGCGGCCTCGCGTACGTACAGCGCGAACAGGATGTCCGGCCGCGAGCTCTCGCTCATCCGCCAGCTGGGTCGCCCTGCCAGGTGCATCCCGCCAGCCTACGACCGAGCCCGGGCGGCGCCCCGGTACTCTGGACTGGTGACCGAAGACTCGTCAGCCAGCTATCGCGCCGCCGGGGTCGACACCGCCGCAGGCGATCTCGCCGTGGAACTCATGAAGGCCGCGGTCAGCCGCACGCACGGTCCAGAGGTGTTCGGGGGAGTGGGCGGTTTCGCCGGACTCTTCGACGTGTCGTTCCTCAAGAGCTTCGACCGCCCGCTGCTCGCGACCTCCACCGACGGCGTCGGCACCAAGGTCGCCATCGCCCAGGCGCTGGACAAACACGACACCATCGGCCAGGACCTGGTCGGCATGGTCGTCGACGACATCGTCGTGGTCGGGGCTCGTCCGCTCCTCATGACCGACTACATCGCGTGCGGGAAGGTCGTGCCCGCGCGCATCGCCGACATCGTCGCCGGCATCGCCCGCGCCTGCGCCGAGACCGGCACGGCACTGGTGGGCGGGGAGACCGCGGAGCACCCCGGGCTTCTCGGCCCTGAAGACTACGACGTCGCCGGTGCCGCGGTCGGCGCCGTCGAGGCCGGCGACCTGCTGGGCGCGCACCTCGTCGCGGAGGGCGACGTCATCGTCGCCATGGCCTCCTCGGGAGTGCACAGCAACGGCTTCTCCCTCGTGCGCCACATCCTGTCGGAGCGCGGCATCGGATACACCGACACGTCCGCGGAGCTGGGCGGTGTGGTCGGCGAGATCCTCCTCGAGCCGACCCGCCTCTACACGGCTCCGCTGCTCGATCTGCTCCCTGCGGGCGGCATCCACGCCATCAGCCACATCACCGGTGGCGGCATCGCGGCCAACCTCGCACGCGTGCTGCCCAAGGGCTCGTGGGTCGAGCTGGAGCGGTCGACCTGGTCGCCGCCGACCGTGTTCCGCGTGCTGTCGGAGTGGGCGGGTTCCACCCTCGAGAGTGCCGAAGGTACCTGGAACCTGGGCGTGGGCATGATCGCCGCTGTTTCTCCGGATGCCGCGGCTCGCGTCATTGCCGGGCTGAATGCTGCGGGCATCCCTTCGTGGGAGGCCGGCCGCGTCGTCGTCGGAGCGCTGCCGTCAGCAGATCACTTCGAGCAAGGCGCCAAGGGTGTCGACGGAGGAGCCGTCAGGCTCACAGGTAGCTACAAGAACTAAGCGCTCTTGCTCTCGTCTTCGTCGTCTTCGTCCGCGTACTGGGCGGCGTAGGTGTCGACGTACTCGTCGTCGTCCTCAACGGGAGTGGCAGCTGCGAATTCCGGCCACTTCTCGAGGTCTTCCGCGAGGCGGGGGTCGCCGGGAGCGCCCAGCTCTTTGGCGAGCGCACCGTAGTTGGTGTCGGGGCTGAAGTACTTCAGGTCCCGAGCGACCTTGGTGTGCTTCGCCTTTTGACGGCCGCGTCCCATGCGAGACCCCCTCAGATGTCTGTCCCGTTGCGTCGAGTGAATGCACATCAGGGAACGAGCGAACAGGGATTAGTTCAAAATCAACCGTCAGTTTAGCATGCGCCCCCCGACCGACTTGGGCAGTTATCCCCGGGGACGCCAGCGCCCGCTAACGTTATCCAATGGCAATTGCGAATACCGACACCTCAGTTGTGGTGATCGGAGCGGGCCAGGCGGGACTCTCGGTCTCGTACTACCTCAAGCGCCTCGGTCTCGACCCCGGCAACGACTTCGTCGTACTGGACCGCGGGCCCTCCACGGGCGGCGCTTGGCAGTTCCGCTGGGATGCCCTGCGCATCGGTTCCGCGCACCGCATCAACGACCTCCCGGGCCTCGATGAACTCGGTCTGAGCTTCGAGACGGCGGACCGCCACGCGCCCGCGAAAGACGTCGTTGCCGAGTACTACCGCCAGTACGAGCAGCACTTCGGGCTGCAGGTCGTGCGCCCCTCCGACGTCACGTCGGTCGAGAACTGGGGAACCGACCTCGTGGTCAACTTCACCCTCGACGGCGACGAGAAGGAGGTCACTACCGTCACGGTGGTCAACGCGACCGGCACGTGGGGCGCGCCGTTCATCCCGTGGTATCCGGGCCTCAAGTCGTTCACCGGCCGGCACATCCACACGAACGACTACGTCAAGGCCGAGGACTTCGCCGGGCAGAGCGTCGTGGTCGTGGGCGGCGGGACTTCGGCGATCGGCTTCCTGCTCGAACTCGAGAACGTGGCCGCCACGACCACGTGGGTCAGCCGCAGGCCGATCGATTTCCTCGAGGACGGCGAGCTCAACCTCGAGGCGCGCAAGGAGGCGGTGCTCGCACAGGACGAGGCGGCTCGCGCCGGACGGGCGCTGCCGAGCATCGTGAGCGGCACCGGCGTTCCGCGAACGCGCCGGATCCAGGCGGGTATCGAGCGCGGTGTGCTCACCCCGCGACCGATGTTCGAGTCGATCGAGCCCGACGGGGTGCGCTGGTCTGACGGCTCATTCCAGCAGGCGGATGCGATCATCTGGTCCACTGGATTCCGCCCGGAGCTCCGTCATCTCGCGCCGCTCAGACTGCGCGAGAAGGAGGGCGGCGTGGTTGTCGCCCAAGGGGCGTCGTGGAAGGACCCCCGTATATTCTTCGCCGGGTATGGACCGCAGGCCTCCACAATCGGGGCCAACCGCGCGGGTCGCCTCATCGCGCGTCAGGTGATCGCGACGCTCAGCAAGCTGCAGGCGAGCCGCTAGCCGAGCGAGCCGTTGGCGAGGAGGCTGAGCGCCGCGACCAGCGCGGAGAAGCCGAGTACGGCGCCGGCGATGAGCGTGAGGGTGACGATGACGAGGGCGATCTGGGGCCCCAGCGACCTGCCGCCCTCGCGCTTCACCAGCGCGGCGCGACGCAGGAAGTACGCGATCGGCGGGAGCAGGAGCATCCACAGCACGCTCGGGGCTTCGAAGCCGCGCTTGCGGAGGGCGCGACCGTCGAGGTCCGCGAGTATCCACAGCGGGGCGAGCGCGATGATCAGGGCAGCCGCACCGATGTAGAGGAGCATGTCGGGGGTGCCGCCGATGAGGCTCAGGCCGGCCGCTTGCAGCGCGCCGGCCACCGCGCCCCAGATGTAGGCGGAGAACGCGAGGATCCAGATCCAGGGGGTGTCCGCCTTCTCGACGCCGGTCGCGACCGGGGCGGCCCTCGGCGGAGCGACCTTCGGTGGGGCGGTCGTGGGGTGGGGCGCCGGGGCATTCCGCGATGCGCGAGCCGGCTTCGAGGCTTTTGAGGGGGTCACGCCGTCGATCGACGTCGCGGGTTCGGCTACGGCCTCGGCTTGCCGCTCGGCCTTGCTCAGCTTCGGCTTCTTCGTCCTGACCTTCGCGGGAGCCTCGGGCTCGACCGCGGTGGTGAACGTGTTGGGGCTGTCGGGCCAACCCCAGTCGGCAGGACGAGCCGGCGCGGCCTCGGGCGCGGCGGCGGCGCGCGACGTCACGTCGCTCGTCCAGCCCGTGCCGCTCCACCAGCGCCAGGACGCGGAGTCCTGCGGGTCCGGGTACCACCCGGCAATCGGTGCATCAGTCATGAGAGTTCCCCCTCCGACAGCTTAGGAACATCCGGGCATCCTTGTCGCGCCCCAGTTCGAGCGCGGGGCGCGGGGCAGCCTGCGGGCGGCCGCCAGCGCGTGTGCTTCGGTCGGACGCGGGAGCCGCAACTCCCGCGCACAACCGCAACTCCCGCGCGCGGCGGGTGGGGCACTCGCGCGCTACCCCACGACGAACGGCAGCGACCCGCCCGTGACCTCGCCCGCGGCGCTCACGGTCACGCCGCCGAGCGCCCCGCCGAACGCCAGCCCCGACACCTCGAGCGCGCCCACCACCGCGGTGGGGGAGATCCCGAGTTCGCCGGCCTGGGCGTCTGGCTGAAGCCCGAGCACGCTCGCGAGCACGGAGACGGCGGCGGCCGCGGACCAAGCCTGGGGGCGGCAGGCCGCGGGGTAGGGCACCGGAGCGGCCACAGCCTGAGCGCTGTCGCCGGAGTGGAGCTCGGGCATCCGGTAGTCGAAGCCGGAGGCCGCCGCTAGCAGTCCGCGCACCAGCTCGTCGGCCTCGTCGCGGTAGCCCTCGCGCGCGAGCCCCGAGATGGCGATCGCGGTGTCGTGGGTCCAGACGCTGCCGCCGTGGTAGCTCAACGGCCAGTAGCCCGCCGAGTCGGTGGACATCGTGCGCAGCCCGTAGCCCGAGTTGAGGGTGGGGTCGACGAGGCGGCGCGCAATGATGCCCGCCTGGCGCTCATCGAGGATGCCCGTGCCCAACACATGGCCAAGATTGCTGGTCACCGTGTCGACGGGCCGCTTGTCAGCGTCGAGCGCAATGGCCAGGTACGCGCCGTCGGCGTCCTCGATCCAGAACGAGTCGTTGAACCGCTCGCGCAGCCGGGATGCCCAAGCGCGCCACTTCCGCCCGGAGCCGCCGAACGCCTCGAGCAGGTCCGCACCGTGCACCGCCGCCTCGTACGCGTAGGCCTGCACCTCGACGAGGGCGATCGGACCGGTGGCGAGCGTGCCGTCGCGCCACTGCACCGAGTCGCCCGAGTCCTTCCACCCCTGGTTGGAGAGCCCGCGCCCGCTCTTGTCCGCGTACTCGAGCAGCCCGTCGCCGTCCGAGTCGCCGAAGTCGCGCATCCATTCGAGGGCGCGCTCGAGGTTGGGCAGCAGAGCGCGCACCTCGTCATCGGCGAGCCCCCACTTCCACGCGTCGTGCAGCAGGCAGATCCACAGTGCCGTCGCGTCGACGGTGCCGTAGTACAGCGGGGGCAGGTGGATGCCCTCGCCCGGCATCACGAGCTCGCCCCGGCGCAGCTCGTGCATGATCTTGCCGGGCTCCTCGGCGGTGGCGGGCACGTCGGAGGCGCCCTGCAGTCCGGCGAGGATTCGGAGTGTGTCCCCGGCGATCCCCGTGCCGAGCGGCAGCATGAACCGCGCAGCCCAGATCGAGTCGCGGCCGAACAGGGTGAAGAACCAGGGGGCGCCCGCAGCGAGGAACTGCAGGTCGGGCTGGGCCACGGTCACGAGTCGGAGGGCGTCGAGGTCCGCGGTGGCCTGCGACACCCAGCGCGTGAGGCGGTCGTCGCCCGACGTCACCGCGGGTGCCGACCACGGGGCGGGCTCCGCGGCTCCCCGCACGACAGCCAGGGCATCCTCGGCCTCGAACTGCCACTCGACCGAGACCGAGCCGCGGGCGGGCACGGTGACCGACCACGTGAGCGAACCCGCAGCCACGGATGCCCCTGCCGCGAGCACCCGCACGGTGACGTCGTTGCCTGCCCAGTAGGCGCGCTCGCCGTCCACGGTCACAACGGGTGTCGCGCCCGAACCCTCGCCCGACTTGACCGTGTCCATGCTGGTGGCGTCCGCGGTGAAGGCCACACGGATGTCGGCCGCCAGCTCGTCACCGAGGCGCGAGGTGATCTCGAGGCGCTCACGGATGCCCGTGGTGGTGGCGGTGCGGGTGTGCTCTGCCCGCACGCCGGGGTCGGGGGTCGGGTCGTCGAGCTGGCGCACGATCGAGACGAACGTGGTCTCGTGCGCGCCCCGCGGAACGGTGGCGATGCTCTCGAGGGGCGAGCCCCCGACCGTGATGGCCTGGGCCGAGACGATGCGCACGTCGGAGAAGTAGTGGCCGTGGATGGGCTGGCCGCCGATGGCACCGTCGTGCGCGGACCACGATTGGGTGGGGGCGCGGAGGACGATGGTCTCGCTGTGCAGGAGGGGCTGCCTTGGCTTGTCCACTGGGTATTTCTCGACTCTCCGTTGATTCGTCGGCGCAAGCTGGTTGACTTTCGCGCCTGTCGAGGTAACGTAACACTCAGGATTTGATCGTTCAAACTTTTCGG
>Ga0247740_1000333_pt1 | contig 24267 bp, 26 predicted proteins | sample UWRJL148409B2_FD_180942 | JGI IMG/M metagenome (GOLD analysis project Ga0247740, IMG submission 180942) | Plant litter microbial communities from Arlington Agricultural Research Station in Wisconsin, United States - UWRJ-L148-409B-2 | ecosystem: Environmental > Terrestrial > Plant litter >...
CGCGAGCGGCCAGGCCAGTTTCGACGCCTCCTCCCAGGGCATCACGATCGGCGTCGCCGCTCCGAGCGAGAGCCTCGTCGGGGTGACGCCGGGCGGCGGGCACGTCCTGTGGAACGGCACCAGCGGTGCCACCCCGATCGTCGCGGGCATCGTCGCGCTCGTGCGTGCCGCGCATCCCGACCTCGACGCCGCGAACGTCATCGAGCGCGTGGTCGCCACGGCGAAGGATGCCGGAACCCCCGGCGCCGACGCCATCTACGGTTTCGGCCTCATCGATGCGGCTGCGGCGGTCACCGCGAGCGTGCCCCTCGTCGACGAGAACCCCATGGGCGACCTCGCCGAGTGGATCAAGGTCTACCGCCGCGCGGCGACCACTCCGGTACCGATCCCCACCGACACGCCAGCCCCGCACGTGCCGGAGGAGGTCGTGGCCGGTCCCGCCAATCCGCTGGGCACCGTGCTCCCGACGGTGAACCTGCTTCGCAATGTCGGCATCCCCCTCGGAGTGTTCCTGCTGTTCGCCGTGGGCTTCGTGCTCGCGGTCGTCAGGGGCGTGCAGCGTGTCAGGTCGGTCCGCCGAACAGGGTAGATTGGTGTCTTACTTCGCATCTAGGAGACCACCACACGTGCCCAAAATCCTCATTGTCGGCGGCGGTTACGCCGGTTTCTACACCGCTCGCAAGCTGGAGAAATGGCTGTCCCGCGGCGAGGCAGAGGTCACCATGGTTGACCCGCTCCCCTACATGACGTACCAGCCGTTCCTGCCCGAGGTGGCCGCCGGTTCGATCGACCCGCGTCACGCCGTGGTCGTGCACCGCCGTCACCTCAAGAAGACCCGCATCGTCACAGCGAAGGTCAGCCACGTCGACCACGCGACGAAGACCGCGACCATCACGCCGCCCGTTGGCGAGCCCTGGACCGAGACCTACGACATCGTCGTGATGACCGCCGGTGCCGTGTCGCGCACGTTCCCGATCCCGGGCGTCGCCGATGAGGCGATCGGCATGAAGACGATCGAGGAGGCCGTCGCCGTGCGCGACCGCATCCTCACCAACTTCGACAAGGCCTCGAACCTGCCCCCGGGTGCCGAGCGCGACCGCCTCCTGACCTTCGTGGTCGTCGGTGGCGGTTTCGCCGGTATCGAGGCGTTCGCTGAGATGCGCAACCTCGCGTCGTCGCTGCTGCCGAAGTACCCGACGCTGTCCTTCGAAGACACGCACTTCCACCTCATCGAGGCGATGGGCCGCATCATGCCCGAGGTGTCGCTCAAGACGAGCCTCTGGGTGATCAAGAGCCTCGCCGAGCGCGGTGCGCAGATCCACCTCGACACCCAGCTGTCGTCGGCGGACGGCGGCGTCATCCAGCTCTCCACCGGCGAGACCTTCGAGTCGGACACCATCGTGTGGACGGCGGGCGTCATGGCCAACCCCATGATCCGCAACACCGACCTCCCGATCGAGGAGCGCGGTCGTCTCCGTGCGCGCGCCGACCTCCGCATCATCAACGACGACGGCCCCATCGCCGACGCCTGGACCGCCGGTGACGTCGCTGCTGTGCCCGACCTCACGGGCGGTGGCGTGGGCGGGTTCTGCGTCCCGAACGCCCAGCACGCGGTGCGCCAGGCGAAACTGCTGGCCAAGAACATCGTCGCCGACCTGCGCGGTGAGCAGCCGAAGGACTACTTCCACAAGAACCAGGGCGCCGTCGCCGGCCTCGGGCTCTGGAACGGCGTCTTCCAGTCCGGCAAGTTCGCCGTCAAGGGTCCGATCGCGTGGCTCATGCACCGCGGCTACCACGGCCTCGCGATGCCCATGTGGGAGCGCAAGATCCGCGTCTTCGGCAACTGGATCATCAACTTCTTCGTCGGCCGCGACATCGCCTCCCTCGAGCTGCGCGTGCATCCACGTGCCGCTTTCGAGGAGTTCGCCTCGCGCCCCAAGCCCGCCGCAGGTCACGAGGCGCCCGCGGGCGCTCCGGTCCCCGTCGGCGGACCGGTGAACAAGAAGTAGCTCTCCGCTAGGGTCTTTCCCGGGCCCCGGTAGCCCAATCGGCAGAGGCAAGCGACTTAAAATCGTTTCAGTCAGGGTTCGAGTCCCTGCCGGGGCACGTATTCAGGAGTGACGGTCGTGAAGCACCGTCGCGCTTGAATACGTCCCGCGGTGTGGCATCTCGATCCCTCGGGGTCCCCGCCGGCGCAGTCCGCCGAGCGGCACTACTTCGCGAACGAGGGCTGACCTGCGCAGAGAACGGCAGGGTCAAGTGCTGACCTGCGTACGACGCCGCTCACTGATCGCGGTGACCGCGAGCACGATGGCGATGACTCCTGCGGACGCCACAACTAGCGCCTCGGAGTTGATGTGTCCTGCGAGCGGCACAAGCACCCACGGCAGGATGGCGCCCGTTGAAGCCCAGATGGCAACGTCGCGCCACATCGCGCCGTAGCGGAGCGACTCAGCGGCGTTAGCCGCGAAAAAGAGGCTGATACCCGCGCTGAGGGAGAGCGCGGCACCAAGCGGCAGGTGGTGTCCGCCGTCGGCGACGGCGGTGCCGAGTGCGGACGCAAACAGCGTGACGCCAGCTACGAGGATGAATGGCAGGTACATGACCGTGTCGCGGAGGGCGCTCGCGTTCCCGCGCCGCTGGAGTCGCCGAAGTCCACGCTCGACGCCGGAGGCTGAGTAGGTGAAGTAGATCCACGCCAGCATCGAGACGGCTGCGAATCCCACGACTGCGGCGAGTCCCGAGGTCGACATCCAGTGTCCGTCGAGCTCGGCGATGATGGTCAGGATTGACTCGCCGAACACGATCACGACAAGCAGTCCCACGCGTTCGGCGAGGTGATCAACATTGAGAGCATCGCGAAGCAGCTCTTGCTGGCCATCTAGGAAGCTCAGCAGCACCACCTCGACGGCAACGGCTGCGGCCCAGATCAGGTACTGCCATGGCGGGGCGACCGCGATCGAGACCAGCCACAACGATGCGGGAACGCCGTTGTAGAGCACTGACCGCCACCAAGGGAGACCGACAGTCCGTCGATTGAGGAACCACGGCAATGACCAGATCATCCTGAGCAACGCATTGCCGATCGCAAATGCAGCGGCTCGATCGCCGAGGGCATCCGGGATGGCGGCAGCCATCACCCCAATCGCGACCATCCCGATCGTGACAGACACCCAAATAGCGGTTGTGACACGAGCACCAAACAGGCTCATGGTTATCGTCGCGTTCACCCACGCCCACCAGGCTGCGGCGAGCAACCCCACGAACGCGAGCGCATCGATTAAGGATGGATCCCCATGCATCGTGTGGGCGATCTGACCGATGTAGGCGACGATCACCAGATCGAAGAAGAGCTCGAGCCAGTGCACCTTCCTGCCGGCGGGTGCGGTCTCCTGCGGCGTCGCCATGTTAGGTACCCCCTGAACAAGAAGCGTGGCGTGAAGGAACAGTCACGCAGAGCCTAGACCGAGGTCGCCGAACTTCCAGCGGGTCGATCTATGATCTCCCCATACGCAGCGCGTCAGAAGGCGGGACCGGAGGCTCGAGGCCCGAGCGCGTGACGATCCTGTTCGCGGGCGTGGTAGACCGGGTGATAGTAAGCAACATCTTGATCTGCGACGTCGGCGCTCCTGGGCGCCACCGAATGAGCGACGGGTGCACGGCGTTGCGCTGGTGGGCAATTCAAAAGCTGGTTCGTCACTCCGATGGCTGCGGCTTGTCCCAGCCGCTTCGTTGGCCGCTGGGAGCCTCGCGAACGGAGAAGAGGTTTCCAAACGGATCGAGCAACTGACAGAGCCGCTCGCCTGTGAACACCGTCTTCGGACCACGATGTGTCGTAGCGCCGTGGGCCGTCCAATCGGCGACGAATGCGTCGACGCTGGAAACTGTCCAATAAGGGCTTGTTCCTGCTGGGCCGGGCGAGTTGAAATCGTCCTTTTGATGGAGCGTCAATCGCGTCCCGTCGAGGTCGAAGGCCACCAGTGCGCCTCCTCGAACGACGGGCTGTCGATCCAGCCGCGCGGAATACCACTCAACTGCCGCGTCCAGGTCGTCGACGAAATAGAAGACGTTCCCAACTCCGGCAAATGCGGCTTTACTCATGACCCATACCCCTAGCAAGCGTTCTCGTTGACATCGAGCGGGTCGTGGACATGCTGGGCGACCCTCTCACCCCGCCGCTCTCGCCAAGCGCGCTGCTCGGCGGAATCAGCGGATGCCTCCTCAAGCTGCCGAGCCTGCGCCAGTCCGGATGCCGAACGGTGGTAGCCGCCGAAATGAACAACGGGGCTCCAGCCCATCGACGGTGGGGCCAGAGGTTCAGCTTGGCCTTCATAAACGTCCGAGGCGTACACAATCCGACCGCCGACGACGGTAAGTTCTGCCTCGATGAAAGGGATCTCCGCATCAGCAATGCAAAAGTAGTCCGCGGAGAGGACGGCGAGGTCAGCGTACTTTCCGACCTGGATGCTGCCTTTGGATTCTGATTCGCCGCTGAGCTTGGCGCCGGCGATGGTGTACATCCCGAGCGCTGTGTCCCGGTCGACGATATTCGCCGGTGCGGAGAGTTGCGACCCGGCAACATCGGTTCCGGTTGTGAGCCAGTGCAGGGCCAGCCAGGGATTGTAGGACGAGACTCGGGTCGCGTCAGTCCCGGCGGCTACGGTGAGGCCGGCCGAGAGCAATTTGGTCACCGGCGGCGCCCACTCTGTCGCAGACGGGCCGTATCGGCTCTGGAAAACCTTTCCTTGGAAGTACAGGCGGTTCTGCACGGAGACGTTGCCGCCGAGCGATGTCAACCGGTCGATGCTTCGATCGCTGATCGTTTCGGCGTGGTCGAACAGCCACGGAACTCCGAGCGAGCCTCCGGTGTCGCGGGCGATTCTTTCGAGCACGTCGAGGTCCTGCCTGATGGTCTCGTCGTAGGTGGCGTGAAGGCGAAAGCCCCAGCCACTTTCTACCAAGAGGCGGGCAGATGCCTCGAGGTCTGCGGCTGCACGTTCGAGCAACTGGGGTCGGGGCTCGGCGAAGTTCTCATAGTCGGCTGCAGTCCAAGCGAGATTCTCCCCGGCGCCGTTTGCCCGAAGCCATTGGTCACCGTCACCCGGCTTGACCATCGCGATCCACCGCCGCAGGTCGTCCAGTTCCTGGCCGGCGGTTTGAGGAAACAGGTGGTACGCGACGCGGACGGTCAGCTCGCCGCGTTCAGCCAGTTGCATCACCGTGCCGTAGTCCTCGGGGAAGTCCTGGAAGCCACCGGCCGCATCGATGGCGCTGGTCAGGCCGAAGCGGTTGAGCTCGCGGAGGAAGTGTCGGGTTGACTCGAGCTTTTCCTCATTCCCCAGTACCGGCCCCTTGGCCAGCGTCGAATACAGAACGGACGCGGCGGGGGATGCCAGAACCAACCCGATGGGCTCTCCCAATCGATCCCGCACGATCTGACCACCCGGGGGGTCCGGTGTATCACGGTCGTACCTGACGGCGGCGACCGCTGCCCTGTTCATCAACGCCGACTGGTAGAGGTGCATGACGAACACCGGGGTGTCGGGCGCGGCGTCATTCAGTTCCCTCAGCGTAGGGAGTCGTTTTTCGGCGAACTGCTCTGGGCTCCAACCGCCGACAACCCGCACCCATTGACCCGCGGGGGTTCGGCCGGCTTGCTCGCGCACCATGTCCAAGGCGAGACGCAGGCTGCGGATTCCGTCCAGCGCAGTTCCATCAGGTAGTTGTTGCCGCCACGGATGGCGTGCGTGTGGGAGTCGTTCAAGCCCGGAATCACTCGCCTGTTCAGTGCGTCTACGACGCGAGTGCCTGTTCCGAGGTGCGGAGCAATGTCCGCGTCGTCGCCGACCGCAACGAAAACCCCGTCTGTGATCGCGACTGCGGTCGCCGCTGGCTGTGTCGGATCGCCGGTGAAAATTTTCGCATTGCGGATGATCAGATCCGCGCCTGGGCCCGCGCCGGGTTGCGGACGCATCCCACCTACAGGCATGGGTTGTGCTGCCATCTCCGTCACCTCCATTCAGCGCCACAGACCGGCTTCTGGAGCGCACGCTACAAGATGCAGATGGCTCGGATTTCATACAAACGTCCAGTGTCGGGGCATGTGACTCTGTCGGGGAAACGCTCAGAATGAAGAAGGGCTCGTACGAATTCTGGCGAGGCAACCGCTCACTTCGAAGGGGCAAGGATGTCGAACGTATCGCCGATATCGTCCAGCGTCGTCGCACCCGCGCCGCGGTCGCAGAAGCTCGCACTGCTCGTGGTGTGCGCCGCGCAATTCGTACTCCAACTCGACTTCAGCGTGGTCAATGTCGCGTTGCCGTCCATCAAGGCCGGGTTGGCGTTCACGGACAGCGACCTGCAGTGGATCGTCACGGGCTATGCGCTCACCTTCGGCGCCCTGCTCCTGTTCGGTGGGCGGGCTGGAGATCTGTTCGGCCAGCGCAAGATGCTGCTCTTCGGGCTGATTCTCTTCGGGATCGGATCCATTGGAGGCGGGCTGGCTCCCACCCCAGAAACACTCATCGGTGCCCGCTTCGTTCAGGGTGCGGCAGGCGCCTTAGTCTCACCTGCGGCGCTCTCCTCGCTGACCCTCCTATTTGCCGACGGCCCAGGCAGGATTCGAGCCCTCGGCATTTGGCAGGGCGCAACCGCTGCCGGAGGCACAGCAGGGATCGTTCTCGGAGGGCTGCTCGTTGAAGTACTCGGGTGGAGGAGCGTATTCATCATCAATGTCCCGATCATCATCACGCTCGTCATCCTCGTGCCGCGCGTGATCCCGCGGCCGGCAGCGCGGTCGCGCGTATCTCTCAACATCGGTCCGTCGTTGCTGATCACCGTGGCGATCGCGCTGGTGATCTACGCGCTGAGCAACCTCGAGGAATTCGGGCCGGTGAACATGTTCACCCTCATCCCCTTTATCGGCGGTCTAGTCGTCGCTGCGGGATTCGTCGTGACGGAGTTGCGCTCCCGCGACCCACTGATCTCGCGAGCGCTACTTCGCTCCCGGCAGCGGCGCGGCGCTCTGGGCGTCATGCTGATCACCGGCGCCGTGCTTGCCGCCTACGTCTACTTCGTCTCGCTCTACCTGCAAACCGTGCTTCGGCTGAGCCCGTTGCTCACGGGGATCAGCCTGCTCCCTGCCACTCTCACCATCGTCATCCTCTCTTCATTCGTCGCCCGTCGGGTCATCGGAAGAATCGGTCTGAAGACCACGGCCCTCATTGGTGCGCTCCTCGTCGCCAGCGGTCAGTCGTGGTTCGTCTCGCTCTCGACAACCGGCGACTACCTGCTTAACGTTCTTCCTGCTCTCGTGTTGACCGCGGCTGGAATCGGACTTCTGCTTCCTGCGGTATCGATCGCCGCTACTTCGGACGTGGCGGCTGGCGTGCAAGGTGCCGCAGCAAGCCTGTTGACAACAAGTCAACAAGTTGGTGCGGCGCTCGGCGTGGCGACCCTCGCGACTGTCGCCGCGAGCCGCACCTCCGCTGGAGTGAGCATTTCCGGGGGCTACTCCACGGCTTTCGTGATCTCTGCGATAGCGATGATCGTCGTAGTCATCGTCGTGGCGGTCACCTTCTCGAGGAGTCCGGCACCCTCAACAGCCGCAGTGACCGGCGAACAGCCCTAAACAGAGGCACCCCACCGCAGGATGCCTGGGTGGGGTGCCTCGAGGTGGGCGGACGGCGCCTACTTCTGGATGAAGGCGAGGATGTCCGGGTTGATGACGTCTGCGTGGACCGTGAGCATGCCGTGGGGGTAGCCCTCGTAGATCTTGAGCGTCGCGTCCTGCAACAGCTCTGCCTGCTTGATTGACGCGGCTTTGTAGGGAACAACCTGGTCGTCGTCGCCCTGGGTGACCAGAACGGGCACCGAGATCGCCTTGAGATCCTCGGTCTGGTCGGTTTCGGAGAACGCCTTGATGCCCTCGTAGTGAGCCTGAGCGCTCCCAGTCATTCCCTGACGCCACCAGTTGGCAATTACAGGTGCGGAGACCTCAGCGCCCGGACGATTGAAACCGTAGAAGGGCCCTTCCGCAACCGCCTGGTAGAACTCAGCACGATTCGCGGCGAGCGCACTGCGGAATCCATCGAGGACCGAGAGGGGAGTTCCCTCGGGGTTGGAGTCCGACTGGAGCATGATCGGAGGAACGGATGAAACCAGCACCGCCTTCGCGACGCGCCCCTGTGGCTCGCCGTACTGGGCGACGTATCGGGCGACCTGCCCGCCGCCGGTGGAGTGGCCGATGTGGATCGCGTTGCGAAGATCCAGATGCTCGACGACGGCGTTGGCGTCGCTCGCGTAGTGGTCCATGTCGTGGCCCGTGCTGATCTGCGATGAGCGTCCGTGACCGCGTCGGTCGTTGGCGATGACTCGGAAACCGTGTGAGAGGAAGAACAGCATCTGTGCATCCCAGTCATCGGATGACAGCGGCCACCCGTGGTGGAAGAAGATGGGCTGCGCGTCGGGGCTACCCCAATCCTTGTAGAAGATCTCGGCACCATCGTCTGTGGTGATGAACGGCATGATCGCACTCTCCTTGTAGTCGCGGGGTGTCTCTCCAGGTTCCGAAGGACGTTTCTCACGGTAAATGGGGCCGATCTCGAGATCGTCAGACTTCTGTTGCATCCGGGCCCAGACATCCTCCCTCTGTAGGAAGTTCTGCGTCGGGCGGCCCCGTAGCCTCGGCTTGCTACATATTCCGACAGGAGCTGCACGTGTCCGATGCCATTACCCCCGACCACCTCAGTCATCATCACCGTGTAATGGCACAACGAATCCAGGATCACCCCACCAGCCACAACCTCGAGTGGGATGACGTGATCGGCCTACTGAAGGAGGTGGCCGATGTGACCGAACGGCACGACGGAAAGTTCGCGGTGAGCCTCGGGGACCACAAGATCGTGCTCACGAAACCACGGCACAAGGATGTTGACGAGCAGACGGTCGTGGAGCTCCGGTCCCTTCTCTCCACGGCGAGAATCATCCACTCCTGAAAGGCGGGGAAGCATGAACGATCTGACCGGCAATGCAGACGAGAGAACAAGGCAGCTAGCTGAAGTGCTGCAGCGCGAGGAAGCCACGAACGAGTGGTTGCATCGGCAGCTCACGCTGGCGCTCGCCTCCTGGGCGGAAAGCGAAACCGTGATCGACGAGAGCATCGAAGCGCGGACCGATTACTGACGCGCCGCGCCGGCGTTAGGCGCGGCCCGACGCCTCCCATATCCGGATGAGTTTGAGCGCGAGGTGCAGAGTGCTCTTCTTCATGCCCTCCGCGAGAGCCTCGCGTACCACCTCGGGCATCTTTTCCAACCGGTAGTAGAGGGTCGTGCGATGGATGTAGAGCACCTCGCATGCGGCCTTGACCTGGCACCCGACATCCAGATATGCCTCGATCGTCTGCCTTTGCGTCTCGTCGCCGTTCAGCCACAGCCGTTCAGCGGCGGGCGAGATCACCTTGAGAAGCGACGGTTCTGAACGCACGGAACCGAGCATCACCCACCCGCCCAAATCGTTGATATCCACACTCGGCTGAAACTCGGCGAAGAGCGCCGAGAGCTCCGCCGCCTTCGACGCCTGGGCGGCGGCCTCACCCAACTCTTCGGCTGCAAGGGCGGGCCGCGCACGTCCTATCCCGTTAATTTGCACGCCGCGTTTTTCGCCTTCGAGCCGAAGGAGCGCGTCCAGGCCGGGTTCCGACCGACGGCTCACGAGCATCAGAAGTTGTTCACTCTCGCCGGCGAGGTCCAGAGAGATGGGCCGCAGCGTCGAGAGAAAGGTCACGAAGTCGTCGCGATGCGTGGGGGTCGCCGAGACGTCGACAAGCAGGGCACGTACTTCCGTCTGGTCCCTCCCGGGAAGCCAACGGCGCCGCAGCGCCGTTGAGTACGAGGCGCGGCGTGCGTTGGAGCTAGGCGACAACAGGTCGCGCATCGTCGCGGCTCGTTCCGACATCGGCCGCGCGCGCGTTGAATCGAGCAGCTGCCGGCAGGCCAGAATGGCCCGATCTATTGCATCGGTGTCGGCCTCTGACAGATCGGGAAGGCCGCCGGTGGCGACCATGAGATGCCCGATCAAATCCACCCCGCTCCGAATCGGAAAGGCGAGAGTGGCGCTGCCGCCGGGGGCGGCGAGCCGAAGGTGGCTTTCGGCGAGGGATCTCGCCGAGCCGCCGCCTTGCGGGCCCCCCATGATCACGACGTCGTCCACCGATCGCAAGGCGACCGATCGCACGAGGGAACGTGCAAGATCGTCGACGACCCCTTGGATGCCAGCGGTCAGGTCAACATCGATCGCGGGCGAAAGATTCGTCAAGGCGGGCTCCGATCTGAGGGTTTCGGGTGCACCTCATTTGATCGGCTCTCGCGCGGTAACACCATGCAGAAACAACGCAGAAATAGAGCTCTGTGTCAGGCTTGGCCCATGAAAGGCGCAGCCCCGATTGGTGAGCTTCTCAAGCGCCAACGCTTGAGCCACGATCTGACGCTCGAAGCGCTCGCCGAAGAATCGGGGGTGAGCGGGCGAACGATCAGCGACATCGAGCGTGGCGTGAGCCTCGGGCCGCAGCGTCGCACCGTCATGGCACTCGCCGACGCACTTCAGCTCGACGACGACGACCGCGAACTCTTTCTGGCCGGAGCTCGAGTCGGCCGCCGGGCCGTTTGGCGTGATCGCGAGAGAGCCGGTATCGCACCCCAAAGAATCGCTGACTTCACGGGTCGAGAAGATGAGATCCGACAACTCTTATCGCATTTGAACGACGGATTGTCGGGCGGAGCGCCGGTGGTCCTGAGCGGCGCTCCCGGCATGGGTAAAACGAGCATCGCCGTCGAGGCTCTTCACCGGCAGTCAGAGAACATCTCCCGAGTGCTGTTCGTCGACCTGGGAGGCTTGGACGAGGGTGCTCTTCAACCGTTGCAAATTCTGAATGAGATGACTCAACAGCTCATCGGCGAGACGGAACAGTCGCGAACCCTCGCTGATGCTGTCGCGGCGTGGGTCACCGCGCGAAGCGGGAAATCGCTTGCGATCATTCTTGATGACGCTGCTACGGAAGCGCAGATCCGCCCCGTCTTCGCGGCAGGCGAGCGCTTGGTCATCGTTACTTCTCGCCGCACCCTCGCGGGGCTTGGAGGAGTTCATCGCGTGAATGTGGGACCGCTGCGCCGCGAACACTCGATCGACCTGCTGCGTGAGGTAGTTCCGCCCGTGCAGGCATCTGGCGACCTCGATGAACTCGCGAGCCTCTGCAGCGATATCCCGCTTGCACTGAGGATCGCCGGAAACCGGATCAGTTCGCAGGCATCATGGACGGTCGAGCAGTTTGCTCGGAGGCTTCGAGCCGAGGGAAAGCGGCTTCGAACGCTCGTTGCGGGCGACCTCGCCGTGGAAGCCGCTTTTGAACTCTCCTACGAGGCACTCACGAAACCTGCACGCGCGCTTTTTCGCGATCTCGCGCTACTGGAGGCGTCGACCTTCAGCGCTCTTGTCGCCAGCGGCATTGAAGGCGACGACGCCGCCGATGTGGAAGACGGCCTCGACGAACTCGCCGATCTCGGTCTGGTGGAGATGCTGCGCGGTGATCGTTATCGCGTGCATGACCTCTTGCGGCTGTTCGCCGCATCGCGGCTCATGAAGGAGGAGACTGCCGAGCAGATCAAGCACAAGCGAGTGCACCTTGCCCGTTGGCTCCTGGTCACAGCGGCCGCTGCCGGCGACGCCTGTGACACCTCGCTCGACGCGGAGGTCGAGGAAAGGCGCGCATCCGCGGTGTTCTCAACCGCTGAAGAGGCCGGAGCGTGGATCCAAGCTGAAGTGGCCTACTGGTACCCCGCGTTCCTCTTGGCAGCGAAGGAGGGCCGCCACGACGAGGTCGTCTCCGTAGCATGGTCGCTGCATTGGTATGCCGACAGTTGGCTCGCATGGGGGCATTGGAGCGAATTGTTTGCGACTGCGGTGCTGTCCGCTCGCGCCATGAACAGCACGCACTGGGAGATAGAGCACCTCGATAGCGTCGCGTTCATGCAGTTGCATGAATTGTTCGACGCGGATCGGGCGCTGATCACCGCCAGCGAAGCCCTGAGCCTTGCGCGTCGCAGTGGATCCACGAAGCAAGTGGGGTGGGCTCTTGTCACCATCGCTAGGGCGGAGGAGGCACTGGATCGCCTGATTGAGACTGAGATGCACGCCCGCGAGGCGATCGTGCATTTCGAGGCCTGTGGTGACTACAACGGTGTCTTGGATGCTCGTGTTCTATTGGCGAAGGTACTCGGCTTGTCCAATCCGGAGGACGCGTTTGCCGAATACCTCGGGATCATGGAGATCTCGCGAGACCCGGCGGTGGATATCTCGGAGCGCAATCGCAACTGGACGGGTCAGTACACCCTCGGTTTGATGTGCCGCCTGCTCATGTCACTCGATCGGGCGGCTGAAGCCGTCCCTTTGGCCAATGAACTGCTGGCCTTGGCCGAGATAACAGCGATCGACACCCATCTGGCGCGCGCCTACCGGCACAGAGGAATGGCCTTTGCCGCTCTCGGTCGAGCACAGGAAGCTCGCCAGGATCTCAGCAGGGCCATCGAGCTCGCGGGCGAGTTTCGCCCCGATTTCTGGTACGACGAGATCCAGTCGGTGCTAGCTTCGCTTCCCGAATGACCGATATCAGACTGCCTGCGTTTCGCCCCTATACGTGTGTCGAGTCTTGTAACAGCACAGTGTCGTAATGCCGCTAAAACTCAGCGGGTACCGTCAAGCGAGAAGGTACTCGAGTTGCAAGGACTGAAACATGGCTCCCAGCCCAACTATCGTGCTGGTCCACGGCGCGTTCTCTGACGCGTCCAGTTGGTGGCCGGTCACGCTTCGGTTACTGGGCGCGGATCACGCAGTGCTTGCGCCGCCGGTCGCAAACCAAAGTCTCCTCGATGACGCCGCATACATTCGTGCCTACGTTGAGCAGATAGACGGGCCGGTGCTGTTGGTCGGTAACGGCTACGGCGGTGCGGTGATTACTGTCGCGGGCACTGCCGAAAACGTCGTGGGGCTGGTCTATGTCGCGGGGTACGCGCTCGAGGTGGGGGAGACCGTAGCTGACCTGCACAGCTCCTTTTCGGGTTCCGCGGCGAATCCGTATCTTGAATGCGGGGTATTCCCTGATCAGCTGGGGCGCGGGACTCGAGAGATATCGGTGCGCGTCGACCGCTTCCGCGAGTACGTTGCCGAGGGACTCCCCGAAGACGAGATGCAGGTGCTTGCTGTCTCCCAACGCCCGGTCGCGGAGTTGGCGCTGCTGGAGGCTGCTACAGACAGCGCCTGGCGGTCGAAGCCCACCTGGGGAATCGTGACGGGCGCCGACAAGACGATTGACCCGGATCTGCAGCGCTTCGCCTACGCCCGTGCGGCGGCGCGAAGCATCCTTGAGTTGGATGCCCCACACCTCGTTATGCAGACCCATCCGGTCGAGGTCGGACGCGTTATTACGGATGCCCTACTGGAGTTGTCGGGGTAGTCAGTGCCCCGGGCTGCGTGACGCTCATCAGTTCCAGAAAGTCCCGTACCAACGGTTTCTTGTTCGATGCGGGCGATACCGTCGTGCGCGATGTCGTGAAATGGATCCACCTCGTGTTGTCCTTTCGCGATTTGTCGGGGTGCGGTCGCGCCAGCATAGGGAGATGCTGCGGGGTGAGCCATCCCGGCGACGGGGGCCTCGACATTCGTTCAATGGGATCCCTCGCTTGCGAGCACGGGCGAGGATGCCGCGCAGGTTAACGTCGTCTGCGACAGGCCGACCGACCGACTTACTGTGGGGAACCGCTGGTGAACACCACTGACTTTGCAGTCCGCGCCGTGAGCGGACGATCGCGCGCAACGGAGTGTTCCGCTAGCGCGCGCGAGTTGGCTGACCTGGCCAACGACCTTGCCCAGCGTGGGGAATGGAGCCGTGCTGCTGAGGCGTATTTTGCAGCGGGCGCCGCGATTCTGAGTAGCCTCCCTGACGGCGAACCGCTTACCGCGCAGGAGCTGCGAGTCGCCAACCTCGCCGCGTATGGCCTCTCCAACAAAGACATCGGTCAGCGCCTCTTTTTGTCTCCGAGAACAGTCAGCGGTCACCTGTATCGCCTTTTTCCCAAGTTGGGCATCACATCGCGGGCGGGGTTGCGCGATGCCCTGCAGCGACTGGATGACACGACCGCCAGCGTTAGAGACACGGGGTAGGCAGCCGATGATGTTCGACGATGACGAGCGCCGAAACGAACCACCGGCGGCTCGGGCAGAAGCGGCCCCCGACGTTGCGCCTAACGCCTCCACGTCAGCGTCCGCCTTGCCTGACCGAGCGTCGGCGTTCTACAACGCCTTGCAGACCGAGCACTTCGTGTTGGAGTCGGCTCGCAGTATCACGGTAAGCGAATCAAGCAGTCGCGCTTCGCTGTACCTGATGACCCTGTCGAGTTCGCTGATCGCGTTCGGCTTCTTGGCCAAGACCGACTACGCGACGGCGTTTCTTGGAGTAGTTCTGCCGGTCATAGTGCTGCTCGGAGTGTTCACGTATGAACGCCTGGTCGAGACATCCCTCGAAGACGTCGTCGCTCTCGCCAGCATTCAGAGAATCCGGCGCTATTACGCCAGCCTGCTTCCTGGCGCGGGCGCATTTTTCCCCGTGCCGATGCGACCCTACGCACCCAACGAGATGATCGAAATCGGTGCGAACCGCAGCGGACGCCGCGGGTGGCGCGGGGTGTTCTTCACCATGTCGTCGGCCATCGCCGTGGTGAATTCGATCGTGGCCGGCTCGGGCATCGCATTCGCGTGCGTGCTGCTGGGAGCGGACGAGTCGTTCTCAGTGAGCATCGCGGCAGCATCGAGCGTTGTGCTGACGATCGTGCACGGCTTGTACCAGTTGCACCGCTATCGGCGGCTGCAGCTAGACGAATCCAGAACTAGCGAACGGCACCGCTCCCACACGATCCCGAGAACTGAGGAACAGAGATGAGCGCGCTCAACCCGCCGACCGTACGCCCATCGAGCCGCAGAGTGTCGAGGCGCCGCTGTCCCGATCCGCGGTCTTCCTCGCCGTGGGTCGAGAAGTCCAGAAGGCGGTCGTGCTGCCCTTCGGGCACACCCACGAACATCCGCTGCAGCATCCGTTCGATCACCGAAAGGTCGGCGGCGTACCCGACGAAGTAGGTTCCGAATTCGGCATGACCCGGACGACCGAACGGCATGTCACCGGCACGCTCACGAGTGTGATGGAGGACATCGCGGACGGCAAACCGGGGGAGCGGGTCATCCGGATCGTGTCAGTCATCTCGGTGGTTGCCGGTGCCTTGGCAGGGTCGCTGGCGATGATCGCGCTACCGGTGCTCGGCGCGGCAATTCCCTGCGCTGCTGTTTGGATTGCTGCTTCTGGCAACCGGAAAGCTGACGCCGAAATAGAGTCAAACGGCTCATCCGCCTCGGGCGGGCGTAGTGATCGAATTGCACCATGGACGGGAATGAGCCCAACGCACCGCACCACGAGGCTGCCAGCCTTGGCAACCCTGACCTGCCCGCTGAGGGCATCGTCAACACGGCCGATAACCCCGCAAGCACCATTATGACGGGCCCGCAGAACCTCGTAATAGAGGGTCAGTTCCCGAACCAGATTGACGCGCCGGCGACGGACATCAGCACCCAGCCCTTCTTCTGGTCGTCGTTCAACATCTCGCCGCGTCGTGTGCAGAACGGCGGATGGGCTCGCGAACTCACCCAGTCGGACTTCGCGATCTCCACCGAGATCGCCGGCGTGAACATGTACCTCGAGCCCGGTGGCATCCGGGAACTCCACTGGCACCAGACCGCGGAGTGGGCGCTCATGACGAGAGGAAAGTGTCGCGTCACCACGCTCAGTCGCGAAGGTCTGCCGAGCGTCGAGGATGTGGAGGCAGGTGACCTCTGGTTCTTCCCGGCCGGTCTCCCGCACTCGTTGCAGGGTATGGGTCCGGATGGCGCCGAGTTCGTGCTCGCGTTCGACGACGGCGGGCAATCGGAGAGCAACACCCTGCTGTTGACCGACTGGTTCGCTCACACGCCGCCCGACGTTCTGGCGAAGAATTTCGGCGTTGCCCAGGAAGTGTTCAAGGACATCCCGCTTCACAACCTGTGGATCTTCCCCGGTGAAGAACCTGGCGCCCTCGAAGACGACCAGACTTCGGCGGGTGTCGAATGGGGGGCGACCGAGGCGGTAATTTTCAAGCTCTCGAAGTCGCAACCCGTCCATCAGAACAGCGGTGGGAGCATCCGAATCGCGGACAGCACGAACTTCACCGCCTCGAAAACCGTCGCTGCAGCGCTCACCATGGTGGAACCGGGGGGAATGAGGGAACTCCACTGGCACCCCAACGCCGACGAATGGCAGTACTACTTGCAGGGCTCCGCGCGAATGACCGTGTTCAATACCGGGCCTCACGCCAACACAACCGACTTCCGCGCAGGCGATGTGGGACTCGTGCGTCGCAACCTGGGGCACTACGTCGAGAACACGGGGGACGACACTCTCATCTACATCGAGACTTTCCGGTCCGACCGCTACGAGGAAGTCTCCCTCGCCAACTGGCTCGCCCATATCCCCCCGGCGCTCGTTGCCCAGCACCTGAACATTCCCATCGAGGTTCTCGCAAAGTTCCCGCGCACGACCCAGGGAATAACGCCACTTCCATGACCAACTGATGCCGCAGTGGACAACGAGCTCCTTCGAGCCGCAGATCGTCTTGTGGCCCGAATCTCGCAGTATCAGCGAGGCGTTCGATATGCAGTGCTCGACGCGCTCCGTCGTGGCCACGCCACTCCAAATGCGCGAAGATTCTTGGACTCGGTCACAGGTTCGGGACTCGTCGCCGAGGTCCTAGGGGCGGCCACCGAAGAGACTCGCGGCGCCCGTATCGCGTGAACATGCCAATTGTCCTCCGGAGTCTGAGTGCAACTAATAGAGCAGAGGTGACTCGACAGGAGGGTGAAGAATGGCTCGTATGACGACGGCAGGCGCTTCAGCGTGGGCCCCCCTGGCAATCCCGGTGTTTCGAGTTCTGTGGTTCGCGCAGCTGGGTAGCAATGTGGGCACGTGGATGCAGACGGTAGGGGCGCAGTGGTTCCTGGTGGACACCGCCGCTTCAACGACCGTAATCGCTCTCGTGCAGACAGCGAGCCTGGCACCAGCCGTGCTGTTCTCGCTGGTCGCAGGCGTGCTTGCCGATTCCTTCGATCGGCGCAAACTGCTCATAGTCGGCTCACTTGCCAGTGGTGTCATCGCTATCGGGTTGACTGTCGCTGCGGCGGCCGGCGAGCTCAACCCGCTACTGCTCCTGGGGTTCACCTTCCTCCTCGGCGTAACCTCAACGCTGACCTCACCGGCATGGCAGGCGATCCAACCGGAGCTAGTGCCGCGCGAATTGATCGGAGAGTCGTCGGCGTTGGGAGGGGTGACCGTTAACGGAGCCCGGGCGGTGGGGCCCGCGTTAGCTGGGGTGCTGCTCTCATTCTTGGGTGTCTGGGTGGTGTTCGGTATCAACGCGCTGAGCTTCATCGCGGCGGCGGCCGCGCTGCTGTGGTGGAAACGACCCGCACAAGTCGGTTTAGAGGACCGTGAGCAGTTCGGCGCAGCTCTTCGTGCTGGAGTTCGCTACGTGGCATCAGCCCACCTCGTGAGAAGGATTCTGCTGAGGTCTGCGTTGTTTGCCCTGCCGGCGAGCGCCATGTGGGCGCTACTTCCCGTCGTAGCGCAGCGTTTGCAGCTTGATTCGAGCGGCTATGGCCTCATGCTCGGTGCCCTGGGGGTCGGTGCGGTGGCCGGGGTGTTCGTGCTGCCGCTGGCTCGCCGACGGCTTTCCGACAACGTGGTGATTGCAGTGAGCTCATGCTTGTTCGGGGTGAGCACCGCAGCGACAGCGTTCCTCCCGCTGCTGGGACTCCTGCCGTTTCTTATCGTCGGAGGCGTCGCCTGGATCGGCACGCTGACAGTCTTGAACGCTTCACTCCAGCTCACATTGCCTCAGTGGGTGCGCTCGCGCGGCGCCGCAATCTACATCCTCGTTTTCCTGGGAACCATGGCCATCGGGTCATTCCTCTGGGGACTCGCAGCGCAGATGATAAGCCTCCGCCTCGCGCTCGTGCTCGCCGCTGCGCTCCTTCTCATCGTCGCTATCAGTGTCAGGCTGCTGCCGCTGCTACCCGGCACCGGCACCGTTGACCGGACGACGTCCCTCTCCTGGCCGACGCCCACGCTTGTGTTCGAACCTCAGCCCACCGACGGTCCGGTGTTGGTGTCGTTCGAGTACACGGTTCGCCCCGATTCCGTCGCGGATTTTCAGCACACGATGGAGGCAGTACGGGATTCTCGTCGACGCACCGGCGGATCGCGCTGGCGGCTCTATCGCAGTGGTGACAGAGAAGACACCATGCTCGAGAGTTTCATGGTCGCTTCGTGGGGCGAGTTCAGGCGGCAGCAGACCCAACGCCTCACCGGGCGCGATCGCGAGATTCTGGCCGCCATAGAGGCTCACACCGAGGGACCCTCGATCGAACGGCATTACTTTCCGACAGAGGATGACCCGGCTCACAAGGGAAGTTGATGCCGGAGGCATCACGAGCGGGACATTCGGCATTGGAAGACTCGACAGATGACGGGTGCTTCTCAGCGCGGCGCGATCGAGAATGTGGGTATGACATCACCGCTGAGCTTCGAACACGACGTGAAACCGCTCTTCCGGGAGAGTGACCGGGCGTCAATGCAGAAGGCATTTGACCTCTGGAGCTACGACGACGTCGTAAAGCACCAAGACGCCATCGTCGAGCGTCTCGCGGACGGGACAATGCCGTGCGATGGTGCATGGCCGAACGACCGAGTGGAGTTGCTGAGAGCGTGGGTACTTCAGGGCTCGCCCAGATAGTGGGCGCGTCGCCTTTCGAGGGTCCCTCGGTATCTTCGCGGGGTATGAACTGATCTCTCAGACGAACAACTCCCGGACTTCGGAGGTTGCCGACTTCCCGTGCATCGACTGCGACTTTGACCGCGCGTCGTTCAAGGCTGAAGCAAGTGTGTCGAGGTCGTCGTCGAAGAGGTCCGCGTAAACGTCGAGAGTCATGGCTGCTGATGAGTGGCCGAGCATCCGCTGGATTGCTTTGACGTTGCCGCCTGCCGACAAGGCGAGACTTGCGGCAGTGTGGCGTAGATCGTGCGGAGTGAGCCTGATGAACGTCGGATCGAGATGCTCGCTCGGCCGATGGCCGCCTCGAACCAACCGGCGCCGTGGGCCGGCTGCTTGGAGGTGGTCGACGCCATTGTCGAAGAGGAGACCGTTCTACTCGCGTCGCGTTCTCGCGGACGCCGAGTCGACGACGAAGTGTGTCGACATCGCGGACCCGTAGCGCAATCGCGAGCGTCGCCGAGCGCGGACCTGCCTTCGGGTGTCTGGTAACGGCTCGCTAGCTGCTTTGTCCTTGATTGGCAACTGAAAGGTTGCTAATTTGTCGACATGGACATGGTCTTCCGAGCGCTGGGTGACCCGGTCCGACTCGCACTGGTGAGCGAGCTTGGGCAGCGCAACGACCAGACCCTGTTCGAACTCTGCCTGCGCCTGATCAACCTCGGATACAGCCTCAGCAGGCAGGCGGTGGCCAAGCACATCGCCGTGCTGCGCGAGGCGGGGCTCGTGCAGCTCACCACCAGCGGACGCACCACCATCCACCACCTCGACTCCGACGCGCTGGTCCGTGCGCGGGCGTGGGTCTCCGACCTCATCAAGGAGATGTCATGAGTATCGCAATCACCACCACGTCCGTTCTGGTCGACGATCAGGCGAGGGCTCTCGACTTCTACACGGGCACTCTCGGCTTCGTGAAGAAGATCGACGTTCCAACGGGCGAGTTCCGGTGGCTCACCGTGGTGGGACAGGACGCGACGGACGGGGTCGAGTTGCTGCTCGAACCCGACGAGCACCCTGCGGCGAAAGTGTTCAAGGCAGCGTTGGTCGAGGACGGCATCCCTTTCGCCAGTTTCGGTGTGGCCGACGTGACTGCCGAGTACGAGCGCCTGAGCGCGCTCGGCGTGCGTTTCACGCAGCCGCCCATGACGATGGGACCGGTGACCACCGCCGTGCTCGACGACACCTGCGGCAATCTGATCCAGATCGCGAGCATGCCGTGAACCAGGTGGACGGTGCCGGTCTGAAGGTCGGCCCATGGGAGGAGCCCGACCCGCACGGCGACGTGGTTCGGGGGCAGTACGTCGCAGGGGAGCGCACGGGCCTCTGGCGCCACCACTTCCGTGACGGCGGGGTTCGCTCGGAGTGCCACTACGTCGCGGGCGAGCTCACGGGCGAGTGCATCTGGTACCGCCAGGCCGGTGGCCTCTTGCAGAAGGGCGGCTTCCTCCGCGGCGAGAAGCACGGCCACTGGCAGCGCTGGTCGGCCACCGGCACGCCGATCGATGAGGGCCAATTCGATGGCGGCGTGAAGACCGGCACCTGGACGTACTTCGCCCCTGACGGCACCGTCAAGAAGCGCACGAACCACCGCGGGTGACGACCGTGACCCACGTTCTCGACACCGGACCGTTCTTCCACGGCACCAAGGCAGACCTCAAGCCCGGCGATATCCTCACTGCCGGCTTCCGTTCGAACTACCGGCCGGAGGTGGTGATGAACCACATCTACTTCACCGCTCTGCCGGACGGCGCCGGCCTTGCCGCCGAGCTCGCGCCCGGCGACGCTGCCCCCCGGGTGTACGAGGTCGAGCCGACCGGCGCTTTCGACAACGACCCGAACGTGACCGACAAGAAGTTCCCGGGCAATCCGACGCGCTCGTACCGGAGCGCCGAGCCGCTGACGGTCGTTCGCGAGATCCTTGACTGGACCCGTCTCACGCCCGAGGCGCTCGCCGAGTGGCGGCAGCGGCTGGCAGCGCTTCGCGCGGATGAGCGCGGCGAGATCATCAACTGAAAGGATCCCCATGGCCGTTCGCATCGACCTCAATATCTCTCTGGACGGCGTCGTCTCGCCCGCCAACCAATCCGCCGAGAATCCGATGGGCGAGGACTGGGGCCGATTGGTCGCCGCCTACCTCGCGACGAAGACGATGCGCGCGCGTGTCTTCGGTGAGACGACGGGCGAGGGCACCACGGGCGTCGACGAGCGTTACGCGGCGGGATACTTCGAGGGCATCGGCGCCGAGATCATGGGTGCCGCCATGTTCGGCCTTCACTCGTTCCCCGACGACCCCGACTGGCGGGGCTGGTGGGGCGACGAGCCGCCGTTCCGGGGTCCGGTGCTCGTGCTCACCCATCGTGAGCGCGTGCCGATCGAGTTCGAGAACGGCACCCGCTTCGAGTTCCTGTCAGTGAGTCCGCAGGAGGCTCTCGAACGAGCCACGGGGCTCGCCGATGGCGCAGACGTCCGCGTCGGCGGGGGAGCGAGCATCGCCCGCGACTTCCTGGCGGCCGGACTCGTCGATCGTCTCCATGTCGCCGTCGCGCCGATCGTGCTCGGCCGCGGCGACCGGCTGTGGGACGGGCTACGTGACTTCGACCGCGACTACACCGTCACGTCGGAGGTCGCCGAGAGCGGTGTCGTCCACGTCACATTCGCACGCTGAGGGTCGCGCGTCGTAACAACGTTGACACGGGCATCCGTGTGGCGTTGGCTCGCTCCTATCGTGGTGTGACCGAGAGGCGAGGTAGCGGCCTGCAAAGCCGTGCACACGGGTTCGAATCCCGTCATCACGTCGAGTCCCGGGATAATAAGTAGCCGATCGGCCAGTTGGGATGATGGGCATGACGACCCGAGCCGCGACACGGCCCCGTACCCGGCGAGGGCAGGGTCGAGCCAGACTCGTCGAAGCAGCCGGTGACCTGTTCGCCGAGCAGGGCGTGAGCGGCACCTCCCTGCAGTCGCCATCACCGACCTGCGGGCCGAGACTCACGAGGGCACTGTAACCCGCGTGTTCCCGGTGCTCGCCGAGACGGGCACCGTCGCGGAGATCGTCGCCGCTCTCGGATAGGCGTGTTGACACCCGCCTCGCCCTCAACTTGAATCGGTTTCGTGCAGGAAGCGGGGGATGAGAGCGCGGCCCTCCGTGCCCGCTACCTCCGTGCCCGCTACCGCGGCACCCTCGACCTCGACGACGTCATCCTCTGGCGGAGCGACCCGGATGCGATCGGCTCGACTGGCGAGCGCAGCCCGATGGCGCGGGCGGCCGACCTCAAGCCGTTGATCTACAGCCGCGCCATCACGGCGCAGCAGGAGCTCGCGCGCGATGCGGCAGCCGCAGAGGCAGAGTCGCTCCTCGCGGGCTGGGCGGCCGATTCCGCAGCACTCGACGCGGCGCTGGTCGAGCGATCCCAGCAGCTCGAGGCCGAGCATCCTCACCCGAGCAGGCCGCGAGTTCGTCGCCGAGTGCCCGCCCTCCGAGTGGCGCTGATTGCGGGCGCCGCAGCGATCGCAGTCGTGGTGCTGGTCGCGGTGGGGATGTTACTGCGCCCGTCCCCGTTGGCGGAGGAGCAGGCCGCCCCGACGCGGACCGCCTCCACGCCGACACCCACGGTCGCAAGTCCGAGCCCGACCCCGACGAAGCCGGCGGTGACACGACCGCCGGTTGTCGTGATCACGCCGCCGCCCGAGGATCTCGACACCCGCCCGGACTACTACGAGGACGACATCGTCAGCGTGCTGCAGGTTCCGATCAACGGCGGGCCGATCGACAATGCCAACGGCGTGGCGACGGTCGACGACTACGGCGTTCCGCTCTCGTACGTTGTGGCATCCGGCGATGTGTTCGAGGTCATCGCCAAGCGCTTCGACCTCGGCACCCCGTACCTCGCGGGAATCAACGCGGTCCGCCGCGAGAACCCGACCGAGGTCTTCGTCGGCGACACGATCAACCTGGGTGCGAGCACGATCCTCCGCATCGGAGATCAGAACGGAGTGGTCTACGACTTCGCCGATCGCCTGCCCGATCCGCACGTGCCTCAGGACTGACGCGTCACGATTGCGCGTCGTACATGAACTCGCGCAGCTCCTGCGAGCACCGGCACGCGGCGGCGATCTTCGCCGCCCACTCCAGCGCCGCCTCGCGGGAGGGGAGCTCCAGCACGGTGAACCCTCCGTCGAACTCACGGGTCTGGGGATAGGTGTCGTCTGTCGCGGTGCCGTCGGCGGCGACCATCACCGGGGCGACATCCTCGTCGATCCCACCGCCGAAGACGTAGACGCCCGCGTCCTTCGCCTCCTGGATGACGGCGTGCGAGTCCGCGCCGGCGGCAGCGAACTCCTCCTCCGTGAGGTTCATGGCGGCACCGGGGAACGAGATCAGGTACTTAGTCATGTGCACACCGTACACATCCGGTCTTGCGCACGTCGAGGGGCATCCGCAAGACCATGCGCACCCACGCGCGACCGAACCACACTGGTGATATGGACTCGAAGCAGACCTGGCTCATCACCGGAGCCGGACGCGGGCTGGGGAGGGCGATCGCCCTCGCCGCGCTCGAGGCGGGCCATACCGTCGCCGCCACCGTGAGGAGCGAGCACTCGCTGCCGGAGCACCCGCGGCTGAGCATCCACCGCATCGAGGGGCACGGGGGAGTGCGCATGACCGAGGAGCTCGAGCTCGCCTACGACCGGATGCCCATGGGGTCGGAGACGCGCAAACCCCAGTGATTTCGGCGCGACACGCCCGGGATGCGTCGGAATTTGCCAGCCGTTCACCCGCCACGTAAAGTTCTTACTTGTCACCCCAAAGGTGCGGAAAGCCCGGGACTGAGAGTTCGCAAGAACCAAGTCCGGCTAGCCGGCCTCAAGAGGGACCAAACCTAAGTCAAACAGCAACTCAGCCTCTTGCAGGAAGTTGTCTTCAGATCTTAGGATGAATAACCCATCTCGTAGTCACTCGAGAAGCTGTTTCGCAAGAAGCGGCAACTCGTAAGAATCGATATGACGCGCCGGAAACGGTCGCTTCGCTCGATTTGACATTGACTGCGAAGGTGCTAAGTTAGACAAGTTGCCCGCCGCGAAAGCGGAAGGGTAACACACAGACCTAGTCTGTAACAAAAAAGGCAAATGCCCTGGAACAACACGCCGCGAGGTTGAGTTGCAGGAGCGTCCGATCCTTGAGAACTCAACAGCGTGCACAATGTCAAATGCCAAAACCCGGCGTTCGATGACTGGTCACTCCACTTCGGTGTGATTCATCACGAGCGTACGGATTCCTTTGGAAAATGATTAACAACAAAAGCAAGTCAGTATT
>Ga0247740_1000335_pt1 | contig 24241 bp, 20 predicted proteins | sample UWRJL148409B2_FD_180942 | JGI IMG/M metagenome (GOLD analysis project Ga0247740, IMG submission 180942) | Plant litter microbial communities from Arlington Agricultural Research Station in Wisconsin, United States - UWRJ-L148-409B-2 | ecosystem: Environmental > Terrestrial > Plant litter >...
TGAGCGGCTCCGTGGCGCCGGGGGCAATGAACACGAGCGCGATATGCGTCGAGTTAGGCGTGACAGCTCTGAATTCCGTCGCGATGGGCGTGTCGCTCGAGCCCCATTCGACATCATTCAGCCCGTACCGTGGTGGATCCGGACACTGCGCCTGCGGAGTCGGGCTGCATGGCGGAGTCGTTGGCGGTGACCAGCGAACCCGCGTGGTGGGGACGGGCAGGTCGAACGCCGGCAGCTCTTCGGAGCTGAACACCGCGAGGCCGCGCCCATCGGCGGCGAGTCGCGCGGACCAGCTGCCGGAGATCGGCTCGGACCACGCGGCGGACGCGGCGCCGACGTAGAGCAGCCTGCTTTCCGCCATGGCCACGAGCGAGCTCTCGTCCGCCGCGCGGTTCAGAAAGCGGATGATGCCGATGTCGCTCACGGAGCCGTCGGCGGCGCGCAGCAGGGAGCTCGGTTCGTAGACACGGTGTGCGAACAGCGATTCGTTTCCGACCCAAAATAGGGTTGGCGCCCCGCCACTCGGCAAGCTCCAGGTGACTCCGAGTGCCTCACCACTCAGTACGGAGGCGGCGCTGACCTGCCAGGGCCCCTGCTCTGTACCGACCGCATAGGCCAAGCGCGCACCATCGTTCGTGAAGGCGACGCTGCTCGCGCCCTGCGAGTCGGAGACCGTGGTCGTGATTGGCGATGAGGGTTCATCGAAGTGCACGATCTGGACCTGCTCATTGATCAGTGCCAGGCAGTGTCGTCCTGGCGCGCTGGCATCGGCGGGGGGATTGAAAGCGCCGGCTCCGGCGAACGGAAGGGGCGCTTCGTCTCTCGTCCGACCGCAGGCGGCGGCGAAACACAGCAGCCAGCACGGCATGGCGTTCCCCCAGCGCGACATGCCCTCGAGTTGAGCAGATCCGCCACGGCGCGCAAGCCCGAACGAATGCCGTTTCGCCGACAACTGCACCTGGCTCGGACCGACTGAGGGAGACATGATTCAGCTGCTCGAACGGTCGACCCCTGTCTCCATGCTAGCTCGCACGCAATACGAACGAGAGATCCTGGAGCAACCGAGCGTGCTCAGGCGCTTGCTCAGCGAGGGCCGAAGCGCGGCGGAGGCAGCGGCGCGGGCGATCGAGCAGTTTGCGCCCGAGTGGGTACTCATCGCCGCGCGCGGCAGTTCGGACAATGCGGCGCGCTATGCGCAATACCTGCTCGGCGCGCACAACCGTCTGGGGGTAGCGCTGGCCGTGCCCTCCCTGTTCACGTTGTATGATGCGCCACCCGGCTTGTCGCGCGCGTTGACGATCGGCATCAGCCAGTCCGGGCAATCGCCCGACGTCGTGAGCGTGCTGAGTGAAGCGCGCGCACAAGGCGGCGCAACGCTCGCGGTGACCAACGAGCCGAGCTCGCCGCTTTCACGCGCCGCCGACCACTGCTTGCCGCTCTTGGCCGGGGCAGAAAAAGCCGTCGCCGCCACGAAGACGTACACGACCCAGCTGTTTGCATTGGCGATGCTCAGCGCCGCGCTCGAGGGCAAGGCCGAGCGCTGGGCAGAGCTTTCGCAAGTGCCAGCTTGGGTAGAACGAGTGATCGCGGACAATCGCGAGCTGGGTCCGCAAGTAGCGCTCTTCCAGGGCGCACAGAAGCTCGTGGTGCTCGGTCGCGGCTTCAATTACTCGACCGCATTCGAGCTCGCGTTGAAGCTGAAAGAGACGTGCTACGTGGTGGCCGAGCCGTACTCGGTTGCAGATCTTCTGCACGGCCCCATCGCGATGATCGATCGGGGCTTTCTCGTCATCTTCATCGCTCCCAGCGGGCGCGCGCTGAGCGACGCACCTGCGGTGCTGTCGCTTTTGGCAGAGCGCGGCGCGCGCGTGCTCGTGATCTCGGACGAGCCGGAGCTACAGGCGCGCGCTGAGGCGCACATCACGCTACCCGACGGGGTGCCCGAGTGGCTCTCGCCCATCATCGCGATCGTTCCCGGGCAGCTGTTCGCCGGCACACTGGCATTGTCGTCCGGGCAGAATCCGGACCACCCGCGCGGCCTGTCCAAGGTCACTCGCACGCGCTGAACGCGAGCCGGCTTACGGGTAGGGAAGGCAGATTGTCTGGAAACCAACGCATGCGGGCTCGCGCCCCCGCTGCGCGGAATCAACGGGCCCACGAGCGTTCCGGCTTTGCCACTCCAGCTGGATTGGCAATTGCCAAAGTGGGCGGCGCAAAACCGCGAATCAGTTCGAGAAAAGGGCTATCCAAGCAAAACCGTGGATGTACTATCCGCAAAGCTCGATGCGGGAACGAGCGACGGGGCCGGCGAGGCCCAGCGCGGCCGAGGCGAGGGGGATGCTGAGCTCAGACACCAAACTCATGGCGAGCAAAGATTTTGGCAAAGCAGCCGGTCGGACCGGAGACGGCAGCGCGCCGCCCCCGCCAAAATCCCAAACCGAGACGTCGATCGACCGTGGCTGTGACCGCCTGATGAATCCCTGGGTCGGGTACCACGCTGGCTTGACGAAAACTTCTGCCGCAAGCTAACTTGGAGTGTTCGGGAATCACATGGAAATCACTTCCGATAGCTGCCCGCGCTCAAGCAAGCTACGAGGCTCGTGGGGCACAGATCAATGGCCCAACCGGTTAGGATTCCGACTCTGCTGAAGTTGCGCGCGAGAGGCCGCGTTTCGTGAGCGAATACGACGAAAAAACCAGAGTCACCCAAGTCGTCCAGGCCCCCCCGCCTGACGACGCGCCGAGCAACGACTGCTTGGTGGTGATCTATACGGCCGAGCCAGGCCTTCTGGGGAAGCGATTCGTGCTCGATCGCAGCCCGCTGCGAGTGGGCCGAGGCGCGGACAACCACATCGTGCTCGAGGGGGACTCGGTGTCGCGCCGGCACGCGCACTTCGAGCGCCGAACGAGCGCTTGGTACGCGGTCGACGACGGCTCCACCAACGGCACTTACCTGAACGAAGAGCAAATCGCGCGTGAAGCGCTGCTCACCAATGGGGATCGCATCAAGGTCGGCCCGTCGATCTTGAAGTTCTTGTCGGGCGCCGACGCCGAGGCCAAGTACCACGAAGAGATCTATCGCATGACGATCGTGGACGGGCTGACCCAGATCCACAACAAGCGATACTTGTTCGAAGCCCTGGAAAAAGAGCTGATCCGCGCGCGGCGCTACGAGCGTGATCTCAGCGTCCTGATGTTCGACATCGATTTTTTCAAGCGCATCAACGACCAATATGGGCACCTGGCAGGTGATCACGTGCTGCGTGAGCTCGCGCGCATCGTGCAAGATCGCATTCGCCGCGACGAAGTGTTTGCGCGTTACGGCGGTGAAGAGTTCGTGATCGTGCTGCCGGAAACGTCGCTCGCCGGTGCCGTCGCGCTGGCCGAGAATTTACGCGAACGCGTCGGCAGCCATGGCTTCAGCTTCCAGGGCGAGCAAATCCCGGTCACGATCAGCATCGGCTGCGCGCTGTTGCAAGACGACAAGGCCGCGACGGATCTAATCCAGCGCGCGGACGAAAAGCTTTACCAAGCAAAGCGCAGCGGCCGTAACCGCGTTTGCTCCTGAAGAGAGCGAGAGAGTGGGCGCTCGCAGGGCGCCCAGCAGCTCCCAGCCGCCACTGCACCTCGCGCGGCTGAAGTCATGCAATTTTCGTGGTATTGCGCCGAGCAGCGCCGATGAGTTTCAGCGAAATCCCACCGCCGGTCGAGGTCGAACCGGGTCAGGACGAGCCCAAGATCCTGAGCCGCCCTCCGGGGCCGTCTTCGCGCAGCTGGCTCGTGCGCCACGCTCACCGCGCCGCGCCCATGGGCCCCAAGCCAGCGCACCAACCCGGCGATCTGCGCGCGCCCCCGGCGGGCATCGTGTACGCGAGCGCAAAGGGTTCGAACGTGATCGACGTGGACTCCAACCGCTACGTGGACTTTGCCGCGGGCTTCGGCGCCATGCTGCTCGGCCACTCGCACCCGAGTCTGCTGCGCATGCTCGATTTTCAATCGCATCGCCTGTTGATGGCTCTGGGTGATGTATTCCCCGCGGACGCGAAGATCGCATTACTGGAACGCCTCGCCGCGTTGCACCCCGACCCCAAAGCGCGCGTGATCCTCGGTCAATCAGGCGCCGACGCGGTGACGGCAGCGCTGAAGAGTGCGCTCTTGTTCACGGGCAAGCCGGGTGTGGTCGCGTTCGGCGGGGCGTATCACGGACTCAGCCACGCGCCGCTCGCCGCATGCGGGTTGCGAGAGAGCTACCGCTCGCCCTTCGCCGAACAACTCAATCCGCACGTCGCGTTTGCCGACTATCCGGCACGGACCGAGGATCTGGATCGCGTGCTTGGTCAGGTGCGCTCGGCGCTGGCGGACGGCCCCGTGGGGGCGATTTTAGTGGAACCGATCTTGGGTCGCGGCGGCGTGATCGTGCCGCCCCCCGAGTTCTTGCCCGAGCTCGGCAAACTAGCGCGTGAATTCGGCGCGCTGTGCATCGCCGACGAAATTTGGACGGGCCTCGGGCGCTCGGGGAAAATGCTGTATTCGCTGAGCCCTGACTTCACGCCCGATCTGCTGTGTTTGGGCAAAGGGCTGGGCGGCGGCCTGCCGATCAGCGCGCTCGTCGGACGCGGTGAAGTGCTCGAGGCTTGGCGCCGCGACGCAGAGGTCGTGCACACCTCGACCTTCGCCGGCAACGCACTGGCTTGCGGGGCGGCCCTGGCCACGCTGGACGTGATCTCGCGCGAACACCTGCCCGAGCGCGCGCTCTCGTTGGGCACGCGGCTACTCGAAATGCTGCAAACGCGCCTAGGGCGGTTCTCGAAGGCGACCGTACGCGGCTCCGGCATGATGATCGCGATCGATCTCGGTGACCGCCCCGGCCGAGCGACGCAACTCGCGGTGCGCTTGCTGGAGCGCGGCTACATCACCTCCACCGGCGGAGGCCGGCGCGAAGTGTTGGTACTCACCCCGCCCCTCACCCTCGCCGAGTCGCTGCTGCCCGGCTTCGTCGCGGCCGTGGAACTGAGTTTGGGAACGCTCGCGGCATGACCCGTAACGCGCGCTCCGATCAGCTGCATCAGGCCGTGCGCCGCTTCGCGGCCGGCGAACGGGCCCACTCGTTCAGCGAACTCGCTCTGCAAATCACGGCATTTCAGCGCGAACACTCGCCCGGGTTCGCGCGGCTGTGCGCCAGCCGAACGCGCCCGATCGAAAGCGTAGACGACATCCCCGGCGTGCCGTGTGACGCCTTCCGCTTGGCGCGCGTCACGCTCCACCCCGAAGCCGAAGATCGCCTGCGTTTCTACACCAGCGGCACGACGAGCGGTGCTCGCGGCATGCACGCCATGCGCGTCACGGAAACGTACCACGAGCTTGCCTTGCACTTCGGCCGAGCCGCGTTGCTCTCCAACGAGCGCGCGCATCACGTCGTCGCACTCGCGCCGCTGCTGGACGAGCCGCCCACGTCGTCACTCGGCCACATGATGGCGATGTTCATGGTCGACTTCGAACGACGGGGACCCTTCGATGTGCGAACCCCCGAACGTTGGCTGATCAACGACCAAGGTGTGGATCGCGAAGGGCTGGAACGAGCGGGCGCACGCGCCCGCGAACGTGGCGAAACGTTGCTCGTGCTGGCCACGTCATTCGCCCTCGTGGGCTTGTTGGATGCGCTCGAAGGGCGTGAGCTGCTGCTCCCCGCGTCCAGCGTCGTCATGCAAACCGGTGGTTTCAAGGGCAAAACGCGTGAAATCGAGCCCGCCGAGCTGCGCGCGAGCGTCGCTCGCACGTTCGGCATTGCACCCGCGCAAATCGTCAGCGAGTACGGCATGACGGAGCTCACCAGCCAATTGTACGAAGCCACCGTGCCCGGCTCCGCGCTGCAAGCGGAGCTGCCCGGTGAACCGGGCGTGTACCGCGAGCCGCCCTGGCTACGCGTCGTACCCGTCGACCCCGCGACACTCGAGCCAGTCGCGAGCGGTGAAGTGGGCATCGCGCGCATCGTCGACCTCGGGAACATCGATTCCGCGGTTGCGATCCAAACCCAGGATCGCGTGCGCCGAGTCGACGGAGGCCTCGTGCTGCTCGGCCGAGCCGCCGGCGCGCCGCCTCGCGGTTGCTCGCTCGCGATCGAAGAATTCATGACCGCACCCGGGGTGAGGCAACTTTTGACCCAGGGCGGGAGCGACCTACGGTGAGCGACTCTGAGTTCGAGGCTCGCCGGGCGCGGCTCGAACCGCTGTTCGAATCCGCGCGCTCCCTTGCCGACCCATCCACGGAACGCGGTCGACACGCGCGCGCGCGACTGAGCGCATCGAGCGGCCTCTCCCCGCAAGGCGTCGATTTCGCGATCGCGCGCTGTCTCGAGATCGCCGCCAGTGACCTGGAAATTGCGGCCCTGATTCGCTCGACGCCCACGTCCGAGGTCGCCCACGTGTTGCTCTCGGCCAATGTGTTCGTGGCCGCCCACCGCGCGATCGCCATCGCGCTCGCTTCTTCCGCGCAGGTGCGCGTACGGCCCTCACGCCGTGAACCGGAGATGGCCGAGCTGCTCTTGGCCGGCGCGCCCGGCGCGTTTCAAATCGTGCCCGAACTGTCCCCACGAGCCGGCGATCGCTTGTGGGCCTACGGCAGCGACGAAACCATGGACGAAGTCGCGGTCACGCTGCCCCCGGGCGTCGCCCTTCACGCGCATGGATCCGGCTTCGGTGTGGCCGTGATCGACGGACCGCATTCGGATGCAGCGCTTACCCCCCTGCTCACCGCTTTGGCCGAGGACATCGCGCTCTTCGACCAACGCGGCTGCTTGAGTCCACGCTTGCTCTTGGTCAACGGCGAGCCCGGCTTCGCAATCGAACTCGCTCGCGAGCTCGCACTCGAACTCGGCAAGCTCGAGCAACGCATCCCCCGAGGGCAGCTGACTGCGCCCGAGCTGAGCGAGATCGCCAAGTACCGCGATACGGCGCACTTCACCGGGGAAGTGTTCGAGGGCGGCCTCGGTTTCGTCACGGTGGGCCAAGCGGGCGCGTGGCTCCTGCCGCCAACCGGCAGAAATATCCATGTTTTACCGAGCGCGAACGTGGTCGCGAGCTTATTGCCCTATCGGCCGTTGCTCACCAGCTGCGCGTTCGAGGGCAATGCTGAGCTCAGACAAGCACTGCGCCGAGCGCTACCGGGGGCACGCGTGTGCCGCTTCGGCGAGATGCAGCGACCGCCCTTCGACGGCCCCGTGGATCTCCGCAACGCCTAGGGCCGCGGTCGTCGGCGTCGCGGCTGCCGCTACGACGAGAGCGCTTTGCCCAGCAAAAGTGCGCGGGGGGCTATTTACAATTGTAGGTTCGAGGCCCGGTAATCAGCGTCACTTGTCGCGTCCATTCGCTTTTCTCGTCCGGCGAGAGCGCGAGCTTGGCAAACCACTTCACATCGGCATCCTGGAAATCGATGATCGCGGCTCCGGCAACGTGCTCGCCGTACACAGCAGTGTGTACCTCCGACAGGCTAAAGACCCAGGGGATTGGGCGCTGAGTCTTCGAGAAATGCCCTGAGGTGCGTTGCGATGTACTCGAGACACTCTGCACCCAGGGGGCGGGCGACACCCGCCGCGAGCAGATGCGCTTGGCATCATCCGCCAATGCCTTTCTGGTCGCAGGCGAGCGTCAAGCTACCGCTCGCCGTGCTGAGCACGATGGGAGCGGGAGCAGTCAGGAGGGCGCCGAGCTTGGTTTACGACACCAAACGCAGGCGGCGTCGGCCGTCGGCGAAGGGCGACGTTTGCTCACGCGTGATGACGCTCAGTGGGCCCTCCGGCAGAGGCAGGTTCTGATTCTTTGCGTACACGGGGTGGCGACCGCGGGTTCGGTACCACTCGGCGACGGTGGCCGTCTTCTTCATCTTCTCGATGATTTGCCGGAAGCCGACGCCGGTGTTGTAGGCGCAGAAGGAGATTTCTCCCATCTGCGTGCCGTACGGGATGATGCACATCTCGGTGCGGCGAAAGTCGTAGTTGAATAGGTCCTGAAACCACATGCCGGCCACGAACAGGAAGCGCCACTCGAACTTGTGCGCGTCCCCTTCACTCTCACCGACTTTCGAACCGTTGGCGCCGATCTGACTCAGGAATTGGCGCGCGAACTCGGTGAAGCTGTAGCCGGGCGGGGCTTTTTCCGGATTGAAGTTGCGCAAGAGCGAGAGCGCGATGCCAGTGATGGTTTGGGCCTTGGTTTGCCCCGCATCGGCGATGCCTTGCAGATCGAGCAGCACCTGGTCCAGGTTCAGGAACTGAGAGACGGGCACCATCTGCTTCGTGCGTTTGTTCACGAGTAGCGCCGTGCCGATGCCGCAGTTGGGGTGGCAACCGCACTTGAGCGCGCCGAACTCCGCGCTTTGGCCGAGCAGCAAGTCGACCACGTCGCTGAAGGGGTTCATGGCCGAGAGCGGGAACCAGTCGCGCATTGGCTCGGTGACGCCGGTTTGATCCCGGAGGTCATGGACCAAGTGACTGAGCGTGTAGCGCTCGCGCTGGCGCCGCGCGTCGTCGACCTCTTCATCACGACCGGTGAAGCTGACGGGTTGGAACGACACGACCGTCACTTTGTCGGCATTGTCGATCGCGAACTGCACGATCGGGCCCACCTGCTCGTTGTTGATGCCGTTCACCACGGTGACGACCAGCACGACGTCGATGCCGGCGGCCGCCAAGTTTTCGATCGCGCGCAGCTTCACGTCGAACAGGTTACCGACCTTGCGGTGGCTATTGGCTTCGTTGGTGACACCGTCGAATTGCAGGTAGCAGAGGCGGAGTCCGGCGCGCTTGGCGGCGTGGCAAAACTCCAGGTCTTGCGCGAACATCACGCCGTTGCTGGCGCACTGCACGCAGAAGTAGCCAACGTCACGCGCGTACTTGATCGAGTCCAGAAAGAACGGGCTGAGCGTCGGTTCGCCGCCAGAAAATTGCACGCTGAGCTGGCGACGCGGCTTGATGTTCAAGCTGTCGTCCAAGATCTGCTTGATGTCGGTCCACTCGAGCTCGTGCACGAACCCAACCTGATTGGCGTCCATGAAGCACGGGTCGCACATCATGTTGCAGCGGTTGGTCAGGTCGACGGTAAGCACCGAGCCGCGGCCGTATTTGATCGTCGAGCTGCCGTGATTGCGCAGCTTGGTCTTGGGCGCTTCGAAATCACGCCCCGGGAACAGGCCCTCGATGCGGGCCATGAACGCCGGGTCGATGCTCATGACATCCGAGAAATCCCCGTGCTTGGGGCAGGTTTTGACCATCAGGATCTGGCCATCCCGCTCGACGATGTCGGCCTTGATTTCGCCGGGGTTGCCCTCCACGAATTCGCGCAGATCTTCCGCGCCGGAGAGCACCGCGTCGCGCACTTCTTTCACGCAGCGCGGGCAGAGCGAGTCAGTGCGGCGGGGCCAGCCGAGTTGGGGAGCCGTCCGTTCCTTCTTCCGTAGCAGCGGCGCGGGTGCCCACTTGGGCTGCAAGCGACCACCGGGAAAGCGCTCGTTGTACTTCTGGTACAACGGCCAGACACGATTGACGGCTTTGCCCACGAGCTTTTCGGTCTCGAGGGTGATGCGTTCCAAAGCCTTCTGCATGATGCCACGAGCATACACGCACCGAGGCTTCGACCAAGCGCCATTTGAGTCTCGGCGCGCGCAAAGAGTAGCGTTTTCAAGGGCAAATTGTCACGTTTGTCGCCGCGCGGCCAAGTGCGCAGCGAAGCGCTCCTGGTGCATCGTGAGACGATGCTAGGCTGGGCACGATCGCGTCGCTCGGCGTGTTCGCTTTTCGTCCATGAAGCCCCTCATCGTTACCAGTGACTTGCACTTGTCGGGCGCGGCCTCTGCCGGCACTGCGTCCGACCTTGCGCGCCTGATGCGAGACAATCCGGGCCACGAGCTCATGCTGGCGGGTGATGTGTTCAACCTGTCTTGGGAAGCCCCCGGTCGCTCGGCAGTAGAAGCGCTCTCGGCGCTACTTTCCGAGCTGCCCGAACTCGCACACGCGCTCAGAGAAAAGCTCGCCGCGGGCGAAAAAGTCACGCTCTTGGCCGGAAATCACGACGCAGGTCTGATGTCGGGGGAGATTCGTGACGCGTTGCTTCATCGCTTGGAGCTGGCGCCGAACGCCGCACTCGAGGTCGCTTCTTGGTTCGTTCGCCGCGGCGCCGTGCACATCGAACACGGACATTTCTACGATCCCGACAACGCCCCCGCCCATCCGCTCGCCGAGTGGAGCCCGGAGACCGAGCCGCTCGGCATCGCCATCACGCGCCGCTTCGTGCGGACGAGCGGTGCGCATCATTTTTCGCACGCGCACGAAACCACTCCCCTCGCCGGCATCAGCAAGGCCTTCCGCGTTTACGGTGCACGCACGCCGCTGATCATCGCCGAATGGTTCCGGGTGGCAGGCAGGCTGTGCATGGAGACGCGGCGAGCGCACCGTTTCGATGCCGAAATGAGCGCGGGAGAGGCTGCGCTCGCTGATTTCGCGCGGTTGGTCGAGCTCGACCCGGAGGTCTTGCGCTCACTGCTCGAGGGCGGTGCCGTGCCCACGCATCAAGACTTGCAGAAGACGTTCATGCGCCTGTACTTCGACCGCGTGTTCGCCAGCATCGGACTTCTCCTGAGCGGAGCTGCGTACCTCGCGTGGAAGAGTCGCGCCGCGGGCATCACCGGGTTGCTCGCGGGGCTCTATTTGATCCAATCCGTACAGCGCACCGGCAACCGCTACGAAGATCTGCCCGTCGAGCGTCTGCGAGCCGCGGCCGCGCGGGTGCGCCAACTCACCGGCGCCGAAGCGGTGATCTTCGGCCATACCCATCAAGTCGATGAGGGCAACGGCTACGCGAACTCCGGCTCTTTCGGCTACTCGCAACACGGCCGCCCCTACGTCCGCGTCGACGAAACCGGAGTTCCCCGCGTCGAACGCATGTAGCCGCTCCGCGAGCCGCCCGCCGCATCCACACTTGCGCACGCGCAGCCCCCGCGAGGCGACCCAAGCAAAGACGCATCTCGCGTGCGGCCTGCTCGAGCGCGCTAAGAGACGCTCCCTGAATTTTTTAACCGCCAAACCGCCAAAACGCCAGAAGAGGGGAATTGGGGTTGGTTCGGCGGAGGCGGCTAAGCAAGTGCTTGGCAACGCACGATGGGCTTCGAGCCGAGCGATTCGCTTCGGGGTGGATACCGAATGCGCGCCATCGCCGTCCGTGTGATGCGCAACCCGCGCCTAGCGAGCCCAAGCCTCCGGGGTGTCTTCTGGCGTTTGGCGATTAGCTCCGGGAGCCGACACGCGCGCCACAACGTCCGTCGGGCTGAGCGTCGAGGAAACGCGGACTGCTCAGGGGCGGATGACTTGGGTGCCGGCGGGGGGGGTGAAGGTGAATTCACCGCCTTGGGTCTTGGTGTTGATTTCGGGATTCAGAAAATCGAAGCGATTGCGATTGCCCTGCGCGTCGAGCAAGAGCACGCGCCGCACCTGATAGGTGTTGGCGTCGACGTACAAGATGATCGATTGGTACGAGGGCGACGCTTCGAGCGGGTCGCCGGCGATGACGTAGCCGCCTTCGAAGCCCATTTGCTTGGCGTCGAGCTTCTTGAACTTGAACGAGGTCTTCAAGTTGCCACCGCCGACTAGAAACGAGAGCGCCGCGGGGTACTGGCTCTTGTCGAGCGGCTGCTCGTACATCTGCTTGTTGTCTTTTTCGTAGACCTTGATCAGCTTCCCGTCGGACACGACGCGGTTGCCGTTGTTCGTGTAACGCCAGCTCATCTTGCCGGGCTTCTCGAACACCACCGAGCCTTGGCTGTTGATGGTCTTGTCGTACAAGCGCACTTTGTACTGCTGCTTGAAACCAGCGCGGAATGTCTTCGACCGGTCGTAAAAGCCCTGCACGCGCTCGGCGATCTGCTCGGCGCTGAGTCCGCCCGGGGCTGGCTTGCTTCCGGCGGCGGCCTTGTCATTCGGGCTGTCTGCGAACGCCGAGCCGACCGGCAGCGTGGCTAAAAGGCCGAAGAAACCCAGCACGAGTGAACGACGAATCATGGCGGTTTGAACCTTGCTTCCGAACTGCAAGCCTTGCAATCCTTCAGACGGTTCATACCCCGAGCCCCCTACAATCCTTTCTGCGCCGGCCATCTTTCCATGAACACTGTAAGCAATGGCGCCTCGAAAGCGAGAGCAAAGCCGGTTCCCACCTGGAGTGGCGTGGCTGGAGTCAGCGGATCTTGGAAAGCCTGGGCAGCTTCGGGCCGGTCGCGCGGGTGCGACGCTTCTTGCCCAGCAGGGCGCGTAGTCCGTTCGCGCTGACTTTGTTTTCGCCCAAGCCAGCCTTCGGCCGGAGCGCCTGAATCAGGCTGCCGATGCGCAGATGCGTGATCGCCAAGGCCAGCGCGTCCGCGGCATCGGCCGGGGGGAGCCGATCGAGCGCGAGCATCGCCCGGACCATGAGTGCCACTTGCGATTTATCGGCCTGGCCGGAGCCGGCGATCGTTTTCTTCACCCTCGCCGGTGGATATTCGGCGATCTCGACGCCCGCCCGCGCGAGCAACAAGAGCACGACGCCGCGGGCGTGGCCGAGCTTGGACGCAGCTTGAGCGTCCTTGTGGAAGAACAGGTTCTCGACCGAGCCGACTTCCGGCCGATGCCGCTCGATCACCGCGCCGAGCTCGACTTCGATGCGCGCAAGGCGGTCGGCGATGGCGCTCTTGCCGTCGAGGTGGATCACCCCGTGCGCGACGTGACACAGGCGATTGCCCTCGCGTGACACCACACCCCAGCCGAGGTGAAGCGTACCGGGGTCGACGCCGAGTGCGAGCACCGATCCCACATAGCGCGTCTACGCGCGAATGGAAAGGGAATGGCCGCGGTCGAGCCTCCGATCGGTGTAGGCTGACGCGGTGCGCGACCCGGACGTGATCGTCGTGGGCTCGGGCCCGAATGGGCTCGTGGCCGCCAACATCATGTCACGGCGCGGCTTTCGGGTTCTGGTCTTGGAGGCGAACGAGCGGCGCCCAGGTGGTGCGTTGGGCTCGGAGGAGCTCACCTTGCCCGGCTTCGTGCACGACGTCGGAGCCGCTTTTTTTCCGTTCGCCAAGAGCAGCCCTGCGTTCCGCGAGCTCGACTTGGCGCAAGCAGGAGTCAAATGGTTGCACGCGCCGATCGAGAGTTGCCACCCTGCGCTCGACGGCAGCTATGCGTGCATCGCGCGTGACGCAGACGTCAGCGCGGCGCACTTCGGCAGTCCGCGTGATGGCGAGGTTTGGAGAAAGCTCGCGGCGTCTCATGCGCGCATGGAGCCCGAACTGCTGCAGCTGTTGCTCGGCCCATTTCCGGCACTCGGTCCCGCGTTGAAGCTCGGCTTGGGCAACTTGGCGAAGGTCGCGTGGCGCTTCGCACGCAGCGGGGCGCACCTGTCACGCTCGCTGTTCGTGAGCGATGCGGCGCGCCGCGTTTTGCCCAGCTTCGGCCTGCACGTCGACGTAGGACCGGAAGATTGGTTCGGCTCCGGCATGAGCTACATGGTGGGCATGACGGCTTCGACCGGCGGCTATGCGGTGCCCGCGGGCGGCGCCCAAAGCATCACCAACGCGCTCGTGACTTTGCTCGAGGGTTACGGGGGACGGCTGCGTTTGGGCGCGCGGGTCACGAGCGTCGTCGTGTCGGACGGGCGCGCCGCCGCCGTGCGCCTCGAGAACGGCGAAGAGCTGCGCGCCCGCTTGGGTGTGATCTGCGACACCGCCGCGCCCACTCTGTATTTGAAGCTGCTCGACGCCGCGCACGTACCCAGTTGGCTAGTCCGCAAGATGCGGCATTTTCGCCAGGGTTTTGGCACGTTCAAGGTGGACTTCGCGCTCTCCGGCCCCGTGCCTTGGTCCAACGAGCAAGCGCGCCAGAGCGCGGTGGTGCAAGTGAGCGAGAGCCTGAGTGATCTGACGCGCTTCACGCGCGCCGTTAGAGCCGGGCAAATCCCGGAAGCGCCGTACCTGGTCGTTGGGCAACAAAGCTTGACCGATCCGTTCCGCGCGCCGCCGGCTCAGCACACCCTGTATTGCTACACGCACGTGCCGTCGTCCACGGCAGGCGGCTGGGCGGGGCAAAGTGAAGCCTTCGCCGATCGCATCAGTGAGCGGCTGGAAGGACTCGCGCCCGGCTTCTCGTCACTGGTGCTCGAGCGGCACATCAGCGCGCCCCCGGATTTCGAAGCCGCGAACCCGAACTTGATCGACGGCGATCTGGGCGGAGGCGGCAACGCATGGCACCAGCAGCTGCTGTTCCGTCCGGTCTTCCCGTATTTTCGCTACCGCACTCCGGTCCGGGGTTTGTATCTGTGCTCGAGCTACACCCACCCGGGCGCGGGTGTGCACGGTATGTGCGGGTACAACGCGGCCGAGACGGCGGCGCGCGATCTCGGCTGACCTCAGTCGTCGCCGTACTTGCCGGGCGCTTCCGCGTCCAAGCGTACGGGCCGCGCTTCGCCGTTTTGCACGCGCTTCACGAGCTCGTCGACACACGCAAACAGAACCGAGTTGTCCCGCGACGGATAGCTCTGCAGGGTGTCTTGATAGACATCGACCTTGTCCAAAAAGTGCAGCAAGGGCTCGAGCTCGAGCTTGCGGGACCAAGCGCCGTAGCCGAGCTTCTCCAAGTAGCGCGCGTTCAACTCTTGCTCGTATTGATGCGCGACCGGCACCGACAAAAGCGGCACCTTCAGGTTGACGGCCTCGCTGAGCAGGCTGAAGCCGCCGCCCGCGACCGCCGCGCGCGCCGTGCGCAAGTCCTCGAGAAAACCCTGCTCGGAGAAGCCGCACAGAGCGACGTTGCCCTCTTGCCCCTCGCGGCCCATCCCGTACACGCGAAAGCGATAAGGGAGCTTCTTGAGCGTAGGGATGAGGGTCTGATTGGTGGGCGAGGTCTGATAAACGAGCACGTGCGCGCCCGGCTCACGCTTGGCGGCGATCACCTCTGGTCGCAAAATCGGCGGCACCAGCGTGGTGTACTTCTTTCGAACCTCGGGGAAGAAGAAGCTGGTCGCGAGGTAGTGAAACGCGCCCGGCATCTTGATTTTCACGGCCAAGCGCGCGAGGTCGAAATCGAACCCCTTGCCGTGGGTCACGCTCGAATCGTGCTTGCAGCGGTTGATCACCTGCATATTGTCGATGCTGACGACCGGGACGCGATGATTGAGGGCGTACAGCGCGGCCCAGGATTCGAAATCGCTGATCACCATTTCCGGCACGAAGCCGCTCTCGGCAACCTCGCGATAAGCGGCGATGTTCTTCTTGATGCCCTTGGGTGCCTTGCGCAGGTTCTCGAACAGGCTCTTCGAGCGATCGAGCGAGTTGCCGAAGTAGCTCAAACTGAGACCGTGGATCTCCTGGATGCTCAGGTTCTGGTAGCCAGCGAGCCGCTCGGTGAGGAAGCGATGAGCGCGGCCGGACACGACCACTCGGAGCTCGTGGCCCGCGCGCAACAAGTGCTCCAAAACCACGCGACTGCGCGTGGCATGCCCCATCCCTTCACCCACGACTCCGTATAGAATTCGCACTGCTGGTTACTCCGGCGCGGAGCATGCCACAGCTTGCGGAAGGCCGTGCCCCGCCTGCGCTTCTGGCAAATGTCGACGGAAAACGCGGCCGAATCACCCAACTTCGAGCCTCTTGGAGTAGGATGCGACGGTGATTCAGAAAGTGACGGCCGGCCCGGCCCCGCTCACGGGCAAACAAAGAAGCTTCTTACGCGCGCTGGCGCATCCGCTCAAACCGGTGGTTCAAATCGGCCACGGCGGGTTGACGGACGCGGTGCTCGCTGCGATCGACGGCGCACTTTCGACCCACGAGCTGATCAAGGTTCGCATCACCGCCAAAGACGACGACGCATCGGCTGCAGAGCTTGCCCCGGAAGTCGAAGCCCGGACGCGCTCGAGCGTGGCGCAGGTCATCGGCAAGACGCTGATCTTGTATCGAGCCAAGAAGAAAGACCCGGTGATCGTTTTGCCGAAGGTCGGCGCGAAAGCGAGCAAAACCGCGAAAGCGAGCAAAACCGCGAAAGCGAGCAAGTAGGGAACATGGGCGAGCGCATCGTACGCAGTCAGAAGGACGGCAACCTGGCCTGGCTCGACTTGGAGATGACGGGCCTAGACGCGCAAAACGACGTCATTTTACAGGCCGCGCTGATCATCACCAACTCGGAGCTAACGCCGCTCGAGGAGTTCGTGTGTGACATTTGGCAGCCGGAAGAAGCGCTCGCGCGCATGGTGCCGTTCGTCCGCGACATGCACGAAAATACTGGGCTGACGCGGCGAGTCCGAGCTTCCAAACTGGATTTGGCTGCCGCCGAACGCAAGCTAATGGAGAGGGTGACCGGTTGGTGCGGTTTCGGCGCGGTTTTGTGCGGCAATAGCATCGGGCAAGACAAGCGCTTCGTGGACCGCTGGCTGCCCGGCTTGAGCGGCTACCTGAGCTATCGCACGGTCGACGTGACCTCCATCAAGATCCTGGCCAAGCTCTGGTACGGCGACGCGGGTGTGTTCTCCAAGCCGACGCTCGGCGAGCACGACGCCCTGGTGGACATCAAGAACTCGATCGCCGAGCTCGCGCACTACCGGAGCTTGCTCTTCAAAGCCAAGCTCTGACCTCGGGTCGCTTCATGGCGCGCTCGTCGCCACGGTCGCGACCGACGGAGCGAGAGTGCGTGCCTTGGCCAGCAGCGAGATGAACTCGTGCCGGTCGCCAGTCACGTCCGAACCGAGCGCGCCTTGGGCCAAGCTGCGCGCGGCCTCGAGCGACGCCCCCGATAGGTCCGGCGCGCCGCGCAGGACGAGCGCCGCTTCGGCGACCGCCGCGCTGAAGCGAAAGTCCCGAGAGGTCTGGTCGAGCGGCACCCCCGCGTCGACCACGACACGCGAGAACTTGCGGCTGACGTCAGACGTCGGCTGCTTGTAGCGCACGTTGACCGTGAGTAGCTCGTTGCTCGCGGCCGCGGGCGCCACTGCGGGCGCGCTCTGATATTTCAGCGGATCTACGCGCGGCGGCGCGGCTTTGGCGCCGCTCGGCACGACCTCGTACAGGGCCGTCACCGCGTGCCCCGCGCCAATCTCGCCCGCGTCCTTCTTGTCGTCGTTGAAGTCTTCTTTGGCGAGCAGTCGATTCTCGTAGCCGATGAGCTTGTAGCTTTGGACCAACGTGGGGTTGAACTCGACCTGCAGTTTGACGTCTTTGGCGATGGTGATCAGCGTCGAGCCGGCCTCACGCACGAGCACTTTGCGCGCTTCGGCGAGCGAGTCGATGTACGCGTAGTTGCCGTTGCCTTTGTCGGCCAGCATCTCCATCGTACTGTCTTTGACGTTGCCGTCACCGAAGCCGAGCACGGTCAAGAACACGCCCGACTTGCGCTCTTGCTCGATCAAGCGTTGCAGTTCGCCCTCACTCGAAGTGCCGACGTTGAAGTCTCCATCGGTGGCCAAGAGCACGCGGTTGATGCCGCCCTTGACGAAGTGCTGACGCGCGGTTGCGTACGCCAAGCGTATCCCGTCCCCGCCGTTGGTCGAGCCCCCCGCCTCGAGCCGCCCGAGCGCGTCGAGCACACGACCGCGGTCGGAGCCGCTCGTCGCGGGCAATGCCAACCCCGATGCGCCGGCGTAGACCACGATTGAGATCGTGTCTTTCGGCCGCAGATTCTCGGCCAAGAGCGCGAGCCCACGCTTGAGCAGGGGCAGCTTGTTTTGGGGCATCATCGAGCCCGAAACGTCGAGCAAGAACACCAAATTGCGTGCGGGGGTTTCGGCTTGCGAAATCTGCTGACTCTTCAGGCCCAGACGTACCAGGCGGTGCGAGGCGTTCCACGGACAAGCCGACACCTCACTCGTCACCGAGAACGGCTCTTGGGCGACCGGCTCCGGATAGTCGTAGCTGAAGTAATTTAGCCACTCTTCCACGCGAATGGCGTCTTTGGGCGGCAGCGAGCCACCGTTCAAGAAGCGCCGCGCGTTGCTGTAAGACGCCGTATCGACATCGATCGAGAACGTGGATAGCGGCTGATCAGCGACGTTCAAAAACGCATTCTCGGCCACGTGCGCGTAGTTCTCGGTGTTGAACTCGGCGGGGCTCGGCATCACCATCATCTTGGATGCGCGTGCCACGTGTGAGCCGCCGAGGCGGCCATGGGCAACCGCTTGCCCGCGCCCGCCGCCCCCCGCCCCGACTCCGCTGAGCCCCAAGCCCGCGCCACCAACCGCGGTGGAGTCCTTGTACGGGGCCGCCGCATGCAACGCGGGCGCTGACCGGGCCGCGAGTGCAGCCGCGGTTGGGACCGGAGGAGGCGCGGCCGCTTGGGCAGCCCCCATCTCGAGTTGCGTCTCCTGCGGCGCAGCGGCGGGCGCCTCCTCCTTGGCACGAGCCGCTTCACGAGTCTCGGGTTTGCTAGTGACCAGCGGAGTTTTTGGCTCGTCACGCGGGGGTCGAGTCTGGGAGCAGCCGCTCGCCAACACGAGCAGCAGCCCGCTGGCGCACCCGAGAACATTGCGGTCGAGCAAACGGCGCGCCGAGCGCGAAGAGTTGGCGACGGTCATGCGGGTTGTGACGCCGCACGCGCTCGAAAGTTCTCGAGCGCCGGACGATTCTCGCAAATGGCGAGTATGACTCGACAATCTCCGCGGTGAGGAAGCTTTCGGCCGCCTTCACCGTAGCTCGGGCTTACTGCGTTTCGAAACCGCAGCAACCATTGACGCAGCAGCCGCCGAGGATCGGGCACTGCTGGGTCTTGGTCGTGCACGTGCCGCCCGCGCCGCAAACGTTGTAGGTGCACTGCTTGCCGATGATCGGGGCGGCCGCGGTGGTGATGGTGCCCTGGCAGTCCGAGTCGACGCAGCAGCACTTCTCGTTACAAAGCTTACCGTTCACACACTTGTGATCGACGCAGCGGTCGCTGGTGCATGCGTTCTTGTCGTTGCAGTCGGACGCGGTGTTGCAACCGATGCAGCCGAGCTTCGGGTCGCAGATGGAGTTTCCCGCCACCGTACACGCGCCGTTGTCAGCCTGGTTCGAGCAGACCCCGCCATTGCAGGTATCTTTGGTGCAAGCAATGCCGTCGTTGCAGTCGGTATCCGCGCAACAGGCACTGCAACCTTGGCCAGAGCAGCACTTGGTGCCCGCTCCGCAAGAGGCAAACGAGCACTTGCCGCCCACGCAGGACGCGCTCGTTTGGCAAGCGTCCATGGCTTTGCAATCCCCGTCTTTGACGCATTCGGCGGCCTTGACGCAGCCCTTGCTGGAGATGTCGCAGACATACCCGCTCGGGCACGACTGATCGTCCGTGTTGGCGCACGTGCCTTGGGTGCAGGAGTCCTTGGTGCATTTCACGCCGTCGTCGCAGTCGCTCGCGGTGCAGCAGGTGCCGCACGTCGCGGACTCACCATTGGCTTTGGCGCAGCACTGCTGTCCGTCCGCGCAGAACGGCGTGTGTTCACAAGCATTGCCCGTGCACGAATCTTTGGTGCACGGATCATGGTCGTCGCATTGCGATGCCTCACAACACTCGGCGCAACCGACGCCCGCGCAGCACAACGTCTTCTTGGGGTCGTCGCACTTGCTCGCGGTGTGGTCGCAGAGGAGCGTTTCGGTCACGCAGCTGTCGTCGGTACAGGCGTCGCCGTCGTCACAGCCTTCGTCGTCGGCGCACACTTCTTTGCGCCGGCAGTCGGCCGAGGAAGAGCAGTATTCGTCGTCCGCACAGTTGGCGTTGTTCGGAGAGTGAGTGCAACCGCCGGCGAAGCACTCGTCGTCGGTGCACTTCACGCCGTCGTCGCAATCGCCGTTGTTGCAGCATTGGCCGCACGCGCCGTCGCAGCACTTTTCGGTCGCCCCACACTTGGCGGCTTTCGTGCACACACCGTCGGCCCCGCACTGGTCGACCGTGCATGCATCACCGTCGTCGCAGTCTTCCGGCCCCTGACAAGAGATCCCGTGACCGGAGTCGCCACCGGTGCCCAACCCAGCAACGCCGCCTGGTCCACCAGCCGTGCCGGATCCGCCGCTGCCCCCGTTGGCGGTAAACTTCGCGCCGCCGCACGCGTAAGCGGTGAAAGAACAGAGCGCCAGCATCACACTGACACGCAACCAATGGCTGAGGCGGCTTGGCTTCACGGGGGAGAGCTCCGACAAAGGTAAGCTCGAAGCCTAGCAAAACGGTCCCCGGAAAGCGATGTGGGCCCTGACCTACACCGACGCCGCCAACCACTCAGTCCCCGAGCGCTCGACGCTCGGACCCTCAAGCACGCGGCATCCCAACCGTTCCGAATGGGTGTGGCATTTTCTGCCGCATGGAAAAGAAGTGCCCGTGACCAAACCTGGAGCAAGCTCGGACCCGCTATATCGGTTGCTGCGTGAAGACGACGTCGCCAACTTCAATCAGCAGCGCGCCGGAGCCGCCTGTGACTTTCGCGGCTGCAGCTTTCGGGGTGCTGACCTGCGCGGCTTGGACGCCAGCGCGATCGACTTCCGCGATGCGTACTTTCGCGACGCTGACCTGCGCGGAGTGGATCTTCGTCAAGCGCGGCTGGAAGGGGCGAGCCTGGCCTCGGCCAAGGTTTCCGGCGCGTTCTTTCCAGACGAGATCGCGCCCGAAGAGCTTCGGCTTTCGATCGAATTCGGCACGCGTTTGCGGGCGAACAAGCGCGCGCCCGGCTAAACCGGCTTCTGCATTGGCGGTGCCGGCGTTTCCAGCGCAGAATGCGCGCGCCGATGCTAGGTGCCCCCCTCTTCCGCCTCCGACGTAGGCGCTCGTTGCGAGCGTGATGAACGACGAGTCGGTCCAAGCGGCCGCCGAAGAGCTGGCGCGGAAGGTCGCGGGCACGCTGTCGGTGGGCGAACAGCGCGCGTGCGAAGCCGAACTTTCTGAGCTCCGCTTGGCGTGGAAACGCAACCCGAGCGCGTTCTCGCCCGACCTGCTCGAGATGTTGAAAAGAATTGCCAGTTCCCTGGCTGCGGGCGCGGTCGTGCACAAGCAGAGCGATCCGGCCGCGGTGCTGAAAGAGTGTTTCGGCTACGACGCATTTCGCCCTGGGCAGCGTGAAATCATCGATACCGTGCTGAGCGGCCGGGACTGCATCGGGGTCATGCCCACGGGCGCCGGCAAGTCGATCACTTACCAGATCCCGGCCCGTATCCTGGGCGGCGTTACCTTGGTCATCTCCCCGCTGATCGCGCTGATGAAAGACCAAGTCGACGCCATGACGGAGGTCGGCGTCCGTGCGACGTACCTGAACTCCTCGCTGTCGGTCGAAGAACGAAGGGCGCGCGTGTCTGAACTTCGCGCCGGCCGCTACGAGCTCTTGTACTGCGCTCCCGAGGGCCTCGAAGCGTCGGTCGGGCGCGCGCTCGGTGAGATCAAGCTAAACCTGATCGCGGTCGACGAAGCCCACTGCATCAGCCATTGGGGGCATGATTTTCGGCCTGCTTACCGCAACCTTTCCGGGCTGAAGGAGCGCTTTCCGCAGGTGCCCGTGCTGGCCCTGACCGCTACGGCCACGCCGCAAGTCACGGCCGATATCGTGCAGCAATTGGGCATGCGTTCGCCGGCGCGCTACCGCGGCTCGTTCTTTCGCAAAAACTTGCGCCTGCACGCGTACGCCAAGGGCGATACGCTCGGCTGCACCGCGAAAGAAGCCGCGCTGTCCGTTGCCCGCAGCCGCCCCGGGCAGAGCGGCATCGTCTACTGCTTGTCGCGCAAGACGGTGGAGAGCACGGCGGAGTTCCTGAAGAAGCACGGCGTGCGCGCCGGGCACTACCACGCTGGTCTCGATGCCGACATGCGCTCGAAAGTGCAAGACGCCTTCCAGAACGACGAGATCGACGTCGTAGTCGCGACCATCGCCTTTGGCATGGGTATCGACAAGTCGAACGTGCGCTTCGTGGTGCACCATGACATGCCGCGCTCGGTCGAGGGCTATTACCAAGAGCTCGGCCGCGCCGGACGCGACGGTTTGGAGGCCGACTGCGTGCTGCTCTACTCGTGGTCCGAGGTCAAAGCCTACGATCGCTTCGCGGATGCCAGCGACGACGAAGGACAAGCCGAGCGCACTCGCGCTCAGTCGCGAGAAGTCTTTCGCATGGCCGAGGCGCGCGCCTGCCGGCACGCCCAGCTCGCCCACTACTTCGGCGAAGATTTGCCGGACTGCGGCTCTTCTTGCGACGTTTGCCAAAACTTCGAGCTGCTTTCGAAAAAGCCCGCCCGCGCGACGCCCGAGGAGCGCGCGCAGGCCCGCGCGGCGCGCAAACGCGAGCGACCGGAGTCGTCACCGCCCGCCCCGCTCGATCCAGACCTGTCGCTGTTCGATCGCCTGCGCGTGCTGCGCAAAGAAATCGCACGCGAGCGCGGCGTGCCGCCCTACGTCGTGTTTTCGGACGCGACGCTCCTCGAGATGGCCAGCACGCGCCCCAAAAACAATGCGCAAATGCTGGGCATTTCCGGCGTGGGCCCAACCAAGCTCGAGCACTATGGGGAGCGCTTTTTGAAAGCGTTGGTCGAATAGCGCGTAGCCGCTGCGTCACACTGGGCGTTCACCCCCTCAACGAAAGTAGTGACCTTCCGCGATGTCCGCGAGCAGTTGCGGATGTCCGGGCTTCCAGCCCAAAAGTTCGCGCGTGCGGGTGCTCGAGGTCGGATTGTCGAGCTGGGTGATCATGCCGAGGAATCCGCCAAAAACCGGCGCGGCCTGATCTGCCGGAATGCTCTTCGCCGGCAGGTTCAGGCCCCGAGCGATCGCTTCGGCGATGGCTCGGAACGGCACTCCCTCTTCGGCCGCGGCGTGGATGCGCGAGCCGGCGGGCGCCGATTCGAGCGCCAAGCGGTACAGGCGCGCCGCGTCCAGCGTGTGCACCGCCGGCCAGCGGGCAGACCCCTCACCCACGTACGGAGCGAAGCCGTTCTTGCGCGCGGCTGCGATGAGCATCGGGATGAAGCCGTGATGATCGAGTGAGCTGTGCACCGTGGGCGACAGGCGCATGATCGACGTGCGTACGCCGCGCTGCGCGAGCGCGAGCGAAAGGGTTTCTGACGCCACGCGCGGGTTTCCGCCTTCGGCCCCCGCGTCTTCCTCGGTGCAGGCGCGGCCCTGCACGCTATGCGCAAGCAGCATGGTGCCCGTGGTGTTCACGAACGGTTTACCCGAGCCGGCGAGCGCATCCCCAATGGCTTCGACGGCGCGGAGATCGGCCGTGACCGCGCCCATGAAGTCACCGCTGACGAGCGCGAGGTCGTGCTTGAAGGCCAGGTGAATGACGCCGTCGGCGGTGCGCGCGGCTTCTTTCAGGCCCTCCAAATCGTCGAGCGTGCCGCGGCGCACCTCGGCCCCGGCCGAGGCCACCTTCTCGGCGGATGAGTCGGAGCGCGCTAGACCGACGACGTGATGCCCTTCGGCGAGTAAGTCGCGAACGACCGGCAGACCAATGTGACCCGATGCACCAGTAACGAAAACACGCATGGAAACCTCCTGATGTCAGTAACTGACATAGGGATATCATGTGATGTCAGTCACTGCAATCAGTTAAGCTAAGGCATGGCACGCTGGGAGCCCGATGCACGAGGACGGCTGGAGCAGGCAGCGATGGAGCTCTTCATCGAGCACGGTTACACGGAGACAACCGTCGAGGAGATCGCGGCGCGGGCCGGCTTAACGGAGCGCACCTTCTTCCGGTACTTCGCCGACAAGCGTGAGGTGCTGTTCTCTGGGTCGAAGGATCTCGAGCAGGCCATCATCGAGCACATCGAGAGCTCCCCGCGGGAGGCGAGGCCGCTCGATGTGGTCGCGGGCGCCATGGAAGCGGCGGCCCGGCAGCTTCAAGAACTTCGCGACCTCGACTTCGTGCGCGCGCGCTACACGCTCGTGACCAAGCACGCCGAGGTTCAGGAGCGCGAGTTGATCAAGCTCGCCTCGCTCTCTCTCGCCGTAACCAAGGCGCTGCACGTACGTGGCGTGCCCGAACCGAGCGCGAGCTTGGCGGCCGAGGCCGGGATCGCAATCTTCAAAATCGGTTTCGAGCGCTGGGTGAACGATACAGAGCCGCGTGACTTCGCCGCGCACATCCGCTTGGCTCGGGTGGCGCTCAGCGCGCTCGCCGAGCAACGATAGGCGGAGTGTGCGCACCACTCATCGACTTGCCCGAGCTGCGAAGGAGCATCGCCGTACGCCCAGTGCTCCGTGGTCGGCGTCGATGGTCAACCCTCGATTGCGCGCAGAACCAGGGC
>Ga0247740_1000337_pt1 | contig 24201 bp, 23 predicted proteins | sample UWRJL148409B2_FD_180942 | JGI IMG/M metagenome (GOLD analysis project Ga0247740, IMG submission 180942) | Plant litter microbial communities from Arlington Agricultural Research Station in Wisconsin, United States - UWRJ-L148-409B-2 | ecosystem: Environmental > Terrestrial > Plant litter >...
CGGGCGCAACCGAGTTTATGGAGAAATTTAAGGAAGCTAAAGATGCCAACGAGATCATTGGTCGTTTTGGATTAGGCTTCTATTCTGCATTTATGGTTGCTGATAAAGTGGAGATTCAAACCCTGTCCTTCCAGGAAGGTGCTGAACCTGCTTACTGGGTTTGCGATGGCAGTACCGAGTTTGAGATTGGCGTTGGCCAGTTGGAAGAGAGAGGAACAGAAATAACACTACACATCAACGCCGAGTCGGAAGAGTTTTTAAATAAAGGCCGCCTGCAAGGGATATTAGACAAATATTGTCGCTTCTTACCTGTGCCAATTAAATTTGGAACAACTACTGAAAGCGATGAAGATGGTGTTGACGAGGAAGGTAAACCCAAATACACCTCGTTTGAAGTTGATAACATTGTTAATACTACTAATCCTATCTGGACCAAAGCCCCCTCTGAGTTAAAGGATGAGGATTATTTGGATTTCTACAAACAACTATACCCTTTTAGCGAGGAGCCGTTATTCTGGATCCACCTGAATGTTGATTATCCGTTCAATTTAACAGGCGTATTGTATTTCCCGAAATTGAAGAACGATTTCGAGATGCAGCGTAACAAGATCAAATTATTCTCTCGCCAGGTGTTTATTACAGATGAGGTAAAAGATATAGTACCCGAGTTTTTAATGTTGCTGCATGGTGTTATTGATTCGCCGGATATTCCGCTTAACGTATCGCGTAGCTTTTTACAAGCCGATAGCAACGTTAAAAAGATAAACAGCTACATCACTAAAAAAGTAGCCGACAAACTGTCTGAATTGTTTAAAGCAGACCGTAAAGCTTACGAAGAAAAATGGACGGATATTGGCATGTTTGTAAAATATGGCTTCATCAGCGAAGATAAGTTTTATGATAAAGCAAAAGACTTTGTATTGCTAACCAATACTGCCAAGGAAAACTTTACCCTAAATGAATACAAGGATAAGGTTGCAGCTGAACAAACTGATAAGGATGAGCAACTGGTTTACATATATACCAGTGACGCTGCCAAGCAGGACGCATTTATTCAATCAGCCAATAAAAAGGGTTATGATGTGTTGTTGATGAATTCGCCGATTGATAACCACTTTATCAGCCACCTGGAACAAAAACTGGATAAAACCACGCTAAAGCGTGTTGACTCTGAGGTAGCTGATAAGCTGATAAAAAAAGACGATGCACCAGCACATGTTTTAACTGAAGAACAAACCACCAAAGTAAAGTCTGTTTTTGACAAGGCTATTGGTAAACCAGCCTTTAAGGTTGAATTGGAAAGCTTAAGCCCGGATGAGTTACCTGTTACCGTTACCATGAACGAGTTTATGCGTCGTATGAAAGATATGGCTGCTATGGGCGGCGGAATGGGCTTTTATGGTAACATGCCTGATAATTACAATGTAATAGTTAACGGCAACCACAAACTGGTAAGCCGCATTGCGCAGGAAGAGAACGAGGAGGTGCAATCACAACTTGCAAAACAAGCGTTTGATTTAGCGCTTTTATCGCAAGGACTGCTAACTGGTGCTGAATTGACCGAGTTTGTAAACCGCAGCGTTAATTTGATATAAGTTTTAAACTATTTGATAAAAAAGCTGTCCTAGGTAAAACAAGGGCAGCTTTTTTTTATGATGTTTTTTAGCTAATTTTATTAATTGCCCTGCTGCCTTTTAATATTTAAGTTGCTAGCTATGAAAAACTTGTTAAACATTTTTTACGCCCTGCTTATTTGTATGTTCAGTGTGGGCTTAAGTACAGCCCAGCCCTCCAAAGCCGAAAAGAAAGCTGAAAAAGCCGCCGAACTTAAACGCATAGTTGATGCAAAAAGCTATGTTTTCAAGGCTAATACGGCTATACCAACAGGTACTGCATCCGTGCAGGTGACCGGATCTTTAACGCCGAACAGTATTGCCAACGCGCTAAACGGCTCGTCTGTTGCCTTAACAAGCCAGTATGATTTGACCCTATCCAATGACACGTTGAGGGCTTTTTTACCCTATTATGGCGTAGCCTACACAGCGCCGCCAATGAGTTCTACCGAGGGAGGAGTAAAATTTACAACAACTACATTTGACTATAAGGTAACTGAAAAGAAGAACGGGAATATAGAGATACTGTTTAAAAGTCTCAATTTGGAGCCGCGCTCACCCAGCGATGTTCAGCGAATGATTTTAACAGTAAGCGCAGGCGGCTATGCTAATTTGCAGATAATATTACTAAACCGGCAACCCATCTCGTACACAGGAACGTTAGAGGAAGTTAAGCCCAAAAAGGAATCTTAATACCCTAGCAGGCCTTCATTATCTTTCAACCCAACTCCGGTCTGTTTGCTTTTAAAAGCTTCCTGTATTATGTAAAATATCTTCTTAGCGGCAGCAGTGCTGTTAAGGCCCTGCGGCCTTATGTTGGATACGCAATTTCGCGATTCATCTGTAAGCCCCGGTTTGGGCGCGTAAGTTAGGTATGCCCCTACGCTGTCAGCAGCACTCAGACCCGGCCGCTCGCCAATCAATATTAATGATAATTTAGCGCCTAATGCGTATGCTATCTCGTCGCCTATGGCAACCCTCCCCTGTTTTACCAGAACTATTGGGGCTAATCTAAAATTGGCTGATACCAGCATAGGTACAATCAATTGCAGCAATGTAATAGTATTGTTGTTAACGGCGGTGGCCGATAAGCCATCTGCAATAACTACAGCAACATCGCAATCAAAATTATAACGCTTTATCTCTTCTGCTGATTCTTCATTCAACTTTCTGCCCAGATCAGGCCGTTGAAGATATTGTTCGCGATAAGCGGCGGCGCTATGCAAATTCAATACCGGCAAGTCAAATTGTTCCAGGTCTTTTGTCAAAACATCAGCATCCAGTTCAGAATAAACTGCATCGCGGGCGTGGGCATGCGCCAGTTTAAACTCCTGAAAAGCCTTTAGGGGTATAGCTGAACCAACACGCCCCAAACCGATGCGTGCAGGTGTAAATGCTTTTAAAGGTTGCAGCAGATGCAACTTTTGTATTTCTTTATTACCCATAGCTAAAAACTCGCGTTAGTAAGTAAGTTATGGCCCGCGTTAATTTCAAGTAAGTTACCCTTATTGTCGGTTATTCCCTGCTGCATTAGCCAGGCTTCAAACTCAGGCGCGGGGCGTAAGCCTAAAACCTTCCGTAAATAAACGGCATCATGAAAAGAGGTTGACTGATAGTTCAGCATCACATCGTCTGATCCGGGTATACCCATTACAAAATTACAGCCTGCCACACCCAACAAGGTAAGCAGGTTATCCATATCATCCTGATCGGCTTCGGCGTGGTTAGTGTAACAAACATCAACGCCCATTGGCAGCCCAAGCAACTTTCCGCAAAAATGGTCTTCAAGCGCCGCGCGGATGATCTGCTTGCCATCATACAAATATTCAGGCCCAATAAAGCCCACTACTGTATTAACCAGCAAGGGACTATACCTTCGTGCCACAGCATAGGCCCTAACCTCGCAGGTTTGTTGATCTATGCCGCAATTGCCATTTGCCGATAGGCAACTACCCTGCCCGGTTTCAAAATACATTACATTATTGCCCACGGTGCCGCGCTTTAATGCCAGCGTTGCATCATAAGCTTCATCTAACAAATTCAGGTTTATGCCAAAACTGCTATTGGCCATTTGCGTACCTGCTATGGATTGAAAACAAAGATCAACCGGCGCCGCCTGGTTAAGCAGCTGCATAGTAGTGGTAATATGGCTAAGCACACAGCTTTGCGTAGGTATGGCAAACTGCTGTCGCAAATTATCCATCAACGCAAGTAAGCCAGCCACTGCCGCGGGGCTATCAGTTGCCGGGTTAATACCAATAACCGCGTCGCCGCTGCCGTAAAGCAAACCATCAATTATACTGGCTGCAACGCCTTTAGCATTATCAGTAGGATGATTGGGTTGCAAACGGGTTGAGAAATGGCCCCTAAGCCCTACCGTATTGCGGAACTTTGTAACAACCTCTATTTTTTTTGCTACCGCGATAAGGTCCTGATTGCGCATTAGTTTGCATACTGCTGCAGCCATTTCTGGCGCTATGCCGGCTGAAACTGCGTTAATTGTTGCGTTGTCTGTCTCGTCACTTAACAACCATTCATACAAATCGCCCACGGTAAAGCTACTGATAGCTGAAAATGCAGCCTGGTTATGGGCATCTATAATCAACCGCGTTACTTCATCCTTTTCGTAAGGTATAAGCGCCTCGTTTAAAAATGCCTTTAACGGAATATCTGCCAGGGTTATCTGCGCCGCTACCCTTTCTTCGTAGCTGGAAGCACATACCCCTGCCAACTCATCCCCAGACCGCAAGGGCGACGCCTTTGCCAGAACCGTTTTCAGATCAGCAAAGCTGTATACCTTATTTTTTAGGGTGTGGCGATACATGTTGGTTCATAGTTGGTAGTTGATAGTTCATAGTTGGATGTATTATTTAATGCTGTGATCACTAATTTACTCACTCAATCACTAATTTACATCACACAATCGCTCAATCACTCAATAATTCATCGTCCATTATCTTCATTTTATGTTTTCCCATCAGCATAAAAACTACAATTGCAGCGGCTAACAGGGCAAAGAATATCAGGCTTAGCTCCTTATTAAAATAAATAATAGAGAACAAACATACAGCAGATAAAAGAAGCGCAATTGCCGGGAACACCGGGTAAAACGGCGATGTAAACGGCCTGTCTAGGTTAGGTTCCTTCTTCCGCAGAATAAAAAGACTCAGCATACTCATCATATACATAATAACCGCCCCGAGCACCGATAGTACAATTATCTGCGCCGTAGTTCCGTTAATTATAGCTATAAAACTAACCGCGCCACTTGCTATAATGGCCCAATGCGGCGTTTTAAATTTATGGTTTACCTGCGCCAACTGCACGGGCAAATAACCGCTACGGGCCATGGCAAAAATTTGCCTTGACGATGCCAGGATGATGCCGTGTAATGAAGCGATCAGACCAAAAAGACCAATACTGGCGAAGATTTTTGTTAAGCCGTTGGCTTTGCCCATTACCAGCCCAATGGCTTCGGGCAGGGGATAGTCTAGGTTGCTCAGTTTGTGCCAATCGGATACGCCGCCGGTTAATATCATTACCGCTAAAGCCAGCAGCACCAGCGTTGCAAGGGCAGAGATGTATCCTTTGGGGATGTTCTTTTTAGGCTCCTTCACCTCTTCGGCAACCATAGCCATGCCCTCTATGGCCAGGTAAAACCAAACGGCAAAGGGTAAGGCTGCAAAAACACCGGCCCAGCCAAACGGCATGGCATCCGCAAGGTAATTTTCCATTTTAAAATGGGGAGCTATTACGCCAATGTATAGCAGCAGCTCAGCCACGGCCAGTACCGTTATAAACACCGAAAACATTGCCGATTCTTTTACACCCGAAATATTAAGCAATATAAAAACCGTGTTAAAAACCAGCGCCGACTGTACAATCGGAATTTCAGGATATAAAAAATGCATATAGCTGCCTAATGAAACGGCAATGGCGGGGGTAGCCAGCAAAAAATCAATGAGCGTTGCAAAACCGGCAATTAACCCACCAAAGGGCCCCATAGCACGGTAGGCATAGGCAAAAGCGCCGCCTGCGTGTGGTATAGCAGCCGTAAGCTCGGTATAGCTAAAAATGAAAGTGATATACATTATGGTGATAACCAGAGTGGCTATCAGCATTCCTACGGTGCCGGCTACTCCCCAGCCATAGTTCCAGCCAAAGTACTCGCCTGATATTACCAGGCCCACCCCTATGGCCCATAGGTGCACCGGTTTTAAAACTCGCTTTAATTGTTCTTTACCCGGATTTGCCATAAGCGTTCGCGACCATTTGGATTACCGGCTTTAAGTTAGTTAAAGAACACAGCAAATCAAAATACCAACGTATGGAACAGGCGCTTTTAATATATAGTGTTGGGTAATGTAATTGAAATTCGGAAATATGACCCGCCTGCATAGCAAACAATATTCTTGCATTAGATCAGAACCAAGTAGCGTTAAATACCACTTTTACAAGTTTTTTTAATGCGGTTAAAACTGCATTTTTGATTAACATTAAATGCAAAAGGTCAAAGATGAATTACAAAATATCGTTTTCTGAGATGGACCGGCTGGCCAGTCAAGCCAAATCAAAAAAATCCAACATTTCCTTAGCTCAAATGCGGAAACAGGCTTCAGAATTGAAAAACAGCAGCAACTCAAAGTTGAAGAAACAACAGCACTCCTAACTTTCGCCAAGCAAAACGACCTGCTGTACGCAGGTACAATACTTGAAAACGATTTTATAAGCGAAGGTGCTGAGCAAAGGGTTTACCGTTTTGATGGAACTAATGTCATCAAAGTAAATGCCGGGGTCTTTTATCAAAATTGGCTAGAATATTTTAATAGTCTACTCATTCACAATTATTTCTTTCCAGCAACTGCATATACTTTCTTGGGTTTAAATGATTAAGGATGAATTGAACGCCATCGTAATGCAGGAATTTATAATGACTTCTGAGACAACCAATTTAAATATCGTCAAGGACTTTCTGGAGTATAATAAATTTCTAAACAATCGCAATAACGACTACATCAATAAAGAATTAGGGTTAATACTTGAGGACATACACGATGAAAATGTACTTTGTTCAAATGGTATCCTTTACTTTATTGACACTGTCTTCTATTTAACTGCACAGTTCTATATATAAAATGTTTTAACATTGCAGTGTCTATCCACGCATAAACGGATTAAAATTCCTCGTCCCAATAGCCATACCCGCGGCGCGGCAAACGGTTTTATCGCCAAATTTAAAGTTGATGGTATCCATGGCCTGGTACAGGCGCACACGCTCCTCGTTGTCTTCGAAAAGATTGATCTGGTAGCTGCCCTGGCATAGGTTACTTAGCCTTACGCCTATCAATCGCACTGGTCGGCTTTGGTTCCAGGCTTTTTTAAGCAGATTTTTTACACCGGGAATTAAAATATGCTCTGCCGCTGTAAGCGGAATCTTCTCCTGAACGGTATGCGTTTCAAAATTGGCGTAACGCAATTTAATGGCCAAACAGGATGTTAACAAGCCCTCGCGGCGCAGTTTGGATGAAAGTTCCTCCGTCATAGATACCAGTGCAGTTTCTAACACTTTGGGATCTGCAACATTGTTATGAAAAGTATTTTCGGTAGACATTGATTTACGCTCATGCCCCGAAACAACCTCGCCGTCATCCAACCCATGCGCTTTCTCCCAAATATCGCGGCCATGCTTGCCAAAAATGGTTTCTAAAAAGCGTACATCGGCTTTTTGCAAATGGCTTATCTTTTCAATACCGAACTGATACAATTTCTCGCAGGCCTTTTGGCCCAGCATAGGTATTTTACGTATGGGTAAGGGTGCCATAAAAGCCGCCTCCTGGCCATGCGGTATTAATAACTGTCCGTTGGGTTTGGCCTCATTGGTTGCCATTTTAGCTACCGTCTTAGTAGATGCCATGCCGAAGGAAATAGGCAAGCCTGTTTCGCGGATAACCCGTTGCCGCAGTTCTGTAGCCAGTTGGTAACTGTCGTGATAGCGGTCCATCCCCGTCAGATCGATATAAAACTCATCAACTGATGTTTTTTGGTAAAGCGGAACACTGTCATGAATGATCTGTGTTACCTCGCGCGAAGCCTCAGAATATAAGCCGTGCGAACCGCGAATAATGGTAGCATGCGGACACAAACGCATAGCCTGTTTCATGGGCATGGCAGAGTGGATGCCAAACTTACGCGCCTCGTAGCTACAGGATGCAACCACCCCCCTATCTGCGGAGCCGCCAATTAACACCGGCTTACCAATTAGAGACGGATCAAACTTACGCTCTACCGAAACAAAAAAAGAATCAAGGTCAATATGTACTATCCACCGCTTGTGTTCCATAACACAAATATGGACAAATAAATTTTAAAATACTAAATTTTTTAGCAAAATTAGCGGCGTTTTATCTGCAAGTAAATGGAAAGCTATCAAGACTATTTAATGATCATTTCTCCGCCTGATGATGTTATTAAGCAGATAAGCCTTTACAAACGCGCATCGGTAAACAAAATAGGGCAATTTAAGGGAATGCATTCCATAGCACACATTAACATAACGCGTCAGGAACGCTGCAAGCCCTTTATGGCGGAGCCTTTTATTTTGAATATGGAAAAAAAATTACTGAGCATGCCGCCTGTTGAGTTACATATTAACGGCTTTAATTTTTTTAAACATGGCGAAGTGGGCTTTACTATTTACGCGGTAATAAATGTAGCTGCCCCCAACCAGCATTGGTTTAAATTGCTGCGCAGGCAAATGGGCATAAAAGTGGTAAACTTTGTGCCCTATATCACGGTGTTAAAAAATATACCACCTTCGGCTTTTAAAAAGTTGTGGCCCTATTTTGAAAGCAGTATTTACCAGACTACTTTCAAAGCGCAAAGCCTTAGCATATTAAACCGGGAAACTTTTGCCGAACATGCCGAATGGCAGCCTTACAAGGAGCTGCATTTTGGCAACAGATTGATGCCATTTTAATTAATTTGGATAAATTCTTTTTTAACTAATTTTACACAGATACAATTAACTCACAACAACATGAAAAAACTTACCCTTTTGTTTGGTTTGCTGGCCATTGCCTGCACAACCGCTTTTGCACAAATAAGCAAAGAACAAAGTATTGCCGAATGGACCCGCGCTAAAGCTTACACCAAAGCGTATTTAGATGCCATGCCCGCTGATGGCTTTGCTTTTAAACCTACCCCCGAGATACGCAGTTTTGCCGAGCAGATGCTGCACCTGGCAGATGCCAGTTACTATTTTCTTTCAATTACCAGTGGCAAACCAAGCCCCCTGGGCGAAAAATCTGTAGAGAAAACTGTAGCACACACTAAGGATGCAACTACAAAAGCGGTTTTAGATAGTTATGATTATGTTATAGCTACATTAAAAGCAATTCCGGATGCAGACTTGGCTCAAACAGTAAGTGCAGAGGGCATGAAAACTACCAAGGGCCTTTTGTTGGCCAAAGCTTTTGAGCACCAAACACATCACCGTGGGCAAACCACTGTTTACCTGCGCTTAAAAGGGGTTAAACCACCGGCAGAAATGTTGTTTTAACATAAGTTTAATATTTACTTTTATGCTGATGGTTGCCAAAATATTGATAGCTTTTATTGCAATTGAACACCTTGCAATTTTATGGATGGAAATGTTTAGTTGGGAAACCACCGGCAAAAAAGTATTTAAGAGTTTGCCTGAAAATCTTTTTGGGCCAACAAAAGTTTTGGCTGCCAATCAGGGTTTATACAATGGCTTTTTAGCTGCAGGGCTTACTTGGAGCTTACTGATAGATGATGTTATGTGGCAGAGCAATGTAGCCTTGTTCTTTTTAACCTGCGTTATAATAGCGGGTATATATGCCTCGTTTACTTCGTCAATTAAAATATTTTTCGTTCAGGCTCTGCCGGCATTAATTGCAATTATAGTGCTGTTGGTAAGCAAATAGAATCATTAAAATTATTTTCCTGAGCCCCTCCTGTTCGAGGGGCTTTTTATTTGCAGTCTGAAATTAGGATTGTATATTGGATGGGAGGTAATTGGTCTTTTTAGCCTATCATATTGCTGATTTTTACAAGATAAATGCGAACAACATGGCTGAAACTATTTTAATAAAACATTGTTAATGTTTTAAACCCAAACGCTATGAAAACTATCACCATCCCCGGCGACCCACATACCCTAACAGCAGTTATGGTACCTCAAACAGAAGAGTTTCATGACCATGAGATAGTACAGCTTATTTCCTCAGATGGTTTGCATACAGTGGAAAAGAAAATCTTTCGTGTGGTTGATGGTGGCGAAGATATGTGGGAATTGCAGTTTGAGTAAACTGATATTAACCGGCTGAATTACATGAATAAACCTATTTCAGGACGAGACACTGCAACACTTTTTATTTATTTCACACCGATCTGTTTATCAATTACTTAGTCAAATGTCACAGCTATTTTTCCTGACGAATAAGTAGTTGCAAAGTGTTGCAAGCCATATTTTCAAGTTCTTAAAAATCAAAAACTTATAAAAAAACAGCGTTGCAAGTGTTGCATTTGTTGCTTATATTTTCTGCAACACCTCTAACTATAAATATCTGTTCAGCGCGTCCCTTACCCTGCCCAAATAGCCTGCTCCAAATAAATTAAGATGTACCAAAAGTGGATAAAGATTCCAAAGATCTGTGCGTTGCTGCCAACCCTTGGCTAAGGGGAAAGCTTCGTTGTAACTCTGGTAGAATTCGTTAGAAAACCCACCGAAAAGGCTTGTCATGGCCACATCCATCTCTCTGTGGCCGTAGTACACTGCAGGATCAATTAAATAAGGTTCATCAGCAGGCGTGGTTAGGTAGTTGCCACTCCACAAGTCGCCGTGCAACAATGCCGGTGCCTCTTCATCAAATAGCTCAGGCAGTTTGGCATAAAGCTTTTCAAAGTTAACTGCGTCGGCATATTCAAGCAGGCGTTTATCAACCGCCAGGCTCACCATAGGCTGCAAGCGCTCCTGAACAAAAAAATGGCTCCACTTAGCGTGTTGTGTGTTTGATTGTGGTAATGAGCCAATGTAATTATCATGGTCAAGTCCAAAAGCATCAGCGGTGTTAGCGTGTATTTGCGCAAGCTGTGCACCTAAAGTTGCAGTTGCCTGCACCGAGCCGCGTTTAGCATCAATCCATTCCAATAGCAAAAAGCTTTCGTTGGCCGCATCGCCCTGTAACACTATCACCGGTACCTTAACAGTGTGGGTTTGCGCTAACAACGCCAGGCCCTTTGCCTCGGCTGTAAACATGCCGGGGTATAGCGCTTTATGATTTACCTTCAGAAAATACTTACCGCCAGCTGTTTGAAGCTCGTATGCAATATTAATACTGCCGCCGCTCACAAAACGGGAACCCGTGATAGCGGCAGACAGGTGGTTGTCAATTACGGATATAATAACTTTGGATGGTGTCATTTTTTATCAACGAATAAATATTTTTTCGGGTGCAGCTTCCGGCGCTGTGTTTGAGTTAAAGTAGATCTCGCAAAACATGCATTTTTCCACAAAATCTTTGCGGCTGCCATCGCTTTTATAATCCTCTTCAGTTTTAATCCGGGCTTTATTATCCATTTTTGAATGGCTGGTGAGGTTTCCAGCTTCATCATAACTATAGCTTTCCATTGTTTGCCCGGCCCAATCTACAAATAATTTGCCACCCACGCTTCCGGAAGGATAATAGGATATAGCCTGATAACTCCTGTGATCGGGGCCGTAAGTTACTTCGCTGCTGCTATGCAACCAAGCCACCGTTTTTATAAGCGAATCTAAAGCACGTTTAACTTTGGCCTGATCGGGTTCGGCATCAAGCAACGGGAAGTTGATGTACTTTGAACGGTCTATCAGCTGTTCTTTAACACGCAAGGTATCATGATAGGATATCACTTTGCTTTTCAATCCCCTTTTATAGGTAACATGCTCCAATAGTTGTCCGCTTTCTGCAAATGTTTTACGGTAATCATCGCGCTCACCATTCACAAACTTCTCTTGTATATACAGCTTTCCGCTGGGGTAATAAATCTTTCTTATGCCATTAATTTTTCCATTCCGAAATTTTTGAGCTATCTCCGTTTTGCCGTTAGCGTAGTAGATTTTATCAGAAAACGCAGCTTCTCTACTCTTAAAAATCACCCTTAAATTTTCAAGGTTGTTAATGTCGCGCATCGCCCACCATTCACGCATACCGTTAGTATCGCGGTAGCGGCTACTATGTGAACAAACATCTAATTGAAAAACACCGGTAACTTCGTTTCCGAAAAACAACCACTGTTCTCCCTCATTTAAAGTGGCTGCACAACTTGTGTTAAAACTCGGGTCAACAGCCCGGGTAGTTACAGCGCCTTTAAAAAGCTCTTTTACTTCTATTTCAATATTGCCGTTGGCTTTTCTTCCGAATTCGTCTTTTGGGGCTAATCCTTTTATTTCTACCAAGGCTATTATATTGTATTCTTTTAGATCTTCTTTGGTGTTAAACTGTGGAGGAATTAAACACGAGCAAGCTAAAGCCGCAACGCCATGCAAACAAAGCATAACAATAAACACAATACGGGTGAGGCTCATCTGTTACAAATGTATTAGCGGCAATGTACTAAATCCCTACAAAACTATAATGTAAAAAAGCTATTTTTGCGGTTGAATGAAGCACATACGCAACTTTTGCATTATAGCACATATTGACCACGGTAAGAGTACGCTTGCCGACAGGTTATTAGAATACACCAACACCATTACCCAACGCGAAAGCCAGGCGCAATTGCTTGACGATATGGATCTGGAACGCGAACGAGGCATAACCATTAAGAGCCATGCCATACAAATGGACTATGAACTTGACGGGCAGAAATATATTCTGAACTTAATTGATACGCCCGGGCACGTTGATTTTAGTTATGAGGTATCCCGCTCTATAGCTGCCTGCGAAGGTGCGCTATTGATTGTGGATGCCGCACAGGGCATACAGGCGCAAACCATATCTAACCTTTATTTAGCTTTAGAGAATGATCTGGAGATTATCCCGGTACTGAACAAAATGGACCTTCCGGGAGCAATGCCTGAGGAAGTTAAGGACCAAATTGTTGAACTAATTGGTTGCAAACGAGAAGATATTTTAGCGGCATCCGGTAAAACCGGCATGGGCGTACATGATATTTTACGCGCCATTGTTGACCGTGTGCCTGCCCCTGTCGGCGATCCAGAGGCGCCATTGCAGGCATTGATATTTGATTCGGTTTACAACTCTTTCCGTGGTATAGTAGCTTACTTTAAGGTAGTTAACGGTGAGATCCGCAAGGGCGACAGGGTTAAGTTTTTTGCTACCGAGAAACAATACATAGCAGAAGAAGTGGGTACGCTTAAACTAAAACAGCTACCTAAAGATGTGATAAAGACCGGCGACGTAGGATATATTATATCAGGCATAAAAGAGTCGCGCGAGGTAAAGGTTGGTGACACCATTACAACGATAAACCGCCCATGCGAAGCCGGTATTCAGGGTTTTGAAGAGGTTAAGCCAATGGTGTTTGCAGGTATTTATCCTGTTGATACCGAGGATTACGAAGAGCTGCGCGAAAGCATGGCCAAGTTGCAGTTAAACGATGCTTCACTGGTTTTCGAGCCGGAATCATCAGCAGCATTAGGTTTTGGTTTCCGTTGCGGGTTTTTGGGGATGCTGCACATGGAGATCATTCAGGAACGTCTGGAGCGAGAGTTCAATATGACGGTTATTACTACTGTTCCCAACGTATCGTACCTGGCTTACTCAAGCAGAGGCGAAGAAATTGTAGTTAATAATCCGTCAGACCTTCCCGATCCAAGCAAAATAGACCACGTAGAAGAGCCTTATATAAAAGCCACCATCATTACCAAGTCGGAATTTGTGGGGCCGGTTATGTCGCTTTGTATACAAAAAAGGGGCTTTATCAAAAACCAGTCGTATTTAACCTCAGACAGGGTTGAGCTGATCTTTGAAATGCCAATGGGCGAAATTGTATTTGATTTTTACGACAAGCTAAAGACTATATCAAAAGGCTATGCCTCGTTTGATTATCATCAGATAGGTTACCGCACATCTGATCTGGTGCGTTTGGATATCCGTCTGAACGCGGAGCCTGTTGATGCATTATCATCATTGATCTTCAGAGGGAACTCCTACGATTTCGGTAAAAAGATCTGCGAGAAGCTAAAAGAGCTATTGCCGCGCCAGCAGTTCGAGATCATTATACAGGCATCTATCGGTGCCAAGATCATAGCCCGCGAAACGGTTAAAGCTATGCGTAAAGACGTTACCGCTAAGTGTTACGGTGGTGATATATCGCGTAAACGTAAATTATTAGAAAAACAAAAGGCCGGTAAAAAACGCATGCGCCAGGTTGGTAACGTAGAGATACCGCAAAGCGCGTTTATGGCGGTGTTGAAGTTAGATTGATTATCAGAATCAAGAATTAAGAGTCAAGAAACAAGACCGACCGGTTAATTATCTTGACTCTTGACTCTTGATTCTTGACTCTATAAAAAAATGCAATTACTAGACGGCAAATACGTATCAGAAAAATTAAAGGTTGAAATAGCTGAGGAAGCAGCTAAAATTTTGGCCGAAACCGGCCGCAAGCCACATTTGGTTGCGGTATTGGTAGGGCACGATGGCGGCAGCGAAACCTACGTAGCCAGCAAGATAAAAAATTGCGAAAAGGTAGGCTTTAAATCAACCCTGGTGCGTTATGAGGATACGGTTACCGAAGAAGAACTGCTTAAAAAAGTTGAGGAGTTAAATGCAGATGCAGATATAGACGGCATAATTGTTCAGCTTCCATTACCGAAACATATCGACCCGGAAAAAGTAACCGAGCGTATTGATTACCGCAAGGACGTTGACGGCTTTCATCCGGTTAACCTGGGTAGAATGCAACGTAATCTACCTTCGTTTATCCCTGCTACACCATACGGTATTACGCTGATGCTGAAAGAATACGGCATTGAAACAGCAGGCAAGCATTGCGTGGTGGTTGGTCGTAGTAATATAGTTGGTTCGCCTATGAGCATATTGATGGCACGAAATACCACACCGGGTAATTGCACCGTTACTATTTGCCACAGCCGCACGCCTGATATTAAAGCCATGACGCTGCAAGGCGACATTCTGATAGTAGCCATCGGCAAAAAGAACTTTATTACCGCCGATATGGTAAAAGAAGGCGCGGTAGTTATTGATGTAGGTATGAACCGCGAAACATCAACTACAACAAAATCGGGCTTTAAACTTTATGGCGATGTTGATTTTGATAATGTGGCTCCAAAAACATCATGGATAACTCCTGTACCGGGTGGTGTGGGTTTGATGACGATAATAGGGTTATTACAAAACACTTTGACTTCTGCCAAGAAACAAGTTTATTCTTAAATTTAAATATCGAACACCGAATATCCAATAGCGAAAAAGTAGATTTCGGCGTTGGATATTCGAAACTCATTATTCGATATTAATCTTAATTGGTATTCAATATCAACCTTGGCTCATCGTAATCAATCATACGGTTACGCTCCGTTTCGGGTATCTGAATTGATTTTTTGGCCGTATAATCATAACACACGCAAACAGTTTTGCCAGTAGTACATATCTCATGCCCTGTGGCTGTCTCTTTTACCAGCACATGCATTGCGTCAAAGCTGCTATTGCCTATACGCACCACACGTACGTAGCAGGTAATTTTATCAAACAAGGTAACCTGTTTTAGGTAATTGATCTCTGATCTGCCCACTATTATACCGCATTTGTCAAAGTCCCACCCTATTGCATCTTTCCAATAATGTAAGCGGGTATCTTCAAAATAAGTTAAGTAAGTGGCGTTATTTACATGGCCAACAGCGTCTATGTCCGAGAAGCGGATGGAAATGGGTAAACTGTATTTATAATCTGATAGTTTTTCAGGCATTTTATGTCAATATGTCCGCACCAATTAACATTAAACGACAAGTTGTCGCTTAATTGATAGAAAATGTGCGTTGGTATGAGTGTTGAACAATAGCTTACGAATATAAAAAGAAAAAATTTAGGAGGATATAAAAATGACTTTAGTAAAATTTGGTAAAGAACACAAAAACGGATTGGTAAACCCTTTTTTAAATGACGTTTACTCTTTGTTAAACGATTCATTCCTTAACGAAAGAATTGCAACTGTAGTACCTGCGGTTAATATTGCTGAAACAGAAAATGCATTTGAAATTGCTTTAGCTGTTCCCGGTTTGAAAAAAGAAGATCTCAAGATCAATCTGGACAAAAATGTATTGAGCGTTTCGGCCGAAAAGAAAACTGAAACAACTGAGGAAAATAAGAAATTCAGCAAACGCGAATACAACTTTAACGGTTTCAGCAGATCATTTACCTTGCCACAAAGTGCTGATAGCAGCAAAATTGAAGCTGAATATGTTGATGGTATATTAACACTTAACGTAGCTAAAAAAGAAGAAGCAAAGTTTCAATCAAGAGAGATCACTTTAAAATAATATTTCGGAGCAACCTCAAATCCGGCGGTGCGAACGATGTGATGCAGATTGGGCCGGGCTTGGGTTACCGGAATTAAGATAGTTTTCATAAGTAATGTTGGTTTAGTTTGAAGGGCTCCGGAGTATTCCGGGGCTTTTCTTTTTTTTATACACGTCCAAAAATTCCTAAAAAATTGGTTACAGGGTTTTATCTATGCTAAGGTTTGCTATTTTAGCGTCATGCGTGTTTTTACTACCGGGATGCCCCGTTTGCTTTGGTTTTGCCTGTTATCTTTAACTGTAACAGCAGCAGCATGTAAGTATGATAAACCAACTGAACGTAACCGTGTGTCATTTAAAAGCATAGCGGGCATTAACTATATTGAAGTAAAACGCCGCTTTGGCGATGGCCTCTCTGTTAGCAAGTATGGTTATGGCCTTAGCCCCTCATGGAAGCTGTCTTTTTATTCAGATGATTCTGCAAAGGTATTCAGTCCGGATGCTAATGCATTTTTGGGGTTTCATGTTACCCTTGATCATGATTCCCTTTTTCATGTGGCACGGTCGTGGTTCAGGGCAAAAAAAATAACTAAGGACAGCCTTGTTGTGCAGGTTATGAAAGTGCAATCCAAAGTAATTTACCTGGATAAGTCGCAGGTTTTTTTAACCTTTTATTCAGATAAATATATACGCGATGTGCTACATACTGTACCGCAAGCGTTAATGGGCAAAACCCGGAGCGATACATTGTTTATTAAGCAGCGCGTTGTCGAGGTTAATACTAACCCAGATAGCGGCTTCATTGCAACCAACTCCCCAGTGTTTACCAGTCGAACACCTTTGGCTAGCGTAAAAAAAATTGAAGTAAAAGCTAGTGTAATGAATAATTATGACAATTATGATTTGCCTAAGTACGATATCACTATCAAAAACAAATACAAGAATTTTAATTATCCTGAATTGGTAGTTGTTATAGATAATAAAGGTAAGATAAATTACCTATACTCTATGTGGCAGCTTCCTGAGGGTGGCAATGAAACCATAAAGGTTATTCTGGATAATTATGTAAAAACATATTTTAACATAAGGCCGGGCAATACCTTTGGCATTAACCACAACAGCTATGCTTTTATCAATTTAAAGGGAGTACTTGATAAGTAGTTTTTAAAGATTGGTGATTAAAGATTGAAGATTATTTTGGCAAGTTTCATATTACTTACCAATCTTTAATCTTCAACAACCAATCTTCATTTACTTAAACGCCTCCTCCCCTGTTATATCCATTCCGGTTATTAACAGATGTATGTCATGTGTGCCCTCGTACGTTATTACAGATTCCAGGTTCATCATATGGCGCATTATAGGGTATTCGCCCGTTATGCCCATACCGCCCAATATTTGCCTTGCCTCGCGGGCAATGTTAATAGCCGTTGCTACACTATTACGTTTAGCCATTGAGATTTGGGCGGAAGTTGCACGGTTCTCGCTTTTTAATACACCTAAACGCCAAACCATTAGTTGCGCTTTGGTTATTTCAGTTATCATTTCGGCCAGTTTTTTTTGCTGTAGCTGGAAAGCCGCAATAGGTTTGCCAAACTGTTTACGTTCTTTTGCATAGTGTAGCGCGGTATCATAACAATCCATAGCCGCACCTATTGCGCCCCAGGCTATGCCATAGCGTGCCTGGTTAAGGCAACCCAGCGGCCCTTTTAAACCAATGGCGTTAGGCAGTAAATTTTGTTTAGGTACCTTAACGTTATCAAAAACCAGCTCGCCGGTGGCTGATGCGCGTAATGCCCATTTATTATGTGTTTCGGGTGTTGAAAAACCTTCCATGCCCCGCTCAACTATCAGCCCCTGAATTTTTCCCTGTTGGTTTTTTGCCCATACAATAGCAATATCTGCAAAAGGCGCGTTTGAGATCCACATTTTGGCGCCGTTAAGCAGGTAGTGATCGCCGCCGTCTTTAAAATTGGTCGTCATTCCACCCGGATCAGAACCATGATCGGGCTCTGTTAATCCAAAACAACCAATTAACTCGCCTGTTGCCAGTTTGGGCAGATATTTCATCTTCTGCTCTTCTGATCCATAAGCATATATAGGATACATTACCAAAGAACCCTGAACGGATGCCGTTGATCGGATACCCGAATCGCCCCGCTCTATCTCCTGCATAATAAGGCCATAGGCAATATAATCCAGCCCCAAACCTCCGTATTGTTCCGGAATAGTCGGCCCGAAAGCACCTATCTCTGCAAGACCCTTTAGCAATTGTTTTGGAAATTCGGCCCGCTGTGAATAGTCCTCAATAATGGGGCTCACTTCTTTTTTTACCCAGTCGCGTACGCTTTTGCGTATCAGTTTGTGCTCATCGGTAAGCAGTTCATCCAACAGGTAATAATCGGGCGATTCAAATTGGTCTGTTTTAGCCATAAACAAATATATGCAAGCTTTATCATTTAGTTTAACGCGCGGGTTTTAATAAATGTTTCACAAATCAGGTTGCGCTTTATCTGCTAGTACTCAACTAAAATTATAAATTTGAAGCATGATTGTAGCACTACATGGCGCCGAGTTTTTTGCATACCACGGCGTTTATCCCGAAGAACAACATACCGGCAATTGTTTTATAGTTGATATTGAAGCAGAATTTACCCCGCAGGTTAATGATGGTCTTGTAACAGATGATGTTAACGATACCATTAACTACGAAGAATTGTATGAAATAGCAGGCGCACGCATGCTGCAACCCCAAAAACTGATAGAAACCGTAGCTACATTTATTATAGAAGATATTAAGGCGCGATATACTTTCATTCAGAAAATAACCGTCAGCATAAAAAAATTAAACCCTATAGCGGGCGCTAAAGTAAAATACACACAGATAACTATTAATTACAACCGCGAAAATGGCATTTAACAAAATAACGGAACAAATACTTGCCGAAATAATTGCCATTAGTGGCGCCGAAAATGTTTTAACCGGAACATCTGAACTGGAAAAATACAGCCACGACGAAACCGAAGATCTGGAATATTACCCTGAGGTTGTTGTAAAACCAGCTAGCCCGCAAGAGGTTGCTGCCTTACTTGTTTTATGTGTAAAGCATCATATTCCGGTTACGCCCCGTGGCGCAGGCACAGGGCTTGCCGGCGGCGCGCTTGCTATTATGGGGGGACTGATGATAGCCATGGAACGTTTTAATAAAGTTTTAGAAATTGATGAACGCAACCTACAGGCCACCGTTGAACCAGGTGTTATTACTGAAGTTTTTATGAACAAGGTTGCCGAACTTGGCCTGCTTTATCCGATTGATCCGTCGAGCAAAGGGAGCTGTTTTATAGGCGGCAATGTTGCGCATGGCTCCGGCGGCCCCAGGGTGGTTAAATACGGCACAATCAGAGAATACATCCTTAATCTAGAAGTTGTATTGGCGTCAGGAGATATTATATGGACAGGGGCAAACACTTTGAAATATGCTTCGGGATATAATTTAACCCAACTCTTTATAGGCTCAGAAGGAACATTGGGTATTGTTACAAAAATTGTTGTTAAACTTATTGCGGCACCAACTTTAAACGCCCTTTTGCTTGCATCATTTAAAGACAATGACACGGCTGCTTCTGCTGTATCGGCAATATTCAGGGCGGGTATTGTACCCTCGGCTGTTGAATTTATGGAGCGCAGGGGCATTGAATGGGTAAAGGAAAAAGACGGCGTTTATTTTGATTTAAAAGATGATGCCGCTGCTTTTTTAATGATAGAAGTAGACGGCACCGACATGGATGTTATTTTTAGCGATTGCGAAAAAATAAATGTAGTGCTGGAGCAATTTGGCTGTACCAACGTATTATTTGCAGAGACAGCTGCTCAAAAAGAAGATCTTTGGCACATGCGCCGCACCATGGCCGTATCAGTAAAAGCTAATTCCATTTACAAAGAAGAAGATTGTGTAGTGCCACGGGCCGCGCTACCTACCCTAATAAAAGGCATTAAAGATGCAGGTGCCAAGTATGGTTTTGAATCTGTTTGTTATGGCCATGCCGGCGATGGAAATGTACACATTAACATACTGAAAGGTAACATGAGCGATGATGACTGGAACAATAAACTAAAAGATGGCATCCGCGAAATATTTGAGCTTACAGCACAACTGGGTGGCACCATATCCGGTGAGCATGGTATTGGGCTTGTCCAACGCGAATTTATGCCAATAAAATACTCACCAGTCCATTTTCAATTGTGGCAAGGCATAAAAAACGTATTTGACCCTAGCGGGATTTTAAACCCGGGTAAAATATTTTAATCAATAAAAAGTTTCTTTCTGCCGCAGGCCAGGCATTTGTAACGCTTTAAGGGCAAAAAAAACAATACATTTTTGGCAAGGAAGCCCCGCGAAACGCGAGAGTCCATAGATTTGTTGCACCGGGGGCATACCGGGTATTTCTTTTTTTCTTTTACGGGGGGTGCGGGGGTCATAGTAATAAAATTCGGGGGTCTTATTACTTCCAAATATACGAAACAAGGGAGATATTAAATATTAAATTACCATTAAAATATCCTTATAAGTAAGCTGTGTAAGTTAGTCTATAGTACATAATTTCACACTTATTTATTGCTTTTATTATATATATAGCGTATTTATTTTATATAGAAAGCAATAAACCTAACATAGGCTCAGCGGACTGTATCTGGCTTCTGTTTTTTTAATTATAGTTTATAAATGTAATTTTTAGGAAAATTCGGGAATAATTAACTCAAACCGTTATCTGAACATCAATTTAATCTTCTCGGTAAAAGATAATATACCAATATAAATGCCATCCTCCCGCACTTCAACAGGGTAACTATCTATAAAGTCATTCTGCCCCATTTTGCCCTTACCTGTTTTAATATCGTAAGAATAGCGATGGTAAGGGCAAATAAGTCTTCCCTCCTGGCACCATCCGTCACTTAAATCGGCACCTGCATGGGGGCAGTCTGCTCCAACTGCGTAAACTTTCCCGTCATATCCAATAAGGCATATATTTTTACCCTCAACTTTAACCTTCAGCATAAAGGTTGCTGTGTTTACCTCACCCTCGTAAGCTTTATACCAACCCATAAATTAAAAATCAACGCTTAGATCCATCACATTGGGGTTTTTTATAACCTCGTCCATTGTAGCAGTTATTGTAACCTGTTTACCGTCAGTAGAGAGTACAGCATTGGGGTTGTCAACTTTTTTTACCGGCTTAGCAAAATTGAGCACAACTTTATAAGGCATATCAATCAACATAGCTTTCGCGGCTGATAAAGCAGATTGTGTTTTTCTTAGAAAAACCTTGAACTTATCCTTATCAATTATCCGCATAAACTTATTGGATGTTATTTTATAAGAGTAATAATCAGGCCCGGCTGATAATGGCGTTTGCGTATTAATTCCGCCTGGTACCGACGATTTGCCTGTAAGCTGACTTAGCTGCCCGTTAAGAGATAAAACGGAAAGGTGATTGAGATAATATTGCAATTCACCGGCATCTTTTGCAACGTGGGCAATATCTACTTTCATTATATTCCTTTTCAGGTCCATTTTTACAGACAGGTCACTATTTACAGCCATTGCCACTTCCTCTGCGCTTAACCTTAAGCGCGAACTATCAGGCAGGGCCGATAAAAAATTGAGTGTAGTATCTTTAACCAACGAAAACTGTGGGGTTGATCTTAACGAATCGGGCATTAAATTCATGAACACCGATATGGCACGGCTCATATCAAAACCGTAAACCACATTGCATGAACCATCCTCCCTAAAATTATAAACCTCCTCAATATCAACACACGCGCTGAAACTTAGTATTATAGAAAAAAGCAAAATGGTAAGGCGTTTTTTCATGGTCAATCAAATATAGTTTTTTTGACGTAAAAGCTGAAAGGTAAAAGGTTAAAGCTTTTTTATTTTAGAGTAGCTAAAAATACCCATTCTTACGTTTTAATCTTTAACTTCCAAACAGAAGATCACCTTTAACCTTAAAAAATCAGCGCAATCTCACCTTTTGCCTTTCGCCTTTTACCTTTAACCTCAAAAACCTACCTTTGCAGGCTATGGCGCATCAGGTTCCGGAAGACGGCACATTGCTTCCGTTGATGGAAGAGTTTTATACAATACAAGGAGAAGGCTATCATACCGGTAAAGCCGCTTATTTTATACGCCTTGGCGGTTGCGATGTAGGCTGCCACTGGTGCGATGTAAAAGAGAGCTGGGATGCCGAGCTGCATCCGCTTACACCAGTAAGCAGGATTGTTGAAAATGCTTCCAGCCATCCCTCAAAAGCTGTGGTGGTAACCGGCGGCGAACCATTGATATATAACCTTGATTACCTTACTACAGAGTTACAACAAAGCGGCATTCAAACCTTTATTGAAACATCTGGTGCGTATCCACTATCGGGTAGTTGGAACTGGATATGCCTATCACCTAAAAAGTTTAAGCCCCCAGTGCAACAGGTTGCAGATGTTGCTAATGAGTTAAAGGTAATAATTTTCAATAAATCTGATTTTGCTTTTGCCGAAGAACACGCGCTGCGTGTAAAACCCGGCTGTAAACTATATTTGCAGCCCGAGTGGTCGCGATCAAAAGAAATGACACCCCTTATTGTTGATTATGTAATGAATAACCCAAAATGGGAAATATCATTGCAAACACATAAATATCTTAATATCCCTTAATAGTTGTAACTTAGGTTAAGAACTATCTTATTAATTAAGGGGTTGAAAAAATTTGCATCCATATTATTACTCCTAATTATATCCGTATTTTGTTACGGGCAGCAAAATTATTCTACAAGTAACAAAACAGCAATAAAATATTACGTGGCAGCCAATAAAAGCCTTGACAATATGGCTTATGACGACGCGATTGTGAATCTTAACAAAGCTATAGAAGCTGACACTAAGTTTTTTGAAGCCCACGCCTTACTTGCTGATGTAATGCGGCAAAGGCGCTTAAACCCCTTAAACATTATTGAGGAATACAAAAAGGTTTTGGCTTTGAACCCCAATTTTAGCCGGGCAGTTTACCTTAATCTGGGCGAAGTTGAGTTAAGCCAGGCCAAATACCAGGATGCTTTGCAACACATTCAAAAATACCTCACCTTTCCGTCATTAACCGTTAAAGATAAAACCCGGGCGGAAAAACTCATTAAAGATTGCAACTTTAGCATTGTGGCATTAAGTCATCCGGTAGCGTTTAACCCCGTTAACGCCGGTTCGGCCATTAACACCAACGACGACGAATACTCACCCGTTTTAACCGCCGACGATAAGACAATTATTTTTACCCGACAGATAAGCGGAAACGAAGATTTTTATAATAGCGTTAAAACTGACACCATATGGCAAAAGGCAACCTACTTAAGCGCCCGTATAAACACGCCAAATTTTAATGAAGGCTCTCAGTCCATATCGCCGGACGGAAAATATTTGTTTTTTACCGGATGCAACCGGCCCGACGGAATGGGCCGATGCGATATTTATATAGTGCAAAAACGCGGCGACAACTGGGATAAACCCTTTAACCTGGGTGCCCCGATAAACAGCCCGGGGTGGGAATCGCAACCGTCCATAAGTTCTGATGGTAATACGTTTTATTTTGTAAGTAACAGGGCAGGCGGATATGGAGGTTATGATATATGGAAATCAAAATTAGGCCCTAAGGGCTGGGAAGCTCCGGAAAATTTAGGGCCAACAATAAATACGCCTTACAATGAGCAATCACCGTTTATACATCCTGATGACAGTACCTTGTACTTTTGCTCAGATGGCTGGCCGGGCATGGGCGGGCAGGATTTGTTTGTTAGCAGATTAAACAATGATGGCAAATGGCTGGAGCCCGAGAATCTGGGATATCCTATTAATTCTAATCTGAACGAAACAGGTTTAAGTTTAACGGCAAACGGCGATTACGCGTTTTTTTCATCAAATAAACTGGAGGGTTTAGGCGGGTATGATATTTACTCTTTTAAAATGCCTGCCAACCTGCGACCAAAACGGGTTACTTATGTAAAAGGCTATGTATTTGATGCCAAAACAAAATTACCGTT
>Ga0247740_1000338_pt1 | contig 24192 bp, 27 predicted proteins | sample UWRJL148409B2_FD_180942 | JGI IMG/M metagenome (GOLD analysis project Ga0247740, IMG submission 180942) | Plant litter microbial communities from Arlington Agricultural Research Station in Wisconsin, United States - UWRJ-L148-409B-2 | ecosystem: Environmental > Terrestrial > Plant litter >...
CGGCTCGGAAGTCTCTCGGGGGTTCGCGCCGGGCGACGAGCAGATGATCCTCACCGATCTCGACACACGGGTGGGCGCGCTGGTGGACGTCACCGTGATCTCGGGCGAGTACAGCGCCGTCCTCCCGGTGATCGTCCTGGCCGACGACGTGGAGCAGTACGACAACTTGGGTCCTGTCGCAGGGACCGACGACGCAGAAGAAGAGTGATCGACGAAAGGATCGGGAATGCCGACGGATGTGTGGTTCGTGACGGGGAGTTCGCGGGGTCTCGGAAGGGCGGTGGTCGAGGCCGCGTTGGAGGCAGGGTACCCCGTTGCCGCGACGGCGCGGTCCACGGCGTCGCTGGACGACCTGGCCGGGGAGTACGGGGAGCAGCTGGAGCTCATCACGCTCGACGTCACCGATCCCGATCAGGCGGTGTCGGCGGTCGACCGTTGCGTGGAGCGTTTCGGTCGTGTGGACGTGGTGGTCAACAATGCGGGTTACGCAGACCTCGCCCCGATCGAGGAGGTAAGCCTCTACGACTTCCGCGCGCAGGTCGATGCCGTCTTCTACGGCACGGTCTACGTGACGAAGGCGGCGCTGCCGCAGTTCCGGCGGCAGGGCAGCGGATTCTTCATCCAGGTCGCGTCGATCGGCGGGCGGACCACCGCGCCGGGCCTCGGCGCCTACCAGTCGGCGAAGTTCGCGGTCGAGGGGTTCTCGGGTGTCTTGCGCCAGGAGGTCGCGCCACTGAACATCCGGGTGACGGTTGCCGAGCCGGGCGCGATGCGCACGGACTGGGCCGGCAGCTCGATGTCGGTAGCGGAGTTCGACCCGGTCTACGACCAGACGGTCGGTGTGATGGCGCAACGACTCCGAGAGAGCTCGGGCCACCAGCCCATCGACCCGGATGCCGTGGCTCGAGTGCTCGTGAACCTGGCCGGCAACCCGAAGCCGCCGTTGCACCTGGTGCTCGGGAGCGACGCGGTCCGGCACGCGCAGAGCGTGCTGGAGGCCACCGCGGCCGACGACCGTGAGTGGGCCGACGTGGGCCGCTCGGTCGACTACGGCGCCGGCAACGACTGAGAGTACTCAGTCCTTCGAGCCGCCAGCCGGCGAGGATGCGCCCGCGTCGAGCCGGGCCATCAGCGCCTCCATCGCTGCCTGCTGACTCTGCGCGAGCGCGATCAGCGTCTCCACATCCCGCTTGGACTCGACGTTGGTGTCGTAGTCGTGCTGCGCGAGCGCGGCGGAGATCTGGTCCTGTCGCTTGGCGGCGATCAGAAGGATCGCCCCCTGCAGCCCCGCGATCATCGAGAGCCCGAGATTGAGAAGGATGAACGGGTACGGGTCCCACGCACCGGTCCGCGAGTTGATCGTGATCCAGACCGCCATGACGGCGAGGAAGGCGATCACGAAGCTCCAACTCCCCATGCCGTTGCGGAGCTTGTCCGCCGCCCGCTCGCCGAAGGTCTCGTGCTTGCGGTGCTCGGTGTGCCAGTTCACGATGCGGTTCGTCATGGCCGGAGCGTAGCCCGGGCCCACTGCGTGCGGAAAGAGTCAGGTTCCGCGGTGGGGTCATTTGACTCTTTCAGCCAGGTGCGCACGCGCGGAGGGTGGGGGCATGACCACCGATCAGCTCCAGTCCGCGACCTACTCGGGCGAGGTTGCCGTGCGTAGACGACGAGGCTGGTGGTGGAAGACCCTGCTGGTGGGGCTCCTCCTGTGGGCCGCGACAGTGGGGGTGACCTTCCTCACACTCAACGTGAATCTGGTGCCCACGGTGATCCTGCTGGGCAGCCTGCTGGTGCCCTTCTCGGCCGCGCTGTTCGTCGCGGAGCGAGTACATGGACTGGGCGTCGGCGCCATCCCGGTCACGTTCGCCATTGCCGGAATCTGCGGTGTGCTCGGTGCCTCGCTCCTCGAGTCGAACCTGGCGGCCACACCGTGGATCTACGTGCTCGTCGGTTTCATCGAGGAGTTCGTGAAGTTGGTGCTGCTGGTGATCGTCGGCTGGAGGGTGGTGCCCAAGTCCGCGGTCCAGGGTGTGCTCCTCGGGGTGGTCGTCGGTGCGGGGTTCGCCGGCTTCGAGTCGGCGGGGTACGCCTTCACGGCCGCGATCACGAGCGACGGCATCGACGTTCTCGGTGCGGTGCAGACCGAGGCGATCCGTGCCCTGCTCTCGCCGGTGGGGCACATGCTGTGGACCGGCATCGTCGGCGCAGCCCTCTTCGGCGTCGCGGCGGGTCGGGCGCGGTTCCGGTTCTCGCCCCTCATCCTCGTCGCGTTCGTCGGCGCGTCCCTGTTGCACGCCCTCTGGGACTCGCTCGGCACCATCAGCTCCTACCTGGCACTGCTCGTCTCCGGCATGGCGCTGTTCGACCTCCAGTACCGCGGCGGGCTGCCACCCGACCTCGCGGCGGATGTGACGATGAGGTCGTTGATCTTCTACATCATCGGACTCGTCATCGCCTCGGCACTGGGCGTCGGTGCACTGCTGGTGCAGCTGAGGGTGCACCGCACCCCGTGAGCGTGCTGATGGGGTTGCTCCCCGTGTTCTTCGCCCTCGCGGTGGGCTACGCCGCGGGCAAGGCCAAGCTGATCGACAACAAGCACGTGCCCGGTTTCAACACGCTCACGATGACGATCGCGCTGCCGATCGCTCTGTTCGGCATCCTGGCCGGCTCGAAGCGGGATGATGTGATCGAGCACTGGGCAGTGGCCGCCGTGGGGCTGCTCGTCATGGGGGTCACGTTCGTCGGCGTGTACCTCCTGCAGCGCAGGGGCTGGGGGATGACCGCGCCGTCGTCGGCCGTCCAGGCCCTGACCGTCGGGTTTCCGAATGCCGCTGCGGTGGGCATCCCCATCGCGGACGCGGTGCTCGGCGGCACCGGGCAGCTGGCGGTCGCGGTCACCCTCGCGGTCGGGGGCATCACCCTGTCGCCGGCCACCATCGTGATCCTGGACCGTGGCGCTCAGGGTGCCCGCGGCAGCCTTGCCGGAGCGGTGTTCCGGGCGATCCGCACCCCGGTCGTGATCGCGCCCATCCTCGGGATCGTGTGGAGCCTCTCGGGGCTCCCTTACCCGCCGCTGCTCGACTCGACGCTCTCCGAGCTCGGATCCATCACCGCAGGCCTCGCCCTCTTCCTCACCGGCCTCGTCCTCTCCGCGCAGCGGGTGACTCCGAGCGCGAACGTGGCGATCTCCACTGCGATCTCCGTCGTCGTCCGCCCGGCGCTCGCCATCCTGGCAGTGAAGGCGTTCCAGCTCCCCAGCGTGATGGCCGCCGAGGTCGTGCTCCTCATGGCCATCCCGTCGGGCTTCTTCGGAGTGCTCCTCGCACTCAACCGCGGCCAGCCGTCCCCGCTCGCGGGCGCGACCCTCTTCTACTCGACCATCGTCTCGATCGGCACCCTGTCGCTCGTCATCCTGCTGCTCCCGGCACTGTGAGGAATCCATGACCACCACATCGCACCGCCCCAGCCGTCTGGCCGTCATCGCGGTCGTCCTCGCCTTCGCCGCGGGCGCCACGGATGCCTTCGCCTTCCTGCAGCTGAATGGTGTGTTCACCGCCAACATGACGGGCAACCTGGTTCTCGCCGGCCTCACCGAGCGACCGAACTACCCGACGATGATCGTGGGGGTGGTGGTCGCGATCCTGGTCTTCGCCGCGGCACTCTACGTCGCGTTCCGGGTCTCACCCCCGGGTGCACCCCGCCCTCGCAATGTCGCCGTGCTGACCGCTGCACTCGTGGCGCAGGTGGCCGTCCTCATCGGGTGGGTGGCGGTCCCCACCCACCTGAGCGCCCCCATGGTCGCCGTTCTGATCGCGCTGTCATCCGTTGCCATGGCTTGCCAGACCGCGGTCGCGAAACGCATCGAGGGCAACTCGGGAGTGACCACCACCTACGTCACCGGAACGCTCACCAGCCTGATGGGCGATCTCGCCGACCGGAAGCCGCAGGACCTGTTCACGCGGATCGGGGTCATCGTCGCCCTCGTCGCGGGTGCGCTCAGCGGCTCGTTGCTGATCGGGCTCGACCCCGTCTTCGGCGCGGCGCTACCGGTACTCCCGGCACTGGTGGGCACGGTCCTGCTCCAGACGGCCGGTATTCGGCCGCTCACGCGCACAGCTGGTGCGGCGTGATCGCGCGCGACGTCCTCCTCGTGTTCGCGGGCGGGGCGCTCGGAACCGCGGTGCGCTACTCCCTCGGCGCGATCCTCCCGGTCGACGCCGGACTCCCGGTGACGCTCGCGATCAACGTCACTGGCGCGCTGCTGCTCGGCATTCTGACCGGCTGGGTCGGGAGTCGCACCGACCGGACCTCCCACGACCTGCTCACCTTCCTCGGCACCGGGGCGCTCGGCGGGTACACGACGTACGGGATGTTCGCCGTCGACACGGACGGTCTGCTCGACACCTCGCGGTTCGGCGACGGCATCCTGTACGGCGCAGCCACCGTCCTGTTGGGCGCTGGTGCGGCACTGGGCGGACTGGCGCTCGGCGCTGCAATCGCCAGACGGAGGTCGGTGCGATGACGGCATGGATGCTCGTGGCCGTTGCCGCGTCCGGGGGCCTCGGCGCCGTGGCGCGCTACCTGGTCGGTCGGGCCATCCCGCGACGCTCGCCGAAAGGGTTCCCCTGGTCGACGTTCGCGATCAACGTCAGCGGGTCGTTCCTCCTCGGAGCGGCCACGGGGCTCGCCATAGTGCACGTGCTGCCCGACGAATGGAGGGTGATCATCGGCACCGGCTTCCTCGGCGGCTACACGACGTTCAGCACCGCGAGCACGGAGACGGTGGAACTGGCCCGGCACGGCCGACTCGGTCTGGCCGCTGCCTACGGCATCGGGATGCTCGCAACCGCGCTGGCCGCCGCAGGGGTCGGCCTGTGGATCGCGCACCTGACCTAGAACACTCGCTGGATGACAACTGAGATGAAGGAGTAGAAGTGATGAATATCGTTCTGGTGCACGGTGCCTACGCGGATGGCTCGTCGTGGGCGGATGTGATCGAGATACTCCAGGCACGCGGCCACCGCGTCACCTCCGTGCAGAATCCGCTGACGTCCCTCGCGGACGATGTGGCGGCAACCCGGCGAGTCCTGGACCTGCAGGGGGGACCGACCGTGCTCGTCGGCCACTCCTGGGCGGGGACGGTGATCAGCGAGGTCGGGGAGCACGAGGCGGTGACTGCGCTCGTCTACGTGGCGGCCCGCGCACCCGATGCCGACGAGGACTATGCAGCCCTCTCGGCACGCTACCCGACCCCTCCGGCCTCGCAGGGACTGGAGCACGCGTCCGGGTTCGCGCAGTTGGGCGAGGAGGCTTTCGTCGAGGACTTCGCGAACGGTGTGGATCCGGTGCGGGCACGCGTGCTCTACGCGGTTCAGGGCAGGATCGCCGACACCCTCTTCGCTTCCCGCACGACGGTGGCCGCGTGGCGGTTCAAGCGCTGCTGGTACGCGGTGTCGCAGCGCGACCGCACTACCGATCCCGATCTCGAGCGGTTCTTGGCGGGCCGCATGGAGGCGACCATCATCGAGGTCGACAGCGGCCACCTCTCGATGATCACGCACCCCGTCGAGATCGCCGACCTCATCAGCGCCGCGGCAGAGGCAGGCAACGCATGACCACGAGTGGAGATCACCTGCGTCTTCGGTCCCGGACGGCCCTGGTCACCGGGTCAACCAGCAACATCGGCCGCGCCATCGCAGTGCAGTTCGGGGCGGAGGGCGCCCACGTGCTGGTGTGCGGACGGGACACCGAGCGCGGGGAGGGTGTGGTGGAGGAGATCCGCGCTGCCGGCGGGTTCGCAGACTTCGTTCGCGCCGACCTCGACGGTTCCCGCGCTGCCTCCGTGGAGCTCGCGGAACGAGCATCCGTGCGTCTCGGTGGTCGGATCGACATACTCGTCAACAATGCGGGTGTGTTCCCCGGCGGGACGACAGCGTCGTTCGACGAGGAGACTGTCGACCGGGTCTACGCGGTCAACGTCAAGGCGCCGTACTTCCTGACAGCTGCTGTCGTGCCGGCGATGCTCGAGCGCGGGTCGGGCGTCATCCTGAACATGGGGTCGTGGATAGCCCGCCTCGGACTCTCCGGCACCGCCCTGTATGCGTCGACGAAGGGTGCGATGGAGACCCTCACCCGGGCGTGGTCGGCCGAGTTCGGGCCCGGCGGTGTGCGGGTGAATGCGATCTCTCCCGGAGTGGTGAGGGAGTCCGACGAGGCAGCCGCCGCCAGCGCGCGGGGCGAGATGCTGATGGCGGGCACCCCGCACGGACGGTCAGGTCGACCGGACGCGATCGCCAGCGCCGCCACCTTCCTCGCCAGCGACGAAGCATGGTTCATCCACGGCACCGTGCTGGACGTCGACGGTGGTCGGATCGGAGTGAGTGTGCAGGCCGGCCCGTGACCAGCGGGAGCGCGCGCTAACGGCAGCGCATCAGCGGACTTCGGAGACCGCCCCGACCGCTCCCGTCGGGACGCCCGAGCGCGACGTCCCCTCGCGGGCACCCCGCACGGTCGTCACCCCCACACAGACCACCCACACCAGCCACGGGAAGATGGCCAGCAGGGCGTTGCCGAAACCGCCGACCGAGAAGAAGCTGTTCGGCGATGTGCCGTTGAAGCCCACGATGGCCCACGCGAGGTTCGAGATCGCCGTCGCCGCCGCGAGGATGCCGGTCCAGCGGGGCACGACCGCCGACGCGAAGGTCAAGTACGCCGACGTCGCGGACACCAGGGCCAGCAGTACCGCCCCGGTCGATCCGAACATGATGCTGTGCCCCTCCGTGAGGGCGCGAATCGCGGAGGCATCCGGGGTGAGGCCGATGACGTCGAGTGCCGCCCCGCCGTCCATCGCGTCGCCCACCAGTGTGACGGCGATGAACACGAGGCCGGCGCCGAAGGTGAGGTCGGCGATCCATTCGAGGTCTTGGCGGGCCTTGGTGACGAGCTGCCGGAAGCACGCGAGGAACACGATCAGGAACGCCATGAGGAACGTGTCCGCGAGGATGACGATGATGGTCTGGGAGGTCGTCGCCTGCGTATGGGCGATGAGCGCCTCGGAATCGTCGAGCTCGGGCCGCTGTCCCGCGGTGAGCTTCGTAATCGACTCGATGGCGAGGAAGATCGCGACCGCGAAAGCGGAGATGCCCGTCCATCGCCTCACATCTGGTGATCTCATACAGTCATTTTCCATGATCAGATAGTTGACGTACATCATCTATCGACGTATAGTTGACCTAAATCAACTTTATTCGCTAGGAATCTCCATGTCTTCAGCAGTACCCCCCATCGACCAGAAGAAGCGGCAGCGCGAGGTCCTCATCGCGCTCTCCGGCCTCATCATGGGCATGTTCGTCGCCATCCTCTCGGGCACTGTCGTCTCGACGTCGCTGCCGCGCATCATCGCCGACCTCGGTGGCGACCAGGCGGCCTACACCTGGGTGATCACGGCAACGCTCCTCTCCACCGCCGTCTCCACTCCGATCTGGGGCAAGCTCAGCGACCTGCTCGACCGCAAGCTGCTGCTCCAGCTGTCGCTCGGCATCTTCGTCGTCGCGACCGTCATCGCGGGGTTCTCGCAGACCACCGCGATGCTCATCACGCTGCGAGTGGTCCAGGGCATCGGCGTCGGCGGCCTCACCTCGCTGGTGTTCGTCGCGGTCGCGCTCATCATCAGCCCGCGCGAGCGCGGCAAGTACATGGGTCTCGTCGGCGGCGTCATGTCGGTCGCGACGATCGGCGGCCCGCTGCTCGGTGGTATCGTCACCGACGCGTTCGGCTGGCGCGCCAACTTCTTCCTCGGCGTTCCCCTCGCGGTGGCCGCGGTCATCATCATCCAGAAGACGCTGCACCTGCCACGCAGTACCCGCGAGAAGGTGCGCATTGACTACGTCGGAGCGGCGCTCCTCGCCCTCGGCGTCTCCCTCCTGCTCATCTGGGTCTCCATGGGCGGCAACCAGTTCGAGTGGAACTCGATGGAGAGCTACGCCATCATCGGCGTGGCCGTCCTTGCTCTGCTCGCGTTCGTATTCACCGAGTTCAAGGTGTCCGAGCCGATCGTGCCGATGCAGCTGTTCAAGAACCGCACGTTCACCCTGTCCGTCGTGGCGAGCATCGCCGTCGGTGTTGCGATGTTCGCAACCAGTGTGTTCCTCGCGCAGTACTTCCAGCTCGCCCGCGGCGCCAACCCGACCCAGTCGGGCCTCATGACCATTCCGATGGTGCTGGGCCAGGTGATCGCCTCGATCCTCATCGGCCAGTTCATCAGCCGTTTCGGCAAGTGGAAGCGCTGGATGGTGCTCGGCTCGGTCATGATCCTCGTCGGGGTGAGCCTGATGGCGACCCTCCGGTACAACACGGACTTCGTGTGGGTCTCGGTCTACATGGTCGTGCTCGGTGCCGGTCTCGGCATGGTGATGCAGAACCTCAGCCTCGTCGTGCAGAACGACACCCCGGTAGAGCAGCTCGGCGCGGCAACCTCCAACGTGAGCTTCTTCCGTTCGGTGGCCGGCGCCATCGGTGTCACGATCATGGGCTCGATCCTGGCCAGTCAGGTCACTTCGCACATCAAGGGCTCCCTCGAGACTTTCGTACCGACAACGCCCGATGAGGTCGATGCGCTCAAGAGCCTCGCGACCGGCACGCTCCCGAACGTGAGCGCGTTGCCCGACACCGTTCGGGTGATCGTGGAGTCGGCCTACGGCAACGGCATCGCCGACGCCTTCCTGATCGCCATCCCGCTCGCGTTCATCAGCCTGCTCGCGATCATCTTCCTCCCGAACAAGTCGCTCTCGACCAAGACGGCGACGCAGAGCCTCGCCGAGCAGGCCGAGGACTCGGTGATCGCCATTGGCGAGGCCGAGGTCGGGGCCAACGCGACCGGGTCCATCGCCGTGGTCGGTGTGGGCAACCGCGTCGACGGGCGCGAGGGCGGCGACCGGTAACGTGTCCGACGTGACCGACACTCAGACCCGTGACGACGTCGACCAGGCGATCGCGGAGGTCGAGGAGCAGCTGAGCTTCCTCTTCAACCGCGTCCGTGTGACGTTCAAGGAGAACGCGGCCCGAATCCACCCCGAGCTGAGCCCGGTGGGCTACAAGATCCTGAGTTCCATCGTGCGGCTCGGGGAGACGAACGCCTCTGCGCTCGCCGACTCGCTCGAGACCGACAAGGCCGTGGTGAGCAGGCAGTTGCGGATGCTCGAGGAGGCCGGTCTCGTCGAGAGTCGTGCTGACGCGAAGGACGGACGGGCTCGTGTCCTCTCCGCCACTCCCGAGGCGGTCGACCGGGTCAGGGCGGTACGGGGCCAGCAGCAGGACCGCCTGCGCGGCCTGCTCCGCAGCCGCCCCGAGCACGAGGTCCGCGAGTTCGCGGCCATGCTGCACCTCATCAGCGTGGGGTAGATTTCCCCGATGGGCACCAAGCGGATCGGGTTCAACCTGTTCGAGATGAACACGGTCGGGCACATCTCACACGGGCTCTGGGTGCACCCGGAGAACACCCGGCACCGCTTCAACGATCTCGATTTCTGGGTCGAGCAGGCGAAGCTGCTCGAGGCGGGGCTGTTCGACTCGGTGTTCATCGCGGACGTGCAGGGCGCCTACGACGGCTACCGCGGCGGACCGGGGACGGCGATCCGCGAGGCGGTGCAGATTCCGAGCAACGATCCACTGCTCGTCATCCCGGCGATGGCGGCCGTCACGGAGCACCTGTCGTTCGCCGCCACCTTCTCCACGACCTACGAGCCACCGTTCGCGTTCGCGCGCCGGGCATCCACGCTCGACCACCTCACCAAGGGGCGCTTCGGCTGGAACGTCGTGACCTCGTACCTGCCGAGCGCGGCCCGCAACTTCGGGCTCGAGGACGAGATTCCGCACGACGACCGCTACGAGCTCGCCGAGGAGTACCTCACGGTGCTCTACAAGCTGTGGGAGGGCTCATGGGACGACGACGCCGTCGTGCAGGACCGCTCGGGACCCGTCTACACCGACCCCACCATGGTGCGCGCGATCAACCACCGCGGCACACACTTCTCCGTGGCCGGGCCGCACCTCTCCGAGCCGAGCCCGCAGCGCACGCCGGTGATCTTCCAGGCCGGCAGCAGCGACCGCGGCCGGGCTTTCGCGGCACGGCACGCGGAGGGCGTCTTCGTCGGCGGGCGATCGCGCGAGGTCTACCGGGAGAACGTCGCCGACATCCGCGCCAAGGCGCTCGACTTCGGCCGTGGACCGGACGACATCAGGGCCTTCGCCAGCGCCGTGATCATCGCGGGGAAGGACGACGAGGCGGCGTGGCGCAAGGTCGAGGAGTTCAAGGGCCTCACCCGCGCGGAGGGCTACCTCGCCCACGCGGGTGGCGGCGGCATCGACCTCGCCGCGTATCCCCGCGAGGCCCGCATCGCGGACGTCCTGCGCGCCGAGGCGAAGCCGGGGCGAGACAACGAGCAGACCGGTCGGCGCTTCTACGCGCCAGGGGCGACCGTGGGTGACGCTCTGGACGACGCGACGCGGTTCGACGCGGGCCCGTTCGTCGCCATCGGATCGCCGACCACCATCGCGGATGCCATCGAGACCTGGGTCGATGAGACCGGGCTCGACGGATTCAACCTCCGCCAGTTCCTGACCCCCGGCACACTCGAGGACTTCGTCGCACTCGTCGTGCCCGAACTGCAGCGCCGCGGCCTGTACCGCGAGGAGTACGAGCGAGGCACATTCCGGGAGCAGCTCTTCGGCGCGGGGCACGCGCGAGTCGCAGACACGCACCCGGCGGCGCAGTACCGGGGCGGCGCGAACCTCGACTGACGGCGCGTTCCCGCCATCTCCCGTCGATGCGTCGCCACCGTCGGCAGCGTGACGGTGCGGACCGACACAATGGGTCCATGACTCGACGCGGTGTTCTGCTCTTCGCAGCTCTCGGCATTGCGTGGGGCATCCCGTACCTCTTCATCAAGGTCGCCGTTGCCGAACTCGATCCCGGCATGGTCGTGCTCGCCCGGTCGGTGCTCGCGGCCGTGCTGCTCGTGCCACTCGCCCTGTTCCGGCGCGAGGTCGGCCCGGTGCTGCGGCGCTGGAAGCCGATGTTGGCGTACACCGTCGTCGAGATCGTGATCCCGTGGTACTTCCTCAGTTCGGCCGAGCAGCGCCTGCCGAGCTCGACCGCCGGCCTGCTTCTGGCCGCGGTTCCGCTTGCTGGTGTGGGTATCGCGTTCCTCATGGGTCGACCGGCGAAGCTGTCGGGGCTGAACTGGGTCGGCATCGGCATCGGGATGCTCGGGGTCGCAGCCCTCGTCGGCCTCGACATCGGCGGGTCCGACCTTCTGAGCGTGGGCGAGATGGCCATCGTGGTCGTCGGCTACGCGCTCGGGCCCGCCATCCTGTCGCGCTGGATGTCCGACCTGCCGGGGGTGGGTGTCGTGGCGGTCTCGCTCGCGGGGGCGGCGATCGCGTACATCCCCGTCGTCGTGCTCACCGGCAGCTGGCCGTCTGAGTGGCCGTCGACCCAGGTCATCGTTGCGATCATCGTGCTCGCCGTCGTGTGCAGCGCGCTCGCGTTCCTGTTCATGGTCGGACTCATCGCCGAGATCGGCCCGGTGCGCGCGACGACCATCACCTATGTGAACCCGGCGGTCGCGATCCTTGCAGGCGTGCTGGTTCTGGGGGAGCGGGTCACGGTGTGGACGATCGTTGGCTTCGTGCTCGTGCTGGCGGGGTCGTACCTGGTCACCCGCCATCGGCGGGCGGCCGTCGCGGTCTGACGGCTTCTCGCGGCGTCACGTTTCGGAGCCTCTGCGCGAGGGCGCCGAGCGGGCTTACAGGTTGTCGACGCCCAGCGCGAGCGCCTGCTCGCGCCGCTTGCGCAGCGACGGGGCGGCGATCGCACCGAGCACGGCGAGCACGGCGACGGCCGCGCACACCCAGAAGCCGATCGTGAACGCGTCGTCGAGCGGCAGCCCCTGGGGGGTCGCATTCGACGTGATCAGCGCCGCGATCACGGCGGTGCCGATGCTGCTGCCGATCGTGCGGGCGATGGTGTTGACGCTGATCGCCTCACCGGTCTGCAGCGCGGGCACGCTCTCGATGATCGCGTTCGACGTCGAGGCGAGAGCGAGGCCGATGCCGGCGCCGGTGAGGATGCCCGACACGACGACCTGCCAGATCTCGCCGTGGGCGATCGCCGGTAGCACGAACGCCGCGGTCACGAAGAGGGCGCCGAGCAGCATGGGCGGCTTGGGCCCGACACGGCGGACGAGGATGCCCGCGAGCGGTCCGAAGATGACCATCATGACCACTGTGGGCAGCAGGAAGAGCCCGGCCTCAGACACCGTCTTGCCGAATCCGTACCCTGTGGCCGACGGCAGCTGAAGCAGGGTCGGCACAAGCACGAACGTGCCGAACATCGCGAAGCCGAAGACGAGGGCGACGACGTGGGCGGTCCACACCCCGCGCACCCTCATGAGGCGCATGTCGATCAGCGGCTCCTTGACGCGCAGTTCTACGAGCACGAAGGCGACCATGGCGACGGCGCCGAGCGCGAGCAGCCCGATCGTGCCGAACGAGCCCCAGCCCCACTTCTCGCCCTCGCTGATGGCGAGCAGGATCGACACGAGCGAGACCGAGAGGATGCCCGTGCCGAGCACGTCGAGCCGACCGGGCTTCCTCACCGGGGATTCGGGCATCCCGAAGATCACGCCGAGCAGGGCGACCACGATGAGCACCGCGGGGAGCCAGAACAGCCAGTGCCAGGAGAGGTTCTCGACGATCGGGCCCGCGGCGACGATGCCGACGCCCGCGCCGACGCCGAAGATCGCGGAGAGCAGGCCGATCGTCACGCTCACGCGGTCGTGGGGCAGCTCGTCGCGCACGACGCCGATGGAGAGCGGCATGATCGCGCCCGCCGCACCCTGCAGTGCGCGGGCGATGATGAGGATGCCCAGGTTCGGTGCGAGGGCGGCGAGCACGGTACCGACCAGCAGCAGGGACAGCACCACGATGAGCATCTTGCGCTTGCCCACCATGTCACCGAGGCGACCGAGGATCGGGGTGAGCACGGCCGCAGACAGCAGGTAGGCCGTGAGGATCCATGACGCGTCGCTCGTGGCGACGCCCAGGTCTTGCCCGATGGTCGAGAGCGCCGGAGCGACCAGCGACTGAAGCACCGCGAACGACAGGCCGCCGAGCGACAGGTACAGCACGATGAGGCCGGCGCGCGGCTTGTGCGGGGAGACGCTCGGGACGGACCCCGTGCGCGGCTCCTGGATGGTCTGTGACATTGCTCTCCGAACCTTGTAAACACGTGCTGACTTATCGAGTGTAATGTGCGGACCGGATAAGTCAATGCGCGTTTACATGCGGGGGCGGTGCGTGTACGGTGGCGGGGACGAAGGGAGCCCACGATGGTGCGGACTCTGACCCCAGCACGACCGCGTGACGCCAGTCAGACACGCCGAGAGCTGCTGAACGCCGCCCGAGTGCGGTTCGCCCGAGACGGCTACCGCTCCACCACTGTTCGCGACATCGCGACCGACGCCGGTGTGAACGTGGCCCTCATCAACCGCTACTTCGAGTCGAAGGAACGGCTGTTCGAGGCGTGCATCGCGCGGGTCGGCGAGGAGCTGGCGACGCCGGTCGAACCGGCGCGCACGAGCGAGGAATTGGCCCGCCGGCTTGTCGTGCAGATCATGGGGTTCAGTTCCGAGCAGGGGCCGGCGCAGTTGCTCCTCCTGCTACGGCGATCCGGTGACGAGCGCGCTGACGAGATCCGGCGAACCATCCTGAGGTCGTTCGCCGAGAAGATGGCCGCCATCGCCGGGTGGACCGCCGATTCCGACGACAGGCTCCTTCTTCGCGCGGAGATCATCATGGCCGCCACCCTGGGCATCATCCAGCTGCGCGCGACCTCGGGCATCGAACCGCTCGGTTCCGCGGCCCCGGAGGACCTCGCACGACCGATCGAGGACATGGTCGTCGCGCTGTTGTCGACCGGTTCCTAACCGGCCAGAGCGGCCTCGAGCGCCACCCACGGCAGCATCGCGCACTTCACGCGCGCGACGTAGCGCGAGACCCCGTTGAGGGCGATCGCGTCACCGAAGCGCTCCTCGTCGAGCTCGACGGTGCCGCGGGAGCGCATCGCGGTGCGGAACTCTTCGAGCAGCACCCCAGCGTCGTCGACCGTGGTCGACTCGACGAGCGTCGACAGCAGTGAGGCCGAGGCCTGGGAGATCGAGCATCCGTGCCCCTCCCAGCCGATCGCCTCGACGACGCCGTCGGTCACCCGCACCGAGAGCGTGACCTCGTCGCCGCAGGTCGGGTTGAGCTGGTGCGACTCGCCCGTCGGCGACTCGATCGTCACCCGGCCGTGCGGGTTCTTGTAGTGGTCGAGGATGAGCTGCTGGTACAGCCCCTGCAGGTCGTCGCTGCTCATGAGGTCACTCCGAAGAAGGTGCGGGAGTCGGCGACGCCCTGGAGGAAGAGGTCGATCTCGGCCTCGGTCGTGTAGATCGAGCCGCTCGCACGCGTGCTCGAGGTGAGGCCCAGTCTGCGATGCAGGGGCTGGGCGCAGTGGTGGCCGACACGCACCGCGATGCCCCGGTCGTCCAGGAACTGCCCGACATCGTGCGCGTGGATGCCCGCCACCTCGAAGCTCGCCAGCCCGACCCGATCGCCGAAATCGCCGAGGACTCGCACGCCCTCGATGCCGCGGAGTCCCGCGAGGAGCCGTTCGCTCATCGCCGTGCCGTGGGCGGCGACGCGGTCCATGCCGATCGCGGAGAGGTAATCGACGGCTGTCGCGAGCGCGATGGCCTGCGAGACCCGCTGGGTTCCGGCCTCGAAGCGCTGGGGTGCGGGCAGGAACGCCGCCGACTCCATCGTGACGGTCGTGATCATCGAGCCGCCGGTGAGGAAGGGCGGCAGGGCGTTCAGTAGTTCGCGGCGGCCGTAGAGCACCCCGATACCGGTGGGCGCGAGCATCTTGTGGCCGGAGAAGACCGCGAAGTCGACGTTGAGAGCGTGCAGGTCGAGGGGGAGGTGCGGCGCCGACTGGCAGGCGTCCAGCACCACGATCGCGCCCACGGCGTGCGCCGCCGCCACGAGCGATGCGACGGGGTTGATCACGCCGAGCACGTTGGAGACGTGGGAGAAGGCGACGACCCGAGTGCGCTCCGTGATGATGCCCTCGTGCGAGGCGAGCGCGCCGTCGTCGTCGACCGGGATGAACCGCAGGGTGGCGCCGGTGCGCTGGGCGAGCTGCTGCCACGGGATCAGGTTGGCGTGGTGCTCGAGCTCGGTGACGACGATCTCGTCGCCGGGGCCGAGGGCAAGCGCGGCGTACTCCGGGCCCGCCGTGCTCGCGTTCGAGAGGGCGTACGCGACGAGGTTGATACCCTCCGTGGCGTTGGAGGTCCAGACGATCTCCTCCGCGGATGCCCCGACGAAGCGGGCGACTGTCTCCCGGGCATCCTCGAACTCCTCGGTCGCGAGTGCTGCGAGGGTGTGCGCGCCACGGTGGACCGCGGAGTTGCGCTCCTCGTAGAAGCGGCGCTCGGCGTCGAGCACGACCGTTGGTTTCTGGGAGGTCGCACCGGAGTCGAGGTAGGTGAGCGGCCGGCCGTTGACGGTGGTCGACAGGATCGGGAAGTCCTGGCGGATCACCATGACCTCGGCTTCGGACAGTGTGGAGGTCATCGTCCAAGTGAACCACCCGCGACCGGGAGAATTCCCGCGCGGAGTCAACTGACCCTTGCCGCGCCCCCGGTGCACTGTCATCGTGGGCACATGGTGCGCAAACGTCCCCCGGTCGAAGAAGGCAGCGAGCCCGCATCGAGGGATGCCCGTATTGCGGGTCTCGTCGACCAGACGCGCGGCGATCTCCTCATCGGCGACATCGTCGAGGCCGAGGTGCCCGGCGTTCTGGAACAGCGCCTCGCGGACGAGGGGATCCCGGTCACGGGGGAGGAGTTCGACGAGTTCGTCCTGATCATCCTGGCAACCCAGGCCTGATCCAGCGTTACGTCTACCGCGCGACGCGAAGGTCGCGCAGGCGGAACCCTCCCGGTTCTGGCAGGGCCGCGCGGATCTGCTCGTCGGTGAACTGCAGCCGGGGGCGGAGGTCGTCCGGCAGGCCGGGCGTGGGCGGTGCCGGTTCGGACACGCCCTCCGCGAGCATCCGTGCTTGGGCTTTCGCGATGAGCGGCACGGTCATCGTCCACTCGGTGACGGTCGCGAGTGCGCGGATCGCCCACACGGGCGCTGGCACGACGAGGACCCTACGGCCGAGGACGCGCGCGACGCGGTGCACGACGTCACTCATGGTGAGCTCCTCGCCGCCGACCACGGCAACGGTCGTGTGCGGGAGTCGGCCGGTGGCGGCGGCCACGATCACGTCGACCAGTTCGGCGATCGGGATGGGGCGCACGGTCTTCTCGCGGAAGCCCACGGTCGCGAACAGGGGGACGGTCTGGATCGAGTGACTGACGTGGTCGACCAGGTGGTCGCCGTGCCCGTAGATCATGCCCGCTCGGAGGATGGTGTAATCGAGTCCGGATGCCCGGATCAGCTCCTCCGAAGCCCACTTGCTCTCGTGGTACGGCGAGCCCGAGCCCGGTCGGGCGCGCAGGAAGCTGAGCAGGATGACCTTCTTCACGCCGGCGGACTTCGCGGCCTCGACCACGGCGCGAGTGCCGTCGATGTGCACCCGCTGGTAGGTCTGGTCGCCGATCTCGCGGTTGATGCCCGCGGCGTGGACCACCACCTCGCACCCGGCGAACGCGGTCGCGAGCGATGCTGCGTCGGTGACGTCGACGCCGGTGCGCCGCGATACCGCCATCACGTCCGCGCTGTCGAAACGCTCGGCGACGTGACGGCCGACGAAGCCGGCCCCTCCGGTGATGGCGATGCGCATACTGCGAAGCTAGTCCTCCCCGGCCTGTACGGTCGTCTCATGTCGTCAGCGCCGCCCTCGAAGTCCGGCGGCACAGGACCCCTCGGCGCCGCAGCCCTCGTGCTGATCGGCCTGATCTGCCAGGACATCGGCGCCGCGTCGGCGGTCACCCTCTTCCCGGAGGTCGGTGCCCTCGGCATGGTCACCCTCAGGCTGGCCTTCTCCGCGATCATCCTCATGGCGGTGTTCCGGCCGCGCCTGCGAGGGCGCTCGCGTGCCGACTGGCTCACCGTGATCGCATTCGGTGTGGCTCTCGCGCTCATGAACAGCCTGTTCTACGAGGCCATCGCGCGGGTGCCGCTCGGGACCACCGTGACGATCGAGGTGCTGGGGCCGCTCATCCTCTCCGTGGTCGTGAGTCGCCGGGCCTCGGCGTGGCTGTGGGCGGTGCTCGCGTTCGTGGGCGTCCTCATCCTCGGCTGGGGCGGCTGGGACCACCTCGACCCCGTGGGCGTCGCTTTCGCGGTCGGCGCGGGCATCATGTGGGTGGCGTACATCCTGTTGTCGGCGCGCACGGGCCAGCGCTTCGAGCGCCTCGACGGCCTCGCGATCGCGATGAGCATCGGTGCGGTGCTGGTGCTGCCCCTGGGAGTCGCCACTGCCGGTCCTCCGCTGTTCGAGCCGGGCATCCTGCTGCTGGGCGTGCTGGTCGCCGTGCTGTCGTCCGCGATCCCGTACGGCCTCGAGCTGCTCGCCCTGCGCCGCCTGCCCGCCGCCACCTTCTCGATCCTCATGAGCCTCTCGCCGGCGCTCGCCGCCACGGCGGGTTTCGTGATCCTGCACCAGGGCCTGACCCTCACCGACGTCGTCGCGATCGTGCTCGTCGTGGTGGCGAGCATGGGCGCGGTACGCGCGGCCGCCCGCCGCGAGCGGGACCTACCGCCGCACGAGGTCACTCCGTAGGGAACGGAAAAACACTCCCCACGGAGTAGGCAACCTCATCCCTCCGTGCGATGCGGCTCATAGGCTTCACGGCGAGAGTTGACCCATGACAACGACACGAGCCCCCCGGATTTTGGTCGTCGACGAGGAGGAGACGCTCACCCACGTGCTCCGCCTCGCCCTCGAGCTCGAAGGCTGGGAGGTGCGCGTCGTCCCCACCGGCTCCGGGGCGATCGACGCCGTCCCCGAGTTCGTCCCCGACATCGTGCTGCTCGACATGATGCTGCCCGACACCGTGGGTACCGAGGTCGCCGCGTCACTCCGCGCGAGCGGCTTCACCTCGCCCGTCGTGTTCCTGACCGGACGGGCATCCCACGACGACCGCATGGCCGGCTACGCCGCGGGCGCCGACGACTACATCACGAAGCCGTTCGGGCTGGAGGAAGTCGTCGAGCACCTGCGTCCGATCATCCGGAAGCTGGGTCTCGCGCCCACGAGCCACACCTACGCCGACCTCGTGCTCGACGACTCGACCGCCGAGGCCTGGCGGGGGCAGGAGCGCCTCGCCCTCACGCCCATCGAGTTCGAGATGCTGCGCGCGCTGCTCGAGAAGCACGACTCGCCCCTCACCGTCGGGCAGGTGCTCGTGCGGCTCGCGATGCGCGGCACGCGGGTTCCCCGCGAACTTGCGGCACGGATGCTCGAGCGCATGCGCACGCTGGTGAACAGCGACGGCCGTCCGCTAGTGCACGAGGTCAGCTCGGGCGGCTGGATGCTCGCGGGCGCCTAGCTCGGCAGCATGGACCGCGCGGCCTCCACCGCCGCGATCCGACCCGCACTCGTCGGCGCGACCGGCGCAACCATCAGGGTCGTGACGCCCGCGTCCACGAAGGCGGCGATGCGGGCGCGCACCTCCGACTCGGTGCCGATGAGGGCGGTGTCGGTGACGAGCTCGTCGGGCAGCGCCGCCACGGCCGCCGCCTTCTCGCCCGCGAGGTAGAGCTCCTGCACGCGGGCGGCCTCGTCGGGGTAGCCGTACCGCACGGCCAGGTCGTTGTAGAAGTTCGCACCGACCGCGCCCATGCCGCCGACGTACAGTGCGAGTCGCTGGCGGTGCGCGTCGAGCGCCTGGTCGGCACCGGGCCCGACGTGGAACGCCGCGGTGACGATCACATCGAGCGGCCCGAGCGACGGGTCTCGCCGTGAGGCCCCGGCCGACAGGGCGTCGCCCCAGGCCGCCGCGCTCTTGGTGGGGTGGAAGAACAGGGGCAGCCAGCCGTCCGCGATCTCCGCCGTCTGCTCGACTGCTTTCGGCGTCAGCGAGGCGAGCGCGATGGGGATGCTCGCTCGCACGGGCGTGTTGATGAGCTTGAGTGGCTTCCCGATGCCGTCTGGCAGCGGGATCGTGAAGTTCTTGCCCGAGTGCTCGAGCCGTTCGCGACGCCACACGGACCGGCAGATCTCGACGATCTCCCGCTGACGGCCCAGCGGCGCAGTGAACGGAACGCCGTGGAATCCCTCGATCACCTGGGCGCCCGAGGAGCCGAGCCCCAGTTCGAAGCGGCCGCCGGAGAGCGAGTCCAGTCCGGCCGCGGTCATCGCGAGCAGCGCGGGGGTGCGGGAGTAGATCGGTAGGATCGCCGACATCAGCGCCGCCCGGTCAGTGATCGCCGCGAGGTAGCCGAGGCGGCTCACCGCGTCGAACGAGTAGGCCTCGGCGACGGCGATCACGTCGATGCCCGCGCGTTCGAACTCCACGGCCTCGACGGCCGCCACCGCGAAGTCGTCGGCGTAATCAACAGTGATTCCCAGTCGAGTCATGCGCCAACGCTAGCCTGAACCCATGCAGGACGTCGTGCTCGGGCCGTGGGCCAAATCGTTCCCCGCCTACAGCTGGGGCCTCACGCAGCGCGAGTTTCTCGCGACCCGCCCGCGACTCTCGGCCTTCTCCACGCCGCTCCTCACGATCGACGGCTCGGCGACCGCCAACAACGTCTCGGTGATGCGCGACTGGCTCGGCGAGCGGGGTCTGCAGATCGCGCCGCACGGCAAGACGACCATGGCCCCGCAGCTCTGGCAGCAGCTCCTCGACGGCGGAGCCTGGGGCATCACCCTCGCGACCGCCTGGCAGGTGCAGCTCGCGCGCTCGTTCGGCATCCGCCGCATCCTGCTGGCCAACGAGCTGATCGACCCGGTCGCGCTCCGGTGGCTCGGGGTCGAACTGGCGGATCCGTCGTTCGAGTTCACCTGCTGGGTCGACAGCGTCGAGGCGGTTGACTTCATGCGCGGGGGATTGGCGGGCGCTGCTCGCGCGGTCGACGTCGTTGTCGAGCTGGGTGCCGGTCGCACCGGAGCTGCCAGTGTCGAGGATGCCCTGGCCATCGCCGCGGCAGTCGACGCCGCTCCCGAGCTCAGGCTCGTGGGGGTGGGAGGGTACGAGGGCTCGGCGGGCACTACCCGCTCCGAGGAGGACCTCGACGCCGTGCGCGAGTACCTCTCCCGCATCGTGGCGGTCCACGACGCCGTCGAGTGGACAGTCACACCGATCGTGACGGCGGGGGGCAGCGCCTACTTCGATCTGGTCGCGGAGGCGTTCGCACCGCTGGTGGGGCGGGCCACCGTCATCCTCCGTTCGGGCGCGTACCAACTGCACGACGAGGGCTTCTACCGGGGGATCACCCCGCTGCCCGGGCTGCGCTCGGCGATGCACGGCTGGGCTCGAGTGCTGTCACGCCCAACACCGGGGCTCGCGATCCTCGATGGGGGCAAGCGCGACTTCCCGCACGACATGGACCTGCCCTCGACCGAGTACGGGACGGTGCTCAAGCTCAACGACCAGCACGCGTACCTGCCGCACGTCGGTGCGGGCCCCGCCGTCGGTGACGTGCTGCGCCTCGGTCTGTCGCACCCGTGCACGGCGTTCGACAAATGGCGCATCATCCCCGTCATCGAGGACGCCGACGCTGACGACCCGGTGGTGGTGGACCTGGTGCGGACCTACTTCTAGGGCAGCCAACCGAAGGGGTCAACGCGCGAGCCGCCGGCGTAGACCTCGAAGTGCAGGTGGGGTACCGACGCGTACCCGGTGTCGCCGACCAGGCCGAGCGAATCTCCGGCGTTGACGTACTGGCCGACCGAGACGGTCTGCGAGCCCGAGATCATGTGGGCGTAGAGGGTGTAGATGCCGCCGCCGTGGTCGACCTTGACGTAGGCGCCCCACCCTGAGTCCTCGGCGACGGTGACGACGATGCCCGGGGACGCGGCCATGATCGTCGAGCCGCCCGCAGCCATGATGTCGATGCCGCCGTGGAACTCCTCGCCGCGGTACCCGAAGCCGTCGTTGACGGCGGTCGTGTTCGCGGGCCACTGGGCGAGCGTGCCGGTGATGGACGAGAAGCTGACCGCGGCCGCTACCGGGGCCTCGACCTTGAGGGTCTCGACACCGAACGCGTCGCGCGCGATGGGGGCGGCGTCCGCTGCGTACGCGGAGGTGAAGTTCTGGGATTCGCGAGGGGCCGTGGGCCCGGCGGGCGCCGCGACGGAGCTGGTCGGGCCGCCGATGGCGGCAGCGGGAACGCTGACGCCGATCAGGATGGCGGCCACTGCACACAGCGTCGCGGCGCTTTTCAGCGATACGGGTTGGTTAGGCAAAAAGTCTGTCTCTCTCGGGTCTTGTCTGTGGTGTTTCACGGGTCTTAACACGGTGAACCGGCCAGCTGAAACCCCTTGGTTTCGCCTCAGTCGGTACCCTGCGCGCGTCATGCCGCGAGGCATCTACACGCTGCTGGAACAGGGCTGCATCCGACCGGACACTGACCACCGACGTGACTCGGATATGCACGAGTCACGCAAGCAAGCTCCTACAGGGTAGCAGACGCCCCTTTTCGGGCACTTTTCTGGCCGCGTGTCCCCGATAAACCGTGGTCTGGGTGGTATACAAGTCACGTGTCGAGTGAGCTGGAAACTGCGGGTTCGATCCGCCCTGACTACCCCGAACCACTGTGGATCCAGGCGGTCAACCTCATCACGGGCGAGATCGACTCCGGCGTCCTCAAGCCGGGCATGCGACTGCCCCCCGAGCGCGAGCTCTGCCAGCAACTCAACATCTCCCGCGTCACCCTGCGCAAGGCGCTCAACCAACTGGTGCAGGACGGCCTGCTGAACGCGTCGCACGGCCGCGGCTGGTACGTCGCTTCGGCCGGCTCGAGCAAGGAGTGGCCGAACAGCCTCGAGTCGTTCACCGAGACGGCGGCGCGCATGGGGCTCACGTCGCGCTCGACCGTTCTTACCTCAGCCACGCGCCACGCCTCCATCGACGAGGCCGAGGAGTTCTCGATCGCCCCCGGTACCCCGCTCTTCGCGCTCGATCGCGTGCGGTACCTCGGGGATGTGCCGATTGCGATCGATTTCACCCGCATCCCTGCGACTCTGGTGCCCGACTTCGAGAAGACCGACTTCCGCACGGCCTCGCTCTACGACGTGATCATGCGGGCCGGTCTCGCCCCGGTGCGGGCGGATGCCACGATCGAGGCGCGTGCCGCCGACGAGTACGCCGCCCAGCACCTCGATCTCGAGGTGGGCAAGCCGCTCCTCGTCATGAACCAGCTCGTCGTCGACGCATCGGACAAGCCGCTCTTCGCCTCGAAGATCCAGTACAGCGGCGAGCGGTACCGCCTGCGCACGTTCTTCGCCCGCGGTCGCGCCCGCTGATCCCTCGGAGGGGGACTACTTGCCGTAGCCGGCCGAGAGCCCCTGGATGAACTGGCGCGAGAACACCGAGAACAGCACGATGAGCGGCAGTGCCCCGAGCGTGAGGGCCGCGAGCAGCGCGGGGTAGTCGCTCTGGAACTGCCCCACGAACTGCTGCACGCCGAGCGTTACGGTCTGGTTCGCCTTCGACGGCGCGAGGATGAGCGGGAACCACAGGTCGTTCCAGACCGGCAGCATGGTGATCGATGCCACGGCCGCGAGCCCCGGACGCACCAACGGCAGCGCGATGCCGAGCACCCGGAACTCGCTGGCGCCGTCCATGCGGGCGGCCTCTTTGAGCTCGCCGGGCACGGACCGGAAGTACGTCATCATGAGCGCGATCGCGAGCGGCAACTGCATGGCGGTGTAGACGAGCACGAGAGCGATGAGCGAGTCGATGAGCCCGGTGGCGACCATGAGCTGGATGATCGGGACTGTGCCCAGGCGGATCGGGAGCATGATCCCGATGATGAAGAACCCGGTGAGTAGGGGAGTGATGCGCACCTTGTACTCCACGAGGGCCCAGGCAGCGCCGGTCGCGAGCACGATGGTTGCGACGATGGTCGACACCGTCACGATGATGCTGTTCGCGTAGTTCACCCCGAAATTGCCCCGGGTGAAGACGTTCTTGTAGCCGTCGAGGTTGAATGTGTCCGCCGTGGGGATCGCGAACGGTGCGCCGAAGATGCCCATCGTGGTCTTGAACGAGTTGAGTACGACGACGAGGATCGGCAGGATCGCGACGAGCGCGAACACGATGAGCAGGGCGTGCACGAGCGTCGCGGAGGCGGCGTCGCCCTTCTGGAGACGGGCGCGGCGCTGCTTGAAGGGAACGGTAGTCACAGTCGGTCCTAGAGCTCGTAGGTCTTCAGTCGGCGCTGGAGCACCACGAAGTAGGCGGCGGTGGTCACGAGGATGATGAAGAACACGACGGAGGCGATGGTTGCGCCGAGGTCGGTGTCGGCGACCTGCCCGCTCGATCCGAAGAAGGTGCGGTAGAACAGCGTGCCGAGGATGTCCGTGGAGTAGTTGGGGCCGGGTGCAGAGCCGTTCAGGGCGTAGACGATGTCGAAGCCGTTGAACGTCCAGATGTAGGTGAGGATCGCGATGAGCCCGAACTGCGGGAGGATCAGCGGGAACTTGATCTGCCAGAAGGTCGCCCACGCCCGGGCACCGTCGATGCGGGAGGCCTCGAGGATATCTTCGGGGATCGCGATGAGGGCGGTGAACAGGAAGATCATCGGGATCCCGATGTACTGCCAGACGGACATGAGCGAGATCGTCGGGAGGGCGGTCGCGGCATCCCCGAGCAGGGGGAAGCTCACGAGGCCCCAGAGCGGGTTGATGATCAGGCGCCAGAGGAAGCCGACGATCACCACCGAGAGAGTCGCGGGGATGAAGAGGAGGGTGCGGTACAGCCCGCGCGTGCGGCGGATCGAGTTCGAGGTGAGCAGCGCGGCCATGAGCAGGCCGATCGGCAGCTCGACCACGAGGTGGATGCCGAAGAACACGACGCTGTTGCGCAGCGCGTTCCAGAACCGCTCGCTCACGTACGGGTCGGTGAAGAGGTAGATGTAGTTGCCGAAGCCGGCGAACGTGCTGCCGCCGTTGTCCGAGTCGAAGAAGCT
>Ga0247740_1000339_pt1 | contig 24091 bp, 18 predicted proteins | sample UWRJL148409B2_FD_180942 | JGI IMG/M metagenome (GOLD analysis project Ga0247740, IMG submission 180942) | Plant litter microbial communities from Arlington Agricultural Research Station in Wisconsin, United States - UWRJ-L148-409B-2 | ecosystem: Environmental > Terrestrial > Plant litter >...
GCCGAGACCTGCAACGGCGGCGATGACGACTGCGATGACGTGGTCGACAATGGCACGAACGAATCCCTGTGCGGAGACGCTACGCTGTCCTGCGTCGGGGGGCGCTGCGTCGGCAGCGGCAGCGGCGGGGGCGCGGGCGCGGGCGCGGGCGCGGGCGCTGCGGTCGGGGTCGGCGGCAACGATGGAACCAGCGGAAGCGGCCTGGGCCCGAGCTCGAGCGGCGGGGGCTCAACGTCGTCGAGCGAGTCTTCGGGCTGCTCGCTTGGGGCTCGGGACTCGCGCACGGGTACGGGTACGGGCTCGATCGCCTGTGCACTGTTGCTCGCCGGTTGGCTTGCTGCACGTGTCCGTGCGGGCAACGCCAAGCGTCGCCCGCAGTAGAGTGACACGACGGCCCGCGAGCGAGCCGTCGTCGCGGGCTACTTGATGACGGTCAGCTTGCAGCTCATGCAGTTCTCGTTGCCCTCGCACTCTTCGCCGAAGGCAGACTGCACTTTGCCGTCACCGCAGATGGGCGCGGTCTTGCACGCCTTGGTGCATACTCCGGCACCGTAGGCGGTGCTCACGGCCACGTTGTTCGCTCCGGCGTCGCACTGCTCGTTGCCGTTCTTCTTGCCGTCACCGCAGTAGGCAGCGAGCTTGCACTCCGAGGTACAGGTCCCGTAGCTGCCGTCGTTGCTTCCGTTGTCGCACTGCTCGGGCGCTTCGACCGTCGCGTTGCCGCACTTTTTGCGGCACTGCTTGTCGCAGGCGCTCGCGGCCGTGCCGTTATTGGTGCCGTCGTCGCACTTTTCGGGGGCTTGGATCGTGCCGTCGCCGCACAGAGAGCTCGGCACGTACGCGGTGCAATCACCCTTGCAAGAGCCCGGCAAGCCGGTGTTCTTGCCGTCGTCGCACTTTTCCGCGCCGTTCACGACGCCATCACCGCAGTAGCCGCCAGGGAGGCATTGGTCGGTGCAGCTGTTCGGCCCGTAGGCGCTGCTCATATTGGCCGCGCCGTTGTCGCAAACTTCCGGCGGCGCCTGGAGCGACGAGTCGCCACAGGTCGGAGCCAGCGTGCAGTCATTCTTGCAACCGCCGTAGTTGCCGTCGTTCTTGCCGTCGTCGCAGGCTTCACCCGGGTCGGGCTTGCCGTTGCCGCACTTGAATTGGCATTTGCTGTCGCAGTTGGCCCCGGTGGCGCTGCCCGGGTCACATTGCTCGCCGGTCTCGACCGTGCCGTTGCCGCACTTCTTTTTGCAGGTGCTGTCGCAATTGCTGGAAGCGCTGCCGTTCTTTGCGCCGTCGTCGCAAGTTTCACCGCTGCCGGCTTGGATGGTGCCGTCACCGCAACGTGCTCCGAGCTTGCAGTTGACCTGGCACTTCCCGTACGCGTTTTGGTTGTTGGCCGTGCCGTTGTCGCACTCCTCCAAGTTCGCCTTCTGCGGGATGCCGTCACCGCAGTAGCTCGGCCTGCCGCAGCCCGGGGCGCACATGTTCGCCGTGGGCACGCTGCTCACGTAGGCGTCGATATTGAGCCCGTTGTCGCAAATCTCTGGCGGATTTTGCGGGACTTTGTCGCCGCAATACGGGCCGAGCTTGCACTGGGTCGTGCACTTTCCGTACGTGTTGCTGCTCGGGGCTACGTTCAGGTTGCCGTTGTCACACTGCTCGACACCGGCGGCGAAGCCGTCACCGCAGATCGGCGTGCACACGCTGGGCGCGCTGTTGAAGCCGCTCAGCGTGAGCTGGAAGTTCGAGTCGATGACCTCGCGCTCGGCGTTGAAGATGGCGATCTCGTAAACGTTGCCGGCGACCAAACCGAGGCTGAGCGTGGTGCAGGTTTGCGCCGTGGCTTGATTCGGGATGTTTTCGACGCAGCTCGTGGCGGTGCCATTGGCGTTGAGGGTGAAGCTGCCGCGCAGTTTCTCGTGAATGCCGCCGAGGTCGAGCGCGAGCTGGCCGTTGATGAACACCCACAAGTCGTCATCGCCGTAGAAGGAGAGCTGCTCTCCGCCCTTGAACGAGAACCAGCTGCGCATCTCGGTCGTGAAGCTGTAGTTGTGGCCCCCGTCACGCGCGACCTCTTTGGCTTCCGCGACCAGGCCTCTGCCGTCGAGCGGGAAGAAGCCAGATGGGTTCCCGGTGAAGGTGGTGCTGTCGCAGGCGGTCTTGTCGCACGAGTATTGATACGCGCCTCCGCCGATCGACTTCAGGCTGATGGTCGAGGCAAACGTGCGGTTGACGGTGCTGTCGTCCACGTACCATTGAGCGAACCGTCCGGCGGGGGTCAGCAGCACGTTTGCGTTGTTGTTGGTCAACGTCGCGGCTTGGTCGGAGTACCAGACCTTGTCGTAGGCGGGCGGGTTGTTCATCCACGGGGGGGCCATGTAGCCCTCGGACCCCGAGACCCAACCCGGCCCGTTCATGGTCCAGTTGGCGATGCCGTTGTAGCCGCTGCCGAAGCTGGGTGAGCTAAACGAGGTGTTGTACTCGGGGATGTACTTGTACGGTCGCGCGCCGCCGGTTGCGGCCACGCGCTTCAACGTGCCAAGCGGGATGCCGGGCAAGCGGCGATTGACGCGCGGTTCGACCGAGAACTGTGGGTGGCTTTGCGGCGAGAAATCACGCCACACCACCGGCAGGGTCAGGCTGGTTCCCGGAGCCGGTTGGGAGCAGGTCCACGCGGGTTGGTTGCTGTTCGGGATCAGTTCGACTTTGCAGGTGGCGTCGCAGCCGTCACCCGCCAGCGTATTGCCGTCGTCGCATTGCTCGGGGGGCAAGACGAGCCCGTCACCGCAGCGCGCGAAGCATTGATACGTCGTGGCGGTCGGGTTTTGCAGGTACGTGTTGAGCGTGCCGCACAGCGGCTCGTTGGTGCAGGTCGGTGAACAGCCGTCGAAGGGCAGCGTGTTGCCGTCGTCACACTGCTCGGCGCCGAGCACGGTGCTCGTCGGATCGGACGGGCCGTTGACCTTGCTATTGCCGCAATACGGCGCGGCCGGCTGAGAATGAGGGGTCTTGCTCGGGTCGCACACGTAGCCCGGTTTGAGCTTGCAGCTCGTCGAGCAGCAGGCCACGTCCGCCTTTTCATCGCATTGCTCGACGCCGACCACGATGCCGTCGCCGCAGACCTCGGTGCAGGGCGCGCCTGCGAAGGGGCAGGCCCAGCCGGTGATGATTTGGCAGGTGTTGGAGCAGCCGTGCTTGCCGTCGTTCAAGCCGCTGTCGCACGTTTCGGTGCCCGTGACTTTGCCGTCCCCGCAGATCATCGGGATGCACGGGCCGCCGTTGGCCGGGCAGGTGGCGTTTGGTGCGATCGTGCACTGCGGCGTGCAGCCGCTGGTGGTGTTGACGATGCCGTCGTCACATTGCTCGGTGCCCGCCAAGAAGCCGTCACCGCATTGGTTGGCAACGCAGGGGATGCTCGGTGCCGTGCACTTCCAGCCGGTCTCTACGACGCAAACGCTGGAGCAGCCGTCTCCGCCGTTGCCGTTGCCATCGTCGCAGGTTTCACCGGTCTCGACCTTGCCGTTGCCGCACTGAGCGGCAGGCGGAGGCGGCGTGTAGATGCAGCTTTGCCCGACCGTGGAGCACGTGAAGTCCTGCTCGACGGTACAGATGGCCGGGCAATTGGCGCCATTGCAGGTGCCGGTGCAGCCGTCACCCGAGTAAATGTTGCTGTCGTCGCAGGTCTCACCCGGGTCGAGCTTGCCATTGCCGCAGATGCGCTCGCAGCTGCCGCCCGTGGAGGGACAGGCCCACCCCGACTCTTTGAAGCAGGTCGAATCACAGCCGTCGTAGTTCTTGAAATTGTGGTCGTCACACTGCTCACCCGCGTCGACCGTGCCGTTGCCGCAGTACAAGTCGACCACGCATGCCCCACCCGCGGGGGGGCACTTCCAACCGGTGAGGCGCTTGCAATCCACGTCGCAGCCGTGCGCGCCGTCGTTCGTGCCGTCGTCACACTGCTCGCCGATGGTGTTCGTGACCACGCCGTCACCGCAGAAGGCGACTTTGGTGCAGGCCTCGCCCGGACCGGGACAGCTCCAACCGGGTGCGGTCTGACAGCTCGCCAAACAGCCGGCGGTGCCGTCGTTCATGCTCTTACCGGCGCTGTCTTTGCCGAGATCGCAGGTCTCGCTGCTTTCGAGCTCGCCATTGCCGCACACGGCCGGCTTGGGCGGTAGCTTCACGCAGGCTTCACCCGGAGTGGGACACTCGTAATTGGCTTCGATCGCGCAGTTGCCGTCACAGCCGTCGCCCGGTTTGGTGCCTGAGTCGTCACACGCTTCGGGCGCTTGGACTTTGCCGTCACCGCACACTGGGCCGTCGTCTTCGCCCGTACTGCCGGCCTCGCCGGGCGCGCCGCCAGGATTGTCGGGGCCGCCCGGGTCGAAGATCGAACCGCCCGTGCCGTTGCCGGAGGAGCCACCCTGAGAGCCTCCGCCGCTGCTCGGATCGTCGGGATTGTTCGAGACCTCTGGGGCGCCTCCGCAAGCAATGACCAACAGTGCAGATAAGAAGAACGACCCAAGCGCGTTGATGCGATTCATGTGTGCCACTTGCCCAATCAGCCGGAGAACGCCGAAAGCCTAAGGTCGCGAACCATAGCGTTCGCCCCGAACGACTTCAACAGTCTACACAATGCGGAGGCAGGTGACACGCGCGCGTAGACACGCGAGCGCGCGCACGGGCGCCACGCACGCTGCGCGCGTCTGTCGTGTGGCTTCTGTCGCGTGAGGCGTTCGCTCGATGTCTCCGAAAGATGTCACTGTCCGCAGCATGTCAACATGTCGCTGTCCGCGGAATCCGATCACTCTCGAATGCGGGATCTCATGAATCCTCCACATTTCATCATGAGGAGGGTCAGCGTAGCGCGCGGGGCGGGCTGGGCGGCAGGCCGCAGGCCGCAGGAAAGGGCTCGGTTCAACCCCCTTTCGCGGATTTTCACCCAATCGCTCGTGGCGTCCACGCCTTGCCGGGTGCCGCGGCCCTGTCTAGCTAGCTTGCTTGGGTTTGGGTCCCGAGCCTTAGACAGCGACCCTCATTCTGAAGAGGTCTCTCCGCGGGCCGCCGGCAGGGCGTGCAAATTACGCCGCGTCGAGCGCGGGCCATTCGCGGCCTGAGTGGGGGTCAACGAGTGTAGTTCGGTTCTTGTACACGCGCGCGCTGCTGTGCACGGCCACCGTCGCGCGCAGCAGCGGCATGGACTGATACTTTCGGGGATAGTGAGCGCGCAGCAGCGCGCGCACTTCCGGCGCGTGGCGCATGCTCATGGCGGGGAACAGGTGGTGCTCGACGTGATAGCCGAAGCCCAGGGTTAGCCATTCCACCAGGCGCGGCGTGGTCACACTGAGCGAATTGAGCAGCGGATCGTTGAGCGCGGTGAGCGGGCTCAAGCTGTGGTTCGTCAAAATGAATCCCATCACGATCGCGTTCGCGACCAGCAGCGGCAGGACGAACGAAAATAGGAAGACGAGGCCACCGCCGGCCCAGGCGAGCGAGGTCCAGAGCGTTACGCCGAGCAGCGTTTCGACGATGGCATAGGCTTGCTCCTTGGCGGACAAATAGCCTCGAGTGCGCGCAGCGAGTAACATGTGGGCGCTCTGGACGGAAAAGCCGATCAGCGGGGTCGACGCGCCGCGTAACCGCCGCAGCCCGGGCGCTATCTGCGTGGCCAGCCGAACCGCGCGGCTCCCTCGATACTCATCGAGGGTCGGATAGGCGTCGGGATCTTTGCCCTCGCGCTGGGTGTTGCCGTGATGCACGCGGTTGTGCCAACTCACCCATAGTCTGGGCGAAACCACGAACGGCAGAAAGCCGAGCCAGCCGACCAAGTAGCGCAGGCGACGGCCGCGCACGATGGCACCGTGTAGCGCCTCGTGGGCGACGAAAGTGGTCCCCGCGAAACAGATGCCGATGACCAGCGATAAGACCGGCGCCACGAGCCAAGGCAACCAGCGCTGCTGCAGGGCAACGATGCCCAACGCGATGATCGACGCATGCACGGGCATCCACCATAGGCGGCTTCGGGCGGGCAGGAATATTCCCGGCTTCAATTGCGGACGAATGGCGCGCACGTAGCTCGCAATCGTGGTCTCGCTCATGCATCGAGTGTGACTCCGATGCTCGCATCCGCCGTCACGTCGCGGTCACGCGCTTCGTGAACGGAGCTACGCGCCGCGCTAGGGCAACCGCGTCCGCTAGCCAACCCCCATCCAAACGCAGCGCGTCGATGCTCAGGCGCGTGCGACGGCTCGCGTCGCGCGGGCCTTCGGCGAAGTGACGCGGCGCGTCTGGCGGCGCGTGAGTTCGTTCGCCGACTTGCTGCGGCCGGCGCTGCTGCGTGTCGACTTGCGAGATGGCGTGGCCGTACTCGAGATTTCGAGTGCAGCGCCGCCCTTGTTGTTGGAGCGCTTGGACAGATTGCGCGGCGCGGTGCCGTCGCCACTCACGCCCGCGGTCGCCGCACCGACGGTGCGATCGATGCGGTGTGGCTTCGCCTTCTTCGGCTTCGCTTGGCTGCTGCTGACCTGTTGTTCCGCGCGGTACCGCTCAGCTTTGGTTGCCATACCAACTACAGTAACGGTGCGGGGCCACGAATGCACGCACCACCGTGGTTGACGGGTGAGCGCGCGGAACCGTTCGACAAAATAGACACAGTACGCTGAGCTGGGGGGCCCGCGCTCAGCCCGCGACGTCGGAGTAGGGGCATTGAGCTTTCAATATTTCGCAGCCATTGTCCGCGCCCGGTTCGCAGTCGATCACCTTTGGGCAATTGCTGGCTTGTTGGCAACCGCAGCCGCACTCGTTGCCGAACATCCTGGTGTTCGCGGGGCAAGAGTAGTCGACCACCATGCAGGCCTTGGGGCTGCGCGCTGCGTACTGGCGATACCACTCCTGGTCTGGGTCACAAGCGCACGCCTTGTCAGTGCAGCTCACGCCAGACGTTTGGCACGTGCACTGGTTACAACCATCGACCGATGGAAACGTTTCACCGACGACGTAGTTTTGTCCGCCGTAGTTGCAGTCGTTGCATTGGATGAGCGTGCTTGCGACATTACCGTCCGGAGTGCACCAGCAGGTGTTGCAGTTGCACGCAAAGCGCTCGCCGATCACGTGGGCTACGCCGCCCACCCAACACGTATCAGGTGCGCCGGGGGCCCCGGCCACTCCAGCCGTGCCCATCACCGGCGGAGCAGCCCCAGAACCGCCTGTGTTGCTCGGGCTACCTCCGACGGCTGGCGCTGCCGGCGAGCCGCCGCTGCCGCTGGGCGCACCGCCGCTGACCGCACCGCCGCTGCCGGGCGCTCCGCCGAGCGCGGACCCACCCGGTTCGACTTGGGCGCTGCCCCCACATGCAACCACCGTCGATAGAGCGAGGAGCGCAAGCCCTAACCCGATTCGTTGCTTCACGGTCCGCTGCTCCCCGACTGATCCGCGAGTCGTACTCGTGCCACCGTTGTGCCAAGAGACCCGTGACTGCCCGCGTTTATCGACGTGTTGCCCGCTCATGGCCCTCATTGTGCAGAAAGTGTGCCGCGCGGCGGACGGGCGCGAGCGTTGCTCTCAAGTTCCAACGCTCGTGGCCGTTTCTCGGCAGGTGAGTTGGTTTCGATTTGCACTCGTTCCCTGTTTGGCGCTGCTCGTCGGCTGCAGCCACGCCCAGCCGCAGGTTCAGGCCGAGCCGGCCAAGAAGGTCGCCAAAAAGGTGAGCGCGAAAGCCAAAAAGGCCGAGGCCAAGAAGGAGCAGGAGGCCGAGCGCGAGCCGGAGAAGTTCACCGTGCCGTTCGCGTGGGAGGCCGCCAAAGAGGAGCCGCTAGCGCTGACACGGTCGTTCTTGCGCGATGCCTTCGCCGACAACCAGACTTACATGGAACACGGGGAAAAGTTCTTCGCCGCGTTCGCCGACAAGCAGACGCCGCGTGCAACCGTAATTACTTGCGCCGATTCACGCGTGCACAGTCAAGCCTGGGACGACACGCCGGAGAACGACGACTTCACGATTCGAGACATTGGCAACCAAGTGCAGAATGTCGAGGGTTCGGTCGAGTACGGTGTGGAGCACTTGCACACTCCGTTGCTACTCGTGATTGGTCACACCGGTTGCGGCGCCGTGAAGGCGGCGATGGGTGACACCAGCAAGCTGAGCGAGCCGATCCGCAAAGAGCTCGAGCACTTGGAGGTTCCTCCGGCCAACCCGACCAAAGAGCCCAATGCCGCCTGGGCCGAGGCCGTCGTGGCCAACGTGAACAATCAAGTCGCCTTCTCGCTCAAGCGCTTTGCCCACGGCGTTCATGAGGGGTCGCTGACGGTGGTGGGCGCGGTCTACGATTTTCGCAATGACCTCGGCCAAGGCGCGGGTAAGTTGGTGGTCGTCAACGTGAACGGCAACTCGGACCCAGAACGCATGGTCTCGTTCGTCGAAGCCGTCAACGGTCGCTCCGCCCGCGAGGGCAAAGAAGCAAAAGATGGCAAGGACGGCAAGGACGGCAAGGACGGCAAGGGCAAGCGAGGCAAGCCCGAACACGCCGAAGGTCCCGTTGCGACCAAAGACATCGCAGCCGAATTGTCGAAGATCCGCGGGATCAGCACGCAGTCCCCGGAGCCGGAACCGCTCGCCGCGCGCGAGCCTCTGCACGCCCACGGACACTGAGTATTTGCCTATGCGTACGTGATTGCGCCCTCGCGATCCGTGCCTTAGGTTTGCCCCATGAAGCTGGTTGCGTTGGCCGCGTTTGCGCTCGTGGCGGCCGCGCGCCTCGGCCTTTCCTGGCTCAACTTGCGCCACCTGCAGCGAAGGGGGCACGTCGTCCCGCCGGTGTTGGCGGTCGAGGTCGATGGCGCACGCTTGGCTCGCATCAGCGCGTACACGGCGGCCCGGGCGCGCTTGGGGTTGCTACAGAGTAGCATCGGGAGCGTGCTGATTGGCGGCTTCCTATTTGCGGGCGGGCTCGGCTGGTACGACGCGGCGGTGTCCAGCGCGTTCCCTTCGTTCGTCGGTGGGGGCGTGGTCTTCTTCGTCGGTCTGCTATTGACGAACTCGTTACTGGCTATCCCCTTCCAGCTCTATTCGGACTTCCGCCTGGAGGCCCGCTACGGCTTCAACCGTCAAACGGTCGGCCTGTGGTGGGCGGATTGGCTGAAAAATAGCGCGCTGTCGCTGCTGCTAGCCGCGCTTCTGACGGCGGGTGCCTTGGCCTTGGTTCAGGCTACCCCGCGCAGTTGGTGGCTGCTCGTGAGCCTCCTGATCAGCGGAGTCGGCCTACTGCTCACCGTGCTCTCCCCGTACCTGATCGAGCCGCTCTTCTATCGCATGGAACCGCTCGACGTCGCGGGTTTGCGGGAGGGCATTCGTTCGCTCACCGAACGTGCAGGGGTGCACGTCGGCCGCGTGCTCAAGGTGGATGCGTCGCGACGTAGCTCGCATTCCAATGCTTACTTCACCGGGCTTGGTCGGCAAAAGCGAGTCGTCTTGTTCGACACCTTGCTGGCCCAAATGACAGAACCGCAGATCTTGGCCGTGCTCGCGCACGAGCTCGGGCATTGGAAGAAGCAACACGTGCTGACGCGCATGATCGCGATGCAGGTGCTGCTGCTGCTGTCTGCTTACTTGGTGTTCGTGCTCGCGCCGAGCGCCGCGCTGCCATCCCTGGTCGGGCTGAGCTCGGCCTCGTTTCCAGCTCGACTCGTGATTTTGGCGGCCGGGGCATCGCTGCTTCTGTTCCCGCTGACGCCGCTGTTTTCCGCCTGGTCGCGCCGCGACGAGCGCGAGGCCGACCAATTTGCGGTCGACCTGCACGGCGCGCCGCTGGACCTCGCGGGCGCCCTTGCCAAGCTGGGTACGGAGAATCTATCGAACTTGCACCCGCACCCATTGTACGCTGCGTTCTACTACTCTCACCCGCCGCTCGCGGAGCGCATCGGCGGGCTGCGCATGCTGGCCGAAGCCCGACGCGCCTGACCGCGCGCTGCGTTCAGGGGAAGAACACGAAGCGCACGCCGAGCGTGAGCCACTGGTGAGTGCCTGTCTTGCCGATGTCCACGCTGGTGGAGGTGTTGCTGATGGTGCTGAAGGTGGCCATCGATAGATCCGCAAAGGGACCGACGCCGAACACCCGAGTCAGGCGAAAATCCACCCCCGCCATGAGGCGCGCGAACTCGAAACCGCCGTAGCTGACGCTCGTACTGACTCCGTTGCGGCTCGCGCGCACGCCCAACGACTCGTAGCCGAGGCCGTAGCCCACCCAGGGGTTGACCGAGCCATGCGGCAAAATATGGTACTGCGCCTCGATGCCCAAGTGAACGCCGACGACGCTGCAGTCGACGTCGCTGACGTTGCAGCTTTCCTTGAAAGCGCCTCCGGGGCCGCCGAATGCAAGCCCGAAGTACCCGCCCAGAAAGAGCTCGGGGATAATCTTACCGCCGATATCCACGATGAACGGCACCCGCCCCGAACTGACATCCGACAGCTTGGTACCGTCGCTGAACTGTCCCATGGGCAGCGAGTAGCCCGTGCGGATGTCCATCTGAAAGCCCGTTCGCGCGGGGGGCGTTTGCGCCAACGCCAAGCCCGAAACCCCCAATAGCCCAATCGTACCCGCCGCCACTACCCCGAATTTCATAACGTGAGCGTCGTCGATCCCGCGCGGGAAAGCAAATATTACGGCGCGGGCGGCTTGTGCCCGTACGGACCCTTCGAGACGCGAACGAGATTGCCTGGTTCGAACACGCGAACGCGAGCAAGAGATTGTTGCCGAAGTCGTACGTCCGGCGATCGATCGAAATCTGAATCGACTGATGAACGACACTTCACACAGCCTCGCACCGTTGGCCCCATTCGCGCATGGCTCGAGCACTTTTCGCGGCACCGTATGCGTCTCGACGCTGCGTCGTGCGTCGTCCGGCTCACCGCACTTCGCGCGCACCTCGTAGACCGCTGCGCCTTTCGAGGCGAGTTTCTCGCCAAGCTCGATCCGACTAGACTCCAAGCTGCCATGGCCGCGAAGAAGAAGCCCAAGACCTCCTCCAAAGCGCTACCCAAAACTGTCGACGCTTACCTGGCCGCGTTACCTGCCGAACAGCGGGTGGCGCTCGAGCGCTTGCGCAAGATCATCCACTCCGCTGCCCCCCAGGTCGAAGAGGCCATTAGCTACAAGATGCCGGCGTTTCGGCTGAATGGAAAGTGGCTGCTCTGGCTCGGCGCCTCGGCGAAGCACTGCGCCATCTACGGCATCGAGGAACCCGAACCAGGCGAGCTCACGGACTACGACACGAGCGGCCGTGGCACGTTGCGCTTCCAGCCGGAGGCGCCACTGCCGGCACCGCTCGTGCGTAAGTTGCTCAAAGCTCGGATCGCCGAGAACGCCGCCAAACGCTAGCTTTCGCGGCCCACGAGCGCGACCAGCTGGCCGTTGCTCGCATCGAGCAAGACCAGCTGCTTCTCCGCGCGGATGAAGACGCGATTGGGGCTCGTGGCCAAGCTCGAAATGTTCTTCGTGCCCTCGGGCAGCGCCACGTGCCAGCGCCGGGTGCCGTCTGCGACGGAGAATGCGGTCACGAAGGGCCGTCGATCTTTGTCGCTCACGTAGACCGCGACGATCGAACCAGTAGCCAAGCCGGCGAAGCGGGGCGAGCCCTCCTGCGCTTGCAACGGGTTGTCGAGGGGCAGCGCCGCTTTCCACGCCAGTTTGCCGCGCGAAATGAGCGCGACCATTGGCACTCGCGCACCTGGTTGGCGGATACCGAAGGCCAGCCAATTCTGCTCGATTTTCCACAGCCGGTGACCGATGAAGCCGTCCAGGCGATCGGTGTCGATGTGCGCTCGCACCAAGCACTGATCGGGGACCGTGTAGTTTGCGCTGCCCATCACCGTGACTCCGCCGCAACGGTAGCTCTCGGTGCCTTGCGGTGCGTCGTAGTCGTGCCGATCACGTGGGTCGTCGTTGCCTCCGCGCGTGATGGGTAAAGTGCACGGTTCCTTGGTCGGGCTTTGTCGACCCGTGGTCAGATCGATCGCCAACTGGCGGCGTTCATCGGTGGCCACGACGAGGGTCTCGCTGTTCTTCGCACCGCAAAAGGCGGTCGCTCGCGCGCCGAGCGCGGTCGTCCACTGCTGGCTGCCGTCAGCTAGGCCGTAGCTCGTGAGTTGCCCCGCGCGCGACGCGCTAACCAAACGTCGCCCCACGACTGCGGCCACGGCGCCGTTTCGGTCGGTGAGGGCGGGCGTGCGTGACAACTCGTGACCGTCTCGGCCGCTGAACGCCGCGTAGTGTTGGCTGCGATCGGCGTCGATGGATGCAATCGCGGCCACTACGTCTGCGGTACCGTCGCTGTCCAAGTCCGCGACGAGCGGCGTAAAGTCCTCGAGAATTTCGATGGCGGGCGCTCGAATCGACTCTGCGGCAACGACGCCCGCCGCCGCCGGCGCTTCCGCCACCGGGGCGTTGCTGAAAGACGACGGCGCCGAGACCCCGGCGCTCGCCCCTCCGCGCGCCAGAGCGACTACGGCGACGATGGCACCCAGGAAAACTGCCGTTGCCAGGCCGAGGGCGGCCAACAACAAGGCCGGGTTACCCTTGCGCGAAGCCGGCGCCAATGGAGCCGCCACGGGATGGTGGCGCTGCACGAAGGACGTTGTACCGCAATACTGGCAGGTGGCTTGGTCGCTCCCCGGGGCGGGTTGCAGTTGGGCGCCGCATCGCGGGCAGTTCGCGCTGACGATCCGATTCATTCACTTTGCGACCGGTTGACAGTGTCCGCCTGGGTGAAGCTCGAAGCCTGCGTTGCACTCGCACACGCCGGTTTCTTTCACGCAACGGCCCCAGAGCGCGCTCACGGACGGGTCGCGGTTGCAGCTCTGATCGGTCGTGCACGGCGCTCGCTTGCCCTGGGGGGGCGCTGGGTTGGCGGCCGGCGCGCTGTCACTCGGCGCCGGCAGGGCGTCTCCGTCGGGCGCTGCCGAAGGCGAGGCCGAGCTGGCGCTCGGCGCCTCGGGAGCTGCCGGTGGGGCTGGATGGTCACAACCAATGAGGTTCAGCGCGAACAGCAGACCGCCGGCCAATACGCTCGTTTTCATGCCCGTTTCATAGCATCGATCGCCCAACCCGTGGTTGTCGACGGTTGCTGGCGTGGCAATTTGTCGTCATCGAGTCCCCCGCTCGCGGGTGCTGAACTCGTAGCCGGAAGCTGCTACACGCTTGAAGACTCTCTGTGTCTCTCCCCCAAGCTCTGCGAATTCTTGCTGCGAGGTCGATCGCGGGCGCGATCGGTGCGGCGCTTCTCGGTTGCAGCCTGCTTTTGGCAGTGCGCCCCGCGCTCGCCGACGAACCTGCGCCGCAAACCAACGACGCAAGCGCCGAAGCAACGCCGCCTTCGGGTCCGGCCGCGCCCGCGCCCGCGTCCGCGCCCCCTGGGTCCGCCAACGCTCTGCAAATGCGAGCGCCCTTGTTGCCCGGCTACGTGCCGACCCAGGTCTCGACCGACGCGCCGCCGCCCTTGGTTTGGAAGTGGCAACGCTTCTCCACGGCTGACTATTTCATCGCGGGCGCGGGCGGAGCAATCACACTAGCGGCTGCCATCGTGCGCCCGCGCATGCAGCACTCGCTCGGGGGTGGCTTGTGGTTCGACGAGAGCGTGCGCAACGCGCTGCGCGCGGACACCCTGCCCAATCGCTACATCTTTCGTGATGCGTCGGACGTCGGGCTGTCGCTGATGGTGACATGGCCGTTCGCGGCGGACGCGCTGACCGCCGCCTGGTGGTACCGCGGCAGTCGTGAGGTCGCGCAAGAAATGGCGCTGATCGACCTCCAAACATTGGCGATTACCGGAGCCGTCCAGGGCGTCACCAACGTCCTGGTCAGTCGTGAGCGCCCGTACGGCCGGAATTGCGGCTCGGAACAGCTACCCGCCGACGCCATCGATTGCGCGAACTCCGGTCACTACCGCAGCTTTTTCAGCGGCCATTCGTCGTTCAGTTTTACTAGCGCCGCGCTGATCTGCACTCATCACTTCAAGCACGAGCTGCTCGGAGCACCTTGGGACGCGTTGAGCTGCGCGGGCGGCTACGCAGTGGCCACCACCACCGCCACCTTTCGCGTCGTGTCGGACGTGCACTACGCAACGGACATCATCACCGGCGCGTTGATGGGCACGCTGGTCGGTTACGGAGTGCCGTTGCTTCACTACAGCCGTCGAGCCAGCCCCGCGACCACCATGGCCGGGATGCAACTCCAGCTAGTGCCGTCTGCGGGCGGTGTTGGTCTACTGGGGATCTTTTGATGGGCGCAGTTCGGAACCGCTTGGCCACGCTCGCGCTCGGCGCGCTGGTGTTCGTTTGCACTCGATTCGCCAACGCCGCCGAGCCCTCGGGAGAACGTTTTCCCGATCCAGAACCACCGCTCGGCCTGCTGCCCACGCCTGAAGACGCGCTGATGGATCCACGCATGGCGCGTTCTTGGGCCACCTTGCCGCCGCGCCGGTTCATTTCCACGTCCGTGGATCTTGGGTTCGTCTACCTCCGCCCTCGCTTGTCACTCGGCTACGGTCGTCCGTTCACCCAGTGGATAGGCATCGACGCCAACCCGATCGTGTCTCAGAACGGTTTGGGCGCCTATGCGGGCTTACGGATCGAAGTCCCTCATCTGGATTTTCGGATCGGCCCGCGTTATTTTTCTTCGTTCGAGCACACGTTCATGCCGACGAAGGCGAGCTATTCGCGGCTAGATCTGGAGAACACTTCCGGCTCGGCTTCGCGCACGCTCACCTATGAAGCCGAACTCGATCTCAATTTCGACCTCGGCCCCGGTCGTTTGCTCTTGCGCGGCAGTGCCTCGTACGTGACCGGAGTACCCGAGGGGCAGAGCGCTTTCGAAGAAACGCTTCATATCATCGTCGACCCGCCGCTCGTGTGGCGCGCCCGCCTGGCGTACGTGTTTCGCTTCGGTGCTCGCAAGCAGCACAGCGTGGGTCCCGCCGTGGACCTGCTCGATGTGCCAAAGCGCGACGATTCACGCACGATCCGCGTCGGTCCGATCCTGCGGCTCGCTTTGTCTCGCCGCGTTGACGTTCGCGGTAGCTTCATCTTCAGCGTCATCAGCCCGGATCGCATCGGCCTCGCGGGCGGCGACTTCACGGAGCTCGGCGTGCGCTATCGCTGGGCGAGCGAGTAGCCGCGGCTGCACGCATCAGCGCGGGTTGGTTCCGGCTCCGTTGCGCTCGAGGATCACGTAGCCAAGTTCCGAGCGGTCGACGAGCGTGTGGTAGTGGTTCCGTTCGTACTTGGCCCAGAGTCGCCGGGACTCCTTGGCGACGTTGATTTTCAGAACCAGGTCCGGCAGCTCCGCCGGAGCGCCAAAAGTTTCCGTCATCAGTTTTCTTCGGAAGGCTTCCGGCAGCCCCCAATAGATCCACTGGCACCAGGTCTGCGGGCGCAAGCGTGTCGACATGTAGCCGGTCGCGAAGTCGTCGAAGATGGTCAGGGTCTCGGCGTTGTCGGCCAGCCGCTTCAGATCTCGATCGACGGCTTCGGTCGTGAGGGCATTGGCGCGAGTGGTGATTGTTCCACGCATCGGGCCCGAGCGGATGCGAGTGTCGTGAACGCCCCAAGTCGCTCCCGTTTCGTCGTACACGTACCGGAACATGCTGTCGATTTCGAGCCCCAGGCACGCTGCGCCGAAGCCAATCAGCACCAGAGCATACCCCTGTCGTGCTTGCGGATTGAGTCGACTGCGGGCTTCGAGCAGCGCACCGAAAGCGCCGATACCGGCAATCAGTGCGCCCATCGAACCGAGTAACGCGGCCAGCAAACCGTTCGAACTCGCATACGTGACCGCGAGCATCGAGACGATGGATGGTGCCCAAATGAAGACCAACAGAAATGGCCCGCGCCGCCAACTGCGATTGAGCGCGACGCACACTGGCGCAAGCAACGTGACGGCCATGAAAAATAGCGTCGCCGAGGTCGTTGGGGTGACACCCAACGAGAACCGATAGCTGGCGACGCACGCCGCCGCGCCAGCCAGCGCCACCAGCCAAAGGCCGCGCTTGAACCAGCAGCACGCGAGCGGCAACAGCACGAAGACCGCGCCGTACGCGAGCAGTGCCCAGCGCCAATTCCACGCGTCCGAGTGGTAGAAATCGAGCTTACTGAGCCCGCTGACGCTGCCATAGCCGAGGGACGCCTGAAACTCGCGCAAGCGCTCGAAGCGCACTTTCCCCAGCCACAGCGCAAACGCCCCGAACGCCAAGAGTGCGGCCGCAAGCCCGGCGCCCAGCCCGATCAGCCCGTTTCGCCGCGTGGGGAGGGGTGTCTTCCAATACAGCCAGGCAACAACCGAGGCGTTGTAGGGCAGGAGCGGCACGATCAAGCCTGGGTAACTGTAGATGGCCGCCAAGAAGCACAGGTTGGCAACGAACAATTCGCGACCGGGGCGTGGCCCCAGCAAGGCATGCGCCGACAACAGCACGCCGCACAAGAAGCCGAGCGCCCCTTGCGTGTTGTAGCTGAGCGCAAACAGATTGAAGTAACCGAACGTGACCAACGCGGCCGCGGCCCAACACGCGCTCGTGAAGCTGGTGATGCGCACGAGCAAGCGATGAACGAGCAGCGAACAGCAGCCGATGCACAGCAGGTACAAATAGCGATTGAACAAGACGATGCCGTCGGCAGAGCCAACCACCGCCAAGTACACTCGATACGCGGGCAGCAGCAGGGTGCCCGCGCTTTGTTGAATCGTGCGCTCGTCGAAGTAAGGTTGATTGCCAATCAGAAACGAGTACGGCATCGCGCTGTAGAAGGCCTCGTCGCGGTGACTGACCCCATATGGAATGCGATAACGCAACGTACCGAGGGCAACGAGCCAGGCCGCTACGCCGACTAACTCGGTTGCCGACAGTTGGCCTATTCTTCTCCAGAGCCGCAGCAGCATTTTCGCCGCGAACCCTAGCCCATTCGCAGCGCCGGGGCGGGACAAGAGTCTGGATCGGGTGCCCGGGCTCGACGTCGAACGTCACTGGAGCTAAGAGCGACGCTCGCCCCCTTGGAAAAACTGAAGCCTGCGCCCACATGAGCGAAAACTACGCACAGCTGCTCGTGGACGGACAGCGCATCTTGCCTGCCTTGCTCGCCGACATCGCGGCGGCCGAACGCTTCATCCACGTATCCATCTTTTTGTTCTTTCGCGATCCGATCGGACAAGAAGTCGCCGAGGCGCTCGCTAGCAAGGCCCGGGCGGGGTTGGACGTGCGTGTGCTGCTGAACATGGAAAAGACGGCCATGGGTGATCCTTTCTCGACGGGCGAGAAGGAGATGATGAAGCACGATCCGGACATCGACTACGACCCAACGGACGTCACGCCGCTGTGTGACCTGATGACTGTGGCCGGCGTGAAGGTCCAGAATACGAACATCGACTATGACGCAGAGGTAACGGTCGCAGATGCCCGTCTGCGATCCGTGGCCCAACAGATCCGTGGCGCAATCGCGGTCGACGACATGCACATCGATCACCGAAAGCTGGTGATCATCGACGGACGCATCGGCTATTGTGGGGGAGCAAACATCGGCGCCCAATACCTGTTTCACGTTGCGTTCGACCCGCACAAAGACGCCCGCGTCGAGGGTGAAGAGCGCCGCCGAGCAGGTCTATCGGAGCCCTGGTGGAAATGGCACGACAGCCTGACGCGCTTCGAGGGGCCGATCGCGCTCGAGCTCGACTCCGCGTTTCACGAGCGATGGGTGCTCGACGGGGGGGACGACTACGGAGAGAGTTTCGCGTTGCCCTCGGCGCCTCCAACGCGGGGCCGAGCGTTGCGCGTGACGCAGATTCACAGCAACGAACCAAACGATCGGCCAAACGGCGTTCGGGAGCTGTATTTACGTCTGATCCGCGAGGCGCAGCACTCGATTTTCATCGAGAACCCTTATCTCTATCACCCGCAAATCAGCGATGCGCTGTGCGCGGCCAAGAAGGCCACGCCGTCGCTCTCTATCCAGCTCGTCGTCCCAGCGGGCCGCCACAACGACAACTCTTTCAGTCAAGACGCGCAAGAGCACGAATACGAGCGCTACCTAGCGGCTGGCATCGAAGTGCACGAATACCAGAACCACTTCAATCACTTGAAGATCGCCGTGTTCGACGCCCGCTTCTCGATTCACGGTTCGACCAACCTCAATTGCCGCAGCCTGGAGAACGACAAGGACTTCGAGCTCGTGGTCTTGGTCGATGACGAGCCTTTCGCGTGCTCAGTGCTGGAGCAAGTGCTCGTCGTCGACTTGGCACACTCTCGCCGTGTTTCCGAGTCCGATCTGCGAGGATCGCTAGCGGGACTGCGCCGCCGCGTGCGCGACCCACGCACCCTCGCGCTGCTCGCCAAACGCATGCTGTAAGCGCTTGGTCCCGACTTGGCGCGCTTTCTGCTTGGGTCGGGAGACCGCAAGTCGGAAATGCTGCTTTGCCTCCTTTTGTCCTGTCGCCGAGAACACTTCGCCCAACGGCGTGAAGTGTTTGGCGTCTCCTTTTGTCACACTGAGTCGGGAAGTCACCAACCATGAAGACCCTTAAGCCACTGAATTTCAAACGCGCGTTCGCCACGATCGGCGCGCTCGGCCTGTTCGCAATCGTCGCCGGAGCTGGTTGCAGCTCGACGGACGGGACGGGGACGCCCACGAGCTGCACGGGCCTCGACGTGAATGTCAGCGCGCAAGCGACCGTCAAAGCCTTCGGTCAAGCCAGCAGCGCGCTCAAGGACGCGGCGCTCGACGTCGAAGCCAAGTGGCTGAAGACTTGCAACGCGATCAACGCGGACCTGGGCCTGGACTCCAGCAAAAACACCGCTTCCGAGGCGTGTGCAGTGCTGAACGCCCGAGTGAAGAGCGCGCTCGCGACGGGGGTGACGGTCACGCTGGACGTGAAGTCCGAGTGCCACGCCGACGTCAGCATTCAAGGTGATTGCCAGGCGAACTGCAAACTGCCCAATTGCGACATCAAAGCCCAGTGCGAACCGGGCAAGTTGGTCGTCGCCTGCAACGGCGCCTGTACCGGCTCTTGTGACGTACAGGCCCCGAGCGCCGCCTGCACCGGCACTTGCTCTGGCAAGTGCACGGCGGACGTCGCAGTGGCTTGTAGCGGCTCGTGCACGGGTGACTGCTCGGATCTGGCGTGGAACGGCACGTGTGACGCTGGTTGCAGCGCGCAGTTCAGCGGCACCTGCGGTGGCACCTGCATGGGCACGTGTGACGGCATGAACTCGACGGGCAGCTGCAGCGGCAAGTGCGAAGGCTCCTGTTCGGCGCAAGCGAGCGGCAGCTGCTCGGCCAAGTGCACGGGCGAGTTCAGCGGCAGCTGCAAGGCCGAATGCAAAGGCTCGTGCGAAGCGACCGGTGGCGCGCAGTGCAGCGGCAAGTGCGAAGGTACTTGCACCTACGCTCCGGGCAAAGCCGACTGCAATGGCGAGTGCCACGGTGAATGTTCGGCCGCGGTCAAGCCGCCGTCCTGCGAAGGCACCTTGAATTGCGAAGGCGCTGCCGAGTGCCAAGCGTCCTGTGAAGGCAGGGCGACGGCCGAGGCTCGCTGCGACTCTTCGGCGACGCTGGTCGTGACGGGCGACACGGAGTTGTACGGCGCGATTCAAGCGCATATCTCCGACGTCAAGGCGGCATTCGCGCTCACGCTCAACCTGCAAAAGCCGATCGTGACTCTGGCGGGGAAGACGACCGGGGCGTTCGAAGCCCTAGGTGACATCGGCACTCAAGGCGCGGCGTGTGTCGCCTCTTCGCTGTCCATCGCCGCGCAGGCGCAGGCGAGCATCAATGTCTCCGTGACGGCTAGTGCCAGCGTTCAGGGCAAAGCCAGCACCTGAAGTTCGACCCGAACGAGCATGAAAGCCAGCTCGCGCAGCACTCCGAGAGAGCGCTGCCGTGAGCTGGCTTTAGGCTAGACTCGCCGGCGGGAATGATCGACCTCATCACCGGCCCGAACCTTCGAACTTTGATTCAAGTCGACACTTTGCTCGTGCTCGGCTTGATGCTGGCCAGCAATTACACGTCAGTGCTTCGACTCAGTCGCAAGGTTTACGCGACTCCCGAAGATTACGCCTTGAATCGCATGGCGCTGCCTGCGGCGGCAGAGTCGACTTCCACGCAGCGAGTCGACGATCCGATCGCTCGATCGCGCCGCATTCATGCCAATCACTTGGAGAACGTGCTGCCGTTCATCCTGCTGAGCTGGCTGTACGCGCTCAGTGCGCCGAGCCATTGGCTGTTCGCGGGGCTGCTTTGGTCCTACCTGGCGACGCGCGTCGTGTACACGGTGTTCTACGCGCGCGGCATGCAGCCGCAACGAACGATCGCGTTCATCGGAGGCTTCGTGATCAAAGCAACGATGGCCATCACCACCTTATTCGCGGCGTTCGGCCCCTGAGCTCGGTCAGCCGGTGCTCGTGGTCTGTTCGTACAACCACTCGACTTCGAGCGTGGCACCGTCAGCCATGGGTAGCGAGATGGTGCGTTCGCCGAGCAGCGCGCTCGCGAGCGCGCCCCAAGTGTCGGCCGCGAGCAGCAAGCGATAACCGTCCTCCAGCACCACGATTTCGTTTTTTTGCCCACCGGGAACGACCGTCAAGCAGCCACCCGTGAGACGCGAACCCTCCGAGCCGTCGGCATACGTCGCCTTGGCGTCGGCTTGCCCGGGGGCCCAAACCAAGAGCGCATCGGCGTTCGGCGCAGGTTCGGTCAAGAGCGCGAAGGGTGTACCCGCGTCGAGCGCGCCGACGCCGCGGCTCAAGATGTTGCGCGCGAGCTTTGGAATGCGCACCCGCAGGCACTTGCCTTCGACGATGAAGTGTACGCCCGGCGCTCGCGTGCGGCGCAGCTTGCTCAGCGCACTCTCGGCTTCTCGCGGATTGCCCACGGTCGAGCGAGCCACATCGCCCCAAACCGGGTACGGAAAGCAGCCTGATTGTTCACCGAGCCGCGCCAGCACTCGGTACACCCCGTGGGCCAACGCCGTCTCCACCTCCGCCGCATCCACGACGATCGCCGCCAGCGCGCGTCCGGGCATCTCCACGCCCCGCAACGGTCGCGCATCGACGTACAAGAGCCCGTTGCCGCTGCCGCCGAAGATGCCGCGCTTGCCGAAGCGCGTGACTCCGAAGCTATCGACCAAGTTGCGCTCTTCTGCCCACTGCAGCACGGTCACGAAGAAGCGGCTGAGCTCTCGCATGCGCTCGCTCACGTCGTCCTCGGGCGCGAGTCGCAGCGTCAAGACCAGCTCGCGCTGACGACGCTTGATCAGGCCCTCTGTGACCGCAGTCAGAAAATGGCCTTCGCGACCATCCGCCACGTCATGGGCGTGGAACTTCACGTTCAGCTTGGCGGGGACCGCCTCATAGCTGGTCGGTGAGCCGCGGGTCGGCGGCGCAAGGTCAGTCAAGCTCGCCGCCTTGCGCGTGCCACCGAACAGGCTCGACCAAACGCTCATAGCGACGGTCTAGCGCGCCTGGTTCGACGAAAACAAGCGCGGGCTGGCGTTGCCGCGCGCTCGTGCCGCGCCTGCGTGCTTCAGCTCGGAGAAGCTCTCAAATACCGTAGTCTTTCGGACTGTCGGCGCTCACGCGTTTGGTCGCAGGGGCGGCTTTGCTCGCAGGGCGCGGATCTTTGGGCGCGGCAACCGGTGCGCTATTCATGTCGGTTCCGGAAGCGGGCGCCGTTGCCCCGCGAGGCTCGTCTGCGGAAGGCGCCGCGGGCTCACGGGCGGCGTTGCTGGGAGTGGCGATGAGCGCGCGACCTGAGCTCGGCTCACTCACGCTCTTCGCGGGCGGTTCGCCGCCATCAAACGCGAATAGGGCGATCACGCCCGTCAGCGCGACGAGCGCCACGGCCAGCAGCGTGCGACGCGGTGTCCAGCGGCGGAAAGTGGCAACTTCATCGGCACTCAGCGGAATGGAGTCGAGCGTGGAACGAAAGACGACGACTGACGACGACGATTGCGCCGCGGGCGCTGGAGTGCTCGCGGCCTGGGGTGCCCAGACGGGCATCGGCGGCGGTGATTTCCAAGAAGGGACTGCGGTCGCGTTGTCGTGCTCGGTCTCGACCGGAGCAAGTACGGCCAGCGGAGTGCCGACCGAGGTCAGGGTCTTCCGGCGTTGCTGCGAGGCCGGTGGCACCTCCGCCGCGGTGAGGCGCGCCTCGGCGCTGAGCAAGGCCGTGAACGGCGATGGCGATTTGTGCGCCGCGCTTCGGGACGAGTCAGGGACGCTCGCGGCCGGCATGGCCGGCGGCGTGACCGACCGCGGCCCGGGTGTGGCGAGTGGAAAGCCATTGCGCGAGGTCGGGGGCGCGCTGACGCTCGGCGGAGAGGGAGTCACCGGCAAGCTGACGCTCGGGAAAGTCGAGCTGCGCGTGGGCACCGGGCGGGGCTGCGCGACGGAAGCGAGCGAGCGCACTTTAGCGCCGAAAAACGCGGCAATCTCCGCGTGCGTCGCCACGCGCTCGCGCGCGACGATGGCGATCGCGGTGGCCAGCTCCGCGCAATCAGCGAAGCGTTGGTACGGGTCGACGGCGAGCGCACGCGCGGCGATCGATTTGAGCGGGATGGCCCACGCGAGCTCCGGCGGGAGCTGAGGCATTTGCAGCTTCTCGCCCATCAAGCGATCGATGATCGCATCACCCGTGGTCTCGCTGAACAGCCGGCGACCCGCGAGCGCTTCCCAAAGCAATACGCCTGCGCTGAACACGTCGGCGCGAGCGTCGACCCGCTCCCCGAGCAAGCGCTCGGGGGCCAGATGCCCGAGCGCTTCGGTCGGCGGAGTCGATTCGGCCGCGGAGTGACGTGAAGTCAGAGGGACGAGACGGCAAACACCCTCGCTATCGACGCGGAACTGCGTCAGCGCCACTTCCCCATGGGCGAAGTTTTCTCCCTGCGTATCGAAGGTATCATGCAGGGCGGTCAGGCCTCGGAGCACGTCGAGCAGCATGCGCAGCGCGCGCCCGAGCCCATAGCCCGCGAAACCACGGCCCGAAGGCAACGCGAACCAGCCCTCGGCGCTCGGGTCGATCGAGTAGCCCTGCTGATCGCGTTGCATCGGCACCAGCCGGGCGTGCACCCGAGATAGGGCCAGTTGCATGGCGAACGGGTCAGCTTGCTCGGGCCGCGTGCTGGTGACGCGGTTCGTGCTCGATTGAGGGTGGGGCATGCTGGGAAACGCTTTTCTCCGAAATCGACAAATGTCGAATCGTTCGCACATTGGCCCACACGACGTTTCTTGAGGATTGCGTGGGCGGGGCAGCTTGTGACTAATTGTGACGGTGCGCCTTTCCAGCAATTCTTTCCAGTGTTTCACGCGGGCGTCGAACAATTTTTGACAAACGACGCGCTTTGCCGTCAAGCAGCTCGGCGCACAGTTTCAGAGGCGTTACACAGCTGCGCTCTCAGTGGTTTTTCGGAGACGGATGAGCAGTGCTGCTCCGTGAACCAGGACATCCCAATGACCTCTCCTTTCAATTCCGACGAGCCGCCCGGCGCCGGCCTCGGTGAGCTCGACCCGAGCTCGCGCGAGACGGGCTCCACGGCCCTGTTGGCTTCACGCGAGCAACGCTGGCTCGCAGCGATGATCGACGCACTGCTCGCCGCGCTCGTGATCGCGCCGCTTCAGTACCGGTTCGGGTTGTTCGCCAAGTACCTGGCGAAGCAAGATTTCACCGTTCGCGAGGTCGCACTCTGGGCGGTGATCGGCATGGTGGTCTGGTTTGCCCAACACGGCTACCTGCTCGCGACTCGAGCCCAGACCATCGGTAAACGGGTCGTGGGCATTCGTATCGAAGACATCGCCGGTGGTCAGACCCCGCTGTGGAAGCTGGTATTTCTGCGCTATCTGCCCGTGACCTGCATCGCCAATGTCCCGGGCGTCGGGGGCGCAGTGTTGCTCGCGGACATTCTGTGCATCTTCCGCAAAGATAAGCGCTGCTTGCACGATCATTTGGCGGGCACGCACGTGGTCAGGGTGCGCTAGCGCGCCGCGCGTCGCTCTGCTTGGGGAGCACCGGGAGCCGTCCCGCGACGTAGCGTGTAGGTCGCACGCGGTGCGCATGCGACGCGGGGGCACAAAACGG
>Ga0247740_1000340_pt1 | contig 24037 bp, 23 predicted proteins | sample UWRJL148409B2_FD_180942 | JGI IMG/M metagenome (GOLD analysis project Ga0247740, IMG submission 180942) | Plant litter microbial communities from Arlington Agricultural Research Station in Wisconsin, United States - UWRJ-L148-409B-2 | ecosystem: Environmental > Terrestrial > Plant litter >...
TCTTGGCACGTATCCAGTCGAGCTGGGTCTTCGACGTATCGTCGCTGCCAAATAGCATCTCGGTGATCTGCCGGAATTTCTGGTTTTGAACGCCTGACGGCTGATTTGCCCGTTGATTTAGACGGTGAGCCTCATCCACGATCAACAAATCAAAATGCTTTTTGGACGCGCCGACATCGAAGGCTGTCAGCACCATTTCTGGACGCAGGCCCGGCGTCCTGCGGAACACCTTCTTGATCGAGTCACGGAGCGACTGCTGGGGTACGACGAGCGCAATCTCGAACTTAGACAGCAGGCCGCGCGAGCCATCAACAAAAAACTCCGCGAACCGCGAGTCGCTATCGAGATCGTCGTCGGGAAGCGAATTCTTGATGTCCATCAGAAGCTTCATCAGATAGATACCGACCACAGTCTTGCCGGTGCCCGGATCGCCTTGAACGACAGTGGTGCTGCCAACTCCATCTCTCAAGTCCTGGAACAGACCCTCAAGAATACCCTCGACTGCGACGGCTTGGTCTGGCACGAGTGCTTTGAACGGTGACAGCTTGAACAAGTCGCTGTTCTCAATTTCCGGGATGCTTCGGCTAAAGACGCCGTCCCGAGCGAGTTTTTCGAACACCTCACGAAAGGATTCGCGATAGACAGCGCGCTCGTAATAGTTCCCCTCAGCAACGCCGTAGTTACCGTTCAGTACTTTGTACGCGCCGTCACCCGCGAGCAAACCAATTAGCTGAGACTCGAGGTCGAGGCAGGCGGACTTGTTGAAGGCTCCATCAAAAACGACAGTGAGATTGGTGAGGTCCTTCTTGTTCTTGGAGGACAGGTGTTGGCGCATACGCGCAACCGCGTTTCGGGATTCCCCTACATAAACCTGAGGAAGTTCCTTCGCAGCATTGGCCCGACGGGAATGAAGGTTGTCCAGGATATACACGACCGGCCAGTCCGTGTTGCGTCCATCGCCACGTGCCCAAGCATCAACCGATTGTCGCGTGAAATCGACGCGCTCTATTTCAAAGGGCATCGTACTTCGCGCTTCGTCCGCGCGCCTTGTCAATCGGATACTTCTCGCGGGTCACGGCTAACTTGTCACGGACGATCTGTGTCGGGTCTACACCGATGCGGTCAGCTAGTAAGAGACAGTAAGTGAGGACGTCCGCAAGCTCCTCACTCACTTTGCTAACGTCAGCATCTGCGTTCCACTGGAAGCACTCAAGAAGCTCGGCAGACTCGATAGAGATGCTCTTCGCAAGATTCTCGGGGCTATGAAATTGCGCCCAATCGCGCTCGGCGACAAACGCCGCGATTTCGGCTTTGAGTGCAGGGTCAATCATTCCGTCAAACTACCAGTGATGTTTTCGCATGATGGCGTAGGGGCAATCTGACTCTGTTCGCGTTTGAAGAAGCGGCGACAATTCCGGGCGCGTCATTCTCGATAAACACCTCTCATTGCCGTTTAGCCCCAAACGCAGTCGAGCATTCGATTGTCGGAATCCGGAAGAGTGGACAGATGCAGCGGACTAACGATAGGCAATGTCTGCACCAACGGCGGTGACACCGGGGGCAAACTTTCGAAGAGCCATTCGGAGACCGGACATAGCAGCCTCCGAATCACCCGTCAAAGGCCCCAGACGGACGGACGAAAGAATCGAGACTGGCTGAGTATTATCAGCGTATTTCGCTTCCACTTCAATGAATGGCGTTAATCCAAGCCGGCCGGCGCGAAATCCTACGGCCGGGTTCATCAAATCGCATACCGCAAGCAAACGTACTTCTGCCTCTTCGGCGAACGCCTCATGTTTTAGAAAGGCAGCGGCTGCGACAACGCATGAAACGGCGAAATACGACGCAACCATTTCGTCCTCGCCTGTGTCGTCCGCATCTGCTGGGTTTCGGTGGGGTGCGTCTCGCATTTGCTGGGATAGTGACTCGAGCAGGTTGCTAACTAGTTGATTTTTATCGTCGGAGGAGTACAACACTCGCCTCCACCCGTATGTCAGTGTCGCGTTAGTGAGTTCATCGCCGGGCGTAACAAAATCAGCGAATGGATCGCTTGAATGGGCAGTCCCAGTCAATTGCAGATGAACCTCTGGGTCTATTCCCAACGCATACGGCCCGTACGAGCGATACTGGCTCAGGGAGCTTGGCAAACTGGACGCGCACGCGACGTAGAGCTGGCCGAGGTCTTCATCTGTCGCCGAAGATACCACTCCGTCTACTTCATCCCAGTGATCGAGGGTAAAGCGGGCATCTTCGAGCCGCGCACGTATAAGGGAAAGGCCGTGGTTGAGTTCGCCAGAGTCGTTCAACATTTCCACCTGCCCGAGGCGAACGCGTTTAGTTTCGATAATGGACAACGCAGCTTCGGCGGACGTGTAGTGCCAGATCGACTTATGTCGGGCAAGACCTGGAAGCACACTCGCTAGGTCCGGTGCAGGGAAAAACATCTGTCTTCTTCTTTGAACAGTCCGTTCCTCATATGCAAAGGCCGCGGAGCGAATGTAAGTATTTACTTTTCAGCGTCCATCCGAGGTTTGCGCTGAGCGAACAGCGTGGTTTTCGCCGCGGTTTTGGCCGCCGTGCGACGCCTCTCTGTTATATCGGGACGACGCCCCCGTGTACCTATAAGTTAGCCGGTTAAGATCGCGCTTAGCGGTTCCAAATGTTTGGACACTGCCAGTGGAGCTAACTAAAATTCGAATGCGACGTATTCCCTCAAGAGCGATGTGTCGGCATCTAAAGTCAGCAACTTGATTGGAGCTGACGCCCCTTTAGCGATGCGCTGGGACGGCACGCATTATCAAGCCGACTATGCGGTTGCCGCTTGGCGAAACCCTTCGGAGGGGTCCTGGTTGGATCGACGTGCGCCACCAGCTCGGGTGAGTAGCCCACGCGGTATCGACATGAAAATTGGTCAATATAATAGATCGAACCTAGTAGAACGGATTGGCATTGGGCGGGCTGCCAAGCGACACAGACGCGAAGAAGTGCATTCAAGCACTCCGCGCCAGTTTCAAGTGGACCTATCACGAGGCCAGTGGTCATCCCGTCGGATACCTACTCTGCGAAGAACGGTCCAGGGACGGATGTCGCATCAACGTGAATGGAACCGCTCAAAACACGGCAAAAAAAATATGGCAGAAGGCACTGCGTTGCGTGCATGGAGGAAAGCCGACCAGACGCCACTGGTAGGCATGTTGCCAACTGCCAACATTTAGTGTTAACCTGCAAACAGAAAGCGGGGAATGTCATGTATGGATTCTCATTAGTAGTAAATGGACTCGATCTAGACGACGAGTCCCAGAACGCAGCATTGGAATTCCTTCCGTATGACGCGGTGGTGAGCAGCTCCGGCGGAGTCGTCACAATCGACGTTGAGTGTGACTCTCGGTTGCCGAGTGAGTCAGTATCCAAGGTCTACGAGGACCTAAAGGATTTGAGGATTCAGGCCGTCCGAATAGACCTGGACCTGGTTGGATTGTCGGACATCGCGGAGCGCGTGGACTCCAACAGAGAGACAATTCGCCTTTGGAGTACCGGGGACAGGCGAAGTGGCTTCCCGAAGCATTTCACCACCGCCGGCGGCAGCAGACTATGGGCCTGGACAGACGTTTACGAATGGATCGTCGCTCAAAATATCCAACTTGATGACATGTACGACTGGGTGCCTCTGCCGTTAGAAATCATCGAATCATTCAATGGAGCGTTCGCTCAAGTTCGAAATCAGTCCACAGAGGGGTGGATACACACGACAGTCCCGAGTGAAGCCGTCCAGATTTCGTCGACCCACACACTCGCCCGAGCAGGATGGGAGTCATACGCGTGAGCGTCGACCCCGAGAACCCTCCAATTATTTCGTCTTTGAAAGAATTGGTTCAGGACGTCACAGTTAACTTGGTCGGTATTACCTACTACAAAGTGAGCGCGGAGCTCGAGGACGGGGTGGATGCAGATAACCCAAACGTGGGTGAAATGGTTCCCACTTACGGCTTAAAGCTTCTTTCCAAAGGAAACGAAATTGGTGTCCGGATAAGCCTCATGCTCGCCGGAGACATTGGCCATGTCGCAGTCGATCTGGCCGCAAATTATCAGACGCCCATGGCCGTCGTACTACCCGAACCCGTTCGCTTGGAATTCGCTAACGAAGTGGGAATTATGGCGCTGATCCCTTACCTGCGCGAGACAGTTTGGTCTCTGTCCCAGCGCGTGTTTGGCCAGGCGATTGTCATGCCGGTAATTCAGCGTGGTGGACTTGCTTTTACTGCCGACGAGGCAGTCCCGACTGGTAGTTAGAAGTGAGACGCCCCTCGGTGAAACTTCGTACAAATGCTTCGCCAATAGCTTCCGCAGCCTGACGTGTTCATAGTCGTAACGTGCCGGACGAGCTTGTCGGTCAAGGCGGTCTCACTCTGAGTTTAGATACGGCGCTAGCTCCCGCCAGCCAGCTCGGACCCGCCTAGACGAGCCGCAGCGTCTACCTGGGATGCTTGACCTGAGCGAGGCTTCAAAATCGGCTGGGAGGTGTTGGTCCCACGATACTTACACAGGTGAGAAGGGATTTTTCCGATCGAGAGCCATCCGTACAATGCCTGTCAGAGACTCAGCAAATGGTGGTATTTCTCCCCCTACCTCTCTGCCGGACAGTCTCTGAGTTGGTTGAGGTCGTGGAGGTGCGACGAAGTTACGCGAGGACTCGAGCCGCGGCCAAGCCGAACTGATCTTCCGTGAGTATTTGTTCCTCGCAAACGACAGATTACTTTTCAATTGGTCTGCGAACTCCTCGGTCAGGGTGGCGGGAATGCAATCGGACCTTTTGCCTCCCTACTGGCAGACTCAAGTTCCTTAAATTCTACGAGGCGGGAGATGTACTAAAGCTTGCTAAGGGGCAGGTAGTTGCGTACGGAGCAAAGGTCGTTGACGTCGAGATATTCTCGGCTGATTCACCCTTCCCTCAAAATCACTATTCTTCGCGTCGTTGTAGCTCGGAGCGATCATCTCCAACACGTCGTTCACGAAACCGAAGTTTATTTTTTCGCCTTTTATGTCAGTGAAGTGGACCGTCGCCGACCGTTCGACCCTAAGCAAGCCGCTCATGGGGTAACCGTGAAAGCGACGCCTTTGCCTCTAACGCCACCGCTTTGATCAATGCTGATGCGTTCTGCTCCTGCCACCCAGCCTCCATCGCCGCCTCCACGTACCGCGACGCGGCTTCGACGCTCTGAACCGGCGCACCGAGACCTGCGGCAAACGCCTGAATCAGGCGACCGTCCTTCTGCATCAACTTCAGAGCGAACGATGGGGAGTAGTCGTCAGCCAGCACCGACGGACCAACGCCATCGAAAATGGGCGAGCGGAAGTCCGTTACCTTCAGTACGCCGAGGACCTTCTTGAGGTCGAGACCCGCTTTGGCCGCAAGGGTGAGTGCCTCCCCCAACGCGAGCAGCTGCGAGGCGACAACGAGGTTACCGACGAGCTTCATCCGCACACCCGACCCGCCGGGGCCCATGTAGTGAAGTGTCTCGCTGATCGGCTCGAGGACGTTGCGCACCTCCTCGAATGTGGCCTCGTCTCCCCCAACGACGATCCAGAGTCCGCCCGCTGCGGCCTCCCCGCGTGATCCGAATACGGGTGCATCGAGGAACCGCACGCTGCGCGCTTCGTACGCTTCGCGTTCGGCTGCGCTCGCTTCGGGGCTGATGGTCGAGAGATCGATGACGACAGCGCGTGGATCGACCACGGAAGCGAGTCCGCCCTCGGAAAGCACAACAGCGTCGATGGCGGTGTCATCGCTGAAGCAATACATCACCACCTCGGCACCGTCCACAGCGGTGGCGACGGATGATGCGACGGTCGCTCCGGCGTCCGCAGCTTCCTTGGTGGGCGCTTCGGAGCGATTCCACACCGTAACGTCGTGGCCGGCGGCGAGGAGGTTCTTCACCATGCCGAGTCCCATGGTCCCAAGGCCGAGGTACGCGATGCGGGTCATTTGTTGCTCTCTTCTTTCGTACGGGGCTGTGCGTCTACGGGCGCTGTGGTGGAGTTCGCGGCTTTCCACGACTCGAGAAAACGCAGGAACATGGTGGCGCCGGGGTCTTGCAGCCCGATGCTGCGTTCTTGCAGCCAGGAGGCCCGTCCCCGACGGGACTGAAGTGCCTTCGAGGCGGTGACCCCGGCTTCCGCGGCGGCGATCGCGGAATCGAGGGCGGCTGGTGACGACACGGCATCCGGACCGGCATCGCGCAGCGCCTCGGCGGCGGGGAACAGGGCGTCCAGGATTGTTTTGTCTCCGACCTGGGACTTTCCTCGCGAGCTGATCGACTCTGCCGCCGCGAGGGCGAAGCGGGAGATCTGGTCGCCTTCAATGGTGGCGGAGTCGCCCCAGACGCGGGATCCTGCGAGGAGTGCGCCGGCGACGAGCGCAGCCATGGTCGACGGGTTCGCGTTGGCGATGGCCTTGGCGCAGGCGAGCACCACTTCGGCAGGAGTGGCGGTCTCGGGGAGAGCCTCGAGCGCGTCGATCGCCGCGGCGGCACCGAGGGAGACGGTGATGCCAAGGTCGCCATCGCCGAGGGCCTGGTCGAGGTCGCCGAGCTCCTCGGAGTACGTGGTCAGCTCGCCGAGGCTGTTGCGGATGGCGATGCTGAGTTCGTTTCCATTCATGGTGGTTATGCCTCCTTGAAGAACGGGGATTCGGCCGGCGCATTAAGCAGCGCGAGTCGCTCGTCGTTGAGCGCGAGCAGGGAGATGGACGCTCCGGCCATCTCGAGGCTCGTCGCGTATTCCCCGACGTAGTTTTTGTCGATGGTGATGCCCTGCGCGGCCAGCAGCTGGTGCACACGCCGGTAGAGAAGGTAGAGCTCTTCGAGAGGGGTGGCGCCCATCCCGTTGACAAGCACGGCGACGCGGTCGCCCTCACCGATGCCCAGGTCGGCGACAAGGCGTTCGAGGATCATCTCGGCGATGTGGTCGGCACTCTGCAGCTCGCCGCGGTGGAAGCCGGGCTCGCCGTGGATGCCGATGCCGACTTCCATCTCGCCGTCGCCGAGCTCGAAGCTGGGCTTGCCGGTAGTCGGGAGGATGGTCGGTGAAAGTCCGATGCCCATGGTGGCGGTGTGCTCGATGATGTCCTCGGCGACGGCCGCGACCTCGGAGAGGGAGTCGCCGCGCTCGGCTGCGGCGCCAGCGGCCTTGTAGGCGAAGAGGATGCCGGCGACACCGCGGCGATCGAGCTTGCGTTCGTTGGGCTGGCTGGCGACGTCGTCGCGTCCCAGGACGGTTGCGGTTTCGATACCTTCGAGTTCAGCCATGTCGGTGGCGAGGTCGAAGTTGAAGACGTCCCCGCCGTAGTTGCCGTAGAGGTAAAGCACTCCCGCTCCCCCGCTGACGGCCTTCGTGGTCTCGAGAACCTGGGCAGAGGACGGCGAGGAGAACACGTTGCCGATGGCGACGCCGTCGCAGAGTCCGCGGCCGACGTAGCCCTTGAAGAGAGGAAGGTGTCCGGAGCCACCACCGGTGATGATGCCGACCTTGCCCGCGACGGGTGCGTCCGCTCTGACGAGCACCCGGATGTCGTCCCCCGGGGTTTTCAGGAGGTCGGGGTGGGCGAGGAGGATCCCCTCGACAAACTCGTCGACAAAAGCGGCGGGTTCGTTGATGATCTTTTTCATTGTGTATGGTTCCTTTTCAGATCAGGGTCTGGGATCAGTTGCGGGGCGGGGCTGTGAGAGGAGCGATTGTTGCTGGAGTGGACGTGGCGGTGGATGATGCGGACGGCGCCGACGGGCCAGAGGATCCGGATGAGCCCGTGGGAGAGGTCGGCTTCGAGCGTTTTGGCCTCTTGGTGCGTGACGTCGACACCGAGTCGAAGACCATCACGGCTATGAGGATGACGCCCTGGGCGATTGCGTACTCGTAGGAGGAGAGTCGTATGGCGGTGAAACCGCTCGACACCACCTGCAGGGTGAGCGTGGCGAGCACCACTCCGAGAACGGAGGCGAATCCGCCGGTCGGATTGGTCCCTCCGAGCACCGCGATGACGATGACGAGCAGTACGTAGGAGGATCCGTAGTCGGCAGACGCCGTGGGGTTGCGGGCAATGAACAGGGCGCCCGCGAGACCGGCGAGGATTCCGGCGACCGTGTAGGTCTTGAGGAGTACGCGTCGGCGCGGGATCGCCGAGTACTGCGCGGCCACGGGGTTCGCGCCCTCGAGCTGAATCATCCGCCCGAGTGCGGTGCGGTTGATCAGCACGGCAATGAGGATCGCCACCACGATAAAGACGATAAACAGCACCGGGATGTTGGCAACCGCCGCTCCCCCGATCCCGCTGAGTAGGGCGGGTGCACCGTAGAGAGTGGATCCCCCGGTCCAGACGATAGCGAGACCGTTGTAGATCTGCATCGTGGCTAGCGTGGCGAGGATCGGGGTGATGCCCACAACGCTGACGAGGAAGCCATTGATGGCGCCTCCGAGCATCCCGACCAGCACACCCACTAGAACGATGATGATGCCGAGGCTCTCAGCCAGTGCCGGGTCGCTCGCGGCGATCGAGGTGTAAAGCGTCGAGATGGTGATGGCCGAGAAGTTCGCGATCGCGACGAGCGAGAGGTCGATGCCGCCCGTGAGCATGACGACCATCATGGCGATGGCGATGATGCCGATCTCGGGGGCCGCGACGGCGATGTTCTGCAGGTTGATCGGGCTGAGGAAGACGCGGGGGTTGAGGAAGGCGAACAGGGCGATGGCGAGGACAAGGGCGATGACCATACGTCCGGCACCGCGATCGACGCCGGGGCGGCGGACGAAGCGACGGGTCCACTGGCCGAGGCGGTCGTTGGCCTGGCGCACCGAGCCGACGGTTGCCTGCGGGGCTTCGGTTGGGGTCTTGTTACCGAGGCTCATGCGTCGACCTTCTCTGTGCTTGTCGAACCGTCGCTTGTCGAACCGTCGCTCGTCGGGCCGCTGTGTTTGCCGGCATTCGGATCGTTGAGGTCTCCGTCATCAATGACCCGCATTCGGCGCGATTTGCGACGAGCTGCGATGGCCTGGATGCCGACACCAATGACGAGCAGGACTCCGACGGCGGTGCGGAGCCAGGCGCTGGGAACACCGACGAGCAGGAGGCTGTTTTTGATGACCTGGACGAGGATGACGCCGAGGACGGTTCCGATGACGGAGCCGCGTCCGCCGAAGATGGATGCCCCGCCGAGCACAACTGCGGCGATGATGTCGAGTTCGCCGCCGACGAGGTCGCGCGGGTTGGCGCTTCGGCTGAGGACAATGTGGATGACCCCGGCGATGGACGCGAGGGCGCCGACCGAGACGTAGACCCAGAGCTGCGTGGTTTTGACGCGGAAGCCGGCGCGGCGGGCGGCTTCGAGGTCGCCACCCATGGCGTAGAGGGAGCGGCCGAACATCGTGCGCTTGAGCACCCACGCGACGAACAGGCAGAGCAGCAGTACCGGCACCACGAGAACGTGGAGGTAGGCCCGCCCGGAGCTGGTGGTGACATCGAGCAGGTTGGTGGTGGCGAGGGCTGCCATCGAGCCGGGCAGTTCGGCGTAGTAGGTCGCCCCCACGTAGGTGTACATCGCGCCGAAGAAGATGCCCTGCGTGCCGAGGGTGACGATCAGGGTGGGCAGGTTGAAGCGGGCGATAACCACACCGTTGATGAGTCCGAGGATGGCTCCGATGGCGATGGCCATGGCGAAGATGCCGGGAAGTCCGGGGTCGAACCCGAGGGACAGGCAGAACGTCACCGTGGAGTAGCCGGCGAAGATCGCGACGGCGGCGAAGGAGACGTCGATGCCGCCGGTGATCACCACGATGAGCACACCGAGGGCGAAGACCACCGGGACGATCGCGCTGCGCAGGATTGAGAAGCCGGTGTTGAGCGTAAAGAAGGTGGGGTTCGCGATCGACATCCCAACGATGAGCAGGATGAGCACGAGGGCAAGGACGCCCTCGTTATTGGACCCCCGCAGTTTGCTGATGCGGTCGGAGAAGCTGGGGTGCATCAGGCCGACATCCTCTCTTGGATGGTGTTCACGGAGATTTGATCCCCTTCGAGGGTGTGCGTCAGTCGCCCCTGCTTGATCACGAGCACGCGGTGGCAGGAGGAAACGAGTTCTGGGGCGTCATCCGATATCACGATGACCGACATCCCCTTGGCCGCCTCGATGCGGAGCAGCTGCAGGATCTCTTCTTTGGAGCCGATGTCGACGCCGACGGTGGGGCCGTTGAGCATCAGCACGGTGGGTGCCGTAGCGAGCCACTTGGCGAGCACCACACGCTGCGCGTTGCCGCCGGAGAGCGTACGAACGGGAGCCTCGGAGTTGCGGGCGTTGATCTTGAGGCCCACAAAGTACTTCTGAATGGTGCTCGCGATCCCCCCGCGCCCGAGCGTTCCCCAGCGGGTGCGATGGCTCGGCAGCGAGGCGGCGACGATGTTGTCGGCAATCGACTTCTCGAGAAAGAGGCCCTGCGAGAGGCGGTCTTCGGGCACGTAGCCGATGCCGGCTGTGACGGCGTCCTGGATGTTCCGGATGGTGACGGGCTTGCCGGCCACCTTCACCTCGCCGGAGTCGGCGGGCGTCACGCCGAAGAGGGACTCGGCAATCTCCGTGCGGCCCGAACCGAGCAGTCCAGTCACACCGAGGATCTCCCCGCGCCGCAGCCCAAACGAGATGTCGCGGTAGGCGCCAGCGAGTGATAGGTGGGAGACCTCGAGCGCCAGCGGCGCGGACGGGTCGAGCTCACTGATCACACGCGACTCATCGACCTCGCGGCCCGTCATGTGGTGCGCGATGGAGCGCTGGTCGAATCCCGACGTGAGGCCACTGACGACCTGCCGTCCCGATCGCATAATCGTGAGCCGATCGGAGATCGCGAGTACTTCTTCGAGTTTGTGGGAGACAAACATCAGGGCCACTCCGCGCGCCCGAAGTCGCTCGACGAGCGCGAACAGGCGGCTCACCTCGGTGTGGGTGAGGGCGGTGGTGGGCTCGTCCATGATGATGGCGCGCGCATCGTTGACGAGGGCTCGGCAGATCGCGGTGAGCTGTTTGTCGGCGACGGAGAGTTCGCCGACCTCGCGGTCCAGGTCGAGGTCGATCTCGAGATCTTTGAGGATCTGCTCTGCCTTCGGCCGAATGGATGCCGGGGAGTACAGCTTCTTCCGGCCCGCCACCTCCGCGGTGAGCACAATGTTCTCCGCCACGGTCAGGTTGGGGAACAGCGAGAAGTCCTGGTAGATCACCTGGATGCCACCCTGGATCGCCGCCTTCGCGTTGATCTGGGAGAACGAGACTCCATCGATGATGATCTCGCCGCTGTCCGGGCGTTCGGCGCCCGAGATGATTTTGATCAACGTCGACTTACCGCAGCCGTTCTCGCCGGCGAGGCAGTGCACCTCGCCCGGGATGAGGTCGATGGAGACATCCATCAGGGCGGGAACACCGCCGAAAGACTTAGATATCCCCCGCGCCGAGACGAAGGGGGCTGGTGCGTCCGTCGGAGAAGCAATCGCTTCTGCACTGGGAGTGGAACTCATCAAACTGCCTTTCCCACTCGGGTAGCGGGACGAGCATCCATTGGACGCACGCCCCGCTCCCGAACTTGGTGGACGGAGATAGTGCCGACTCAGACATCGGCAGTGCGACTAGAAGTCGTAGCCCGCCGCGGTCTCAGCGTCGGCCGCCACGGAGGCTGCCCCGACAAAGACGTTGTCGTAGCCCTCGAGCAGTTTGAGGTCGTTGTAGCCCTCGACGTCGAGGTCGGTTCCCTCTTCGATGGTTCCGCCCTCGGCGAGGATCTGCGCGATGGCGAGCTGTGCCTCACCGGCGAGAGCCGGGTCCCAGAAGAAGATCTTGTCGATGGAGCCATCGGCGAGGTACTGGTTGGCGACGGACGGGATGGAGGTTCCCATCACACAGACGGAATCCTCGAGGCCGGCCTCCTGCACCGCGCGGGCGATGCCGGGAACGTCGTTACCCGCGGAGCCCTGGAAGCCCTTGATGTTGGGGTACTTCGCGAGCACTTCCTTGGCACGCTCGTAGGCAGTGCCCTGGTCGTCCGTGCTCTCGATCGGGGTCTCGACGCGGGTCATGTCGGGGAAGTTCGCGGTCTGGTTGTCGTACGCCGCTCCCACCCACTCCATGTGGGTCTGCGCCGTGAGGCCACCAACGAACTGGACGTACTCGCCCGTTCCGCCCATGCACTCCGAGAGGTTGTCCATAATCTCGGACCCATACGACGCGTTGTCGAACGCCTCGATGTCGATGTCGACGTTTTTGATGCCCGTCGCCTCGTGGGAGACCACGATGATGCCCTGGTCCTGGGCCTGCTTCAACACGGATTCGAGCGCCTCGGGTGAGTTCGGTACAACCGTGATGGCGGTGGGATTCTGGGCGATGAGGTCTTGCACAATCTGCACCTGCTTCTCGGGGCTGACGTCGTCGGCTCCCTCCTGGCGGGCATCGATACCGGTGCGGTCGGCGAAGTCCTGGATGCCGACGGCCATCCGCTGGAACCACGGGATCGTCTGGGCCTTCACCACCGTGACCATCACCATTTCTTCGGCGGACTGCTCTCCGCCTGAGTCGCTTGCGACGTCGCCAACCGACGAACATCCGGCCAGCGCGATCGTTGCCCCAACGATGAGTGCTGTGCTCCTGAGGGCATACTTGCGTGTCATTTCGTTTACTCCTTTGTGAACGATGCGTGATGAGGTCACGTGGTGCAGCGCATCAAGGCTGCGCGCTTGGGTTGAAGTTAGCCTCACTTCTGGCGGGGTGTCAAGCGATAGTGCGCATCCTGTGCGCTATCTCGCGCAAACCCGTTTCAAGTGCTAAGAACGGTAACTGAGCGTTGCAATTGCCGGCTCCGCAGTGCCTGCGCGTTATCTCCGGCAGATCTCGCGAGGTCGACTGCTGCAATTCGGCGTATGTGGGGCCGGATGCTCCGGGCCCTACCATTTTATCTGCGCACTTTCGCGCAAACAACTTTGCGTTTCGCGCGATCGCAGCTACCCTGCTAACAACCAAAGCAATTGAGAGGTTCGTGTGTCACGACAGGCTGAAATCATCGATGCACTCCAGGACGAGGGCTTCCAGTCTGTCAACAGCCTGGCAGCGCGGTTCGAGGTGACGGCGTCCACCATCCGGCGCGACCTCGAGCGACTCGAGGCTATGGACCTCGTCCAGCGCACCCACGGCGGCGCGATCCCCATCAAACAACTCGAGACTCCGCACCAGTTCAAAGAGGAACTGCACCTGCCCGAGAAGGCCGCCATCGGCCAGGCTATGGCTGACCGGATCCTCGAAGGCCAGACCGTCCTCCTCGACGGCGGAACCACCACACTCGAAGTCGCGCGCCACCTCACCCAGCGCCGACTGACCGTGGTCACCAACGACCTCCGCATCGCAATGGAGATCGCGCAGAACCGCTCAGCCCATCTCGTGTTTATCGGCGGCGAACTGTTGCCCAACATCTACACGATGTGGGGTCCGGCGTCGGTGCAGCAACTCACGAACCTGCGGGTCGACGTTGTTGTCTTCGGTGCAGACATGGTCAGCGACGACGGCCTGTACCACTCGAGCAGCTACGAGGTCGAGCTCAAACGCTTGATGCGCTCGATAGCGCGAGAGGCGTTTTTTGTTGCGGACAGCTCCAAGTTCGGTCGCGAAGCACTTTTCAAGGTATTCGAGGTCGCGGACTTCACCGCTGGCATAACCGATGACCTACTGGACCCCATCAAGGCATCCCACTTCCCGATCCCGATCATTCAGGTGGGCGCGCGCAAGTCGCGCTGATCAGGGTCACGGCACAGCTCGGCGCGCCAGCCGCAAACTACGTCCAGTCGCTTCACCCGAGCAATGTCAAACCGAACGGCCATTGTGTTGTAAGCCACGCGGTGAATGGCTCCTGGAAGTAGAGAGATGCGGCCTGAAGCCCGAACAGCAGAAGAGCCCATGCAATAGCCGCCAGACTAACGAGCCAGCCACGATAACGGGATTCTGCGATCGGTACGCCCTCGATGCCGGAAATTGACCAGTCGCGCAGTAGCGTCAATATTTCTACTGTTCGAAGGACCTCAATCGCCTCGTCATAGAACTGCAAACCCTGTCGACGAAGTTCAATTTCCACCCGCGCAAGCGCTAAAGATACGCGCCTCCTGTTCATCAGGTCGTTGTCGCGGGCCGCCCATGTGGAGTAGTTCTGCTTTAACAACAATCGCTTCGTAAGTTGTCTCTCCGTCACCCGTAATTGCGTGCCGACCGTTCGTAGCGTCGCTCGTGCTTCCAAACCGTCAGGCCATCTCGCTACAGCGTGGAATCCTTTGGGTGCCTGTAGTGTCTCTTGCGCGCGCTGGAGCGATACTGACGCCAGAGCAAAAGGTCCGAACAGGTCCCAGATGCCACCAAACACGAGCTCTAGGACCCATTTAGCAACCATGTACAGAATCGCAACGATTGCGATCCACACCACGCGTCTAAAAAGCTCCTCCGCGAGCGTGAGCCTTGGATCAGGCGTCCCGAATACCGCGGTTACAACGAAGAACAAATACAAAAGAAAGAAGAGCAGAGTAACACCGAGATAGAGGGGCAGGTAAAAGACGAGGTAGACCCACTGGAGGACCGTCAGCATTCGTCGTCGTGACTTAACGAATAACTTCGTCTTTTCATCGCAACGGCCTAGTTGAGTGAGAACGTCGTCGAGATCATCGTCGAAGTACGCGCGCTCCCTCTTTCGTCTTTCTTTGCGGTCCAGACGCCTTGCCTTTGAGTCCAGGAATTCAAAGGCGGTCAGCCAACGTTCGAGATGGCGCACCGGTATTTGGGTCTCACACGAGACGACCGTGACGTCCTCGCCCGCTCTCGCTCGGATCAGTGCGCTATACCGATCTGCCAACTCGATCATCAACGCCACCCTTAGCGATAGTTGCAATCAAGCTTGACGCTGTCGAGGAAGAACCGGAATGGGTAGGTAGAAATTTGGCCGACCAATCCAGTACCGACGTTGAGCTATTCAGCCGAGCAAAGTTGGATGATCGTTTTGGGGAACGATGATGCTCTCACGTGGACTGATGCGGATGGAATTCTCAAGAACAGCGCACGAGTACGGAAGTGTCCGCCGCTATTCGCCAGAGAAGGTCGAGCCTTGTCCGACAGCGCAACTTCCACCACGATTTGCGCGGTCTGGCGTTCGGAGCACGGCAGGCGTCGCGCACGACGTACTGGAACCCATCAAGGCATCTCACTTCCCGATCCCAATAGTTGAGGTGGGCGCGCGCAAGACGCGCTAGTGCCGGGCTGCAAATTTTCGCAGCGAGCGAGATTGAAACTAGGTGCCATGGGTGTAAAACTGGCGGCCCCGAATCGATACGAGCCAGTCTCCGCTGGCGCGTGATCGTAACGCCTGCTGAGCAGTTAGTTGCATACGAACGACATTGGGGATTCCCGGGGTAGTCCTTGCAGGTCGGGCGCGAAACGACGGATAAGAAAAGTTATGAACGTGCGAATCGCCTGCAAGGCCCGAAGCCGGAACGACAGCGCGGCTGTGAACTCAACTTTCGCGCACGGTCAAATGGCGGATGGGTCCTGGAACCTTGCTCAGCCGTGCTTTAGTTTGTCAGCGCCTCAAACTGCTCAACAACAAGGTCGGGCCGAGTGATAAACGGATGATGCCCGGTCGGTAACTCGATTGAACGTGTTGCGCGAGCCGCGTGAAAGCGTTGCAGCTCGACGGAGGTGCTCTGGTCCTCGCTGCACACGATGTACGTCGAATCCACTCCTTCCCAGCCGGCCGCTGTCGTCGGCGTCATAAATGAGGCGGCCGCCTGCGGAGTGATCCGGTCCCACGCTTGGCGCTGGGTTTCTTCGTCGGCGTCCTGCAGGAAGCGAGCACCAAACGACGCCGTCTCGTACCCAGCGAGACTGAGCGTGCCGTCGCCGTTGTCGCCGATCGACACGGGGTTACTCTCACCGCTCATGATCATGCCCTGGGCCTGACCAACATCGGGCAGGTACGACGAGATGTAGAGCAGGTGGGCAATTGCGGGATGCTGACCAACCTCAGCGATGACCGTGCCGCCATAGGAATGCCCGACCACAATGGCCGATTCGACGGTGTCGAGCTCCCGGCGAAGCGCGGCTGCATCGTCCACCAGTCCGGTCGCGCCTCGATCGAGCTCGGTCTCTCCGCAGGACGGCAGCGCAAGTGCACGGCTGCGGATACCTGTACGTTCCAGCAGCAAGTCAGCGGTCCGCTGCCACCACCATTCCCCGTCACGTACCAAGGCGCCGTGCACAAAGATCAATTCCATGGGGAGTCCTTTCCAAGTGAGGGCCGAGAAGCCAGGTGGTGTGGCAGCTGGCTTGTACGTTCAGCCTACGGAGCAGTGAGCGGCGGGCGCGCAGGATCTGCTCACAGCAGCAAACCGCGACTACTGGTGAAAAAGCCAGTAGCGTCGCCGAATCAGATCAGGAAACGAGCGAGCTCGAGTCGCATAGAGTGCGGCTATGTCTCAAGAACGATGGCAGAAGATCACCGAGGTCCCACTCACGATCACGGCAGTGATCTTTCTCGTCGCGTACGCGTGGCAAGTGATTGCGAACCTCCAAGGAACCGCAGGCACTGTTGCCGAACTGGTCATCTGGGCGACGTGGGTTGTATTCGCCGTCGACTACGCCGTGAACCTTCGTCTCGCACCGCGGCGGTGGATCTGGTTTCGCGCCCATATCTTCGATCTGCTCATCGTGGTCCTGCCAGTTCTTCGCCCGCTACGCCTCCTGCGGCTCGTCACCATCCTCAGCGTGCTGCAGCGGACGGCGGGCGCTGCCTTCCGGGAACGAGTCGTGGTTTACGTGGCCGGGGCGTCCGCGTTGCTCGTATTCATCGCTGCTCTGGCAGTCCTCGATGCCGAGCGCTCGTCCGCAGATGCGACGATCACTAACTTCGGGGATTCCCTCTGGTGGGCGTTCGTGACGATCACCACGGTTGGCTACGGGGATTTCTCGCCGGTGACCGTTATGGGGAGGTTCGTCGCAGCTGGACTCATGCTCGGAGGGGTGGCCCTTCTGGGTGTGGTGACGGCAACCCTGGCCTCGTGGATCGTCGAGCGGGTCGCAAAGCAGGAAGAAGACACCCAAACCGCTACGCGCGGCGAGATCAGAGCGCTGGCCGAGCAGATTACGCGACTTCAGACGGCACTCGACCGGAAGACCGAGCAGCAAGACCACTGAGGTGCTCGAAGAATCCACAGTCCAGCCGACAGCCGTACCGCTGGCCAGCCGTCTGTGACAGGATTTCTCAACAACACCAGCACGACTACTGCAGCGTCCACCCCGATCTGATCCGGGAGTTCCATGAGCATCGTCAGCTTCTCCCCCGCACGCGACCAACTGAGCTTCACGTTTGGCGGTGTGGAACCCGTCATGCGGGTGAAGCCCGGCACCGTGCTCACCCTCTGGACCGAAGACGCCTACTGCGGCCGCATCCTCTCCTCGGATGACCACGCGAGCACCGCGCTGGTCGCGAACGAACTGAACCCGCAGACCGGACCCTTCTACATCGAGGGCGCGGAACCTGGGGACACCCTCGCCGTCCACATCGTCGACCTCACGCCGGCGCGCAGCTGGGGCGCTTCTGCTTTGATCCCGTTCTTCGGTGGGCTGAGTAGCACTCCACAGAGCCCCACGCTGCAGCATCCACTCGACGAACGCACCTACATCTACGATTACGATTCAGCCGCCAAAACGGTCGGGTTCGCGGCCCTCGGGAGCGACTTCACCGTCGCCCTGCCCGCCAACCCCATGCTCGGAACCGTCGGCGTCGCCCCGGCCAACCACGAGGTGCGCACGTCACTCGTGCCGGAACGCTTCGGCGGCAACATGGATACCCCCGAGATGCGCGCCGGCGCCACGCTGTATCTGCGCGTCAACGTGGAGGGAGGGCTGCTGTCCCTCGGCGACGGGCACTACCGACAGGGCGAGGGCGAGTCCTGCGGCACCGCGGTCGAGGGCGCGATGAATGTCACCGTCATCGTGGACCTCATCAAGGGTGGTGGTCCCGGCTGGCCCCGCATCGAGAGTGACACCCACATTGCCGCGGTCGGCTCCGGGCGCCCGCTCGAAGAGGCCTGGCGTGCCGGACAGGTCGACATGGTCACCTGGATCTCTGAACTCCATGGCCTCGACAGCCTCGACGCGTACCAACTGCTCAGCCAGATCTCCGAGGTGCCGATCGCGAATGTCGTCGACACCAACTACAGCGCGGTCACCAAGATCGACAAACGACTGTTGCCCGTCTCGGCCGCCTTCTCGGGCATCCACGCGCACCTGCGCAACGCCGCGGCCGCGCTCGGCACCATCACGTACTGACGCCCAGGCATCCACCCCGCACCCTCGACAGAAAGCAGCCCCCGATGGAACTTGGCCTCAACAACAAAACCGTCCTCGTTACCGGCGGCACCCGCGGCATTGGCCGCGCGATCGTCGAGGGCTTTCTCGCCGAGGGGGCGAACGTCGCGTTCTGCGCGCGTGATGCGGCGGTCGCCGAAGCGCTGGGCGAAGAGCTGTCGGTCGATGGTCGAGTCGCGATCGGGTCAGGCGTTGATGTCGGGGATGCTTCGGCTCTTACCGCGTGGGTCGACGCCAGCGCCGCAGCCCTCAATGGGATCGATGTAGTCGTCGCGAATGTGAGTGCGCTGGCGATCCCCGAGACAGCGGAGAACTGGCACACCACCTTCGCCGTGGACCTGATGGGTGCGGTCGGACTGGTGACCTCTGCGATGCCGTACCTCGAGAAGAGCGAGGCGGGCGCGATAGTGACGATTGGGAGTGTGTCCGGGCGGGAGATCGACTTCACCGTAGGTCCCTACGGAACGATGAAGGCTGCGACCGTCCACTACACGCAGGGGCTCGCCTACCAATTGGCGCACACGGGCATCCGCGCGAACACGGTCAGCCCTGGCAACACCTATTTCGACGGTGGGGTGTGGCAGTCGATCGAGGCGAACGACCCCGCGCTTTTCGCTGACTCGCTCGCGCTGAACCCGACCGGACGCATGGCGCGTCCGGAAGAGATTGCGAATGCCGTGGTGTTTCTCGGCAGCACGGCCGCGAGTTTCGTCTCCGGGACCAACCTTGTTGTCGATGGCGCGCTGACGCGTGGGGTGCAGCTGTAGCGCGAGCTCGAGCTTGTGGCGAGCCACAAATGACAGAGGGGCCAATTCTGACCTGAACTCATACGCGCCGCGACGCCAACCAACTCCGAATAGCAGCCGCTGATCAGCCGACGGCGTTGATGGCGTAGACGACCGCGGCGGCAATGATGACCGCCGCGGCACCGAGCGACCACAGCCAGATGGTGCCCATCGAAAGGTATTTCACCCTCGTCTTGCGGGCCTTGAACTCGGTGAGCCAGGTGTTGATTCCGGACTGCTTGATGAGCGCACCCGCGGTGAAGACCCCTGCCGGGGCGATCATCGCGGCTCGCGCAGCGAACGAAAAGTCGACGCGACGCTTCAGCTCGCCCACTGTGAACGTCAGCATCGCCATCGAGCCGCCCACCTGCAGTTCGTTCAGCGGTGTGTCCATCACGACCTCGGGCACACCCTCGGTTTTCTCCATCACAAATCGATCGTTGTACAGCGTGATCTTCGCGGGCTTCGCGCTGAACTGCGTGACGCCCTCGAACATGGTGACGTCCTGGCTCAAAATGATGGTCATGGGACTGACACTAATGGTCGGGTGTCGATTGACACGGGTCGGTGTCACTGCTCGACGAGCTGCGCGCGTTTCACCTTGAGCCGCGCACGCCCTGACGAGACCCTCCCTTAGTCTCGACGGCTAGTCCCGACGTTGTCAGTTTCTGGCAACCGCGGGCACTCAACCTGCGGTCCACGAAGAGGGCGAAGAATCCCCCGATGCTGCGCTGGCGCTTCTCTGGACAAGGGCTTCGTGACCGCGGAGCAAAACTGGATGGCCTAACCCACAAACGTCCCGTAGTACTTCTCTGCCTGACGACCCGCTGTCTTGGACGCCTTGTCCGGGGTTGTTGCGAACTGGATCTTTTCCGATGACGAGTAGTCGAGCGCGGCGGCATCCAGCATGCGCAGAAATTCATGGAAGAACTCGTCTGACTCGAAGCTCTGCAGCACGTCGATGGTTATGTACTCGCCCGCCGACAGCATGTTGAGGATGAGCCCCCGGTTGCCGCTGCTGTAGAGGTGCACGGACTCGACATGGGCGGCGGCTCCACCGAAGTTCAGCTGGCCGAGGTAGCTGATCACAAAAGTGTCGATGCGCAGCTCGTCGAAGAAGGAAAGCATCTGCCTCTTCTCGGCGAGGGTCGTCAGCTGGTCGAGTTTGTCGCTCATCCCGATCTGGCCGTTCGCGGCGGTTTTGACGGCGTCGGGATGGCGCTGGTCCGCGATGTGCGTGCGGTACGCCGTGGCTTTCTCGCGGAGAGTGAGCGCAGCGAGCTCGTCGGTATACGGGAGGTACAGGCTGGTGACGCAGTTCTTGTGGGTGTTGGGGTGTCCCAGCTCTGCGCGCATATCGCTCGCCAGGCTGCAGACGATGGGTTTGTCCGCGTCCGGATGAAGGGTCTTGATGGCCTTCGAGGCGAGCAGCGAGACGAGGATTGTGGGTGTCGCGTTGTTCGCCTTCGCATAGGCCAGGAATTGCTCGCGATTGACGGTGATCTCGTGGCGGTAGTAGTTCTCGACCTGCTCGGTGTGCTCGGGAAGCACGTACCCGTCGCGCACAAGCTCGGGGGCTGGAGTGTCACCCACCTCGTACTTGGTATAGCCGAAGGGTTCATCGGTCTCCCCCTGAAGGAGCGGTTCGCCGGCCAGCCGCAGCCCGGCGGGTTCGAAGTCAGTTTTGTAGCGAAGTGAGCTGTAGTAGTAGATCAGCGTCTCGAGGAACGGCTCGATGCCACGGCCATCAACGAGGGCATGATGGAAAGCCACACGGATGCTGTTGCCCGTGAAGGTCACGTCGATCAGTTGATAGTTGGTCGACATACTTCCCAGCGCGCGCAGCTTGTTCGTTTTGGCGATTGTGATCGGCAACACGTTCTCCGCGAGGTAGTAGTCGCCGTTCTTTTCCACCAACTTGCTATTGAGGTAGGGGTAGCGAACCATCGCGGTGTCGAGCGCGCGGCGCAGGAGGTCGCCACGCACGGCATCCATCATCCGAACATCGAGCACCGTGCTGCGGAGCCCGCCGGAGCGGTAGAGGTAGGCCTGGCCTGAACGAATCTTCTGCATGGTGGTGCTCCTCATCACGGCGGACACATCGAGAATGTGTCGGTGAGACCAGCATCACAGCGCGTGAGGTGGAGCGAATCGTTCAGCCGTACTGCTTTTATCTACTTCGTTCGCAGTAGTTGCGAACGAAAAACCGCTCTACATCTGCCCCGCAACGACGATACCGATGATGACGACAATGAGAGCGGCACCGAGTGCTCCCCAGAGTTTGATCTGGCGCAGCGACCGGTACTTCACCGGTACGCCACGACCACGGAACGCGTTGAGCCAGGTATAGATGCCTGACTTATCGAGGATGCCCGCAGAACGAAACAAAAGCGAGTCGGTGCTCATCAGCCCACCGCCGGCGCCAGAAGCAAAGTCGACGCTGCGTGTAACGTCTCCTGCGGTGAAGGTGAGCGTCGCCATCGACCCACCTACGCGCAACTCGCTGAGCGGAACATCCATCACGGTTGTCATCGTCTCCGGCTCCTTCCAGTTGAAGGACCTCAGCACAAACGTGTCGTCGTAAAGCTCGAGCGTTGCGGCATGCATACCGGCGGCAGAGTCGCCGACAAAGAGTGAGACGTTCTGCGTGAGGAGGAGAGCCATGGCACTGACCCTAGTGACAAACCGAACGACTGATAATTAGTAAGTGACTACGCACACGAACATCCAACACCTCAACGACGACGAATGCCGACGCTTCACCGGAACGGTCGAGCTCATTGGCAAGCGCTGGAGCGCGGGCATCCTCGTGGCCATCGCGAAAGACTCCCATCGCTTCAGCGAGATCGTGAACGTGGTGTCCGGACTCTCCGACCGGCTTCTGGCTCAGCGTCTGCGTGAACTGGAGGCCGCCGGGCTCGTCACTCGCGAAGTCATCCCCTCGACTCCTGTGCAGGTGCGCTATCACCTCACCGAAAGCGGAGCCGACCTCTTGCGCGCGATGGAGCCCATCATCGAGTGGGGACAGCGCTGGCGGCCAACCCCCACGCCGGTCGGTCACTAACGGTCACCCGAGCATTCCTCCGCCAGTCGTAGTAGCGAAGCGGAACCGGGCTTACAGCCCGAAGAAGGGCAGAGCTTCGGCGAGACCGTCGACGACGACAGTCTCGCGTTCGGAGGCATACCAATCCGCCCGATCGAGGCGGAGTCGATCCGAGATCACGACCTCTCCGTCACGGACGTCGCGCGAGATCCCGTCCGAGCGGTAGCCGAGTCGGCGAGAGACACCCTGCGATCCGGCGTTGTCCTGGAACACATCCGTCCGCGCACTCTCCGCACCGAGATGCTCAAACGCGAAGTGCAGAAGGGCCGCCCGCGCCTCCGTTCCATACCCCTGGCGGTGATACTCCAGCCCCAGCCACGACTCCGTGGTGACTTCGCGCAGCACAGCGAACTCGCGCGCTCGAAGGGCGACCATTCCGATGGGCTGGTCGTTGGCAACAACGGCAAGTTCGAGCGCCCAGGCATCCGGAGTCCACCCCTCACGCCGATCTCGATGCTGGTTCACGACGTGTGCGGCGGTCTGTTGGGGAGTGCCCTCGGTCCACGGGGTCAGGTAGGGACGTTCGCCCAGCAGGTGCACACCAGCGGCAGCCACCTCGGCAAGGATCGCGAGCTCGTTGTCGGAGGGGTACCGAAGAACGAGGCGGGGCGTGGTGATGCGCAGATCGCGCAGGGGCCAAGGATTTGAGCGCACGAGCGCATCTTTGCACGGTTGGAGCCCGCGCGAAATCTAAACCCGAAGTCACCCGCTGGGATGACGCCGGTCACCGAACGCGGTCGTAGCGTCGAAAACGACGGGAGATCACATGACATCGTTCGACACCTGGGTGGCTCACTTCGAGAACAACCCCACGCATCACCGCACGCTGGAAGCCACCATCGCGTGGACGGCTCGGCTCACCCTCTCGGGCCGTGCCCGACGGGCATTTGTGCACTCGTTCCAGCGGTTTGAACTCGGCGAGGGTGGCGAGGGCACGCGGCTGCTCTCCCTGGCTGCGGCCGCGGGCGATCCCACCTACACGCAGGCGCTGCGGCTTCTCGTGCAGGAGGAGCAGAAGCATTCCGCACTGTTCGAGCGGGGATTGCGGCATCTGGATGCTCCGACGCTCGACTCGCATTGGTCCGACGCCGCGTTCACTCGGCTCCGCCACCTTCTCGGGCTGCGCACGGAGATCGGGCTGTTCCTCATCGCGGAGAGTGTTGCGATGGGCTACTTCATCGCCCTTGCCGAGAGCGCCCCCGACCCTGTTCTTCGCGGCATCGGGCGGCGTATTGCGGAGGACGAGCGCAACCACATCCGGTTCCAGATCGACCGGCTGCGTGTGGGATTCCGGCACACCCCCGCCCCGCTTCGACTGGTGATCGGCCTCGGGTGGACGGTCATCGCCGCGGGAGCTGCGGCGGTTCTCGTGCTGGACCATCGCGCGGCACTCCGCGCCTGCGGCATTGCACCGCTCCAGTATTGGGGACGAGCGATGCGAAGCTTTCGAGTTGCTGCCCGGTCGGCACTCTCCCGGTCTGGCGGCACCCTCCTCGGGCCGCGAGCAATGGCGGACCGCTCCCCCGATCCGGCCAGCACAGCCTGAGCCGAACACGGCCTGAGCCGAGCACGGCCCCAGGGCGAGCGCCGCTCGATCGTTCGCCCAATGGCCACCCGTCATTTCATTGCTGTGCCACCAGGGGCGTGGAAGACTGCACGCATGGCCGATACTGCGCACAAAACCAGTACGAATCCACGTTCAGCGGTGCTCACCACCAGCCGCCGTCCCAACC